>Ga0058699_1000256_pt1 | contig 15910 bp, 15 predicted proteins | sample AgamicAtPe_FD_55078 | JGI IMG/M metagenome (GOLD analysis project Ga0058699, IMG submission 55078) | Agave microbial communities from Guanajuato, Mexico - At.P.e | ecosystem: Host-associated > Plants > Phyllosphere > Phylloplane/Leaf | place: Guanajuato, Mexico | collected 2012-10-15 | reverse complement strand
GCCTGGATGCTGGATGGCGGATGGCCAAGCTTTTTGCGGCCGCCGAGACAAACAGCCGGCGTCCCTATCGAGCCACTTTCTCGCCGGCGGCTGCCCGACTCCGCGTCGCTCCTGGCGCCACAGGGCCCTTTGGGCTGGCCGCTCGGGGAAGTTTGCAATCCCAGTTGGCCATCTCCAATGCTCGGAGGTTGCAGTTGCAGTTCCAGTTGCAGTCGGAGGGAGAGGAAAATGGGCCTCTGATTATCGGGCTGATTGTCGGGCTGGCGCCGCCGCTCTGGGCTGCGGGCCCAACGCAAAGCAGCTGCAATTATCGTCAGCTCGCTAGCCGGCCAGCCAGCCAGCACTCGCAATCCCAATTGCAACTCGAACTCAAACTCCAACCAAGAGCAAGCGAAGCCGACACTTTCAACATACAACAACACTTACCTGTTTGCCAACGAGCGAGGAAGATGTCAGCGCCGAGCGGCCGCTCAATTAGCCTACTGAACCAATAAGCTGCCAGTCAAGTTTGTTGGAGGCAAAGCTGGCTGGCGGAAGAGGCCAATTGGCGGCGGGCGGCGAAACGCATTCGAGGTGGGCAGAGGGTTTGCGCGAGCATTTGCGGCCAGGAGGCAGCCGAGTGGCCCGAGGGCCGGCTCTTCGCTTCGCTCACGGTCAAGCAAATGGTCGCCGGGTTCGCGTTTCCTCTCGCCGGCCGGCGCCAGCAGATGAGCGCTGCGGGCGAGCTGGCTTGTCGGATGGTAGGCCGGCCGGCTAGCGCGGAAGTGGCGCCGCCAGATTTGCATGAGTTGCGGTCGCAAGTCGTGACGGCCAACTGGCTGGCCGGCCGACTAAATGGTCTGAGCCGGCGGCTGCGCCAGCCCAGTGGGTGTTGCGGCCTTGGCGCTGGTGCCGCGGGCGCGCTGATTATGTTCGTGTGCCCTCTCGTCATGCAATTCGAGACCAATAGCGCGCTCGGCCGCCCTTTGGGCTTCGCAAACAATTGGCGCCAGGAAGGAGGGCGACACAATTGCAGCCTCTGGCCCTTGGAGGCCAAAGAGAGCGCTCCTTGTTTGGTCAACTTTGGCCTCCTCCTCCTCCAACTCCGCTCTCGAGTCCACCATGCAGCTCGGCCTGGCCGCCGCTAAGCTTGGTGGACCAGCCGGACAACAGTAGCTGTCTCGGCTGGACGCAGATGAGCTGGACAGGCGAATGGAAGACAATGCAATCATTTCGCTTGCTCCTCGCAAAACTTGGCGAAAATCGGCCGCCTCTCCCTCCTTGTTGCTGTTGGGCGAGCCGATGGCGTTCGGGCGAGCGGAGGGAGAAGAAAGAGAGGAGCGATGGGAGCAGGTGAGGGTGGACTGATTCAGCTTGTTGTCATCCTGAATGGGCCGAGCCGAGCCGAGTTGAGCGCAGCAAGGCGAGGTAAAGTAAGCAAGGGAAGGACAGAGAGAGAGAGAGAGAGAGAGATGGGCAAGCAGATGATTGCACACACAAACACACTGTTGCGCTCCCTTTTGTCCGCGAACACTTGGCTTGGTGGCAGCAAGTCTGTGCGCCAACACACGGCGGCCGAGTGCGCCTTGCCAGCGGGCGCCACCAATACCGGCCGCGATGCTCGCCGGCCGGCCAGCGCCGAGTTGGGCGCCCTCCTCTCGCCAGTGGGCGCGACGGCCGGCTTGGGGCGGCCAGTGGCGAGCTTGCGGCGCTCGCTCACACACTCGGGCCGGCTGCGCGCTCTTCGCCGAGAGACAGGCCAGTTGGACAGGCCGACTTCATTACTGGCCCAAAACCAATTGCAACCGCCTTTAGCGCAGATTGTGTGTGAAAGAGAGAGGGGAAACTAGTGTCACAGACTCGACTTCTAGCAGCGGCGGCAAGCCGAGCGCAAAATTTAGCCACTCTTTCCTGTGGGACCGCCGACCGCAACACTCTTCCAGCAGCCGAGCTCCCGCCTCAGAGCGCCGAGGATCGAGCCCGAAAAGTGGCCAGTGAGAGTTGCTCATATCGCGCGCTGAGAGGTAGCCATCAACTCCATCAACATGCCAATCAAACACTAGCAAGCGAGGGTCCCACAAACAGTGGATTGGCCATTGAAGCAAGGCAACAGTCACAGCGCTTCCATCTGAAACCAATCAGCCCAATTGAACGAAGAAGAGAGGAGAGGAGATCATATTTTATCCTATCGAGACGCCATTTTGCTCGCACAACCAACCCAACTCACCTGAAGCCTGCGAGGGCGAGCAATCAATCAGGTTTGGTCGTTAACGGTGCTCCTCAAGTTGAGTATCAGTGCGAGTGTATATTGTTGTTGTTGTTCTTGCTGCTCGCCCTGCTTGGAGGCGCCACTCTCCCACTAGCGCAGCTCTTCCTCTCGCGCCCCGGCCACCATGTTGGCCGCCAGTTACATCGCGGCCCAAATAGAGACCAAAACCGAAATCGCAGCCGCAGCCGCAACCGCAACCGCAAGCTAGCCAAGTGGGAACTCGAGCGGCTCCACCATCTCTGGCGCCCAATTCCTTTTCCCTCAGACAACAACAACAACAACAAGTCGCTCACTCGAGCTCCTTCAGCTGATTGTTTCCTCATACAACCCAACTCGAGCAGCCGGCGCCGCTAAATTGAGTTGCAAGCCATCGCCCACTCTCTCACTGCGCCCAAGTTAAGCCGGAATCTGGCCCTCGAGTCGGCCGCTTCTGCCCAAAGCCGGGACAGCAGGAACACGCGAACCAGCCGGCCGCTATAAAAGGCAACCCGTCCCTCCATTTAGCAAACACTCGAGTTTGGGCTCCAGGAGAAGAGAGGAGGCCAGCGGAGGAGGAAAGTGGAGTGGAGAGTGAAGCTAGGTGAGGATAAGTCGTCAATTCTGCCACTAACCTGCTGAGCGAGCCACTCGTCAATTTGGCCAATTCAACCTGAAGACAAAGTAGAGCTCTAATGCTCAGCCAGAGACAAGCGAGGAAACCTTTGCATTAGACGCAGACACTTGAATTGAGGCAAAGCAAACCAAACGCAGAGATTGAAAGTCCGAAGAAATTTATGAGCCAAAGTAAGTAGCTAATTTTGTGGGCGGAGTTTGCGTTTAGCTTGCTGCCGCAAGCTGATGCTGGCCGGCCGGCCGGCCGCCAAAGCTTAGCACTCGAGCGACCTCACGAGGAGCTCATAATTCAATCCCGTGTAAATCATCCTCACCTGGCAAAGGGAGGCTGCAAGGCAGAGCTTCAGTTTCGTGCCCATTCGCCGGCTTGCAAATTAGCCTGACATTGGGCAGCCTGTCTCTCTCTCTCTCTCTCGCTCTCCACTTTGTTAGAATCCGGCTGCCATCGCAATCGAGCGAGCCGATGAGCGGAGAGAGAGGGAGCTCGTTTTGTGCGTTGGCACTAGAAAAACAAGCGAGTTTAGTCTAGTCACAGCCGAGCTTGGATTAGACCCAAACAAAGCCGCCTCAGATTCATCCGCAGACGAGAGCGTGCGAACGAAACTGAGCCGAGACAGCCAAAGCGGCTTACCAATGCGACCATCCGGTCAGGTTGCCCCCAAGTCTCGGCTGAGGGCGCAGAAGAGCGAGCAAAGTTGGCCGCAGCCGCAGAAACAAGCGCTGATCCCTCGAATGCTGTTAGCCGGCTTGCCGACTCCTCTAAGCTCTTGTTGTTTGGCCTCCCGTTTGTTTGAGCTCCTGGCGCTTAACTAGCCTCTCTTGGGCAGACTTTCAGCGCCAGGTGGGCGGCGAGCAAGCCAGTTTTGAGCCCAACGACACTGCCATTTGTTTCAACACTTTTAATCCAAATTGTGAGGCCGCCGCCGCCGCCAAGAGGCACTCTCGCTGCCGCTCGCTCTTGATTGATCGGCCAGCAAGGAGGCTGGAATGGGACGGGAGGGAATGAGGGCAGATTGCGGCCGCAGGTTGGGGCGCAGCCGCCGGTTGAGTGGCCGCGAGCAGATTGATGCTCTCCCTCCTCTCTTGTTGTCTCAGGCAAGCGAAGCCGGCAAAGGAGGCCATCGATCAAGCCAGCCGAGTTGGCGGCCAGCAGTTTGCTTGCGAAACTCGAGCGCGAAAGCNGAGCCGGCAACACTGATCGGCGCCATCGCTGCCCAACTGGCCCAGCAACTCTTGCATGACAGCCGCCTTGCGCAAACAAGCGTGCACACCTCCACTTCCTGTTCCCCTCGCCACTCCTGGACCCTCCAATGCAGATTGGCCACCTGCGTCGCGCCCGCAGCTACTTGCTGCCAAAGTAAACCCACTGCGACACTTCCCTTTCTCTCCAATTCGCTCCGTTGCAAACAGTCGCGCGCCTGTGCGATACTTGAGCGCCATCGTAATTATTGTAATAATAATAATAATTCTCGTCCAAAGTTTGCCGCCTGAGCTTCGCTCCGCTAGCAAAGCTGCGAAATCTGCCAGCAAAGCGGCTGCAATGGCGCTCGCTAGCTCGCCTGCCTCCAAGCCGGCTGGCGCAGAAGCTTGCAAAGCGGCCGCTTGTTGCGAGAGGAGAAGCCGGCTCCACTTGTCCGCCCGGCCAGTCTAACAGGTGCGCGCCGTTCGAGCAGCTCGCCGCTGCCCCCTCCACCGACTGCAGCTTGTCATTGCTTGTTTATGAAGCCGCATATTGTCGGCCGCCGGCTAGGAGTCGCTCGGCGCCGACGCCAACACTGCATGGCGCCGGCCAGCAAGCGGCGGCGGCGTCGTCGTCGTCGCAGGGAAGGCAGGTTATGGCCTGAGATGTCCCCTCGGCCAGCTCGAGTGGATCTTTTTGCGGCCGCGCAACTGGCCCGCCGACTCCTCTACTCTCGGGCCAACTGGATCGGCCAGCAGCGAGCATTCGACAATAACATGGGAGGCGGCGGCGGCGGCGGCGGCGGCGCAACTTAGTTAGCCGGCCATTGTGGGCCTCGGGGCTGATATTGTCTGTGTAAATGGGATTTATTCCTCGGCCAAGTGGGGGAACAATGCAAACGGCGCCACTCGCTCGTCAAGTCCGAGGCGGCGGCGGCGACGGCGGCATAAGTTGGGCCGATGAAACGCACAAAGCCCCCAAAGAGGGCGGCCCTCTCGCCTCGTCTCTGGGCTGGCCTGGCCGGATGGGAGCCGTCCAGCTGGCTGAGAGAAGGAGACAGCTCCCGTCTTGTGCGAGCGCGGCGACGTAACGGCTGCGCAGTCTTACCTGCCCGCCGACCGGCTAAGACTCGGCTTCGGCCCGCTCAGGTGCGTGGAGTGAGAGACAAACGGCGGCAGCGGCGCCGCCCGTCCAGCGCTCGTTAAACGGCCGCGACGAATGCGCTCGCACAGCGCAGCGGCAGCGGCAGCAGCAGCAGCAGCAACAACAACAACAACACTCCTTGCACAGCCAATCCCTCCAGTGTCCAGCTCTGCCGGCCATTGTTGCCAATGCTAATTCTTCATTACCTCAAGCCGAAACAAATCGATAGTCTGCGTACGTGTGTCCCCTCATTAACCTGCCGCCAAGTGGGCCGGTCAGCTGGTGGGCCGAGAGTTGCTCATGCACTTTGGTTAGCGGATTCTTGAGCAAGCACAAGACATGAACCCGAACCAGAGACAAGAACTTGGAGCGCCGGCAATAAAGCTGCCAGCAAGAGGCAACAACACTGAAGTGGAGGAATGAACGAATGAAGCCGAGGCAAATCTGGAGAGACAATGGGCGGTAATTAGTGGGCAGTGTTGAGATTGCTTACCTATTTGTTCATCGGCGGCAGCGTCGTCGTTGTCGTCATAAAATTCAATGTGAGTTTTGGAACTTTGGGCCGCCTGCTTACGGTTGGCTCTCTTTTGTTTACAATGAACACAATTCCAGGCCACGAAGTCCCTCCTAGTCAATCTGAGCTCCAAAATCGAGCGAGTGGTTTTAATTAATCGCCGCGCTCAGCAAGATAAGAGCTGACAGGCAAATTCAACGCCAGTGTCATTGATTAGAGTGGTCGGTCAGTCGGTCGGCCGGCAAGCCTATTGGGCCGAGCAAGTGGGCGCCGCCCGCTCCTAAGCGGGATCATCAATCTTACGCAGACCAGATGACAGGCGCGCCGCTGTATCCCCCAGAGCGAGNGGACCAGCAATAGTGTGACAGTTAAACGAGCGGACGACGATACATAAACTTGCCATTGCTCTTAGGCTTCATTGGCAAACTCTAGTTGGCCAAAATTGAATTGCTCTGCCCATGTCAACGGTTTCGAGTAATTCAGCTAAAGCCACCACCACCACGGCCGCCGGCCATCGCTGACCGAGAGGCCGCCTTTATATGGCGGCACAAGCGGAACCAACTGGAAGTGAACTGATGCCCCAAAGTGGTCCAAAGTCATACTGGTTTACATGGCCTCCATTAAGGGGATGATATGGTTGCGCAATTCAGTGGAACGAATGGCACGCGGTTAGGCTGACACGGCGGCGGCGGCGGCCAAGTTGGGCCAGCTTTCAGTCTCTCACTTGGACACGACTCCAAGAGCTAGACACAACCAGCTCAGACTTTGCTCAAGCCAATTCTAATTAGACTCCTCCTCTTTGCGACCTCTCACTTAAACGAGCCTCTCGGACTTTGTGAGCCAGCTGCTTTCACTATCTCGCCCTACTCGATTTGCTGTCTATTTATTCCTAACTTGAAGCGACTAACAGTAATCAACTCCACCATGAACAACCGCAGATTTCGTACGAGAACTTAGCACGAGGATAGGAGAGTGTTGAAATCGTTAAATTAGCGACTCTAATCAAGAAGGTTGACTCCAATTGAAACCATAAGCGCCAAAACTGCAGCCGCCATCATATTGGTTCGAGTTGAGGAGCTTCCAACTAACGCGCTTGCTTCGCCCAAACACCAACAAAACGGGCCCCTGAACCAACAAATATTAGCAACCAAAATACATTACAACAAACCCACATTAATCACAAGCTAGTCCAAGAAAGTTAGATTTATTTTGTTTAATAATAATTGTTTTTACCTTTGTGTCAATAGAATGTGGTCTTCAACTGTCGGCCTGATCAATGGGAAGCACCGCTACTTGACGGCCGAAACATTCGGCTTCAAGATCAACTCCAATGGCCAGGCTCTGAAGAAGCGACAACAGTGGACAATTGAACCATTTCCCGAGAACCTGGGACCTGATGGCTCGGTGAGCAGCGCCGCCTCAGTTTCCTCCCAGTGTCCAAGCCAGCAACTCCAACAGCCAATCGAACCACTTGACCCCAATGATACTTGCATATTGACCTTCAGCTCCGGACCAATTGGATCAAGCTTAACCTCCATCAAGAGCTCATCCAATGGGAGCTCCACTTCCGATCAGGACGTTTGCGGCGAAGAGCACGAAAATGTGGCCTTAAAGTCGCACTTGAACAAGTATTTGGCCGTCGATTCTTTCGGAAATGTAACCTGCGACTCTGAGGAGAAAACAGAGAACGCTCGCTTTACCATAACAATCTGTTCAATGTCGCAGGGGCGCAGCAAGGACGAGCACATATTTTGGGCTTTTAGAAATGTTGAACGTGGTTACTATTTGGGAACAACCGAAGATGGAATGATCTGTTGCAATTCCAAGATGCCAAGATCGCGCGCCGAGCTTTGGCATCTCCATCTCATTCCAGCTAGAGGAGCCTCATTCTTTGCCCTCAAATCGCTAGGACGTAAGCGCTTTGCTAGGGTCGTTGAGGACGAGTCCAAGTTCGAGTACTCGAGACACCAGGTTCAAGAGAGAAATGTTGGAAAGGCTCAGGTTCAGCTTGACGCAACCATAAGTTGGGGCTCGGAGACGCTGTTTCAATTCAAGTACCATGAGGGAGGAAGATACTCTCTCCTAACCAGCGACTGCTTGTATCTAACCAACGAAGGCAAGTGCGTCGACTGGAAGGCACCAGACGAGTCTGCCCTGCCCCCGGCCGAGTGCTTGTTCACGCTCGAATACCACAGCGGCTTCTTGGCATTCAGAGACTCCTTTAGCCACTACCTGGCCGCAGCGGGTCGATCGTCAATATTGAGATCAAGATCAATTGGAGTCTCGAGGGACGAGCTCTTTGTCTTCGAGAGCTCGCCCATTCAAATATCGCTCAAGGCAACTTTCAACAATCGCTGGGTTAGCATCAAGCAGGGGGTTGATTTGTCCGCCAACCAGACAGAGGTGTCCTCTAAATTCGAGGTGTTTCAGATGACGCACCACAAGCAAACGCAAAATTGGAGCATAATGACTTATGACAGCAACTTTTGGACAGTATTACCAAACACAAACACCGTCTCAGTTTGCAAGCCCGGCGACTATGAGGCCCTGAATAGGGGCCAGTTCAAGCTTATTTGGAGCGACTCGGATGCAACCTGTTCGTTGAAATTTGTCGACTCAAGCAGACAAGAGCGCTGGATTGCCGCCCGCAAGAGTGGTCAACTCTTTTTAGCGAGCGGAACCCAAAGTGGTGTAAAGTTTATCATGAGGTTCCAAAACCGCAAACTGCTGAACTTGCGGCCCATCGAGGGCAATGGATTTGTCGGCCTGAAAACGCTAGCAAACAACTGTAAGCAGCTCGAGGCAAACAAGACGACTCCGGATTCTATTGCAATCGAGTACTGCGAGCTGGTTAGCAGCTCAACTGAGACAAACGGAATCTCGAACTGTCTTGCGGAAGTCCGGCCAAGCTTGCCCGAGATCGCGGCCAAGCCAATCTATGAGCCGGTTGGGCAGCAAACGATCAACGTTTTCAACGTCAGGCTCAACAGCACCAAGATGGGCCAGAGCGTCTTGGATAGATTCAACACCACCAGGCAGCCACAAGAGCAACAAGAGTCGCAGGCGAAGTTCGAGGAGACCAACGCCGACTCGTCCAAGGAAAGCGATTTTGGCATTGACGGCAACAACAATTGCACCTCCTCCAGCGACGACTTAGAAAAGAAGACGAACGGAAGTGTAGAATCGTCATCGGCACCAAGTGTTGCCTCAATAATAAGCTCATTTTCCAACGCTAAACTGTCAAATGGTAACAATGGCCAGATGGAGGAGCAGGCGCCGAGCAGGAACCGTGAGCAAACCGCACAGGCAAGTCGGGCTAGCTCGACGGTGCTGAAATTGGCCTCCTCCTTTGAAACCCAGCAGCAATCCAGAAACCAGCAGCAGCTAGCCCAGGAGGCCGGCTCAGATACAGCCAGTATCATAACGTCCTGCTCCACTGCCAGCGCAGCCTCCTCGTCGGCCCAGTCCAGCGGCACAGGCAGCTCGGCGGCTTGCGAGCTGCTTGCCACGGCGAGAGCTTCAACTGTTGACCAGTTGGCGCAATTCGAATGCTGTTACCTTAAGACAATCTCAAACGATAGATATTTGGTCGTTGGCGACAACGATACAAGCGTAACATGTGATGCAACAAACAAGGCTTGCGCTCAACCTTGGATACTCGAATTAAGGGGCCACAACGCGATAGCTATACGTGCAAGTGATAATCATGCTTACATGCAACTAGGCACAAACGGCACAATATCTCTCTCCAGGTGCGATCCACGGGAGGCAAGCCTGTGGGAGTTTTGAGGGCTGGCGGATGTCAGCAGATGGCAGCTGGCTTGGATGAGTTGGGCATAGCGAGTGAAAGCGGAGGTCATTTTGCCCGCTTGATTGGGCAAAACCGGCGGACGATCGGATGACACGCAAACAACAAGTGCAACCAAACGGCCAGCTTGGACGGCAAACATCCTCTTCTCCGGTTTACCAAACCGAAAACGACAAGCCGGATGGTTGGGGCAGAAGTCTTGAAATGTACACAGATTAGCATTTTATGTTTTATTTTTTAACACTATTTTTGCCCCCTCAAAATGTTTAACCAAACTGATGGAGGAAAATTAACACGAATCCATCCGATATAAAGATAAAGATAAAGAGATAATATAAACAAAAACAGGGAGTCTATCGACTCGTTGTCTCTGATGGCCTTACGCTGCAGCTAGTGTGTATGGCCGCTTTGCCTGGTCTAGCTTGGAGAAGCCTCCTCAGTTCATGGCTCTAAGCTGGCCGCTGATTAGCAGGTTTACGCTGCTCAACTTTGTGCGACAACTTGGCGGTAGGCTTGACAATACGACTTGATCGTTTGCAAGCCGCCTGATGAGGGCTTCGGTGGGTGGAGGGCGAAAGTTGAGCCTGTTGCGCGAATCAGGTAGCCGGGGGCGCTCAAATTGCGCCAAACGAGCCATTGTCTTGAGCCGATTAGATTGCTCGTGACACCTGACTGTCTGGACAGGAGCTCGGCCTTCGGGTCTTGATTGAAATTGGCCAGCCGAGAGGTTAACGGGCGAGCGCAGGCTCAGATCCGGGGGCCGCGAGTAGGCGAGCTCGTATCGCGGCTGCGGCTGCGGCGGCGGCTGCAGTGGCGGCGACAGCGACAACGGCGATGCCAATGCTAGCGGCACCGCACTCAAATGGACAAGCTAGGCTAGTTATCTTGTCGAGCGAGCGACAAGTGAAATGGCTGGCCGCCCGGCGAGTTCAAGCTAAGGTTAACTCGAATGGACTCGACTCGAAGCGAGCAAACTTCACGCTTGCATCACGAACTTATGGTGGCGAGAATCTCGTTAAATGTATACCTTTGCAAGCTAAAACTTGGAAGCGAGCAAACAAAGTTTGCCCGCTAAATCATGCGAGTGTGTCCGATTTGTTTGCCCCTCTGGGCGCTCGCTTAAAGGCTGACAGATATAAGACTCTTAAAAGTTACGACCAGGTGCTGGCGGCGGCGGCCTTCCCTCTGGCTCGCGCGCCGAGCTCGTTGACTCTCGGCCAGAGTGAAAGAGAGAGAGAGAGTCTCTCATTTCTATGCCAGCCGATTTGTTTACGCGAGCCTCTCGTCCGAGTCCGAACAAATCAACGCCGCATTCTCGTCGCGATTGTTTGCCTAACCAAAGCAGTCCGCTTTCAATCTCCGCCGCCTTTCTAAACCCAAATTGGCTAGCCGTCCGCCAGAGCCGAGTCCTATCCAGTCCCGTCCAAACCTTTTCTCTCTCCTGTCAGCGAGCTAAGCCAGCCTGCGAGCAAAACGAGAGTCGGCCAGCCAAGCCGCGCGCGCAAACTGGCCCGTCGGCTTGGTAGCGATGAGCTAATTTGTTGGCTCTCTCCCCTTGCAGAGCAACCAAAATGCAGCTTTGTTTCAGGCAGCTCCGCTTTGGGGCTTCCAGAGAGGGGAGTTGGGTGGGCTCGCGCCTTGTGGAGGGTCAGCGCGCGCTGGTCTAAATTTGTACACGCACATCGATGGGTAGATCACTAGGCCTAATCTGGGCTGCCCTTGCTCGGGCTAGCGCTCAACCCTCAGCTTAAACAAATCCACAGCAACCTGGATGGAAGCCAAACCGCGCTCAGTTGCTGTTTAATGTCAACGCTAATGTTGCAAGGGGACAAAAAGTTGCCTAATATTGCGGCAAAGACAAACGCTTGCCCGCTGGCCAGCGCGGCCTCTGTCTCGGTTGCCAGTTTTGGGCCAGCCGCTGGGCCGCAAAGCTGATAGCGGGACGCCGAGAGCAGACCAAACGACATTAGCCTGGCCCAAATTTGTCCTCCGCTCGCTCGGCTGACTGGCCGCGGCAGGACTGGATGGGTTAGCGAGCGGCTAGCCCGCTTGTTTGCGGGCGCCTCGCCGCTTGTTTGCAACCACAATGTTGACAATTAGAGCGGCCAACTCGGGTCATTATCAGTGCGCTTTCGAGCGTCCGGCCGCCATTCAAAGCCCAATGGAAGTCCCGCCGGCGACTCTCGAGTTTTGCAAGCTCGCTCGGCTTCAGGACCAATCGGTTTGAGTGGAAAGGGAGGCTTTCAGTCCATTGTTGGCACGGCCAACAATCGTCCCCCCTCTTGATTGATTTGCCTGTTTAAATAGCCTCTCTCCAATTAAACAAAAGCAGGAAGCCGATTGACACAGCCGCTAAAGAGGGCCACTCAATCACGCAGCTCAACAAGAGGCTAGAAAGGCTCTTCCCTTTTGAGTGGCTTCAACTCAAGATTTGGATGGACTTTGATGCCGCGATTGAGCCTTTCCCTTTCGCTTCTGCTTGCCGTTGCGCGGCCTCCGAGGGGCGAGCTTTGGGTTCGAGGGGGCCGCCAATTGGACCCAAATGGGGGAAGTGGCGGCAGCTGTGAGTTTGTATCGCCGAGCTGTGGGCCCACTTGAACGAGCAGCGATCGTTTGGATGAGCGCCAACCTGTTGCCCATCCATCGGGCGGCCGCAAGCTTAGCTCAACGAGGCTTTTGCTCATCCGAGCCAAGCTTAAAGTGGGCGACAATTGCGCCTGTTGCTCGGGGCAGATTTTACTGCCGGAAGGGGGAGGGTGGACAGGTGGATGGGTGCACTTTGGGCGTTGAGCGGGTTGCGCGCGGAGGGCGCCACTCTCGTGCGCTCATCTTGGCACTGCGGCCTACTGCTGGCAGCGGGCGAGCGCATGCTTGCCGCCCGCTCTGGGACAGCTTGAACTTGGTTGCGGCGCCGCTGCAACAGCGCGCAAAGGTCGTGATTTGGCTCAGCGGCCGACTAGACAGGCCGCTGGATGCGCCGCTGCTCCACATTTTGTGCCCAAATTGGCCCTGTTGAGCCTATTTAAGCGGCGCCCACCTTTGGTCCATATGCTCGCGGCTTTCAATTATCGCGTCAGAGTTTTAGGGGAGAATTTTTAGCGAGAGTTGGGCGCAGGCGGCTCAGTCAGAGGCGAGCCGACTGCACACAATTGCAAACCAGCGCCGCCACTTCCATCACTGCTGCAACAGCCACTGCCTTTCGGATCCATCTGAGTTAAGGCTCCCAATTTTTGGAGGGAAAGCGTGAAGGTTTAAACGCTCGGCCACCATTCAAGTCCATCGGCTTGCAGGGTTAAACAAACAGGCAAACAAACGGACTAGCTTGCCGGCTTCAACAAGTGAGCGCGCGCGCGCAAATTAAACCAAAACAAAGGGCGCAAATCGAAGCCAATTGCTTAAAATTGGAGTGGCCAAGCAGAGAGGGTTGCGCCAGAGGTGACCTTAGCTGATGGCAGCCAACAAGCGCAACAATGGACTCTTAGCGGCGCTCGCGCTTACGCTGCTCCTGCTCGGCCTTGCACTACCTCCAACGGAGGCAACCATCTTCATCCTGGGCGAAACCTGCCTGCTCGGCCTGGACACGGCGCTCGGCGTTGCCGCGGGCCCCTTGCGCCGGATGGGCGTCGACGAGGCTCTCGAGGTTGTGCGCGACTTTTGCGACGACATGGTGCACTTCAGCGTTGAGGGCGTCGTGATGGACGCTGTGGAGCCCCAGTTGCGGCAGCTCGTGCGCTTCCTCGGCGGCGGCGCCCTAAACTTGCGCGCAAACTTGCCCGACTTTGCGGACTTGGTCAATGGGCTCGCGGATTCAATAACGGAAGCGCAACTCTCAATTACTGACGACTGAGCGAGTTTGCCCTGGCTGCGGCTGAACCGGCCCGAGACTAACTCCTCCACAGGTTGACTNAATAAAGTAGNATTCCATAANGCCNCCAGATGGCGGCAGCGTGCAGTCTTGCGTGTCACCACGGAGCAGCGAGCGAGAGAGAGGAGAGAAGAGAAGAGGAGAGACAATTTCGCTTTGGAGCTTCCAGGCTGCAAGCTCGAAAGTCGATGCAAATTCGCACTTGACTTTGCCGGCTCACCTGCGAGCCGAGTGTTGTGGCGCGCAAATGGTGTCGTCGTCATCGTCGTCGCCTTCCTCTTCGGTTGCGGCTCGCGAGCAGCAGGCGACTCTCAGCCTGAGCCCGACTAAACGGCCGCCGCCGCCGCCGCCGCCGAAGCCAGCCGAGCATGAGAGCCGCGAGCTGGCGGCGAGGCGCTAGGAGGAAGCTCCGGCCTGGCCTGGCCTGGCCTGGCCGCCGCCACCCTTGGGCCCGCCTCGCCTGCGACTCGAGTCGACAAAGGGAAACATTATTATCATTGTTGTTATTGTTATTGGCGCTCACCTGTTGGCGTCGGCGGAGCCGGTGGCGAATTTTGGAGATCTTGGCGGCAGGTGCGCATGCGCGCGCCGCTCTCGGCGAGCGCTCGCAAGCGGCTGGCTGGCTCGGAGTTGGCGCTGGCGTCGGCGTTTGCCTTAGCGTTGGCTTCGAAGCGAGCGCGAGAGTCAGGCGGGCGGACGGGCAAAGTTTGCGCGAGCCGAGCAAGTCTCAGCCCGAGAGCCTTTGTCGGCCGCTCGCCCATTTCAATGGCTTCAAATGCAAACGGGCGCAACCGCGGAAGGAGCAGCAGCAGCAGCGGCGGCGGCAGAGAGAGAGAGAGCGCGATTTGGGCGAATCAATTACACAAAGTTCGTATTAATGCGCTTGGGGTGGCTAAACTTTGGTGGCCACTTCAGGTGAGCTGGCTGAGAGTCGGACAGTTTGTGTGTGAGTGTGAGTGTGTAAAAGCGCTTTAAGTGATAGAGATTGTTGGAGTTTCCATTGAATGCGCCTCAGTTCAATTCACTTCACTTCAGCTCACTTCACTTTTGGCGCAGAGAAAACTTGCGCTGACTCCAAAATTACGCAACCAAGAGCGAGGAGAGACCAAAAAGGTTGCCCGTCCATTAGAAAATAGAGCTCAACGGCCAGCTTAGAGGCGCGAGCAATGGAGCGCCAGAGGTGAGTTGGCCGGCGCGGCGAAAGCGTTTGCAGCGGCGGCTTCATTGGAGGTGGCGAGCGCGCGCGCGATGCAGTCAGAGAGGGGCGAGCTCGTGGGCCAGGGAGCGCGCAGTTAGCGGCTTGCAGGGAGGAGAGTGGATGGCGCCGCGAGAGGATTCGCGACAAGCAGCAGCATCAAGAGGCAGCAGCGGCAGCAAACTCAACAGGTCGGCGCGCAAGTGGCACAAGCAGCCGCACAACAGATTCAAGGGGCCCCAAATGCGAGCTTGGCCGGCGGCTCTGCTCTCGCTGGCGCTGCTCGCGGCCGGCGCGCTTGCGAGCGAGCAGACGAGACAGCGGCAGCAGCAAGCGGCGCAGCCTAGGAGCGCGCCAGAGAGACTGGCGCTGGAGGAGGAGGTGGACCTGTTGCAGCGCGGCCGGCCAGGACAGCAGCCGCAGCAGCAGCAGCACCGCCAGCCCCACGTCTACAGGGTGCGCGCCGCCCAGCTCAATGGAAAACTGTCGGGCCCAGTGAGCGTGAGCAGGCCGGCACAGAGGGCGCAGCAGCAGCAGCAGCAGCAGCAGCAGCAGCCGGCCGCCCTCAGGCCAACGGAGCCGCCGGTGACAACGTCGAGCTTTGAGCGCGAGGCCGGCGCCGCGAGCAGCACCTTTGGGGCGCGCGCGCGGCCGAGCCAGCCGGCGCCACAAGCTGGCCGAGCCGAGCCGGCGCAAGAGGGCTCTGCGGCGCCAGCGACCACGGAGCCGTGCGCCAGTGCGCAGGGCGAGTCGAGCGGCGAGCTGGCCAGCAGCGTTGCAGCCTCGAGCGGAAGTCTGCGGCTGACGAGCGCGGCCGGCAGGGCGGCGCCGCAGCTCGCCGGCCTCAGGGTGGCGGCGGCGGACGCAACCGCCCAGCCCGCGGCCAGTCTGCTCGCGCGCCGCACGAGCCAAGGCGGCCGGCGCGGCCCAAGTCTCGAGCGTGAGGAGGAGGCAGGCGGGCCGGTGGCGCTGCTCGGCGGCCAGCCAGAGCCGGGCGCGTTTGCGGCGGCCGGAAGCGAGTCAAGCCGCTCCCAGTCGGCCGGCGGCGACTCCATTCTGAGCCTGATCGACGACTTCGATTCAAAGATTATCACCAACCGAACAAAAGGTAAGTTGCTTTCGAGCTCGTGATCGCCCGATTGGTGGTGGCGCAGGGGGCGCGAACAGGTGCGCGCTCACTTGGAGAGACTCGTTCAATGGCGAGTGTTTCGCCTGCCTGTCGCTGTTGGCCAGATTTTGGAGGAGGGAAAGCGAGCGCAGCTGACAGAGTGGATAATTCAATTAGTGGCCCGCTTGAGCCTGCAGTGAGCGTGTCTTTCTGGCCAGCGCGACTGGTTTGTTGTTG
>Ga0058699_1000253_pt1 | contig 15959 bp, 8 predicted proteins | sample AgamicAtPe_FD_55078 | JGI IMG/M metagenome (GOLD analysis project Ga0058699, IMG submission 55078) | Agave microbial communities from Guanajuato, Mexico - At.P.e | ecosystem: Host-associated > Plants > Phyllosphere > Phylloplane/Leaf | place: Guanajuato, Mexico | collected 2012-10-15 | reverse complement strand
CAACTCATATTGGGTTCTGCTGTCTCAACCTTCCTCGCATCGTGTAGTTACTTGAAATCACCGTTCTCAGGGCCACCTTAGCCCGACGGGCATTGAAACGCTTGATTCCTTTGGCCTGGCAAGAACTGTACAGCGTCGGAAGATTCTTCCTCGTCTCGAGATGCTTAGTCTGGTTTACAAATGATAAGTTGGTACCTCTGGAACCCTGATATTCCGTCTGCCTAATGATACGCCGCTTGGGTATCGCCAATTGATTCAGGGGTTTCATCTCGAACCGTTCCTGGGTAGAGTAGTCGTAAAATTCTTTGAACTCCTCCGTCGCCTTCTCCTGGTCGTACATGATTTTGCAATGGTCCTTGCAAATCATATGGAGCCTAACACCATGGAGAGTGCCAAATTGCTTGTTGCACCAAAGACAGGTTAGTCCAGCTCCGACCTTGAATCCTAGATACTCCAGTAGACCCTCGAGGTCAATCAAGTATCTGTCCTCAGGCACGAAGAATCCGTGCGTGAGGTTCATATGTTGCACGTTACTCTTTATAGTAGAGCTCTTTTTATCACAGAATAGACATGTGTCGAATTTGATCACCCTAGCGAGTAGCTCAGCCGCCTCGTCCTCATCGTAGTCCTCATCTAATAGGTCTTCATGTCGAATCTCCTCCCAGTCGCTGCTAGAATCTCCGTCGCCTGCACAACTTCTGGTTGTAAGTCTAGAGTAAGTCGAAATCTCGTCATCTTGCTTTTCTGACAAAGCAATATGTATTCGATCGAAGCTTTCCAGATCTATCGGCTCAAGATCGCATATTTTTCTCTTTAAATTATATAAGTGCCATTCTGTCTTGAAGTGGGACCTCTGCAAGGCAGATGTTTCGAATTTTATTCGACAACAAATACAGGTATGCCGATTCTGGTTCGGACTGACAACTACAGCGGTTTGAGCTAAANCAGTACTCATCTGTGGATATTCTTCTGTCCTCGGATAACTTGTAGAAGCTTTTAGAGGAAATGAACTGAATAAACTAAGAACAGTTATGTCCGGGTTGTCTCTGTAATGTTTGTTTTGATTTTCCGACGGGAAAGCTCGATGCTTCAAGTTCGTTCAGTGTGGAGGNTGTAAATACATTTGATAACAGCGCTCAGTCAGTGTGATATGCGAATCACTTCCAGCATCCAATGGAGAAATATATGGTAATGGTTATATTTCCCTCACCAATCTTATTCTGTCGTGGCAGTCCAGGAACGGATGCCTTGCCTTTAGAAATCTCATTCGAGAGGCCTGGAACAAATATTTCAAGGACACTCTATTCATTCTAACGTTCAACGTTCGGCAAATTGCGTTTAAGGAACCGATGCGAGCTGGAAATTTCAACCCTTCCTAGAATGTCTAACTAGACAGCCCATGATCCATATTTACGAGCATATAGCTAGGCAACCATCATCGATAAGCTCTCATGGGCATGTTTCTCAATACAACAAGTTTCAACAGTAACTCTCTAGATTGTAACAATCACGATGTCAGCGAGACGATCGAACATGATTGCCTGAGCGTACTCCATAAGCTCCACGACCAGGTTAATGGGCTTCAACTGGTGCAGGTGGTTGTACAACCTTTGGCACGGTTGTTCAATCCTGCAAGCCTTGCCACCCTAGTTGCAAGTGTCAACTCAACAACCAACACGAACACTAGCAATTTGTCGAGTGGAGCCTCACCTACTACAGGTCTTAGCAATCCGAATGCCAACTTGTTGTCCCCGTTGAGTACTACGGCTGGAGTCCATCAGCCCACCAACGATCCTGATGGACAGTCCACCACGACCAGTTCAGCTTTCCATTCTGGAACGTCCAGCCATAATAGCCATTCTCGAACCCAGAGTTTGACCTCGGCTTATAACAGTGTTGTGAATAATAGCCATCATAACTCAATATTATCGGCAACTAGTACATACATGATGTCTCCAGATACAGCTCAAGCCCTCATAGCTCGATTAGATACAGATCGCGATGTCAATTGGCTCATGGAAATAATCGGCTATGGCTTATCAATGCCATTCTCGCTATCTGGTGAGCAAGACTCCGTTAAGGATTGCTGCACCATTTACTGCGAATGGCTGAGCTCCGCTCTGTTGCCTTACAATGAACAAAATGAGGATAGTAAATATCAACAATTGTCGAAGCTAGTGCCTGTTCCTATCCGTAAAGATCCAAATAGGTATGCTAGAAAGATGTTAAGTCATCTTTACAACGTATTTTTGCCTAGACAGCCAACATCAGGCCAAAAAGACCAAACTGACGCAACATTGACTGCTGTCTCTCGCCAAGCCGTATTGTGTCACAGAGTTTTAAGAACAATTGAGACCATCGCTCAAAATCCGATCAACTTGATGGACGATCAAACCTGGAATCATCTACTAGCATTGTTACTGTCAGTGAACGACAAGCTACTATCCGCACCAACAGAACCTGATGATATTGGTACTCAGCTTCACGATCGAATCTTGGGAGTCTTGTTTGAACTTATGCTCCTCGCCAGTGCAAAATCTATTCCATCTCCGAGCCTGTGGAAGACTTTTCATCTTATGAGCATGAACTGGCGACATAGGCCAGCTCTCATTGATCACTGGAGGAGAATCACTCTAGCTCTAACCAGATGGATTGTTCACAAGCAGTCTAAAAGCAACGATCTTCAAGAAAGCAATGCAAGCAGTATAATTCCGGATAGTTCAAATATCGTCCATTCCAGTGCTATAGAGACNGCAATATCAAGCATGAAATACGAGAACCTATCTCACACATGGTACAGATTCCTCAACTTAGTTGGGAATCCGGTTGAGCTATCGAATCCAGAAATCATCAGTAGAACAGATGAATTTTATCGTGCTGCCTGTGCCTCGGATAGTGTACTAGACCCAAGGCAGCATCCTTGTCTAAGCGTTCTGCCACAAGTATTCATGAATTCGATGGCAGGCGTGAAGGATTTCGTTGATTGCTTTTTAGGTACTTACCAAACAACCCTTGGTGATAGGACTGCCTCTGATCAGCATACTTCAGACCGACAAATTCACAATCAATCATCTCGAGGGTCTATAGCATCACTTTCCAACACTGTCGTGGCTTCGTCTTCCAACATTCCCGCACAAACTTTAACTGGCCAACAACCACAATCAATCAATTTACAACCTCAAGCTGTAACCCCAACTCAATCCAGAAGAGGCGCGATAAAATCGATCTCCACGAAGACTGGGAAGGTCATGGCTCTTACTTCATCATCACCAGGCACACATTCGAACATATTGAGTCCTCAAACGGAACCCGGCCAAGCTTATGAACATTCGAAGTCAATCTCAGGTTCAAATCGAAATCAGCTCATGCAACCAAGACCATCGCTAACGAGTTTGTCGAGTCGTATCAGCCTGTCACTGCAGCAACCTCATTTCAAACTTTACCCAGAAAGACCCAAGTGCAATTCAATACTGCATGTATTCGGTAATTGGCTATTCTCTGCCGCATTAATTGGTTCAGATTTAAACCAAGAGGCCATAGCTAAGAGCGATGGTAGCACAAGTGAGAGTGTGAATAGTATAAGTTCGGCCTCAACAACCACCGAGATTGGACAGCATGGTTACTCGCCACAGCTGAATAGGAAATCGTCGCAGCAAAAGTCTGCTCAGTCTAGTAGCCGTCGGCCGAGTCAATCCTCAAAATATAATCTTGGTCTCACTGAACGAATTACACTTGACCCTCCACTCTCATCAGACTCTTTTGAATCAGGTCAAGCTGAGGCAATGGCCGTCTTGTGCAAGATTTTCTCATCCAAGATGTCAAACGAGGACATCTCTCCGGTATATCTCTCTAGATTTTACTTGTGCATTCAACACTGCTTAGCATTCGGAACTGGAGCTGAACAACGGAACCAGCAGTCTGGAAATGCACTCAAACGTCAACTTCTCGCTAGCGTGCTAGTAAATTCGACAACCCTGTTGCAAAAAGATCTCGACGGTATCAACCTACTTATACCTAGTTTCATCAAGGCTATTGAGTTTGTATTCGAGTGCGGCGATAAGGACGTTCCGATTCAAGCACCACCGAGACAGCACACTAGATCAGGATCTTTGAGACACGGAACTGCTTTTACACTTAGTAATGTGACAAATTACGATCTAAGAAGAGCTTGCATCTTGACGTTATTGAATTTGTTGGCATACCCATTTCACTTTCAGGACCTTGCGATAAGAAATTGCTTGAACGANTCATCACCCACAACTACATTTAGCTCACTCCGTCCACGACTGCTGAATCTTTTGTTCATCGCCCTACAAACCGAAACGGATGCAACCAACATGCAAATACTATTTGGTGGACTGTCTTCCGCAATTCATGATTTGGCTTCGCATACTTCTGAGATTGCTAGCTCCTCAAATGAGTTGAGCTCGAGTTCTCGTCGAAAAACCGATTCCACATCCTCGGCAAATTTATTCACCGAAAGCTCGAGCAGCAGTCTCGATTCATCAATTCGACCCGAAGAAACAACCGCCCATAGCAGCTTCGTATTCAACTCAACTAGTGGATTTTTGACAAAATCCTTGCATGTAACCTGTCACTTGTTGATCAATATTTGGAAACACGATACTCAGGTCAGTTTAGCTGCTCTAGAACTTCTTACCACTGTGGCACGAGTCTCAATATCAACCAAACTAGTCGAAAACATTGAGCAATCCGTCTCGAAATCTGGTTCGAGTTACAATAATAACAATAATCATGTTGAGATGAGGAACGAATATAAGCAAACCAGCAAATGGATTTGTGACTACATCTGCAACCAGTGCTCAAGACCACCGCCAGCGCACTCTCGGGATATGCATTCCACCATCGTAGCTGCCTACCAGTGCCTATCAGTATGGTTCTCAAACCATCCCTACCTGCTGAATGATGATGATTGTGTCAGTACTCTGATGGAGGTGATTGAGCTCGGCGTATCAGGACAAAAATCAAAGTCTTTAACCTTCAACTCAGCAACCGGAAAGACTACGCAATCAATAATCAGTAGAGACGAGAAGATTCTGAAGCCGTCGTCGATGCGCGTTAAGGAGGCAGCTGAATCTTTACTGAATATTTGTATGATGTGCTCGAGGTCTGATTGCATCACTGGAGAGCCATCTTCCTCCTATGATACAACATTGGACGAGCACTCGATTGCTGAAATGTACGGCGATAGTCAATATAAAGAAAACACACGACAAGTGCAGAATGCAGAACTCAAGAGAGCGGAAGCTCACANATTGTTCAAGTATTTTTCCAATGAGGACTCGGTTATCTTTGGATTCTTTGAGGGCTCGAATAATGACTTGAACACAAAAGACACCGTAATATGTCTGCTCAGAACACCTTTTGGCAAGTACTGTTGGAAAATAAAATTTAGCTATTATACTGAGAAGTCGAGAGAGAAAATAATCGCCAACAAGACACTTGGTCTCATCAAACGACCTTTTCAGCAGTGTACAACTCCAACTTCCGAGGCAAGGATCTTTCCATTCCTAGGTGGCCATAACAAATCCCTTTATTTCAACAGCTCTGCGAAATTCTTCCCTGAAACTCTAGAAAATCTACTACAGAATGATCTCGATCGACTTGTTCTCACTCTAGAAGATTACACCGGATCNGGCGGTCAAGATTCAGATTTTAGGAGAGACTTAGATAAGCTCAACAAGATACTGGCTCATCAAGTTTTAGCAGAACAAAAAGTGATGAGCGAGTGCTCCATACGAGTCAAAAGAGTNGACTGCGAAGAACCCCAATCTACCAACGATCTGGAGGCTGCTCGACTTCTGGTTACTCATTTGGGTCTGAAATCTTCGTTGAATCCGTTAGCCAGCGATAAAGTACCTACTTCACTTATTAATGATCTTAGTTCGCTCGATCAACAGTCTGTAAGAACCTGCGATACAGTCAGCATATTCTACGTCAGAAGGAATCGCACGAGTCCGAGGGAAATTCTAGAGAGCGTTCGATCGCGTCACAATGTCAGTTTAGCCTTCTTCGAGTGGTTATTTGAGCTAGGACANCCAACAGTGATAAAGTACCATAGCCGCTGGACAGGTAAGGTTTCGAGCTACCGGAACAGCAGCTCAGGCATGTATGCTCGCCAGAACACCTCAGAGAACTCTTTCTCGAGAAATCAAATGCTCGCTTCGAATCATGGAGGCTCTATATTTGATGGCGATCGTATGATCCTATATTGGAGTGATATGTGCCAGGAGCTTGCATTCCTAGTGCCACACAAAATCGAAAAGGCTGAAGCTAGCACTTGTCTATCGAGCGATCAAGCTCAGCAATCTAGGATTGGAGCAAGCAGCGATTATGATCTCGCTACGAATCTGTCTTGTTCCTCAAGAAATAGTCCAGGATTCGACATGTGTCCGTCCGACTACCAGGTTCGGAACAAAGATAATCTGTCGATACAATCCGGTACAAATCAGGACATGAACCTGGATCGACAATCCTTGAGCAGCGTTGCTAGCGACACTTCTAGTCATTCAACCCGCGCACCCTCCCAATTGAGTTCACCCAAGGACCATACAAGCAAGGATCACAAGGACAACGTCTCACTATCACGCCATAGTGTTGCAACCCAAAAAAGAAGAGGCATCAACACAAGCGCAACTGCAGGCTGCGATACCAATATTGTGATATGTTGGCTCGAGAATTCGGACGACATCTCTGACACCCCGGATGAGGCGCTCCTACATATNTCGGAGAATGGTCTCCTGGTTGATTCAGGTGACACAGCCGAAAGTCAAGCACCCCTGAACCTTAGATCAAGAGACTACGTGAAGTATTTCATAAGTCCGATGAAGAATGGTCTTTACCGGGTGAATTTAATGACCTCCTTCGGGCGCCATTGGCTGGCACTGCCTCTGATTGACGGAATGACTGTGAGTAAGGGAATACTGAGCGGTCTGATAAGGGAATCCGTGCTTAATTTATGCCGCCGAAGACGCTTAGATGCCGACAGTTATCAGCCACCGCATGTTCGTCGTAGACTCCTGATACAAGATATTAGCAATACTTACAAGATCTCAAGCAAATATGAATCAACTGAATTTTATCACAACTTGTTTCGACGAAGGGTTCCTTGAACTAGTAAGATAAAGGAGAGCGACACTGCGCCATCAAGGCAAATTTGATGTCGCCATCTAAATAATAACCCGAGATGACTTGAGCAAAAGCGAATAAACAAAAGCCCATAACTTGGAATCCAGTCCGAGAAGCCAAGAACAGATAGAATCTTTGAGGGGGGTTCATTTTGCGTTTCATTTATTTTACCAAAGGCGAACGCGTTATTTTAAACGCGTTCGCTGATGGAGTAGCCATGGCCAGCAGTGTGATTCGTGCGAGCACGAACCTCTGGTCCTCCGTGTGCTCGTAATCGTCGGCCAGTATTGAGGAGTAGGCATCCCCCCAACGGCCGCGCTTACGCCATCATTCGACCGGCTCACTGGGGCTCCTCCTGCCGATCCCCCCGGCTGCCTTATCTCTCTCTCTCTCTCTCTCTCCTGTGACGCTGGTAAACCCGAATGGAATCCATGGTGGCTACTTGCTTTGTCGGTGCCAGCCAACTCAAACCGCGCTCATCCAGTAGCATCGTTCGGCGGGTACCTTACGTAATATTATGTAATAGACATTTTTACCCGATTCCAAAACCAACATCTATCATCGCCTACCTAAGCGCAATGTCAATTTTTGATTCTAGCTCTATAGGTGTTTTGCACTCAGAGATCACCTATGGGCGGGCATCAAACCTTGAATGAGCCGGTTGACAACAATAATAGGCCACTCGTTGCAGCGGAAGTGAGGGCCTCAGCTGAACCAGACCAAACTCAACTCAACTCAACTAGGGACAATAGAGCAGATGAAAAACTTAATTGATTAATTTATTCATTACTTGTTACGTTTAGCTCCCGCCGTTTTGAGAAATCAACCATTAAAATAGAACTATTGGCGACTAGCTTCTACACATAATCTAATCAAAGTTGGATCAATGGTTCGTCAACGGTATTGCATTGTTTTAGCATATTAACTACAACAGTGATGAAAAAGTCTTTACCCCGATCTAAATGTAACACTAGTATATCATCCAGAGTCGTTGTATCATCATTAATGTTCTCTGATTCGTCCGCAGCGCCGACAAAAACCCTGAACTCAACCTTCATATTTTCACCGGGCAGGAGTAAGCCTGTAAATGGGCTCACTTGTAACCAGGACTTACAATATGTTGGGTGATTGAGCTTCTTTACAAATTCGAAATATACTGGTACTTGGCCAATATTTGAAACGGTCATGTTATCTGCTGATGGTTCTGTTAGAGTCACGTTGTTAAAGACAATCTCCAACTTATCTAAGGCAACTTGAGGCAGAGACTCATTCTCTAATCTGTCTAAACTTTTCATAACCTTTTCATAAACTTTTCTAAATCTTTTTTCATCAACAATTTTTATCGTAGCAGAAAATAAACAACTGACCGGCTTGTGGTCGCTAAGTAGCAATCTTGGATGGCTTCTATATAATATTGGCTGAGTTTGGCCACCCTTATAGAGTATGCGGTCGCACCAAGCCGGAGGACGGTTTTTTTCACTAGTGTCCCATTCGTTGGTACCCGGGTTGTATTTATATGTCGGCCAATGCCTGATTGGCGGCTCCTCAAAACCGTCGAAAACACGCCTGGCGTTCATCTGTTTCTTGAGTTGGTCATAGACTAGCAAAGCCTCAAAGGCATTCCTATCAACTAGCTCCTTGATCTCATCTGTGCTTAAATCATCAATTCTATAGTTGAGATCGCCAAGCCAATAAATTTGTTCGTGATCTTTGATGTACTTGGGTGGTTGGAATTGATTGAAGACAATTCTTGAGCAGATTTCATGATAATCTTGATTGCGTCTTTGGTATTCTTCCACATGGGCAGCGAGGTGACAGTTTATAAAGCAGATTGATGTGTTATGCAATTCAAATCTGATTGCAACGCCTCCCTTATTGCCCATCTTTCTCATGAGACCAGTGCCTACCGTTTCAGCAGCCACATTTGTAACGAATTGTTCGAGCTCTTTCTTGATGAAGACGATCAACATCATACCGACAAGTCTGATTAACTTTAGCTTGACATAATTTGCCTTTGGATGCAACGAGGCATGGCAAATACTGAGCCATTCGTGCTCTCGTATAGAATCATTGAATAGGAACGCTTCCTTACTCAGATCAAGTTCCTGAAAGCCAACAGCATAGACGTCGGGAGGGAATGGATCACAATTAAGCCAAATATTAACGGGAGTTGCGAAAGCAGGCTGACCGTTTACGTTCCATGAGCCAACAAAGATTCGCATCTGCTTGCTATCAGTATACTCGTCTTCATGTCTGGAGATAATGTAGTTACTTGAGGCTATCATCGTGGCCCCAACCACCTGCAGAATATTATGACTGGATTCACTCCTTTTCGATTGCCGTCACTGAGACGAGCAACTGAGGAAGGGCACGACGATAAATTACCGTCTACAATTTGTAAGTTTCTCAGACTAAATATCCATGGTGACTTCTGAGGCCAGTGAATATTTATCCATTTCATAAGCCAGAGTAAATACNCCCAGCATTCGAAATGGTGAGTGACATCTTACCTGAAAAGATAAATAGAAGCCGTTCAAATAGCAGGAACATGCGAAGGTGGCGTCGTCAGCAAGTGCCGTTCAGAATCGATCACTGTTTTGGTTGTAGAAATAAAGGCTAGCGAACGAGCGGGAGTGTTGAGTACAGTGAACATCTACACATCTTGTATTAATGCAAGAATGAAGAGGCGAATCGCCTCCACGAAAGAAACGGATACAGGTTTTGTATATCAAAACTATTGATATTTATCGAGGCCTCTAAAGTAGATGTGTTGAAAGAACAAAATGTCCGCAAGGGTATATTATTAAACTGGTGAAGCTAAACAAATGTCACTATTTAGCAAGGATATCGGCCACAACAATTGTTCCTACCTAAATTCGTCATCTATAGAACTAACTACGCTACCTCACTTGATCTAGTCATGGCCGAGGATTNACATCACCTTTGAGTTTGTCACGGAATCGATCGTAGAATCTAAGATGTGACGTTAACNCATGAAATTTCTTCGCATATCAACGGCTGATCCTTGGAACCCATGTGATTGCTTTTAACAGCTGATTACGCGACCGACAATGATCAAGTCAGTCGTTCAAAGGATAAAGTTGTTATTGCTGATTTTGATCGAACTTGTTCATCGTTTCCAGAAGCTAGTCAAGTTTTTCTGGTACGGCAAGCATGAGTTTGAGCGAATTTGTGAGACTCAAATGGACATTTATGGGAAGACCATGCAGATCGATCAATGGCTTTCCAGGACAAGNTGTGAGCCGATTCGCCAATTCTTCAAGCGCCATTTCGATGCCAAATCGAGTCATACCGTGAGCGCTCCTAAGAGAGCCATAAATCGAGTTCTGAAGGACTATTGCAGTATGAAGGAGCGAATGATCAGAGACTTAAGTCAGACAGCTCAATCAAAGGATGCACTTGGTGGTGGCGATCTCAACCGCAGCCGACAAGTTGAACTAGAAGATGGTGACATTGTTCTAAACTCTGTTCTCCGTGGACTTATGTCGGAACTGCTCGAGGTGATTACCCGGGCAAAGAAGCGCCGTCAATTGTCAGCAGAATGTAAGGCTTGTTTGAGTGATACTCTTTATCGCATTTTGAGTTACAAGTTNAGCATGATGATTGCCGAGCAGCTAGCAAGCACCAAATACGATTCAGATCGTTTATCGCACACTGATATGCTCATTAACTTGTGGAATAACCTCGTTCAAGCTGACAAACAATCGAAAGACTCTTGTGGACCTCAGCTAGAGAGAGTGTTTCCTCCAGAACTAAGTCATGAGGTCAAAAATGTGGACGAAATCTTATCAAATAGATGGTCACACATTGGTTTTCAGGGCGAAGATCCTGGTACGGACTTCAGGGGCATGGGGATGCTTGGTTTAGTGCAACTTAGTTATTTGGCACGAAGGCCAAGAAAGCTTGCTCGTGACCTGTTGCGGAGGAGTCTCAACGAGCCCCACAGTTATCCGTTTGCCATCGTTGGCATAAATATTACATACAATCTGTTGGGTCTTTTTCGCGATGGATCTATGAAGCATCTCTACTACGACACTGGTGACGCTCTGTTTAGAGGTCGACGGCGTGCCTTGAATCTCCTAACAACCTTCAACGAGATCTACGTAGAGCTATTTCTCAGATTTGACTGCCTTTGGCATGAGTCAAAACCGGAGACAATATTCGCGTTCAAAGAGCTTATGGAAAAGTTCGTGAGCATTGTAAAACTAGACCTTTCCAACAGACACTTTTCCCTAAAGTTTATCTACTGATAAAGATAAGCTACAAGTTCCATTCTCACGCAGAGAGCATATAAAGAGGTAATGGTAATATCTATATTTTTATTTTATCAATAAACTTCTCCGTACTCTCGAATGAGTCGGGCTTCAACGTTCAATTCTTCTTCACTCCCGACACTACGATTCGTAAACGGCCTCAGAAGCTCGGCATAGGTCCTAAGCATGTTAAAAGCCCGCCAAACAAACAATTAGATCAAATGCCGATCTAGGCTGTTTCGCAGAGGGACACTATTCGCTCCGATTCCGCTCGAGTTTTATCCCGCTCCAGAATTTAGAAACTAGGATCTGAGGATGCACATCCAAGTTTTGAATCAATGAATGCGACTTGATTCGCATCGAAAGTTGCTTCTAGCAGTTTAAGAGTTCTCAATCTGCAGCAGAGTAACAAAGGGGGAGCTAATTTAGAGAGTTGCTGANGTAAGTTAGAGCGTTCAAATTCGGGTACTCTTTCCGTTAAATTCCGAGATCGAGACCTAGTTTCTCTGGTAACAAACCATTTTCTCACGGTCCAGGTACAAACTCAAGCATCAGATACAGTCTTGAACGTCATTAATTTCATCTATCCTCACCGAACCTCGATATAATCTTTTCGATTTCCAAGTCGGTGATATATCCGGTTGGCACGAAATTTCTCGGCGTCTCCTGGGCCAAGTTCACCCATCTGTATCATCCAGTCCTCGTTCCCTCGATCCCATATAAAAACGANGAAGCTAAAATCGATAAGATGTCTGTAGATGATAAACGAGTCTGGTTCCTTGTCGTCACCAGGACGATTCGTTACCTAGTCTCGTCAGTTTTTCATCACTTATTAAGATGTCGCACGCCCGACCAGGTCAATGTTCCACAACCGGAGCAGACAATTAGCCTCGTTTTCAAAACTAGGCAAGATTGCGAGAGACGCCAGACTCTCTATCTGAGTCAACTCATTTGAAGAGGTCTCACATAAAAAGGAGTCTTCTGGATGCACAAGGTAGATGGGGCCGACAAAAAGCTCAGACGACTATGTTTTGTCGAAGAGATAGTCTTGGTTGCTTTTAGTTGTGGATCACTACTAAGGCGTATATCATAATAATCTGATTGACTTCACGTGAAGCGTGATGGACACTCTTACTTGAGAGCACCAAAGATAGGAGAAAATGTCCATCTCAAAAAATCCAGATTAGCCCCTGGAGAGAATCCACCAAATCTTTACATTCTCGTCGATATCATTTCGTCATTTAATTGTGGTCAGGTATAACAAAAACTTGAACAGGTAACATAGGTTGCTTGGCTGCAAATCAAAGCCAACAAATGGAGTTCTTTCGCTTCCTATAACTTATATCCAGAATGTTATTGTAAAAAAGAGAAACGTTTCCTTACANACCTATAGTACAATGGACAAAGCTAACGTATGAACGTTTACATCTGCTCATGTGACGCTTTACTTGATGNAACAATCCTTAATCGTCCAAAACCGACCAGGCATTGTCCTTTTCCTGAAGTTTTCGATACTTTCTAGCGCATTTCGGTTGCATTATTTGCAGCTATTCGAGACGCTTGAGATCTCGAGCATCGCGCCATCACTTTTTGAGGTTGTCCGGCACAATCTCGCTATAATTGTCTTTGAATTATTTTTAGAACTAATGAGTCTAGATCCGCTTGTTGCCCCAATTCAATGAGTCTGATTACATGGAGCGAATGGTAAATAGAGAATTACAGGTGGGCTGTGTTGATAGAAAGCAGTCNATTGCGTGTGATTGATTCAATCCTATGGTCGCGGAACACAAATGAGAGCAGATTGTTTCAACTGTAATTCTTGAAGCTGTTGAGTAACGCGATGCANTATCGATGTTCACCAATTGAAAGGCATCTCGATATGGTCAAGTTTGTCGAACATTGACGTTCTGTTGAATTGCAGCCAATAACTTTGATGGTATGAGTTTCAAGGCAAGAGATAGACTTGATACGTCCACCAAACCTCTTCTGCTATCCTTCCCATCGATCTTACTTTTGAGCTCACCTTCGTCAGCTAGCTCGCTGGCCGAAGTTGAGTGTCTCGCTATCAGGGCCGCATCTTCGAGTAGAATCTCGAGGAAGCATCCAGTGTAACGGGCGGCCTCTTGAATTGCAGCCATATCCAATCGATCCCCTTTGCGCTCACAAATTTCAACTACGAGAGACCTGATGATGGAGTTGCAATAAGATTCGTCGTTTTCGTTGTCAATGTTGTTACTGTTGTTGCTGCTCAGCTTGAGCTTCTTTTTCCGTGGCAGTTTATCCTCAAAATCCGGATCAAACGATGCTCGAGTGTTGCCGTTTTCGATTCCATGTTTCTGTTGTGACATTTGGGTGTCCAAAAATCGCCTAACCNTTTTGGGCCCATCAAGGGGTGAGTCAGCGATCGCATCAACACTGTTTTCTCCGATTTCTGTCTCCGATAAAACTCTCCTATCAGCCTCCATCCTATTCTCGTCCACGATATCAATATCGTTGCTCAATGTCGTCGGAAACATCGAGTTCGCGCTTCAAAATAAAGTTTGTTGACGACTTTGCTAGATCTAGCGCAATATTGCTGCTGTCCAGGTACTTGGACTCTTCAAATTTTGTATCTCGCTCAATAGGGGGCGAGGGTGGACTTGATGGTGGGGTGGAGGTTCTCTCAGTGGGCGAGNTGCTTGTTGGATCCACGATCGATCCCGTGCCAGCCGAGCTCAGGCTTGCCAGCGATTCGAGGATTGAACGCGGACTCTGGTGCTGCAAGCTGGCCAGTAGATCGTGTGGGTGCTGCTGTTTGAGTTGGAGAAGCGACCTGACGAGAGTTTGATGTAAAGCTTGTCTGGTTGCCAGCGATTGATTTGATAGGTCAGCGGCGGCTTGCTGGACATCGGACTTGGCGGGGAACTTGCCTGCGCCATTTTGGATCATAACCGGATCTTGGGTGGCTAAAACTGAAGCCCTAATGGCCGATGAGGAGGTTTGGTTGAGGCGCTGACTTGTTAGGGCCGCCAGTCTCTGTTGCAGGACGCTCGGCGAACNTGGTTGAGGTGAACCAGCGCTTCCGCTATTCACAACGCTACTGCTTTGGCTCGGCTGGGTGTCAAGGCTGCTGTTGCTGTGCATCGAGTCCTGGTTGTGCAGGAGCTGGCTTGCGGGATTGTTGTCTGAGTAGACGCTAAGTTTGTTTGCATTGTTAGTGTTGTTTGGGGCCGCAGAGGCGTAAAAGTTGTTGAGCAGCCGCGATTTCTTCGGCTGATGTTGGCCATTTATTAGAGTCTTGTTGCTTAGGTTCGTGCTACTGATTGCGCTCTGTGACTCGTGTTTTTGCTGTTGGTGCTGTTGCTGTTGGAGTTGGTGTTGCTGGTGTTGGAGTTGTTGCTGGTTAAGATGGTTTGCGGCCGCTTGGGCCAGTTGCGATGACATGTGCTCGAATGGTGACGAATTGGACAGTTGGTGGTTTGTGTGGCCATGGGCGAGAGCCGATTGGTGAAATTGGTGATGATTGTTCAGGTAACTGTTCAATCTGAGCGCTTGCTCTGTTCGGTGTTTGTGCTGGTGCTCGAGCTGTTGGAGTTGTTGGTTGACCTGCATCGCTTGCTGGGCCGCAGCCGCCGCGGCCAGCTGGTGCTGGTCGAGGCCGACNAAGAGGCCCTTGTTTGGGTGCCTCCTAATCATGTTCCTGAGCAGGTGTTGCCTGTCGCGGCGGAAGTTGTCATTTTCATAGTAGCAGTCGTCGACCTTTCTGAATCCGTACATGTTCATTTGGCGCACGAACGATATGGCCTTCTGAGTGTGAAACTGATTGTTTGGTGTTTTGAGATAGTAAGCCTCAAACTCGTTCCTATTCAAGTAAACTCTCTGTCCGTCCTGCGACCANCGCAAACAGTGCTGAATACTCGGGTTGTGTATCAGCTCCCAGAGCTTCTGCGGGAANAGCTTCTTGTTTTTGTCCATCAAGAAGCCGCTTGTATCTAGGTTGGCCGGTTGGTTTGCTTGTTGTTGGTGTTGGTTTTGCAGAAATTGGTGTTGTTGTTGCTGCTGCTGCTGCTGATCAATCACATCGTAGTAGCCTCTCACCTCGTTGCTAAACTCTTCCTCNTCATCGTCGCTCAGGTTGTTCATGTTGTTTGATATGCTTGTTTCTTGGAGCTGATGGTCTTGTTGCTTGGCAGGAGACAAGTCCCTATGTTGGGCTTGCGAAGCAGAAAACTGGTTGTGTCTTGCGAGATGATGAAACTTCATCATGAGCGAATTAAAGTTTTGGCTCCACTTTGTGCGGAATCTTGAAACTCCTATTCACTTGCCAGAGGATCTTGCAATGAAGGCGCTCATTTTTGTCAGATAAAACTTATTCGTCAAACTTGTAAAAACTTGTTGATCATCTAACACGATGTCAACACTNACTCTGCTTTCGAGACATTGGGGCCGAGCGGAGAGGCTGGCGAGTTGGTATCTTCCTATCTTGTTATCTGGCTGCTCGGCTGTCTATCTGTCTGTCTGGCTGGCTTGCTGGCTGAATGGCTGGCTGGCTGGCTG
>Ga0058699_1000252_pt1 | contig 15984 bp, 15 predicted proteins | sample AgamicAtPe_FD_55078 | JGI IMG/M metagenome (GOLD analysis project Ga0058699, IMG submission 55078) | Agave microbial communities from Guanajuato, Mexico - At.P.e | ecosystem: Host-associated > Plants > Phyllosphere > Phylloplane/Leaf | place: Guanajuato, Mexico | collected 2012-10-15 | reverse complement strand
AGGTGACAATCTAGAGGTCTAGCTGCCAGTATAGTTGGTGATAACTGTCTCGCATGGTCTACCATTTGTAACTCTCTTCGTATCTCCACCTCTCTCGCTGGGATGATAAACTTTCACCTGACTGTCGTAGGTTCGACTCTGACATATCCTGATAAGTTGTGGCCAGTTTACAAAGCTCTGATGCAACAGACAGGTACAAACGATTTACCGTTGGAATCGAGCAGAAGAGTTTGCTAATCGAGGTATATAAGCGAGAAAGTTTCCCGATCCTTGGATTCAGTAAGCGAGAGAATCCTGTTGACGGCTTTTAAGAGAAGTTCTAAGAAAAAGTCTCTGAGAGATGATTTAAACTCTAAATATCTATGCTTTTTCGATATTGATAGGTGAGAGGACTTNTTTTTCCATGTGAACAAAGAGAGACGAAGGCTCAAGAATGAATGTAAGTAATTTGGAGCTATCTTATCCAGTCATCTCGAGTGGGCGCCTAACGAATTTGCACAAAATACTTATATTTGGACTAGATCAAACTAGGCTCATTCCAATTANTGATATTGTTTCTNCACCTTATGTTTCTGAGAGCTTCCGGTCAAGTGCACAAAAAGCAGAGTGAGTACACCTAANATAGAGCAACTTAAACCGACGACTTGAGATATGAACACTAACTGATATTTTGCTTCAAGAACCTGAGAACGTTGTCGCGGAAATGCAGGTGATCTGTTTAAGTGACGCAATTGTTCTAAAGTTGAACACAAACACCCCATTCAATGGAATGGTTTACGCAAAAGACGCACCAAACAGCAGTAGTTGTGTTTCTGAGTTTAGCTCTTCAACAAATATGACTTTCAGACTTCCCTTGAAATCATGCGGCACCCTGTTTGCTGAGGCCGATGACGGAATTGAATATTTCAACACCGTTATAGTTCAACCTCACATGCGGCTCATGACAAACCAGGGCAAGGGCTACCACATCCGGTGCAAGTATCAGACCCGAGAGAGGACGATTGCAAACACACACTTCAACGTGAGGTGAGTGCNCGATAGATTTAAGCTCGATTNTCGCCAATGAACTGCCCGCTAACGAATACCCCTCCCAACTAAGCGCCTCATTTCTGATGCAAAACAATCCACTTGCTTCGACAACACCACTTTTGGCCACAGCCTCAATGCCATCATGCACGATGAAAATCTTTCGTAGTGGACGAGACGATGTTGCGGAAACGGTTAAAATCGGCGACAAGCTGATCATGGTTATAGAGATCGACCAACAAGACATGTATGGAATGAAGATAACAAATTGTGTTGTAAGAGATGGAATGAACATAGCCGAGCAGCAGCTTATTGACGACTCTGGGTTAGTATTGTGGGGCGTTACCCTTGTATGCTTGATTTGAGAGACTAACCATTCNTCTTGCATATCCCAGCTGTCCAGTCGATGAAAATATCATGCCAAAGTTCGAATATACAAACAACTATACCCGAGCGGCAGTCTCATTTCCGGCACACAAATTTCCACACACTAGCTCCGTTTACTACCAATGCAATGTCCGCCTTTGCATCAACAATGGCGGCTGTGATCTTGCCGAATGCAACGGAGCCTCGAATAACAGGAGCGATGGTCCGAGGAGAAAGAGATTCGTTGGACACGATCATCAGCATTCGGCGAGTCTGATCGCTCAAAAACAGGACACTCAAGTGGAAGCACCCCTTCTGCCTGAGCCAGAGCCATTAAAGGCTGGCCCAGTTGCTAAGGGGGGCGATATGAGTTTTGACGTCTATTCTGGTCTCTATGTNAGCGACTTGGATGTTGGAGGTGAGCAGGAGCTGTTGGGCGGGGCGTTGAATTTTTTAAGAACCAATAGTGACCAATATCTCTCTTGATTCAATCAAATTACAGAGTCAGGTTCGAGCGATACTAACGCGCAACAGGTAACATCCTCGGGACTGTCCAAGAGGAGTGGCAACGCGAACGAGGAAGTCTGTCTGACTATTGGTCAAGCGAGTCTCATGATACTATTGGCTAGCTTGGCCACAGTTGGTGTAGTTTTAATGCTCGTTTGCCAGATCGGTCTCGTTGGCCACGATCGGCAAACCTCACTGCCGAACCATTTCTTGTCGAGCCACCTACCCGTGAGCCAGCCAGACAATTGCCCGGCCTCCAGGTCACCGTATTAGTGACAGATGGAAAGTATCTAGACTCGGTGCGACCCTTTATCAGCAGCTCAATGCCACAACTGCCAATTCTGAGACAAGAGACATTTTCACCTGAAAAATCCACTGAGCAGTTCTGGAAAAGAGTCAAAAATGTTTAAATTTGAAGAGAGAGAGAGAGGAGTTTAAACGATGGTTTAGTTCGAGGGAGCAAATAAACAAGAGTTAAACTGGAACAGAAATGAGCTAGAGATTCCTGAGCGCTCGATCTACTTCTGTCTCCATTGAATTGCGTGACACTCTCGCCAACAAACAATCTGTCTAGCCAACCTTTGCGCTAAGCTTGCTCAGGTTGATTGTTAATGAGAGCGGTGAATTCCGAAGACGGGAGAGGGGCTCAACGCGGTTGTTTGCTGGAATGTGCACCATTGCAATTCAAAGCTTGCATTCCGCTTTCAGGGTTAGTTTGCTGATTCCNACTTGAGCTCGCAAGGAGAGCTGCCATTTTNCCTACCCAAACAGGTCAGCCCTTCCTGTCACTCTCATCGCATAGATAGACCTAATAAGATTGAATCAAGACAAGTAGTTACAAATGGGGCCCCAACAACGGAATCAGATCAATGTAGAGCGGCCATCCTATTATCATCTGCCCAGAAGCAGGCCGGTTTCCTTCGAGAAGCCGAGCCAACTTAGCGCACCTGGCAGCGNAATGAGAGCGTCCACGATCAGCGAGGCTTCGAGCTTTCTAAGATCAAACTTGGCTCATTATGTGAACAATCAACAACATAGTAAACAACAACAATTTGAATCTAATCAAAATCAGACAAGTAAAATGAATTCAAACTCGAACTCGTGCGAACAAGGGCTCTCGTTAGGCCAATTTNCCTCGCATAACAATGTGCCTAAGCCTTTCGTTATTCAAGGTGATTCAAGGAGCACAAGTGGATTGGCTGGCAACGAAAATGGCCATCAAATGTTGGCTGGACACTCAAGCGGAAGTGGACAACTCCAAGCCAATTTGGCTGATCCGGTTCCGCGCCAGCCAACGCCAAGGATCTTGGTTACAAGCGAGTGTTCGCACTATCCAACCTCAACAGTGCACAAGAGCATGTTGGGAAGCAGGTCGAGCTCAAAAAACGAGAACACGAGCTATAGTCGCCTGGTAACGCCGAGCCTCATGACTGCCTCCTATGAATCTGTATCGTCACAATCATTAGGTGCAAGCAACAACAGTCTTGAAATCGCAACGACAAACGCTGACTCAATTCAGGGTGATTGCGCTGATCAACAACGGACCCAATCAGCAGAATCGAGTCAGAAGTTTAAGATCGATAATCGGGGACAATCATCGAGCTCATCGCTCAAAGCCCCTGAAAAGCCTACCACTCCACCTTCGAATTCAGAATTCGGAGAGCGTAAGGACCTGAGCGAGACCAGTACCGATTCGCAGTGGATATTACCGAAATCAAAGTCGCCAGTTGCACNGTCGAGCAATACAGTTTTGCCGGATACTAAGCGAGACGAGTTCATGTTCTCTCGACAACTAGAACGAGCCTCCATTGCGCATCAAACCTATCGAACTCTACCCATAGTTATGCCGAAACCTAAGGCTAGACATGATCTGGCAAGTGGCACATACATGCGCTATACGCAGGATCCTACCTGGGACTTGGCTCAGGCAAAACCTATGGGCTTGTGTAAGGATCATAGCAGGAAGATCCAACAGGCGATCAGGGGCNCGGTGAGTTATCAATCAATATTTATGCTTCTTAACCCTTTAAATTCATTGACTAACCAGCCTCTCATCCTATTCAAGTCACTCGATCCACGCTCAGTATCGAGGGATGACTCAGTTCCCGCCTTCAACTATCGCGAATATATCGAGTCAACTCGACGGGCATTTTGAGTCCAACTAAAACATGTAACATGCGTCCGCTTTCCTGGGTAGCTTACGAAACGAGGCAACACTTGACTGATGTGGTTCAGATCGCTTCGATTTTCGCAAGCTCAACGAGGGACGACTCAGCTACAACTAGTCGGTTGTTGTGAAAATGAAGGCTCATCAACATACAAGGAGAGATCAACCGAAGGTGTGGGTATCGAGGCAATCGGACTTGAATAAACAGAGACACGAATCGAACGACATCCGTTTAAATGGTGTCCAATCGCGCCAAAAATGCACACGAGCTCGATGCGTTGGTTNAATCTATTCTCCAATACTCTCAGTTGAGCTCGTTCGATTTGGTGGGTTTTCAAAAAGTATCGGATTGTCGAGACCAATTTCTTGTTGATCATCGTTCCCATAAAGCAGCGTCAATGGTACAGCTATGTTAGATATAATCACTTGATATCGGACTCAACGAAAACTATAAGGGTGATGAGGCCGTACCTATAGCATCAGGGCCAAACTATGTGGCAAGATTTTCATATTTCGAAGTGCAATCAGTCTAGACACTCGGTCGGTGCAACCAGATCAGATAGTGGATACATGAAAAAAGCAACAACTGGTGGAGGACTTGCACCACTGACGAGAGAAACATTTTGATGGATTTTTGACTAAAAAATAAAAATTGAGTCAAACTTAATGACGATACAATGATAATGTCATTGGTCCGAGAAGCCGAGAACAGATATAATTCCACCCATTTGTCTGCCAAGCCTAGAATAGAGCTAGAGTTTTGAGAGCTCGGATTTCATAGTCGGCGACCGAATGGCCAATCAGCAAATCCATGCTCAAAATGGACCAAGCTGAGGAAAAGATATCACTGAATATGTAGCTAGATTCCAAGACCCCATCCTAGCTACTTATTGGTTTGAATCGAATCATGGGTGATATATTGATTTACGAGAAGGATCCGCGACCTAAATTTGTCGGCCGCTACCTGATCGGTGATCTCATAGGCGAGGGTAGTTATTCTAAAGTGAAAGAAGTTATCGACTCAGAGAGCTTNGAAAGGCGAGCAGTTAAAATAATGAAGAAGCAGAGACTAAAAAAGATACCGAATGGTGAGGAGAATGTTCGCCGCGAGACCAGGTTGATGTCCAAGCTGAACCACAAGAATGTAATCAAGTTAGTTGATCTAATTTATAATGAAGAGAAACAGAAATTGTATATAATAATGGAATATTGCGTCACAGTTTTGCAAGAATTATTTGATCGNGCACCAGGAAACAAACTGCCTATCTCTCAGGCCCATTATTACTTCGTTCAATTAATAGAAGGCTTGGAGTACCTTCATAGTCAAGGAATAATTCATAAGGATATAAAACCAAGTAACCTGCTCATAGATAACTCAAACGTTATCAAGATAACAGATCTTGGAGTTTCCGAACAACTGGATCCGTTTGACCCAAGTGATTGGTGCTCGACTAGCCAGGGCTCTCCGGCTTTCCAAGCGCCAGAATTAGCCGAGGGAGTTGAAAGATTTAGCGGATACAAAATCGATATCTGGTCAAGTGGTGTTACTCTATACAGCATAACCACAGGCAAATATCCCTTTGAGGGTGAAAATATTTATAGACTATTTGAAAAGATTTCGAAAGGCGAATTCGTCATGCCAGAAGATTTAGACCCTGCTCTACAAAATTTATTATTAGGTATGTTAGCTAAAGATCCAAGTGAAAGGTTTTCTTTAAATCAGGTTAAATCACATGACTGGGTTCGTCGNAGGCATCCCCCAATTAGCGAGCATGTGCCACTACCATGCCAAACTCCCACAGTAATTCCGGATAATATGTGCAGCAACAACAATAGTTATATAGGTAGCAGTAATTCATTTAAGCAACAGTGTCTTCTTCTCTGAATAGATATGTTGTCCAATAGACCAAATTGAAGAGTGCAAATTTAAGAGGAAAAAATATGCGTGAGATTACGTCGATTCTCTTTGATCGTGTAGGAAACTTGGCGAGCCACATCTTGCACCAATTCTTGCGTCTTGAGGGATTCGATTTCATAAGATGAATGTCACGTGGTGATTTCTGTGAAAGGACGGTTGATATTTGTGATTAGCGATACGGAGGTTAAATTAAATCTACCCAGGCACGAGTAGCTCTATAGTGGAGTCGTCAGATCTCGAGGACCTCAATACCCAAAACTCCGCCATGCAAAAACAAGATTGATTGACTGATCACGGGACAATTTTTCGAGTGAAACCGTTGGTGCTCGTTGGAGAGATTAAAACTTATAAAGACCCCTCCCCCATCTAATAGCTTGACTCGTCTGTAATTCGTCCTATCAATCGATCTAGGCCCANCAGTGCACAATCAGGGCTTCGAAACTGACGTTCTAGGTCAGTGTGCCTCAGAGTGATGCTGGTGCGAGAAATAGATTTATCCCACCGCTTGCTCATCCAACGTAGCCGTCTAACGGGGTTTGGTAGAGCTTAACGAATGTTTGTATCCGACTCGTGGTCGCGGGTCGCTTGGGAAGAGCTCTCTCCAGCGAAAGAAATGATCTTGGAGGGTTAGAGAGAGAGAAAAGCCTCATAGGTGAGGTTTCAAGGATTTCGAATGGAAGGGGGAGAAAGTAACGTACAAAGAGCGTATGATCCAGGTATTGGTGAACATTCGGAACTAGAGTTCAGATCAAAAGAATAGCAAACAAGATTGTGCCACGTCTAGTTGATCGAAAGCTCCTTGATTGCCAAATAAAAGGGCACTGCAATCAAACAGTTCGCCATGGCTCAGGGCTCTGAAGTTTTGCGGGCTACTTGGTTGCAAGTAATTACTGGTTGGGTCTCAAATTGATTGGCTAGTTTTCAATCAACGAACTGGCGCCGATACAACGTTGAACGGACGCCCTCGTATGGGTTGAGAAGGGAACAGCGAGTGAATGGAAAACCAATAAGTGAGACGAGGGCTTGTTTGTTGGGTTGCAATGGAGCCAATCAATTTTGCAGATCTGATCCATCGATCAACGACACGGGGACCCAAGAACTCTTCGCATTGAGGTGATGAAAGACTCTGATGCTGTTTCTTTTGGGCGTAGCTACTTGAGCCACATGAGCTGTGGCACTAAGGCCGGCACAGGTGGAGGATCCGTACAATTCCAACAGCAAGCACACCTATGCCAGTATATACTTCTAGTTCCATTCCAATCAGAAAGAACGCCGCCTAAAAACAGCCATCAGATTCTTGGAATCGTAAATAGGGCCCGCAGGATTCGGGGCCAAATCTGCTATTGGGAATCGCTAAAGGCGAGCAGACACTTATACTAATTGCAAGAGTCTAGAATTAGAACCCGGACGGTTTGGTTGAACACTAATGACGAGATTGGGAATAAAGTTGATGAATAAATTAACGGGCTATCACTTACCAGGTAGTGTAAGGCGCAATTTAGTTTCGGGATCTTACCAGGGGCAGCATTGCAATTCGCCGCCGAGCTTGCGTGGTTCAAGTTGGCGCGTCCTAGGGTGGCCGCTGAGCCAGGTAAGCCTGGTTTGTTGTTTCCGATGCCATTTGGAAGTCTCGTGCTAATGCAGGATTGATTTGCGTTTCCCTCCATGGATTCAGGTTCACGGCAACCATCAATGTTGGTTTGCTCATTAGAGGAGCCAAGCCGACTCGCTGACTTGAAATGCTCGCCAACTATTGAAGTTTGGCCACCGGCGGCGAGCATCTGCGGCTGGTGAGCATGGTGATAGGTGTGGTTGCAATGTTGGCTTGCTGGTATAGATAAAAATGGGCCAAAGAAAGACGGTTGCTTGCCTGCCAGTGCCGAGGGCGAGTTTTCGTCAGGCGGGGGCGAAGTGGGTGGCGCGACCCCAGCTGCAGCGGCGGCGGCCGTTGCCTCGCGCCAACGCATCTGTTGGGTCTGAGTCAGGGCCGAGGTGAGCATTTCTCGCTTATGTTGGTCACTTCGAGATGCATAGTTGACTAGCGCGAACTCTAGCAAGGCCCCAAAGACGAAGGTCAGACAAACGCCGGTCCAAACGTCGATGGCCTTAGTGTAGGAGACCGGCGGTAGCGAGGCGTTGATGCCAGAAATTTGGGTCGCCATTGTGAGTAGTGTTGTTACTCCTAGTGAGACGCGCGCTGGAATTGCGTTTGGGTCGAGCCAGAAGGAAACCCAAGATACGATGACCAGCATACAACATGGGATATAAATTTGGATTAGATAGTACGAGAATTCTCGTTTGAATATCAAGTCAATGCGTAAGCAACTGTAAGCGCCAGTTGTTGTCCTGCTGGTGCAATAGGCTGTATCATAGGTTTCAAGCGTAAATCTTGGCAAATTTAAGGGTTTTGCAATCTGAACTGGATTGTTCTCCTTCCAAAGAAACTTCAAATCCTCGTCCAGGTAGCCATAGGAGGCCATTTCAATGGTGCAATTTTGCTTATCCAATGGATAGTATTTTAAATCCATTGGACAGGCGAGAACGAGAGAGATTCTAATTGAGTAAAGGACTTCGCCCTCGCCCTTGATTCTAAGCAAAACGTTTGGCATGATTATCTTGTGAAAGTGGCCTTCCTTTTCATTTCGGAAGAACAAATCAGGTTTCCATAGGCGCTCCTGTTCGGTCAGAGTTATTGAGTTGAGGCCGTAATTTTTGTACTGCGACATCTTCCCAAACGCCAGCCGGTCGTCAGTCCACTCTTGCCTGAGCGACAGCTGGACAGAGTATTCCTTCGGTTGAGAAGGAGGAGGAGGAGGAGAGAGGGAGAGAGCGGACATGTTAGTTTGGCCTGAACATGATCCTGGCATCATCCAGGCCACCAGGTCAGATTTGCACCGAGAGGGTGAGACTCTCGTCCATGAAGACGTGATTTGAATGCAATCAGAGAGGTAGAGCATGTTGAATATCTAGCTCCCATGGCAAAGTTTCGCCCCGAGAAAGCCGAGCAATCCAGCGAAAGCCAGCTCAGTGGTCTGGCGATCGCGACAGCCATCTGCAGGCTGGCGGGCTCAGCAAATGCGCGATCCATGAGCATTAGCGAGGGCCTAATTATTTCCAGACCATCGAGAGCCCATGAGTCTTGGTTGGCTAGCTTGCGCGGAAGCGGAACAAAATTTGCGTATCATCATGAGTTTGATATAATCGGAGCTCAAAGTGGCGCCAAGCTTTGGATCATCTTCCAGGAATTGTTTGTCGTCATAATCTGGCTGCTTGGGGGCATGGCAATCGAATTGAAGCTGAAAGCTTTGAGCTAGACGCGTTCGAGATGCTTCCATCGTCGGTTTGTTGGGAGAGAGATTTGGCAATTTATTTGAGGCAAGTTGATCCATGCCAATCGCGCGCCAAACTCGCTCGATACCTGGCTAAATGCTGTCTAAGCGGCTCGGTTTGCATTGGAATTCAGTGGAGATTCTTGGAATCAGGCGAGCAGTTTGATTTAAATTGATTCGGGCAGCGAGCGAGCGCGAAGAGATGACGAGGTGGCGAGCTTTGGGCTTGCAAATATTTCCGGCGAGCTAGCGCTCGTTGGATTTGAGTCCGCTGATGGGCGGCTTTTCTAGAATTCGAACCCCTTGCACTGGGCAAACCAGGGACTCCACTTACCATTGTGACGTCGTCAATTTTCGAGATACTTCGCACCAGCGTGTTCACCTTCACGATCGTTGGACCGTCGCTACCTATTGGGCCGGAAGTAGGCGTTAGCAGTCTGAGCTTGTTGGCAGCAGTGGATTTGGTTGCTTTTAATTAGTCGTCTCGCCGCCAGCTAGCTGCTTGCCCGAATTTGATCCTCTCGTCTCAGTTGGCCCAGTTTGGATCTACGAGAGTGAAAACTATGCAAAGAAACTTGGCCCGGCAAACAGTGCAAACATTTGCAGCCTTTCAATTGTGTGCCGTGCAATCGCTCACCTTTGGCTCACGACGAGCGGGCGCCAGGCAGGGGATTTTGAGCAGGTAGTAGCACTTATAGAGCCTCCAACGGGACGCATGTTGTGTATGAATTCATATTGATTTGTATGTGTTTGAACACTCGGGTTTGGCCGCCACCGTTGAATGGCTTTGCTTAAGTCGCTTTGGCTTAGTTAGTGTTTGCGCTCGCGAGCGAGCACCAAAATGAGGCCCCTGCAATGCCGATGGATTGGCACTGGATGGACGAGTTAGTGATGCCCGATTGCACCTAGCTGCCAGGTCAACTCTACCTCTAACTCCACTTCCAACTCAAGCCCCAACTCGGACGCAAACTCAAACTCGAACTCAAGCCAAAACTCTAACGAGCAAGCGACTGGCTACTCGAGCATGGAGTTCTATTCTTAGCCGGAAGTTGGCCTACCAACCAAGCAGATGGGCAGCTTTTGTTATCGCTTTCCCTTTTCGGCTCCAACGCAGAACGCAAGTGCAAATCAGATCCCAAATGCCAGCCTAACCAACTTCGAGTCTCATTTGCTGGCGGCGTGTGAATAAATGAGGATGATTTGCATTGCATTGGCTCAATTTTCTCATGATCAATGATCTCGCACTCTCGATCAACCCGACAGACGAGTTCCGTTGCACTGGGGCGCACGAGCGATGCGTTCTGGGCTCCGAGGATGCAAGTTGGTCTCAATATTTGGGTCGATCGTGCGTCCTTGCCGGCGCGGACAAGGTGAAACTCGCCAAAGCGGCATCGGAGTTGGCCTCGTGGCTTGCAAGCGCACGAACGAGAACGAGAACGAGCTCGACGGATAGCGCGAGACGAGGGAGAGAGAGAAAGAGAGGAACTAGGCAGCGGACGTGCGTTAAATAATTTGTAAACTGTTTGCGGGTCCGCGGTCATGGGCCAGCAGCTTCTCAGTGTTGCCATCGTTTTCCAGCTTTCGAGTCTCCGAAGCCTGATGAATATCCCTCTCGGCTGAGTTCTGGCCAGCACACGAGTTGAGGCTAGTTTTGGCCCGAGTCCATTAGTTGGCAGAGAGACGGGTCAAATTTAGCTGCCTCTTTGGCCCATCAGACGCAGATCCAGCAAAGCTGCCATTTATAGCTCTATAACTTGTTGTTCATCGCTCAGGTATAATCGAGTGCAAAGCGAGTTACATCGACGCAGCCACACTGCCCAATTCAGCATGCAAGTTGGAGTAAGCTAGCTTACAGGACAGCTTTGGGTTGGACGCTGCCATTTGAGTGGTGGTCGGCCAACAAGCGGAGGCCTTCGATTTAGTTAGCTGGGTGTGAGCAGAGCTTGCTGGCCCCTAACTCGGTCGGCAAAGTGAAGGATTGAGCCTGTCTACATTGACTCGTTAGGCCCAGCCTGCTGCTCCAATCGGGCGGCGGAGATGATTGGCGAGCTGAGTTCGAGAGGAGGCGCAGAGAAAGCGAAGGATTGGGCGCGAGATGCGGCTCGTCGTTATCTCGGCCAACTCTGCTCGCCGCCGACCATTACCTGGCGCTAGCTTGGCGGCCAACACCATGGCCGCCGTAATCGAGCCATAAAGTCGGCTCAGAGTGGCGGCCTCGTGGAGCTTGTTATGTGGCCCAGAGGATTGGTGGGCTCTCAATCTGGATTTGGCCCCTCCGAGTTCCCCAGAGGGAGAGAGAGCTCGCACAGGCTAAGCCGCACCTGGTTTCGAGCGGGCGCGCGAGATGGGTCCAAATTATAGATCATTTAGGTGGTTTTAGCGTCAACTCTATGCTCTGTCCACTCCGCTCGCCTCTCATGGTTGTCTAGATGGCAGCTGTTCGGCTCGTTGTCTCGGCATAAGAAAATTTCGTCCAGAATTTCAATCAAACCCGAGCGCTCGGAGGCCACGACTTTTCTGGTTTTACGTTAGCTCTGACGGCGCCACCGCCGCAGCTGAACNGGGCAAACACAAGCCTGATTGGCGGCGCCTCAGGGGGAGGAATAAATCTATTTGCCAACTCTGCGCTTTTCGCGGAGGGCGCCTTTCAAAGAGAATAGGAATGTCCTCTCCTNCCATTTACTCAAATCTCAGGATCGAAATAGAAATGCAAGCTGAACTCTAGCTAGCGGCACGAGCAAGTCTGTTTTTGGTCGCATCGGTTGGGGTGGAAAATGTGAGGCATCGATCTGGATATTGTAAACACACTTGAGTTTGCTCTTTTTAGCCCATCCCGTGTGACGTGAGCGGCCGCTTTGTTTCGGCTCCCCTCCAACTTGGGCCTGTAAATCCTCTCGACCTCTCAGCCGGCAAAACTCTTTTTCCGCTTACTTCAACCAACGAGCTCAGCAGAATTCGATCGCCGGTCTTGGGATGCAAATTTTGCTACCTGGGGAAATGAGCTAGCCGCCGGATGCCATTTATCAAGTTTGTCAGCGTTCGTTGGCGTCATGATTTACGATAAAGCTTGCAAACTTTTGGCCGACCAACGAGAGTGGCCACTCCTGGCAAACTCGCCGCCTGCGTCCAAATGGCCCCAAAGCGGACAAACAAAATGGGAGTNATAACTCTGCTGGTTTTCACCTAAAATGACGCTGGCTCCAATTGGAAGCTGGATGCTTATTTCGGCCAGATCTAGCGAGCGAGATAAAGTAAGCCAGTCCAAGCCGGTCCACTTCAGTCCAGTTGGCCCCCTTGCTTGCGAGAGGCAAAATCTGGCCCAGAAATCGACTTGTCCAGCTTTAGATTAAACTTTTCCATCTCCATTGCACGAGAGCGATCCTTTTATCGCCCCTCACTTCGCCGGGAAATTGGTTGCGCTCGCAAACAAGTGGACTGGTGGGTTGGGTTAGGAGGATTGGAGACGAGCGCGCCAGGATCGCAATCGCAGCCTTGAGTTGGGCTCGCTTGGCGGCTCAATTTATTATGTAAATAACTGATGGATCATGAAAACAAGCTCATCCGCCCGACGGAGGGACGACATCTTCGGTACGATTCGAATGGCCCTCTGTAGAATCCAGCTGGGCGATCGGATCTTTTGGGGAGGCCCAATTTTGACCTCCAAGCTGGCGCCGAGAGNCACGGGTTCAGCCTGAATGAGAGTTGGGTAGGACATGGATTGCTCTGTCCGACGTTGGAGTGACAGGGCTAAGCGAGCTGGCCTGGCCTTTCAAGTTTGCATCGCCCATTTGGCTCCACTATTTGAGGGTGGCGCTCATTGGCCCTGCAGAGGGGCTGTATGGCTCCGCATTCGAATGCCGNNCCCTTGCTGGCCAATGGCAAAATCGTGATTCCAATTAGAGGGCCACCCATCGTTTTGCGCCCAAAGGAGTGGCCGGGCGAGCCCAAAGTGGCCGATTAATCACAACGCCCATCCGCCGGCCAAACAAACAATCAATGATCCTCGCGCGTCTGGTTGCGCGAGCAGCCGCATNGGGCGCCGGCCACTGCCACTGCCCAGAGGCCAGTTGCCTTGGCGCCGGTCAATCAGGCGCGAAGGAGGAGGCTAGAGGAGGCTCCTTCCGGCCGCGACTGCCCTGGCTCGAGTGTCGGCCCAAATGGGCGCCTCCGCCGAGTCGAGTCTAGCCGAGCGAGAGCATTAAAGTGTCTCTCTCTCTCTCTCTCGTCTAACAATTCTAGCAGCAGGCCTGCTTGCCTGAGAGAGGCCGCGCTTGCTGCCAGCGAGAGCCGGCCGCCCCCGCTCGATGGGCTGAGGATGATTCACTTGCTCGCGGGCGACTCCATCTCAGCGCCTTCTCTCGCCCGAAAACCTTCGTCCAGGCTGCAAACTCAACGGGCAACTCAATTTTCACCCCCTGCCAACAGCCTATTGAGGGCCAATTTGTGAGTTTAATCATCGGCCTGGTTGGCGCTGTCGGCTCCAATCCAGCGGCCGGCCCGCTTAGACTGGCGCCAAAGTGGACGGAAATTGTAGTTGAGTTTGGCTGATTCAAGTAACGCGCCAGCGATCGTCCTCCTCCTGGCGGCGGGCCTCATTGTCCTAGCAGATGGGCCGCTCGCATCCGAGGCCTCACTCGCTCCCATTGGGGTGGCCGGCGCCAGGCTAAGCCGAGCGCCGCTCGGCCTTCGCATCCACGCTTGGCCAAGTGGCGAGAGCCAGATTTGGAGCCAAAGTGGCCGCTCGTCGCCAGCTAAGAGCTTTCAATCCGATTGAATCGCGTGCGCTCAATCTCGAGTGGGCCGCCCAGTCTCAAGTGTCGAATGTTAGGGAGATATTTTGTAACCGGCCAACTCAATCTTATAGAGCAACGGGCGCGCTCACTTTGGCCACCGACTTGCTGCGGCGACCTAGCGGCGACAGCGCTAGGTTGGCCCGACGGCAGCCAGATAGATGGGCCAAAGCATGATGGCGGCAACACTCATTGTGCTCGCCTCCAACACCAAAGCTGCACGGACAAAACTGGAAGCGACGGAGTAGAAAATTGGATGGACGGAAAATCTTCATTGTACTGGGCCAAGATTCATTGTGCGCGAGATTTTCCAAACTCTCTCCCTCATCCTCCTCTCCCACTCAACCCTTGGACGACACCAGCAGGATAGGGAAATCAGACCGCAACCAAATGGTGGCGCCAGCAAGCGCAAAACTGAACCGAGTCTCGCACTGTCCCAACTCTGACAATTCCAGATCGATCACACCGAGTCCAGCAAAGTCGGCGCCCATTCAATGGGATGGGCCGCCGCCTTTGCTCCTCGAGGCTGGCGCCGTCTTTGCGCCCACAATCCATCAGTCGGGACCTTTTATCGATCACGTTGGCGTTTGCTGGGCCAGAGTTGGTTTGCTTCGTCCAAGCGGCCGCCAAACTAGATGCAGCCCTCCGGTTATGAACCAAGGCCTCAACCCTCTTCGCGCACAAAAATAAGTCCAGCTGAAGGGGGGCAACAGAACGGCTTCGGCCCAAATATATTGTTTCCTCGAGCTTGTTAACTAAATTGATTGCGCAATTCGCGCGCCCAGATGAGCCGGCGAGCGGCTGGCCAAGTGGACTTGCGTTGGCCAGGTTTGAGATNGTNGCCCGNGGAGCTGGCGGCCGACTCGAGTGTCAGCAGGGGCCGCGAGTGGCCGCTTGCCTGCAGACACTTGGCGGGCTCGAAATACTGGCAGCACTGGCGCGTCAATTAAGTCTCGACAGCGGGCCCCTAATTGAACGGCCAGGCAAACAGCTCGCCCTAAACTCACCTGGCCGACTTGCGTTGTATGGGCTGGATCCAGCCGGTCGGATTCGCTTATCGTAGCCCTCGCCCAATATCTTGTCCACAATTTGCTTCTCGATCTCCCTGCTTGAGGCTTGGGCGAACTCGGCCGACTTGGTCGCCTTCGGCTGGCCGCCGCCGGTGACGAGCGCCGNCTGGCCAACCTGGGAGGCGCCGGCCACAAGGAGCTCGGGAGGGGCAAATCCAAGCTGCCGGGCCGAGTCGAGCGCAAGCACTAGGAGCGGAATGTGTAGACAAACATGGAGCAAGAGTTTGCCATTGCTGGAGCTCGCTCTTGGAGGGACCATCTTGATTGCTTACAGCGCTTGATCAGTCCAACCTCTGTAAAGGTGAACTCTCGCTCTCTCCCTCTCACAGCTCAGCTAGTTGTTTGTTCGCGCTACTTTGCTCTGCTTTGCACGCGACGGCACCTGCTGGGCGAGTTTAGTTGATTTGATTGCCCGCACTCAATCTTGGTCAATCAAGCCTTGCCTCAACCGAGGACAGTCGCGCTAACTCGCCCTCTCGCGGTCTCCCTGTGGCTGGAGTCTTGTGCGCAAACACAAGCAACACTCTCTCGCCGCCCGATAAGCGAAAGGATGTGGCTGCAACGTCGGTTAAACTGGGCAGCCCAACTTGTTTGGCTGCCAGTCTTCGCTTCGAATGAGGCCGCTCGAGTGTTGGCCCGTAGGCGCTGCCGTGGTTGCGTCTAGGTGCGTTCGCGACTTGCGCGCTATGAAGCCGGGGCATGCGCCGTTGGAAGCGCACAAAACTGCAGCCACCAAGAGGCTGGCCGGCTTCCTGGCTCCACGTAAACATTGTTACAAAAGTTGAAAACTCCATTTACAACCATCCAGGCT
>Ga0058699_1000251_pt1 | contig 16047 bp, 16 predicted proteins | sample AgamicAtPe_FD_55078 | JGI IMG/M metagenome (GOLD analysis project Ga0058699, IMG submission 55078) | Agave microbial communities from Guanajuato, Mexico - At.P.e | ecosystem: Host-associated > Plants > Phyllosphere > Phylloplane/Leaf | place: Guanajuato, Mexico | collected 2012-10-15 | reverse complement strand
TTGCGCTCGCTCTCCCTCTTTCCGTGCCGAGAATGCCCTGAACTCGTTTCAAAACATACGCCTGCAAACACATCTGCAAGGGGACGCAAGGCGGCACTGGACGCTCAGCTTGCCAATGGAAGCCAGCTGTGGCCACAATGAACAGAGGACCAAACCTGGCAGCACTCGAATTGGACGCCCAGACTCAGACCGATGAGCCCCTCTTCTCGGCTGGCCAACCAGCCGGCCATCCGAGCTAGCGGCTGAACAAACCAGGCTTGAACTTATGCTAGCCGCGTTCCCTCCACGAATGGCTTGCATGCTAGCTCGCCCATCCTCACTCCCAAATCTACATCGCAAGTTTTAGCCGCGAGAACTCAATCAATCCTTCATAGGACTCTCGAGCTGTGGAGCATTGAGATNGAGATCGCGATGGCGTTTGGGTAAAGGTTACTGCAGCCAGCGGGCAGTTCCGAGTGCCCTAACATTGAGTTCGCTTCCAGGGTGAAATGCTTTGCCCATCATTAGTAAGCACATGAGCTAGATCTTGGTCCAAGAGGAGCGCGGCCAACCGACGTTCCCACATTAAAGCTTCCATAGATTCACAAACTGAAGCTCGAAGGAAAGGTGAGCTTCATTCTCTTTCATGTCGCATGAGCATGCAGCGACGGTGGCGGCCCAGCTAGATCAGTTGGGGATGGGGAGCCCNAGAGCGACAACTGGTGGGTCGTCCGCCAAGCTCGACACTTACAGGAGATGGGAAGAGGTTGTGGTTGTTGCGATTGTGATTGTGATTGGTTGATTTATTAGTCATTCTCGGGGCTCTCGCTTCACCGAACTCGAATTGGAGGAGAGGGTGAAAATAAAATAAATAATGATGGAACTGGCAGTCAAGTTGGCCGGGATTCAGGGGCTTTGCTGCCGCCTCCGAATCGACACATGTCTGTGCTGTGTCTGGCTTGGCGGCTCGTCGAGGTTCATTGGTCCAAAGAAAAGGCTTGTTTAACTTGCTCAAATAACCAACACCAATGGATGGCTAACAAACGGCTGCCAATAAAGTACTCGTATTGCAAGGGCCTCAGTTCATCAGCGGATTGCGCATAGTTATGCCCGGATTCAACCCTCGTGCGCTCGAGAGGGTTCTCTTGGTTAGCCAAGGAGCTGAGTAGTGGTTCGCGGCGCTACCATTGCAGGGGGACACATTTGTCGGCTGGTTCGTTTGGCGTTGGCTTGTGGGTGCAAATTGAATCTGGTTNCTTTGTTCAGGCATCATGAAGGTTGAGTGCTCGTTTTGGGCCACCCTTGCGTGTGGGCGCGCAGATATCATCTTGTTTTGCGCAAGTGATATGCGCGGAATNGGCGCGCAAACATTGGCCACGTTGATCTCGTGCCAGAGTTGACTTTCATTCATTATTCTACTATTACTACCGCAGTCGCAGATGGTGTTTTGATTACACACGTGAGCTAGATCGGCCTTCTTGACATCGCCGTCAGCAAAACCATGTGGTTGGACGAAAAACGGTAACAAAAACATCTGCATTGGAATTGAGATGGCAGCTGCATTATTTGCATAGCTCTGATTTGCAACCAATAAGCTGTTGAGATCTTTGTTGATGAACACGTTGCCTGAATTCTTGCACATCCCTTGAGAGGACTCCTGCTCCTTCTTGTAGCCGAAATGTCTTTCCTCCAAACTGGCATCTCTTGCCCGATAGCCCAAACCCTTCAAGCGGCTCAGCCTAATTCTAGTTCTAACAAGCAACACAACTTCCTGCTTGAGTTTTGCATACAATTTGTTGCAATGGCGCTGCAACTCAATTAGAGCTCGGATGAAGTACAGATGATGGAGGCACGCAATGAATCTCGTCTGAAACATGGCCTTCCTCTCGAATACTCTCCTATTCACGTTTGATCGATGAGTCTCTTGGGTTTGTGGAGGCGACAATTTTTCATCGATTGAATTGCATTTTTTGGTTGCTCAACTTGCGACTTTAAAACGAAACTGGCTAAATGAAATCAAGGACATCGCCGAAGTATCCGCAATTCACAAAATTAAGCAGACGCTAACTAGAATCATGGAAATCGTAAGCCTGGGATTCGCTTGCTGCGAATCTGCTGGCAAGGCGACACTCGGTTGCTCTCAATTAATTCAAGCCGGTACNACTTTAAAGCGGTAGAGTTGCATAAAAGTGGACCGACGTGTACCGATCTTGAAACTAAGCTCCTCTTGCTGCACTAGCCAACTTGCACAGAAGGGGGAATCAAAGAAGTTGTTTATTTCAACCCTCATAAAGCCAAAGACAGAATAATTCGAGAATAGCCAGTGTCCAGTCAATCGAGGCGATCTTAGGCGGGAAAGTATTTGGATTGACTCAAATTAGGTCAGATAGACAACCACCTATATTTAAATCTGGACAAGACTTGTAACAAGTTCGACCGGTATATTTGGAACCAACTTTTGTCAAGATGACAAGATATTTATGGCAAGTTTTAAATTTGTTTTATATATAAAAATCTCGCTTTTATCGAATAAGTTCAGCTTGGTTAGGATTGAAGATGCTTCAGTGATGATGTTACGTTGGCGTCTTGATTGCTGAGTGCAATAAGTTTTTCTTCTTCGTGAGACAAGAGATTTCATTTAGTTCAGGCTTCAACCTTAACCTTTTCCTTGTCCACACCACTATGATATTCTTCGATACATAAACTGCAGCTCCAGGATCCATCGGGTGGTTTTGCTAAGGGTGGGTTTAGGCAATACATGTGATAGCCTCTATCACAGTCATCACAAAAGAGAAGTTGATCATCGTTGTCCGATGTACCACATAATCCACATGATTTGCATTCAATACATTGCCATTTATATTTTTTGACAGAGAGTAAAATATTAGGTGTAAAATTCAGGCAAGTTGGATGACCAGATCGGCCACAATCTGAACAAGAGACCAACTCCTCAGGCTTTTGAGTCTTTTTGTTCTCTTTAGCATCTCCTAAACAAAAGTCACAATATGGCGAGTTATCGCTGTTGTTGTCTGCATTAGATGTACCATTTTTGCTGCTCGCACTATGATTTGTGTCTACGCTATCATTTGATTTGGCGTTACCATGAAAATGATGATTGATCGAGGAGGTTGAGGTCGATGATGACTGGGCTTGTTTGTTCGCATTTGACGCNGTTGTGTTGTTGTTTACGCCAGGAGGATTTCCGATGTGATTGCTACCACCAAAACTATTGCTCGGATCGTCGTTATTTATGGTATCATCGCCGCTTGAATTGCAGACAATATTTTGGGCATGACAATGATTCCGGTGATAGGTAAGCCCAGGTCTTGTCTTGTAGCTCATNTCGCACCATTCGCACTTGTATGGTTTTAAGGGATCATTGGTCTTCTCAATCTTGTATTTTCTCTCACGTTTTTTCTTGGGAGTGGATGAAGAAGGCGTGTTGTGGTGGTGGTGTTGAGTCTGTTGTTGAACTTGCTGCGGTTGCTGCTGCTGCTGGTGTAGGTGCTGGGTTTGGTTTTGGTGTTGCGATGAATGCTGTGGATGATGATTGAGATGATTTGATTGTTGCGATTGTTGCAGAGGGTGAGGATCATTTGAATCATCGAGGTCTCCGTGGGCTGTGGCCTCAGAGGTACTCTCGTCGGGGTCGACCTTGCTACTTGTTGTAGCATCTTTTGATTGTTCGTTTATGGTCCAGGGGTAAGCATTTGAATTTGAGGAGCTATCATGCATAAATGAAGAATCATTATGATGATTGTGGTTTATGTTGTCGGCATGATTATAGAAATTATTTGAAATAATATTATTATGACCNGCACTAGCATCTGTCATCTTGATTTGGGCAGAGGCTAGAGATGAATTGTGATGATGCTGCGAATGAGTGTGATGATGCTGTAACAATTGCTGAGTATCGTTACTGGAATGATCCACTAGCATTGATTGATCTTGAGCGGCACTAGTTGAGGGACCCATATTCGATGATGACGAATGCAGGTAGTGAGACGAACGGGNTCTGAAGTAAATATCATCCAATAAATACTGGCGCTTTCTTTTAACCCATCTCTTGGCTGGGTAGGTGTATATTTTTCCTGAACTCTGGCTTTTAGGGCTTCCACTAAGATGATTAGTGGGTTCCGATANTTCTATTTGCGTCAAGCGATCATTTTTGGTCATCCAAAGGCAACAATCACTTTGAGCAACACCAGTTTGTGAATCGAGGAAGGGTAGGCGATACTTCCTTTCTTGGACTAATTTTTGGTTGAAGGATGATGATGATTCAATGTATTCTTTGTAGGAGCTATCATTCAAAAATTTGCTTATCCTAGTTAATACATCTTTCTGAACAGTGAATTGGAGCTCATTGTTGCTGTTCTTATTTTTACCTCCGCTAGCAATAGTTGTGGTAGCGGAGTTGTTGCCAACATTATTGTTGTTATTATTACTATTGTTGTTGTTATTGTTATTACTACTAGTATTATTCGTACTTCTTGCTGTTGCGCTGGTTGAGTTTTTGCAAGTTTCAGTTTTGATACTGATATTGACATTTTTAGTATCGCGATGGTTGCTAGCGGGCGATTCTGAAGTTGGGGTAGTTGAAATTGTTGTGGTTGTCTTATTGATAACGCTTATGGTTGTTTGTGATGAGGGCGAATCGTTATTGTTTGTGTTGGCGGTTGNGGTGGCGCTCGAGCTGGTTGATGATGATGTTGCACCATCAGCAACTGTCCCAATCCATTGCGGGCCGATTTTAGCAACAGTGCCCGACATGATGCTGGAATTCTTGGCCTAGAGTGTCGCTATCCAGGATAGGGATTTTGGAGTCCACTTGACTCAAACTGCTCAATGGCGACTACCTCAATGGTTGGGGCGGTAATAATGGTAACAGTAATAGTGTTGATAATAAACAAATAGCTGCAACTAACTGGCCTTGCTCGGCTGGTTGCGGAGGACGAGCAGTGCACAAATAATGGTTGTCGTCGTTCCCTAAGCTTTCAAGTAGGTTAGTTCTATACAGTGGGCTCTTCCAGCAGCCTAGTCTTGGTACGAGAATAGGCTGTCGTTGTAGTATTGGTGATAGTGTCCGCTCTAACAATATTAATAAGATTTTATCCTCTCCCTGAGAAGTCATACCAATTCCATGTTCATCGCCCTCAGCTCTATCGTCAGTTTATTTCGTTTTCAAGTCTCTCTCTTTCTCTCTCTCTCGCTCGCTTCCATCCCATCCCATTCTCAAGCGCACACACAATCTCGTTGCTTGGTTTAGTTTGTTGGATCATTCCTCTCGCTGTGTATGTCTTTCTCTCGCTGGTCTGCTGCCGCTCAAGTGCTGCTCTCTAGCCCGCTCACTTGCCATACAAAAACCTCTGCTTCTCGGGCCTGCGCCCGCTCTGCCTGTGCTAGCTGCTGCTGCTGCTGCTCTTTCTTTCTCGCAGTGAACACAGCCTATGGTAGTCGTGGTTGTGTCGTCGTCGTCGTCGTCGATAGCAGTCTGCTCGAATCCCGTATGCTGGCGCTACCACTGCGTTTGCCGCCACCACAGCCGCCGCCGCCTCTGCCGCCGCGCCACCACCACCACCACTGCTCGGCGTTGCCGCTCGCGAGGCTTCACTACTAGTTCGTCGGGCGGCCGTCAGGCGAGGCTAACAGACGAGCTAGGGGCAACTCACGACTGCATGAGCCCATTCGTGTGGTGGCGGCAGAGGCGGCGGCGCAGGCCCATTTTACCACTGCCGCAGATGGAAATCTCATTCCCAGTGGCGACCTCGCGCGCCCTGAAAAATATTTCCACTTTGACAATCCGTAGGGCGTGATATTTGCGATTGGTTACCCTAGAAAAGTATTCTATTGGTCAACTTGCTCCAACAACCAAACAAGGAAGCTTCCACTACACTCCCCAGTGGTTGCTTTCCAAAGTACAGACTCAACATATACTTATTTGTTTCCTCAACTGTCCACTCATTGCTAAAATGATTGGCGGATTGTTTATTTATAATCACAAAGGCGAGGTCCTCATTTCTCGCGTCTATCGCGACGATATTGGTCGCAATGCCGTGGACGCTTTCAGGGTCAATGTTATACACGCCAGGCAGCAGGTTAGGTCACCAGTCACAATCATAGCCAGGACTTCTTTTTTTCATATCAAACGGGGTAATATTTGGCTAGCGGCGGCCACAAAACAAAACGTCAATGCTACCCTAGTGTTTGAGTTTCTCAAAAAAATGGTTGATGTGATGCAGAATTATTTTGGAAAAATGAACGAAGAGAACGTGAAGAATAACTTCGTTCTCATCTATGAGCTATTAGATGAAATTCTCGATTTCGGTTACCCACAGAACACAGACACTGGAATTCTCAAAACATTCATCACCCAATTGGGCGTCAAGTCACAGACCAAAGAGGAACAGTTCCAGATTACGAGTCAAGTCACCGGTCAAATTGGTTGGCGACGTGAGGGAATACAATATAGGCGCAACGAGCTGTTCTTGGATGTATTAGAGTACGTTAATCTACTCATGTCGCCTCAAGGGCAAGTTCTAAGTGCCCATGTCGCCGGCAAAGTGGTAATAAAATCCTATTTAAGTGGAATGCCCGAATGCAAATTTGGCATTAATGACAAAATAACAATGGAATCAAAAGGAAAATCAACGCTCCCTTTAGATGATCCCTCAAGGCTTAACTCTAGTGCAGCAAAAGCAAGTATTGCCATTGATGATTGTCAGTTTCATCAGTGCGTTAAGTTGTCGAAGTTCGAGTCGGAGCATGCAATCAGTTTCATACCTCCAGATGGTGACTTTGAACTCATGCGTTATAGGATAACCAAAGACATATCGCACCCATTCCGACTCATTCCATTAGTGCGAGAAGTCGGCCGAACGAAGATGGAAGTCAAGATAGTACTCAAGTCTAACTTCAAATCGAATTTGATAGGTCAGAAGATTGAAGTTAGGATACCTACTCCCCTCAATACAAGCGGATGCCAGCTGATTTGTATGAAGGGCAAAGCAAAATATAAAGCTAGTGAAAATGCAATAGTTTGGAAAATCAAACGGATGGCTGGAATGAAAGAGACTCAACTGAGTGCAGAAATAGAGCTTCTTCTCACTGATACCAAAAAGAAATGGAACAGGCCCCCTATATCTATGGACTTTGAAGTCCCTTTCGCACCCTCTGGCCTAAAAGTGCGTTATCTCAAGGTTCTTGAACCAAAACTTAACTACTCGGATCACGATGTTATCAAGTGGGTGCGTTACATAGGTAAGAGTGGCTTGTATGAGACACGGTGCTGAGTTTGCAAATCTCGTTTTCCTACCCGTCTGATGTCAGGCCTCTGGCCTACAACAAGTCCCAGCAATGTACTCAACTTGAGAATAAAGCTACGTTTACGTTAGAATCCTAAAGACGTCTCTTCAATTCAGCCGTGAATGTTGCTTGGCGCCTAGAAGAGTTTCGAAACGCATTCCTCGCTTGACTCTTAGTGGTAGCCACCACCATCGGGATAGTGTTCAATATCGAGACCATATCATCTGTCCATTTTCAGAGACGCTAAGCAAGGCTAGGCAATAAACTTGGAAGCGTACTCTGGGTGAGAAATGTATCGAAAGCCGTCCCTCATATTCACTCTATGATGATGTGAACCCGTAGGCACTACATTCAGATGAGAGCTAAGCCGACTTGTGAATGACGAACTGTGAGATGAACATTATGGCTGAATGTGTCTGAGGATATACCTCAGAGTTCGGGACCTCAGATGGGTTCATCCAGAATGTTGGAAAAAAACGTTTTTGTGCTTCCTTTTGTTGTTTTATGCAATGTAACAAGATTTCAGCACTGTTTAGGGGGTTTTTACCTGGTTCGTTTATGGGAATCCTAATTTCTATCGTTACGAATCCAGTAGCATGGTCAGATTCACCAGCTAAGCCAGTTTTCCCCGCAAACTATAGGGTGCATGATTTATTTATTGTCACTACCTTAGGCGGAACTTAATGGACCGTCCCCTNCCTGGTGCGACCAGAGTTCGCCGGATGTTGCAGAGCGAGAGTATGGCTCTATGTACAAGCACTTGTTCGATTCCGGCATAAGNTCGAGTCCAAAGATGATATTGGTTGATAGAATAAGAAGCGCCTTCTTTAGTCTTTCGAGCGCAGACGAGGCTCCGAAGACCAAAACTTCGACTGCGTGTTTGCTTCACTGTCAAGGGTGATGTTGGATACACAATCCAATCACAATCTGCGTTGCAAGACATGTTTGACTTCCAATACGTTAGCTCTGGCAACTGTCCCATGGCTTGTGAGGAGGCACAAAGCGCCAAGTGCGAGCCCTGGGCAATGTTCACAGATTCTGACAAGAAGAACACCTAGTTCTGGGTTAGGCGCAACAAGAGGACAAATGTGACCATTATGGTCCACCATTACATGCTCGGCCATGACCCTTGCTTGGTTCCCACTCTGCTTGCCACGACCTAAGCTATCACTGCTTTCGAGCCGATAGAGCCAAGGATGACGAGGCCAAGGCTGGTTCCTCCAAACCTGAAATGTGGTAGCATGTCGGGGCCCGACGAGAGCGCTTAGAATGGCGAGCGCCGATCGCATTTAATCATACAAAATCCTCTCCCCGAGCATAGCAGTGATCCTCATAAGTATGATCACACCGATCACGAGTTCGGAGAGTTCCGCTATGAGCACCAGAGATAGTATGACACTACCGAAACGGGCGTAAATTACTGTAAAATCTCCGCTTCATGAAAAGCGAGAATCGCGAACTGAAGCTGACAACAACTCAATCGATCTTAACCACCTGCAAGGTCGACTCCGATTCTACTGCTAGAATGACGGCCTTGATTGCGCAGCCCTCATTCATTGAGAGAAGTTTAGAACAGATCGAACACGACCAATCTGCCTGACGATTGGGATTAGAATATTAGAGGTCCAGTCACACCTGTCAAAGATCAGGATTATTGTGGCAGTTGCTGGTCGTTCGGAACTGTTTGCACAATCGAGGGTGCGTAATTTGTCAAGACAGACAAGCTACCTAGATTGTTACAACAACAACTGGTGGATTGTGGTTGGGAATTTGGAAATAATGACTGCGACGGAGGTGTAGACAATCAAGCTTACAAGTACATCATGGAGGCGTATCGACCGAGGAAGACTATGGCAGCTACCTCGGAGTTGATGGGAAGTATTATGATGGAGAGTTCGAGAAGAGCGTCAAAATATATGGCCTCTACAATGTTACCAGCGATCAAGAGGCTCTAAAGGATGCAATCGTCACCTATGCGTATCGGTTACAATTGCTCTAGATGCATCACAGCCGACGTTCATCTTCTACTCGCACGGTGTCTACTATGATGAAGGTTGCAAAAACTCGCCAAATGACTTCGATCATCAGGTACTCGCTGTGGGTCATGTTCACATGGACGGGAAATTTGTCTGGCTCATGAATAATTCGTGGTCCACGTATCGGGGCTATAATGGCTACATATACATGTGAGCCGAAAACAATACTTGCGGCGTTCTGACTGCACCAACAGTGCCAATAATTAAAACACAGACACAAGAGTGTTATGAAGCAATCAATCGAGTTCGCGCTTAAAGTTCTTATCGGTTGTAAATGCATTCCAGATTTCTAAGTTTGATAGGTTTGATAAGACTAAGTTTGATTAACGTTATTTAAGCTTGCGCCAAACAGTCATCCTGGGATTCGTTGGCAAGGTTAGCAAGTCCATGATGTCTTCGAGTCAGATGAGATCAAAGGAATTTTTACAACAGCGGATCAAGTAGATAGTGATCCCGACGAGACGGTCGTATTGAAAACGATAGACGTTTGCGATGTCAAGGATCTNAAGTGGGATGTCTTCGTCATATTGAACAGACAGTAATCTAACTCATGACCATGAGAGCAGTTCGAGGGCGTGTGGCCGAAGAATAGATTTGCGAACACTTTGATAGTTCCAATTAGAGCAACAGAGCCACCGAATATAGCCAACAGGAGAGCGTATATCTTCTTGTTGCTTGTTAGTCTTCCGGTTTCGAGTTTCATGAAACAAGCCGATGGCAGTATGAAAGCTAGCGGTAAAGCTGTGGCAACTCCCTGTGGTGGACCAGTCAAATCGGTAGGGGTGAGTTTAGTGTCTTATCATCAATTCTATGGNGCAAATTATGGAAATTGGCTTACATTTAACTCTAAGACTATTCCAAGACAATCAGTTAGAGTCGATAGTAGAAACGTAACGGAGACTATACTTATTGTAATCATCAGATGATGCCTCTTGGTAAGCAGCTCCTTGCATGGCCAAAATACGTTTTCTAAGACTTCGCGAACGACGAAACACTCTATTGGGTAGGTGAGCATTATGGTTATCGTGAACAGTAGTCTAGCTATGTTAGCTCCGTCATCTGAGAGGCAATAATTTTCAAATAAATCACCTTGACTGAATGATTTGAATGTTGAATATCCAGCAGCACCAAAAACAATCACAATCAAGCAAGATATGCCCACACTCGCATGGGTTACCTTATCCCATCTTAACTGTGTCGGATTCTCGAGACTTCCATAGAGAAGAAACGAGCTGTGATGACACATGTAAGCAAACACAATGATTCCAATCGATTGGGTTATATCTCCACCTAAGAAGGTAAATGCGTCATCATTAGTGCCCACTAGTTCTGACATGTGATCGAATCTTANGATGACAAAAAGCGTTATGTATATGATCAGGAGGAGCGATACCATTGAGACTTTGGACATTTTCGCTATGTCTTTCTGCAGTGATAATGGTAACGTGACAAAGAGTGTTGATATGAAAACAATCGAGTTCCTGTTGGCAAGTAGATGTGTATGTTGAACTGCCAAAAGAGGATGCATTAGTAAAGATTGTCCTAGTAGCTAGTGATTGATTGAGTTTATGGGCTACTTACGCGCGAACACTCGCTTGAAAACTTTGGTCACTGTGTCTCCAATTATAACATTGTAACTTATCATCGCAATAAAAGGATAAATGAACTGCAACAAGGTTAGTAAATAGAAGCCCGGCCGTCCAAAGGCTACATGAACTAAATCTTGGTACGAGGTCACGCCGGCTAAATTGGCGGATTTAACCAGAAGACTAAGAGAGTAATCGGTGACTACAGCAAGGGCTATCAGTAAAAAGAGACCAAATCCGAAACCGGCTTTGTGGAGAGCGTACGGGATTCCAACAATTCCCGAGCCAAGGATGCTGTTGATATAGTTGAGACCAATTTGGTTCAAGCTGGTTGTCGAGGCGAGGGCGCCACCAGCCCCGAAAAGACCCCCATCCGAGGCTGTCACCGATGAACCACTCCTTCTGCATCCCTCAGCCTCAACGAGATTACTGGTATCGTTAGCAATACTTCCACGTGTGCTATCTGATACTTGCGAAAACGATGGGTCGGTNTTTGGTGCCGAGTTGGAGTTTCCACTGATCTGCAAGTCGAAGATTAGAAATTTTGTTAGCTAGATCATGGTAGAAGAGATTCGTTGACACTGATCGGAGTAGCTTACAGTCGCAACCCCGCCACTCGGCGCTGATGCCGACGGCTTCGCCCTGAGTATATGGGAGCTTTCATCGTAGCTTGCCGAAGGGGTCATCCTTTTTGCTTGCTGAGAATATTTCACTTGCACTCACTGACGATTTCGGAACATTTTGCTTCCGAGATTTTACGCAATACAATTGATCCTTTGAATATGAATAATCGGCATCATGGGTCTTAGTGTTCTCCAGCGGTCTTCGCAATACAAGAGCATAGTTCTAGAAGCTCGTGCTGCTAGTTCCACAACGAGATGCGCTCGTGCAACATAGCGGCTAGCGGCTCTAGCTCTTGGCGCGAAATGTGCCAGCTGTTGGCAAGCTTGGAAAGACGTTTCAGCAGCCCCTTTATGCTGTCCTGGCTTGCTCGAGTCAAGGTACTAAATCGCAATATGGCGGCGGGCTGTTTGCTTTCCACAGAGGACGGTACAATAACTACTTGTTTGAGCTGGCGTTATTGATGTTCTGATATCACAAGCTTTGCAGCCAAGCCCTCACTGTGTGTAAAATTTCACAACTTCCGAAGCTGTAGTGTAGTGTTCGTGTCCCGAGCCTTCACTTTACCTTATTTGTATGGAAATAATTTGAATTTCTTGAGCTCTCGGGGTCGGTGAATCCATTTGTCAAGCGGATAAGCGAGCTTGTACAGCAATCATAGTTGCTGTCAAGATTGACTGAAATTATGATCGAAACATTTGTAGGCCTCCTGGCGAAATGTGAATTGCGTTGAGGAGGCCATAAATAGATGATTCGAAGGGCTACAATATCTAGGTAGGTGATCTACTAGCAGTTCGTGGGACATGTTCCTCGTCTGTCGACGAGAATTGCGGTCATTTCAAACCCTTGAGTTAGTGTCGTTGCAGGGGTATAGTTTGATGCATTTGCAGAGACAATCTTGAAAACTAGCGAATGATTAGACGATAGGCTCGATAGTTTTGATTAGATTTCTATAGGGAACAGACTATTGCAGCGCTGGTGTCATTTTAAGAGCAGAAACCTTCTTTGGCAGCAACAATGACCCTTGAAAAAGGAGTTTCGAGTGAACGAGGACAAAGATACCGATGGTCAACAATGTCGAGACTTTCCGAGCAGACCTGTGAAACGCTTGCAACGCAATGAGTCCCGAGCGCTTCGGCAGGGTCTTGAGTTTCGCAGGTGAGGGAAAAGTGGTGATGTGGTCGCAAGTTGCTCTCTGATACTGTAAGCCAGACTATTTTACTCGTCGCGTCGAAGCTTCGTTGACGCAATAGGCAAGAATGATGGTTTGTTGCTCAATCTTTTAACACACATCGTCATCAGGGTACCAACAGGGCATGAGCCAATTCTGAGAAGCTTTACTAGCAGCCTAGTTTGCGATTAACGATGTATGTAACTCTCCTCACCTACCGATGTTATCGGTAGCTTAGGATGATCTTAAACATTGTGTTTGTTCTACTAATGTAACCTCACTTGCCTGGTCCAATTTTTGTGCGTAGCACTAAAATAAACGTTCTCACTCTCGATCGTCAACCTGTCATCGATCGAGTAAATTCAACCCAGAGTATCAGAAATCCTGACGCGGAACAAATGTAAGATATCCCGAAATCAAACAGCGAAGGTTTTATATTTGTCCGTGAATCCGCTCACGACTAAAATAAATAAATGAGCGGGCTCATTCTCTCCACCCTTTCAGACCCTACCTGTTGGCTTCCCAACATGTTGCCGCCACGCTTACTATTCCTCGAGTACCTGGACTGAATCGTCCATTAGGCCAGGCTTGTACATTCGAGCTTAGGCTTGGGTGTATAGCCGTTCGCAGATAAGTCAACCTGAAATGAATCTATGCGTGTCAAGAGCGATATCAGTATCCCAATACTTATTTATGTATTGTATCTGTTGTGCGCGCTGTTGAAAATATCTACTTTAGTCTACATTATATCTGTTCCTAGCTTGGTTATATAATACAACAATTATGCTTTCATAAGGTCTGAACAAATTCAGCTTATTCTACCATCAAACTTTTATTTGAATGGTCTCGAGAATTGAAGGGCTAGAAAAAAGATAGGCGAAATCCTCATGTTAGGGTTATTTCATGATTATCCACAACTTTATAGCTAGACATTTTAGATTTAAAGACTGAATTTGCGATTATCGGTGCTTCCAATCAGAAGTGAGAAACTTCCGATAGCTCAGCAATACAACTCAGTGCCATAGTGTCACTCGCTAAACAAACATCAAGCATACGAGCCTCTCATTCCTATCTTTATAATATGTCGATGCTCGCACGGTTCAATCAGTAGATGTTAAAGTTGGCCCTTTTGGACATAAAAACTTGTCCAGCTGTAGCTTATGATATTAATAACTTAGAAAGCTACCACAATGTCTACGGCCCCGACATTCGGTTACAAGGAGAGACGCCGCGAGGCGCATACCCAGGCCGAGCAAAAGAGGCGAGATGCAATCAAAAAGGGTTACGAGGATCTGCAATACATGGTACCCACATGCCAGCAACAAGATTCCATTTCAAGCTACAAACTTAGTAAAGCTACTATTTTACAGCGTAGCATCGAGTATATACAAACATTGCAAAAATCTAAGGTTAGACACGAGGGTGAACTTAGGACCCTACGTAAAGAGGTTTGCGCCCTACAAATCATGAAGAGCAACTACGAGCAAATGTTAAAACAGCACCAACTTTCAACGTTACAGCTTGGGCAACCCGCCAATCAGATGAGTGAGCAAGTCAAGTTTGAGATATTCCAAGCATTCTGTGATAATTTATTCGTTTCATTCGACCATTACGTTACATTCGGAGATTTTAAACAACTTTCTGCTAGCATCTTTGGTTGGCTTGAGGAACATTGCAAGCCTCAAACTCTGAGAGAAATGTGTCTCAGGATATTGAGAGATTTCTTCACCGTTCCACCCTCGCCCATGAATCTTTGAAGCAACATTCGATATTCTAGACGGCGAGACTTCAAGTATAACTGCCCCCCGAAGTGGATTGATGAAGATGATTTGAGGAAATTCACAAACACAAATCGAGTTTCCAACAAACGTTTAGATTAACAACAGTGTTCCACTTGTTGGTTTTTACAAGAGATTTTTCTCAAGCCAGATTTTTCTTCTTCATTGCCTCCAATAGAGTCGAGCCCATTTGCGCAGGTGACTTCGTAACCAGAACCCCAGCCTCTTCCAGCGCGTCTATCTTGGCTTGAGCGCCCCCTTTTCCACCGGCGATTATTGCCCCAGCGTGTCCCATGCGGCGACCTGGTGGAGCAGTTATACCTGCAATGAAAGACACCACTGGTTTCGAGACCGCACCCGAATTGTTTTCTTTTAGGAACAGTGCAGCCTGTTCTTCAGCCATGCCGCCTATCTCACCGATTAAAATAATTCCCTTGGTCTCGGGATCCTCGAGGAAAACAGATAGACAGTCGATAAAGTCTGTCCCGTTGAAGGGATCTCCTCCAATTCCTATGCACAGCGATTGGCCTAGGCCTACTTGTGTTGTTTGCTGGACCGCCTCATATGTCAGAGTTCCAGATCGAGAGACGATGCCTATTTTACCAGGAGTGTGTATATGGCCTGGCATGATTCCTATTTTACATTGACCCGGCTTGATTATGCCCGGACAGTTTGGCCCGATGAGACGCGTTTTGCTCTGCCTTACTAACTTGTTCTTAACTCGGACCATATCGAGCTGAGGAATACCTTCTGTTATACAAACAACTAAGCCGATTTCGGCACTTACCGCCTCATCAATCGCTGCAGCCGCACCAGGGGCTGGGACATAGATGACACTTGCGTTTGCGCCGACTTTCTCGATCGCTTCGCGAACCGAATTAAATACAGGGAGATCTAGGTGCTTTGTTCCTCCTTTACCCGGAGAAACTCCGCCGACCAAGTTGGTTCCATACTCTATGGCTTGTTTACTATGAAAGGTTCCTTGCTTTCCAGTGAATCCTTGACAAATAAGTCTAGTTTCTTTGCCAACGAGAAGTGCACTTCGGGTTGCTGCATAGGCACCTTTCAAGAACGATGATGCCATGTCTCGGGGTTTTACGATATTGAGATTGAGTCGATCTTAGTGGACACTCATCTTCCCATGAATATATGATCACATTTATCGAAACAACACAATGTCATCAAAGCCAGACCGTTAGCCTCCATTCACTTATTTGTTCTTGAGACGTAATTTTCTGCGTTGAGTGGGAATGAAGCTCGGGTGCAGTAGCGTGCTGATGAAAGTGGTGCAGACTCGAATTCAGCAGGCTAGAATGAGAACCAAAAATAAATACTAGCCCATTGGCGGAATGAGTGTGCCAACGAAGTCTTCAGTTTATGGGACGCCGCACAAAATTTCAGCCTTGTTTCGGACCGGACGGGGAGGGTGTGTTGGCTAGATCAGAGGGTTGGGCTAGCAAATCTCGAATTTTAGAATGTGTTCGGGGTTTCACGCCTTTTGTTAACCGTTCGGGTCAGCATATAGCCCGACCATTCAGTTCAGAGGCACAACTTTCGGCTTGAGCTAAGCGAAA
>Ga0058699_1000250_pt1 | contig 16052 bp, 10 predicted proteins | sample AgamicAtPe_FD_55078 | JGI IMG/M metagenome (GOLD analysis project Ga0058699, IMG submission 55078) | Agave microbial communities from Guanajuato, Mexico - At.P.e | ecosystem: Host-associated > Plants > Phyllosphere > Phylloplane/Leaf | place: Guanajuato, Mexico | collected 2012-10-15 | reverse complement strand
GATGGAGAGAAGGCGAAAGAGTTGAACGTGAGCCACCCCCTACAGGCAACAAGATCATGAAGCTCGTTGAATCAGTGAGGATTGAACTTGCCCTCAATGTGAGCTTGTGCGAGGATGTATATCAGCTCCATACTTGTTCCTCGTAAGCTACTTCGGCTGCATCTGATCAAGTTGTAACTAGCGGAAAAGGCACGGTCAAGGCTTGATCTAGAATGACCGACCTGAAATTGGCCGGCTGGTTCGAGATTGGTCGGATGTGGCGCCGCCCTAACGGTATAAGTTGGAGTTAATTTCTGTGGTCGCCAAAGCGTTTCACAACGTGCTGTATGTATTCTACATGACAACATCTCCCTCATATCTTTAGCTTGCCCGGCTACGTGCCGCCACCATTGGATGTAAACCAAGATGAACGAGGAGGAGGCACAAGAATCGGACGTGAGAAAGCAGGGGATAGAATACTTTTGCGCCGACTGTCAGGAAGAGATACAAATCAAGCCGAAAGACCAGATAAGATGCCGCGTTTGCGGCTANAGAATCCTTTACAAGAAACGTACCAAGAGGTTGATTGTATTCGATGCAAGGTAGACTTGAGCACAACTGCCCCCGAATCTAGCCAATAAAGATCTGCACAGTATTGCTAGAAATAAATGTGATTCCTAACTAACCTTTCGTCTCTAGCTCGGATTGCCCTCTTTCCAACTCTACGGGACGCATTCTCAGGGTGCCGGCAACTAAAAATTGTCATGCATCTGGAGAGCGCTCCGATCCTTGTGCATGTTGGGCGGCTAAAGCATGCGAAGTCGTACTCATCCACATCTTCCGCCGTGTGCTCTGCTCGGCAAAATTTATTCGCGCTACTACGCGACTCACATCGCAGGATCTAACTGAATCCTCGACTAGATTTCCATTTATCAATCCGACCAACCGAAACCAACTCACGGAATACCTCAGGCCCACCATCATAGGGTCGTGTAAAACATATTGTTGCACTCGCCTTGCACTGTTGATAAAAATTTCGAGATATCAAAATGGTGAATGTGCCCAAGACGAGGAAAACCTTTTGCAAAGGTAAATGCGCCAAGCATACTCTCCACAAAGTTACCCAGTATAAGAAGGGTAAAGACTCCAAGGTAGCGCAAGGTAGACGCCGATACGATAGAAAGCAGCGTGGCTTTGGGGGTCAGACAAAGCCAATCTTCAGGAAGAAGGCAAAGACGACTAAGAAAATCGTGTTACGTATGGAGTGCTCAGAATGCAAGCACCGTAACCAACTGGCCATCAAGAGATGCAAGCACTTTGAGATCGGAGGAGACAAGAAGAGAAAGGGACAAATGATTCAGTTTTAGGGCTGACATGTCTCGGGTAAAATAAATAGTTGCGTTTGAAAGACCAACTCATCTGATCTAAGAGCGATCTAATGCTGGCGGACTATCAATATCGGGTACATTCTCCTCACATACACAGTCACTAGGAAGTGTTTATTTTCTCAGATTCATCTCATCGAATCTTGCTCTCAACTGGGCTACATGATCTTCCAGACTGCTAAGGATTTTTGGTGTTGTGTTATCAGCAAAAGCTGAAGGTCGTACGCCGTCGTTTGCTCGAGATCTTGACGTATTTCTTAATGATTTAGGATTCCCTGCGCGCCCTTGGTCGGCTATNATGGCACCACATGTGCAGTTCTTGAGTTTATTCTGCAATTCGTTCACCGTCAATTGGATTCTCTCGATCGTGTGACCAAGAGCGATTATGCAACTTCCAGAAAAGGGGTTTGATAGATCAACACCTGGACTTATCTTCAAGTGCTGGTTCGAACTTATAGTGGGGCTCAAAGGGANTGAGTTATCTGACTCATAATCATGACCACTAGTTCTGTCATCCTCCAAGCTTGATTTTTTCTCCTCAATCTTCTTCAAAAGGATGTCAATGTTGCCGTTGATCCTCGACTCAGCAATCTCCGGTTGATCTTCATCTGTCCTGTCCTCCACCGCACACATGTTTGATGTTGATGAGATGTGTCGCTCGACGACCGCCTTTAGCTGGCGCTTGGTCCTCTTGGGTTCTTTTCTCTGAGTTACTTTTACTTCAGGCTTGTTCNTACTCTCAGAGTTCGTCTTGCGAGATCCGCGTAGATTGTATCGCCTGGGTGCGGTTTCTTCTTGTTTGATAGTGGAGTGTATGTTTTGATTAGGCTCGGTTGGGTCGAGCTGAACAACAGGCGGCGGAGTTTGTTGTGCGTCGGGAGTTAGAGGCTTTCGAAAGCCATCAAAAGATATCATCCTATCGGGGTTTCCCGTTTGGACTGAGACAATNTTGCGAGTGATACTTCTATCGTTCTTCACGCCTGCCTCTTGATTAGTCGCCTCGAATAACTCAAGACGATCACTGTTAGACGGTCGTTGAGTGAGACTGGCTCGATCGCGCATGCTGGGGGATTTGATTGGATTTTGGTCCGATCNATGGTTTCGTGAGGCATAACAATTGAAAGCTGAGGGCTTCAAGGCGCCAAGCGCCTGACGATTTGGTCTAACAGGAGTGTGCATGATTTTAGGTGGCGCAATTTTGGGAATTTCTGTGGATAAGTTGATTGACTCATTAGATAGGAGTTCTGGATCTATGAAATGTGATGGCTTGATCCTGTTATCAAGTTTGAATTTGACAAAAGTTTGTCTCCTCTGAAATTTGTTAGTTGAGACCGGTGGTGGAGGTTTGTAGGCAGCGAATCTTTTGAGCCCCTCTCCCTTTTTAAGAAACTTTTTCGGTGGGCCGGAGCAGGTAACTATGCTTTGTTGAGACATTTTGAACCATCTAAGTAGGCCACTTAAATTACCTTACGATTATCATAAATAATTAAAAGTTAGGATCTCCTGAATAGAGCCAATCTACTCATCGCTTGGCCCTCGCCTATGGTCAGAGTCTCGATAGGTCACCAACGGAAAGTTTTCACTAACGGCCAACAAGTCTCTGAAAGTTTCGCTCCCCCTCGCGTTCCCGCTCTGGGCGTCGAGTGGAGATTCATGCTGCCGGCAGAAATTTGGTGGTTTTGCACGCAGTTCATACTCCCTGAGCTCACGCCATGCTCGTTGCAACTCCTAATCCCTCAGAACCAATCNCGGTAGGTGATCGAATTGAGATTTAAAACTTTCTACTCCNCTGTCTGGGTCAATTAACTTATTTGACACGGCAGTTCAGCGTCAAGAGAAGTGTTCACGAGTCGCTGATCAACCTGCACCATGTTCTCATATCAATCTCGACCACAGATTCTCGTTCTACATTCGAAGCGAGAAGAAGGCAAAAAGGTTCAACTAGAATGTATTAGAGCTGCAAGAAACATAGCCGATGTCGTCAGGACATGTCTTGGACCAAGGTCAATGTTGAAGATGCTCATGAATCCCATGGGTGGCATTGTGCTGACAAATGANGGTAATGCAATATTGCGAGAGATCACGGTAGAGCATCCAGCAGCCAAAACAATGATAGAGATCAGTCGTACTCAAGATGAAGAGGTTGGGGATGGGACAACTTCGGTCATCGTATTAGCAGGTGAACTACTTACAGCCTCGAATGAATTCCTCGAGCAAGGTCTTCACCCGACCTTGATCATAAGTGCCTATCGGCGAGCCCTGGAAGACATGTTGATGGCTTTGANAGATAAAGTTGCGGTACCTGTCGATGTGAAGAATGAGCAGAAGTTAGTCGAAGTGCTTTCTAGCTGCATTGGAACAAAGTTTCTCGGCCAATACGGATCGTTTGCTTGCAAGCTCGCTATAAAAGCTGTCGAAACAGTCTACTTGGAGGAGAATGGGCGCAAAGAAATCGATATCAAACGTTACGCGCGTATTGAGAAAGTTCCAGGGGGAACGATTGAGGAGAGCGTGGTCCTTGACGGTGTCATGTTGAACAAGGACGTCGTTCACCCCAAAATGAAGCGGCGAATTGAGAATCCAAGAATCATGCTTCTGGACGCGGGCCTTGAATATAAGAAGGGCGAGAGTCAAACTGATGTAGAGCTTAGCCGTGAAAACGATTTTTCTCGGATACTACANATTGAGGAAGAATACATCCAGAATTTGTGCTCCAAGATTGCTACTTTCAAGCCAGACCTTGTTATTACTGAAAAGGGTATCTCAGATCTAGCACAGCACCATTTAATGAAAGCAAACATTACATGCCTCAGGAGGGTCAAGAAAACTGACAACATCCGAATCGGCAGAGTCTCAGGCGCCACAATCGTAAACCGAGTTGAGGAGCTGCGCGAGGAGGACATCGGAACCAATGCCGGCCTATTCGAGGTCAGGAAAATCGGCGACGAATACTTCTCTTATATAATCGACTGCAAACAGCCTAAGGCTTGTACCGTTTTACTTAGGGGTCCAAGCAAGGACATCCTGAACGAAGTTGAAAGAAACCTGCAAGACGCCATGTGCGTTTGTCGAAACATCATGCTGGATCCGCTACTTGTTCCTGGTGGAGGAGCAGTGGAAATGGCAGTTGGTAAAGTTCTGTCTGATAAAGCTGACTCCATAACAGATGTAACCCAGGGACCATATAGATCAGTGGGCCGTTCGCTGGAGGTTATTCCGCGAACTCTAATTCAAAACTGTGGAGGGGACACAGTGAGACAGATAACAGCTTTACGAGCCAAGCATGCCGCCACCGATACAGACAACAAGAACTGGGGTATAGATGGCGAGACTGGCAAGCTGGTCGATATGAACGTTCTGAAAGTGTGGGAACCTCTAGCTGTCAAGATGCAGGCTTATAAGACTGCTATCGAGACAGCCGTCTTACTGCTCAGAATCGATGGCATAGTTTCCGGAACAAAGAAGAAATCCGACGTTGGCAAAGAGAATTAGGTGCACTGACCGATTAAAGAAACAAAGGTTGTCATTTGATTTGAATTTCAACCAAGTCCACATCTGACGTTTTGCCCAATACTTCAATCACACCCCCTCGCATTCCGTCTTTCGTTTTGGTTTTTGTCGAATCTTTCAACTCTAACTGGGGTTCGAGAAGTCATGAAAAGATNAATTACCAGAGATTATGCACGTCACACTGACAAGTGACCACGTGGTTCGATTTCAGGTACACGAACCGAGAGGCCACCAACAGATACATGGATCTAGCTTTGTCAACTATTCGAAATCCTTCTACCACCTCAGTTACTACGAGCTCTAGACTTTGGATCTACGAATAACAACAATTGAACACGAAACTGGCCTCAATGCACATGAACCACGACAAAAGTAACTTGTGTCCCACTGGCACAGCGTTGGGAAACAACGATACGAACTCGAACAATTATAAAATGGATATTGTAGATCCTTCATGTATCTATTCTTGGCCTGAATGAAACTTTTCTCCTTAAACTCCAAGTTATGTTCTCTCTTGGAATAGCATCCACCATCGGGTTCTCAAGCTAGATATGACACGAAGCACAGCGTTATATATTGTCAAACTTTGTAGCAATCTTTATAAAAACTTTTTATCGTGGCAAAAGCTGGACAAGCTAAATTTGAGACTCTCTCGCCTGCAAACTAAAACGACTCCCGCATCAAACAGGAGGGGAAATGATGATAACTCAAATAATAGAAAGCGAGAGCTAGAGCAAGAATGCGTCAAGACTCCTGAATTGGTCTCTAACGCTCGATTTGTTAGATTAGCTCGTGGCAAATACAGACCTCATCANTCGAGAATCCTTGCTAAGTTGACCGAAGAAGAACTACAACTTCTTGAAAACGTCAAGACAAGTTGTAGAGACCTAGACTCGATCAGAGCAGCAATACAATTAAGACTTAAAGCACATATCGGCACNCGAATACCAGAGGATCATGATGATTCAACTTACTACATGGAAAACGGGTTGAGGAGAGTTTATCCGTACTACTACCTATATCAAGCTTTTGCTAAGCGGCGATGGACTGGTAAGAAGCTGAAAACCGTTCTCAAAACGGATTTTCGTGATATTTCTGACGAGCAGCTTGACCAACGTTTCGCGGATCAGAGAGTTCTAGTGAACGGAAATGTTGTCGATACTGAATATGTGCTGAAGAATAACGATTTCATTACCAATCGCANTCATCGACATGAACTACCTGTGTTAGCCGCACCGATAAAAATTCTTCACAAGGATAGAGAGACCATAGTTATCAACAAGCCTCCATCTATACCAATCCATCCTTGTGGGAGGTATCGTCATAATTCAATCCTTCAAATTATGAGAAAGGAGTACGATTTGTCCGAATTGAAAGTTGTTCACCGCTTAGATCGCCTGGTTTCTGGAATCTTGATATTTGCCCTAAATTCGTCTCGAGCAAACTTTTTGAGAAACTCCATTGAAAATAGGACTGTCCAGAAAGAGTATGTCTGTAGAGTGAGCGGTGAGTTTCCGTCAGGTCGTGCTGAGGACGATGGAGAAATCACTGTGGACCAACCTCTTGAGACTGTCCCCGGCAAGATAGGGGTATCAGTGGTCCTACCTGCCGGAAAGCCGAGTATAACCAAATTCAAGCGACTCAATTATAATGGCAAAACTAGTGCAGTCTTATGTAAGCCGATGAGCGGTCGAATGCACCAGATACGGGTCCATCTTCAATATCTCGGACATCCGATTGTTAACGATAGCTTATACAACTGCGACTCGTTTGGACCTGATAGAGGCAAGAACGCAAACTATGGGAAAGGAATCGAGCAATTATCTGCTGACATACTCTCTAAACATCGAGCAAGCACTTGGCTCATGTATGACAGTAATGACTCTGATGACGATTTTAAGCTCGTTGGAAGCCAAGCAGACAAATACCCCCCGGGTGACGGTAGTAATACAGTTCCTTTCTTGAGCGAAGAAGAACGCAANGAGACTATGGCTGCCATTTCGTATTTCTTAACCGATGAATCCTGGAAAGATTCGGAACCGAAGTGGAAATTCGATCAGAGGAAACTGATCAACGAGCCAACATGTCATGACTGTCGGGCCGAACACCGCGATCCCCCCAAACGAAGTTTATTCATATACCTGCATGCATTGAAGTACTTCGACACAACCTGGTCCTATGAAAGTGAGTTGCCGATCTGGGCGCAGGATTCATGGCCATATTGATCCGACTCGGATCATCCGAGTGTTAAGCCTGGTGTGTGACAATCGTAGTGAGAACTAGGAAAATCGAAAGATAAACCATTTCATTATACGTCCAAATCTCCAGCTCTTGTCAATCTAGTTCATATGCAGAGCTTGAACTAGNAATAAATGAACTTCGAATATCGCGCTCATGACTGACCAATCTCATTGATACGTAAGGCGCATTCGAACGAGTCTCCCTTGTTGTGCACATGCGTAGAGATAGTTCAGGTTGTAACCGCTAGGGTCATCGGTCTGCTCTATTGTTCGAACTTCGAAGTTCGGACAATCTTGCTTTTTGACTGATCTGAGTTGAGCCAACAACAGTATTTTCTTATGCGACAACAAATCTGCGTACTCTGACCCATACTTTCAAATATGTTTAGACTCAATCCATTCGAAGGGTCATATAAAAATGAAGAGGACACTTGGTAACTCAGATATCCCAATTGTTATTAATGTTAGCACAGCAGATAATTTGCCTTTTCGTCTGATATGGACTGGTTCAAACCAACTAGACAGTCAGCTCAGGTATTATCTCTCAGTATGATCCAATTTTTGATATTATTCGCCATCAATTTGGCTGCTGCCGAAACTAATCTAGACTACTATCATCCGCAAGAGTTGGAGATGGCAACTCACTATTGGCCAAGAGGGATCATGGAAAACTCAACCATCGACCTCAATGCTGCGATTGGTTGCACGCACTGTGGTGAAGCGTTCTACTATGAGCCGCCACCGGACGACATCATGTATATTCCCTCGCCACCTCTGCACCCTAGTTATTATAGCAGCTTAGCCGATATGATAGGCTCATCGAAAAAATTGCCTGACGACCAATGCAACTTTTGTAACCTTTTCTATAACGAAGGAGAACAACTCATCAGCGATGATGCTTACCGACAGGGTTTAGGCAGTAAAGTTGTCCCTCTCCTTGCGACTTTCCTATCGATCTCCGCATTATTGTCTGTATATATTATAAGCTCTAAAAGATCTAAAATTATAGCTTCACTGACGAGGACGAACCTATTTAAATCTAACCAACCGCCTACTACTGCCCACCAGCTCGCCAAGAGTGGCTCACAGCATGAATCGATCTCTAACACTGGTGTCCATCTAACGGATCCATGTTTTATCCAAACTAATCGAGACAAAAACTTCACCTCGCCTATCATCAGCGACCATGTCCCTCACAAGAAGACATCAATTCCGAGCAAGTATTGGGCTCAGCCGGGATCAATTATAGGTAGAACAATACGGCGAATACCAAACGAGTACGAGGTGCCATCTTCAAGGACTAATTCTACCGGCACATCCAGCGCGGTTTACGCAGACATGAATAACGAAAACAATCAGAGATTCTTTTCACCGTACAACTTGCACACTTATGCAGAAGTCCGTGAGGTCTTGGACCAGAATGATCACTTNCACACCAGCTCAAACTCTAGTGTAATGCTATCTGAATCTAATTATGATAACAATTATCCTCATGGGAACTGTGTTTCCAGTGGTGGTGTTGGTACTGGTCTCGTAATCGGAGCGCCAAACGGCTCNGTCCAAATGTCCGATTTCAACTCGATGCGTCCAGTGCAATCGACGGCTTATGGGCAACCCCTATCTGTAAATCATCATCATCAATTGAGTATGGCAAAGCCCCACCATTCAACTGCGCAATCATTATATGAGCAGCCCCCTCAAAGAGCTCAAGTTATCATAACGAGCAATAACCAGGGAGTTAATCCAACCCTTCTCAACTNCAAGGAACGAGTTCATAATGTCATTTGAATTCATCTGACATGCCATGTAACCATGTAAAATCATCGAATGCCATAGCTTCGAAACCCAAATACTCAAGCATAATAAAAGCGAATGCTACATGATGAAACTATGACTTCATCATTTGACTCATCATCTGCAAGTCCGTCTCTTTTGCCTCAGCAATAACTTCGGCGAATCTCTCATTCAGTTGCGACGTTTAGAATTGCTCGGATTTCTACAGGGAAAATCCTCTATCTGTTTTATCGATTAAGTTACGGTTTTGTGTTCATGAGCTCCGACGATCGTCATAGTCGATTAAGTTTCGTTGGCCTGATTCATAGGCCTTCTCGGTGGGGACTGCTCGTGAGCAGTCGAACCTCAGCTACAATACTCCAAGTTTTGTTAGGCGCTCAGTGGTTCGGGTTCTCGATGTAGACACTATGAAAACTTTGAATCCAACACGACCAAAAAGGGGCCAAGCAAATCGGCGTGAGAGAGTTCGGACGGAAAATGTAAACGCTGGCTTTGATAATCTACGGAAACTGATTCCCACAGATCCGGAAGACAGAAAACTGTCGAAAATTGAAGTTCTGAGACTCGCCACATCTTATATAAATCATCTCTTTAACCTCACTAAGGCAGAGTAAGTAACATATCGATCAGGATCAACTCATCCAATATCACTTGATTGATTTCAAAGATCTATTTTTCAAATCATTAGCTCCTGTTTAGAGGCCGAAGTCAATGACGAAAAATTTCTAGAATCAAGTTCCGATGACGACAATATCAATCGGAAGAACGGACAAAGTGATGGAGGGTCCTCGGAAAAGAGTTCAAGGACCGGAAAGACTCCCCATAAGCATCATGTATGTACGTTCTGTTTGATGAGGACCAAGACGATGAGCAGACCCTTAGCTTCAGCTAAAAGGAAGTAAAATTTCTTTATATATTCATAAATATATATTGTGACATCTACTTGTATTAGCTGGAGCTTATAGATGGGGTTGTCGGTGATGATGCAGCACTGTTCGTTGTCGAGGTGTTTTGTGTGGAGGATGTTGTTGTCGCGGCAGCTGAGTCTTGCATCCATCTCACCTGTGTAGCAGGCCCACAGCCTTTGCTATTTCTAGCAGCGATCCTAAATATGATGGCGGGTTTCTGCTTTGTGTCTATAAGAGCTTGAGATAATTGAGAACTAGGTACAGTGCAGGCGTTTTGGCGTCCTGAGTAGACTCTGATAAAAGTTAAAGTGTTTGAACTAGTGTTTTGGGGACGTGCCTTAACAGATAAAAAGACAGAGTATTCTAGCACCTCTGCGCTACCCTGGGGTGCTTCCCAAGTGACAGAGGCGCCTCCTTCTGGACTCCTCACTATCTTTATCGCAGCCGGTGCAGCTGGAAATCCGGGTGTGCAAGTCTTAAAAGCAGCAACTTCGCTCCAAGGGCCGAGACCACAAGCGTTCACTCCACATATCCTCAACTTATATGCCGTTCCAGACTCTAGTTCTAATTTTTCGTAATTGCCCTCCTGAAATTTGGGTGGATTGTTCGTATCAATCATCTGGGAGGATCAAGTGGGAGTTTAGAACGTTAGACAGATGATCGAATCATTTAGTGCATGGGACAGAGAATGTACTCACTTTTTCGTCTATAACCTCAGTATTGTCTTTTGGTACCCAAATATTTGAAACCAAACCGATGTTATGATTGAGAATACCAGCGTAATACCAGACATTCTTTTCAGCCTGGGGTTCAAGTTTTGGTTTCTTTCCGGCCTGCTGGCCTTCGTTACTCGAAGCTGGGACAACAGTGGGTGGCGCGTCGTAGCACATTATTTGCAATAGATAGTAGTCGGCATTAGCAAGTTGACCCCAATAAATTTCCAAAGTACTAATATTGGCTCTAATCAGAGCAGGCTTAGTTGGAGCAGAGGGTGGCTCTGTCTCAAGATACCATAGATCATTATAGCATACTTGATTTTTGTTGGCAGCTTTTTTGTATCCATCTCTACCAGACCAGATATATAGCCTGGTTGATATTGGTACCGCACAATGACCCGCGCGAGCTTTTGGAGTTGACTCATTATTCGTTTCTGATGAAACATGTAGCCAGTTGAAAGTCTCTAGATCAAGAACGCCGAGAGTGTTTGTGCACCGCCATTCTTTTTCGTGTATTATCGGAGGTAGAGGTTGGTTGGGATCGTTTTCTATTGATGGACACCAGTCTTTGGATTCGCTAGCTTCGTGGTGTGGAACCCACCCGCCGAAAATGTACATTTTGCTACCAATTAGAGAAGCAGAGTGCAGTGAGCGTGGCAATGGTGGTGGACCAGTTAACTTTGGGCTTGACCAGGTCATAGTACTAATATCGAGAACATGGAGATCATCTAATCTACAACCAGCCATACCCCCATAAATGATGAGTTTAACTCCAGCGGTACCATTGCCGTTTGACGAGCAACCGTTAGTTGTGGTAGAATTCTTGGGTATGTAAGCGACAGCCGTATGTGATTCCCTTGGGGACGGTGGTGTTCCGAAGAAGACAGGTTTTTCCCACTGCATGACCGGCTGACCTGGCCTCGTATCGAGGATATATAGATCGTTTAAATATCTGGGAATGTTGTCTTTCGGGTCATCGGAATCGTTCGCTAACCCACCGAACAAGAATACTTGACTTCCAATCATTGTAAACGAATGGCCAAGTCTCGGACATGGAGCGACGTCATTTTTGGGCGCCTTAGGTCTCACATGTCTCCACTCCCAATTGGCTGATTGTAGCTCGAATAGATCGTTCGAGTAGCGTCCGTACTCGATCATTCCGCCAAATACTAATAGTCTGGTCCCGTCGCAAGCAAAACCATAGGCCGCGCATCCGGGGGGAACATCGCCCTTGACTTCTGGCATAAACCATTGATTTGTACAAGTATTAAGTACATGTAATTCATCTACAATTCCCTCATTGCCGCCTCCAAAAACAATCATGAGATCTTTGATGCCCACAGCCCGGTGACCATGTCTTGGTTTGGGCGTTGGGCCCGTTGTATGCGCTACTTTGATCCACTTGATGTGTTCCATGTCATATATCAAAGTTGAATAATAAGATAGATCCTCCAAGGATTGTTGTATTCAAAATAATTCGAAAATTTTTTCGCGTATCGCCAAGTAGGTAAACAACTGAGAGTGCGCGTTACGAGCGCGCAAACGTTCGAAAACAACAATTTTAGCCAGCAAATTTTTGGCTCTCGAATTCAAAACTTTATTGCTCGTTCGTTTTATCATACATTCGTGTTCAATTGCGCACACGTCGCCGAAATCCTGGTCACGAGAACACAGCTCGTGTTGTAGTCATGCAACATCATTGTTCGATTTTGAAATCAGATATTGGGGTCGATTTCATTTGGGTGTTTAGCCATAGTTAGAAGTTGGTGTTCAGCAACTTTTAACTTTAGCATTGTCGGACATCCTGTTTGGGGTCGATTTGATCGTTGAGCCCTTCCCACAACGTTCGACCTCGCCACTTCCGATAATCTTATCGAATATCCAAACTTTAACTAGCTTCTCCATGGGATTCTCGAATAGGATGTACAAAACAGTACTTACGACAACACTGAGCAAGTAGGATGAAGCAAATAGGTAGACCACGTTGGTGATGCTGAAAACCTCAGAGTGCGTCTTCGATAGTACAGAAGCATGAATTATGTCCATATGAACCAGTAGTATGGAGTAGTTGAGTTTCGCCGCCGTTTGCCAGAATCTACCTGCACTTTGGCGCATCAGATATGTGTCTTTCCAATCAGTTATCATGCGCAATAAAACTACTGCACTCACTGTAGCCCATATAAGTCTAATCGCAGACAACTGGAGGCTGAACACATAGTGGTGGAATGTCAATGTCGTTCTAATATAGGGAACCAAGAGTCCGACAGACGAGATTAGAAATATGCATGCGAGAGATATCTTAGTGGTGGGTCCCTCAAGCCACCATGGCCACTTCTTGATCGTAGATCTTTCATAGTGGTAAGCTAGATAACCTGCTATTGCGCCAATAAGAACTGAAGAGACTCGATAGTGTGGCATTGAATAAGTGAAAGAGGCCTCATTGAAAGCTCTAATGATTCCGTGCATTCTAAAACTGTATAGGTCTCTCTTTAAATCAGTGTCCAATGATTCGACTCCATTTAGCATCGCTAGATTGCTTGCAATCGAAGCAACTATAGAAAAAGTTATAGCAACGATGGGTTGAACATCGAATCCGAGTATGATCGGCGTTAGAATTATACTAAATATCATGTCATTGGATATGGACCAAGCTTGAGGCAGACACTGTTTCGATAATGGCAGATAAGATCCTATAGAAGCGATAGGAGTGAGCCAAGTTTCTACTTTACATGATCCAACAGGAGTTTCTAAATTGGATCCATGGTCCCAGAGAGGTCCAGTGCTCAAATATAACAATAGGCTTTTCTTCAACCAGAATACTAGAAAGTAAAGGGGCAATAGACGCAGATACCTCTTTGCTGAGATGTTAAACCATTGTTTGAAAAATACATATATCAGGTGGCTGACGCTCTGTTGCTCTTCGGATTCGAGAGATTTGAAGTGGGAGAGGCGATTCAATGTTATAAATGTCATCAGGATGCCTGTTATGACAAAGAAGGAGTCTACCACAACAGTGCCCCCAAATACAAGGAAAACGAAGGAGCTAGACTCCATATAGTTCATCGCTCGCAATGGGTCAGTCGGGTAACCAAGCTGAGCCAACAGGGAATGGCCAAGAACCACATAACAAGAGCCCAAAACTTTGATTGTGTTCAAGGTGTTCAAGTTGATCCTCTTGTTGCTAATTCCTCCCCTCTCACATTCGATGAAATCTTCATAGGATTCTCTCAGACTTAGTAATCGGCTCATTGAATCTAGCCCAGATTTAGCTGAGTGTCCGTGCAATTTTTCGTGACGGTAGGTAGAATAGAGGACACAAACCAACCAGATTGTAACGAAAGCTATGAACAGCTTACCGCTTTGGGGAATAGTATTCAACCAATTGTTCTCATCAGGTTGACAGAATATCCCATCCAAATCTAGATTCTTGTCTACAAAAATTGTTTCGGGCAGCAGAAATTGGCGATCAACAAGTGTCTTAAATAGCATCGAGTGATTGCGATAACTTCTCGTATGACATGAACCAGGTATGCAGATTCCGCTAATTAGTATTTGGTCCATCTCGTGCATTGGCTTTTCTCTTGCTCTCAACGATGGGCTCAAATGACGATCGCCCCTAAGCCTCGCAACGCAATATCTAGCCTTCCTCTTGGTGCCTGGCTTACCAAGGATCAAGTCTGTACCTACACACTGGTGGAAAGAGCCGGTGAAAGTTACGCGACCCGACAATGTGCCAGACTCATATCGTCCATAGGCTTCCATTACCCGAGCCAATCTGAAATACTTTTCATCCAAATCGAGCTCATAGTTTGAGTTCTTTCGTCTTAGCTCAAGCCTATTGCTTAGCTCATCAGCCATGGTGATCATTTCGCGCAAATCAGACTCACAAAGCTTGTCATCATAATTTTCACCGGCGGAAGCAAGTTCAATTTCCTCTTCTAGATCCCTGTTTTGTAAGTTGATTCTGTGAGAGTCTGTATTTATAAAACGGGTTGCTTGTACTGTATATATAATGTTTGAGAGTCTCTCATCAATCGAATTGTCCTTGACAAGCAGCCTAAAACCTGGCTCCTGTTCATAGATGTAGTTGAATCTCCATTCAGACTGAGCATCTTTCTCGTTTGTTTCAAAATGCGAGTTCGACGATGATCCCTCCGTTGAGTTTGTTAAGCAGATGCTGTCTTGTGCTTCCAGCTGTGGAAGGCTCATTCCAGCTCGTTGATGGGACAAATCACAGAGCTCCGATTGGCCAGACCATGGGGAATCCGAATGCGCACCAGTTGATGGAAGCATGACCATGTTTGCAAACAGAACCAGCCCACAGCTCACCCAACGCATTTGGCCGCTCATGGTGGACACCGAAATGAGCTTTTAGTGTTTTTACGTTCGTACGTGTTGCTTAGTCTTTCAAAACCAAGACCTTTCCTTTCCGAACAATCTCTTGATTAGAATAAATTGGGTTACATAGACGTGATAAACTTAACCTGGCGCATAAAGCGGCGATGGCAAAGCTGAAGCTTTAGTGGAACAAGCACGCGCGCTATGCGTTGACACAATTAAAGCATAGATCTCCTAGAAATCCATCTCTCCGCCTCTATACTCTCGATGCAATCCAGATCACATTCTCTCTACTTGTTTGCCTAGACAAACGTCTCTCGATATATTTCAAATATGTCTAGCGGTACACTCGCACTGAGCTCAGTGATTTGGAACTCATTCGCAAGATTCAGCATGGACGAGAAAACTCGAGAGTCAATAGTCATCCCACTTGTTCCGTTGCTGGCAAAACTTGGAGCCAGAGTGTATCTTCTCCGACAACTGAACACTCATCCTGTCCACTTTGCCAGGATTTNAGANGGCGCTCAATGGGTTAATCGTCCAAACTGGGAGNTTGGCCCACCAAACGCAGATCCAATGATTCTAATCTGGCCGATGGAGCTTCTATCCTGCTGACGCAAATCAGAAAGGTGGCTGTCTGTCTCGTCCACGAGCCACCCCACTAATATAGCATCAAAACATGTTTGGGTGCAATCGACTAGGGTTAAGGTTACGTTTGAGTCTGCACGTTTTATTAGGCCGCGTACCGTAAGTTTGCAGCAGCAACATCAAAACTTGGCTCATGGAAGACAAACAATTAACATTTTGAACATGCCAGAATCCACAATTGCGCTAATGGCACCCCAGAGATGATTAATGTTTACTCTCGTCCATCATTGACAAAGACAGGAATGTGACAGTGTATAACTCTTCCAGAGGCACCGCCACCTTTTCAGTTTGTTCACAAGCAACCCACGTTGCAGACGATGAAACTCCGGATCATGGGCCTCTCTTAACACAGTTTGACTCAACACCACAGAGCTTGGCCAGTACCCATGGGTGCAAATTTTTCCCGCCTCAGTCTGGCTGAGAGAATACAGTTTCCTTAATTTATAATCCCGAATCTGATTGACTAAAACTGTTGAATATCATAGATTCAAGATGGCGACACTGTGACTGTTCCGCCCATCCTTGTAGTAATTC
>Ga0058699_1000248_pt1 | contig 16128 bp, 10 predicted proteins | sample AgamicAtPe_FD_55078 | JGI IMG/M metagenome (GOLD analysis project Ga0058699, IMG submission 55078) | Agave microbial communities from Guanajuato, Mexico - At.P.e | ecosystem: Host-associated > Plants > Phyllosphere > Phylloplane/Leaf | place: Guanajuato, Mexico | collected 2012-10-15 | reverse complement strand
AACAGCAAACTATTGGAGATGGCCAATGAAAGGGCTGAACTGCGGTTGTTTATTAACCCATTACCCATCAATGAGGGTTCCGGATCACCAATCAGGTTGATTGCGATGACCGTTAATAGCTGCAGAGAATGTGGATTTCTAGTGAATTCGGGCTCGAAAGTTGATTTTCCGAGCCAAATAATCTTCTCGGCAATTCTGCTGGCAGCAATCCTGCCAATTTACATAACGCGACGTCAGGTTGCCTGAAACCCGGTTGGATACTTATAGTTATGTAATAAACTCTTGCCCCTTGAGGGGCCGAGAACAAGGAGACTGGAGCCTTGGCTGTCAGGTAAAATCTCAGCCAATTTGTTTTTGTTTTTATTTACTAGCCGGTCCACCCGCGGCTTCGCTCGCGTTGGATACAATAAAGCCAATAGTGGAATAGAATCGAGTTTTTGGAAGGGCCCTCTGGTATCTCATGTCACAGGTATCCATGAAGGTCACCAACGATATAAATAAACCAATTTTCAGTCTTGCCAGTTGATGTTGAGATTCTTAAAATTCTCGTTGTATCAGGATTAGTCATCGAGTCGAACGCGATGTCATGGGCAGGTTCTAATTCTCTGCCGGATCCAGCCGCCAGGGTCTGGCCAAAACTAGCCATCTCGGGCGCGTGCGCGTGCCAGCAAAACCCACATGCTTGCTGTTTGGTTTTAGAAGTAAATTTCACGAGAACTGACAACCATAATATCTACTCTTATTCGTCTCAACTAGCGATCAGTAAGCATTGCAAAATCTGTTAACCAAAATATTACCTTGAACCCTCGACAGGCAGACATTTACGAAATATACCNTACTGCGACACTCTCATCGAGTTGCAAATCAGGTAGACTGAATTAAGTTATACGAAACCTTCCATTGAGGACACAAGCCCGGTAAATACATACTACAAGACTTAATTCAGCGGGTCTAATTTGTAAATCGGGGCAAGATGTTTGGCAATGTTCGTATCAAGCAGGCNAAATCGACGCCAAAGAAGTTACCAAGCAGCTCGCGCTTTGCGTTCATACGTATCTTCACGGATAAATGTTACCGTGATCCCTACAGATGGTTAGTTGAAATCTGAATTCGTTGATATCATTGCTTTCACCATTGTCTAACTAACGGAACTTTTCACAGGGGTTTAGTCAAGTGTATAACATTTTTTGCAGTTAGCGTTTATGTTGCAAATGCCCTAAGTGAGCTCGATATTCTGCCAGCTGAGCCAGCCTCTCAAGCGCCGCAGGTTGCATACTGATACAATAAAGGTTTATGGTCATAACACTCCTACGATCTCTCTCATAGCTCAATCTACATAATTGGAAGCACCATTTGACAACAAGACTTCTCTATGCCTCAGCTCAGGTTGACACTATACGGCTCAAACTAATGGGAATGAGTCCTTTCCGGGGGANACCTTCATCAGGCTCTGATTTCGAGTGACATTAAGCTCTAACACTAGTCACATACTAAACTATGCCCTTTGCACCCCCCTTGTGGCGAATATCCTGCTGATGATTTGGTTAAATGATGATTAAAGGATCTCCGTTAGATCGAACGTTGCTCGTGTGATGCATAGATGCAGAGGTCGCTAAAGGCGGGAGTTTTACTTAGGATTAGTCTAATCGGAACAGTTATGATTCGTGCCTTGCCACCTGGCAAGCTTGATAAAAGTTTATTTCTGCGATTAAAATTTGATCAGGTAACTATTCTGTAACACAAGGGCTAACGGATCGCTTGAGGAACTAATCTCGGCATTATGCGGGTTTTGATAAATGTACATCCTCTTATTGTTAGCACCAGTTTGTAAACTACAATCTAACAACCCAGAAGTTGAACATGAAATTGACGACGAAAGATCGCTGTTATTNCCATGAATTAGATGCTGAGCACAACAACTGAGCAGCTTTTGGTCATACTTGAACTTCACATCATTGGTCGGAGTCGGGCCAGAGGAACTAAAGCCAGACTCTAATCGGGCCGCACCAAAGTAACCGGGATTCGCATAGCTAGATTGACCCATTCCACAGGTATTGTTGTCATTGCTCCCCGAAGATGATAGATTTATAATTTGATTTGGGTCGCTTGATGTTATTTCGCTGGACGGCGGATATATATACATCCTCTTGTTGCTTGTACTTGGTTGAACTGCATAGTCTTGATAACTATTCATATTCAACTGAAAAGACTGTTGCTGAGGCTGCTGTTGCTTATGATTGCGATGTAGTTGATGGTGATGGTGCACGGCAGATGATTGTAGATCTGGCACTAGATTGCTTCCGTTCCTGTGGACTTGGCTACCAACTGAATTGTTAGGGTTGAGACCCAATGAGGTAGTTGTTCGCCCGATACCGGCAGTATAGTCTAAGAGTCCAGAGGATGAGCAAGAGATAGAAGATGAAAGATCGTTGCTATTCCTATGAATCAAATGTTGGGCGCAACAGCTAAGTAGTTTTTGGTCATATTTGAATTTAACGTCATTTGCAGGAGTAGGCCCTGTAGAACCGTAACCTGATTCGAGCCTAGCCGCGCTGAAATAACCTGGATTAGTATGACTACTCTGACTGATACCGCAGGAATTGTTCTCGCTACTTCCTGAGGATGATAGATTAATGATTTGATTCGGGTCGCTCGACGTTATTTCACTGGTCGATGGGTATATGTACATTCTCTTGTTGTTTGTGCTTGGCTGAACAGAGTATTCTTGATGACTGTTCATGTTCAATTGGAAGGGTGGTTGCTGTGGTTGCTGTTTATGACTTCTGTGTAATTGGCTGTGATGCATTTGGTGCATATTAGAGGAATGGGGATCGGATATAAGATTGCTTGTGTTTCGATTGATAGAGTTCACACCTGTGTTACAAGAATTTAGACCTAAGGTAGTTGTTGTCCTTCCAATACTGCCAGCGTATTCAGCATATTTCCCAACATCTGACATGTTGATTTGACTATAGCTATTACTAAGTCCGCTTGTCGTTGCAGACCATTTAGATTGTACACTCTCTTTAACTCTCTTTTTGACTGGAAGGAATTCATCTCGATTAGGCGGTGTTATCGCTGTTGAGGAGATGTTGTTGTTTGAATGATGCTGTGAAGCTTGATTCACTGATTGAGAGTGGTGCATAGCATTGGTGGATGGGTTACAGGCCAGTAGAATAGGTCGAACATTTTGGTCAGAGACTGAGACTGGCACATAGGGTTGTGAGGGTACTTGTGTGAAGAGGGATGGTGCTAATTGGACAGGTTGCCCCTGGGCTACGACAGGAACTGGCATAACGTGCTTCATTGGATCTTTTAGATTCTGATANGGAGGGTAAAATATTGAATTTAAGCATAACGGACCGGCCTGTTGGTTGAAAGAATCGGCTACCGCTCTTGCTGCAACAGCTGCATTTAAAACGTCGACTTCTGGTCGAGAACCGACAGTGTTACTACTGTGCATACCATTGTGGCAACTTGGTTGTTGTAATCTGTTGTTCAGGTGGCTTGAGATTAGTGATCCCATGTTTCTAGTTTGAGATAGATTGACTAAGTTAAGCATTTGAGCGTTCGCGACGCCAGCGTGATCTATGTTGTTAGCGACTGCTGTAGATCTCCGCCTCACATCGCTTACAGATATCGGTTGAGGGACAGAAGACTTCACAGCATTTGGGTGGCAGTTATAACCCATCAGTGGGTAGTTGAGACTTATGAGGTTCTGTTGGTTGTTCACGGCTAAATCATTTATGATGGAAAGGTTTGCCGTGTTCTGGGCCTGCTCGATGTGGTGCATTGCAAGCTCTGCGTTGTTCAAAGAATTGTGAACAATGTGGCTACTTGGTGACGAGTCAAACCCTCTGCATACTTTCATCATTTGAACAGATGCTTTGACAATGGAACAATGAGCGTAGTCGGCAAGATGATTTAGAGTCACGAAGTTGTGGTTTAGAGCCTCATATGGTGTAATTCGATGCTCTTGGTCGAGGACGAGCATTCGTTTCAGCAGATCAATAAATTCCTTTCTATCAGCTTTTTCAGCAAGAAGTTCGGACCCGACGAGATTTAGGGGGAGGTTAATTTGTGCCATATCATCAAGGCAGTTGAATATGTACTTTCGTACTTCTTTGGACTTGATGTTGGTCTCTTGCTCGTGCTCCTCAGGAGTTTTTAGCCTCCAAAAAGGATAACATGACCCGGTTCCATGAACAAAAAATCTGGTTGTCTTTGTGGCATTGTTCAGCATATGATCGGTTGGTAAGCCTTGAGTTTGTATTATGTATCTTATTTGATCATACTCAGATGAGCCTGGATAGAGTGGCCAACCTAAGAAGAGCTCTGCAATAACACAGCCTAGAGACCACATGTCTATAGCTTCACAAAACGGCAACCCGAGCAATACTTCAGGAGATCTATAGTATCTGGATTGCAAATATGTGGAGCAGACGGCTTTAGAGACGTGACTGGCTGAGCCAAAATCGATAACTTTGACTCGGAATGGCTGCCCGATGGGATCAACCAGCATGATGTTTTCAGGTTTTAGGTCTGCATGGATTAATCCGAGTTGCTTCAATTTGGATAAAGCTGTCAAAACTTGCTGCAGCACGGGCCGTATACATTTCAGAGGAAGGGGGGAAAATTTGTTTCTTTTGATGAAATCATAGAGGTTCTGCTCCAACATTTCNAAAACCAGGCAGGTGTGATTCTTATGGCTGAAGCATTCATACGCCTTGACGAAATTATATTCTTCTGCGCTCTCTTGGCTCAGCCTTTGCAATATGCTAACTTCTATCTGACCTTGCCTGGCATAGGAGGGGTGATTCTTCAATATTTTAATGGCCACTATCTCGTTGGTTCCCTTCTTCCAGCACTTCACTACCTGACCGAATGTTCCTCTGCCCAGAAATTCCAATACCTCGTACTGGTTGGTGCCAGAGTACAAAACTTCGTGTTGCACAAGCTGGTAGTCTCCCTCTGAGTTTGAGGTGCTGTTCTTGGTTGCTGGTGCCATCTTCACTTCTATATTAGATGATAAAATGAGGGCTAGACTTGGAGCTTGTAGATCAGAACAATAGTAATGTTGTACTCTGTACAAGGCCAGTCTTACACTCTGCCCTGACAAAGCANTAGACTTCTGAAAAGATAAATATTGCTAACTCTCGCTCCCCATTTCTATCCTTTTGTGTTCATTAGTCACAGCACATACACTGCGGCCGAGCGTATTAAATGAACAGTGCGCATTACTGCACGAAAATTCATTCTCATTGAGCGCGATATTTTGAAACTCGGCAAGCGTTTACTGAGAGTGAACTTTACTCTTGAGTCATTGATTTCCTCCAAAATAAGTTGATTAAGTCCACTGTTTATTTACAGGATCAATGTTGGCCTGTCGACGACTGTGCGTATTTGGAAATGAATAAAATGCCATCACAGAACTGAAACAACAATCGGATATCTCCTACAATCACTTCGGCTCGTACCCTGAAGGCACGGCCAAGAATACGGACTAGCGAAGCTCCAATCCACATGGGAAGATCAAGATGTCGGATACGATACCGAAAGATTTCCACAATCTCCGCGCCTGTCTTCTCTGTCATCTAGTTAAACATGCGGAACAATTCGAAAAAAGTGGTTGTGACAACTGTGAGGAATATCTAGGACTTCGACACAATCGGGACATGGTAATGTCATGCACGACACTGAACTATAGCGGTCTTATAGCCCTATGTCAACCTGACGACAGTTGGGTAGCCAGATGGCAGAGAATCAGCAAAAGAGTTCGTGGGATGTATGCGATCGACGTATCAGGTAAACTACCATCTGGCATAGTGCAGGAACTTAGGAGTATGGGTGTCCTGGAAACCAAACCGCCAAGGTGAGGGAATATGTNGGCTACAAACATGGTCGTATCATACATTTATTTGTAAATAGAGCACCATCTTCGGACCTCAGTAAACGTGAACCATACCATAGAGGAATGTCCAGAACAGAACATAGGTAAATAAACCATCAAATATTCCATTTGTTAATAAAATGTCTCTTTGCCTGAAATACCTTCTCCATTTGTCGCCAGATCCTGCCTTGAAGAGCACCATAAACCAAAGCACTATCACTGATATGAAATAGAATATAAACCCTATGATGCCTGTTAAGCCAATGATGCCAGCGCACGAGCCTGAGAGGGCTGAAACAAAGGTCTTGCAATACTCCACGGCAAGAAAGTTGTTTCTTATGGCGCTGTCTGAGAAGGCCTTGACTGAAGCCATAATGCGTTGGTACAACCTTTGTCTTAGTTCCTCGACCCTAAGTCAGTTGATCTACTAGGTGAGGAAATTGAGTCTGAATTTGAACATTTAAATTCGTGATNGAATAAGTCCTGAAAAATCAACAGGACCAGGTTATCAGGCTTTTAATGGCCAACCAGCGAGCCTTTGTTCTGTATCTTCAGAGTTTGTGACCACAATAGACAAGGAGTCCAGGATTTCTTTGGATCTGATGATAGTGATGGTTGGCAACCCTATCTGGCATGGTAAACACTTGGCTCTCGAGTATAATAAATGAGCGTGCAGGAAAGATGGAGAGTTAACTGCTGCTTAGGGTCGGTTTATCCTGCACGAATTGCGATCATTCTGCATCGCCGAGATTAACTGCAGAAAAATGCGTGTAGCAGAAGTCCATCTTTATAGTTCTTGTATGTATCTGTTCTTGGCATTTTATAATTGCTCATGACATCTTCTCTTTACCTGCTGAAGAATCATCTCAAGTCTACCAGTGAAAGAAAACAGAAAAAAGAAATAGCCAGGCCTGCTCGATTAGCGGAGAGCAGCTAGTAGGCTAGAGGAGAGATCCCCGGAGGATCAACTTCCTCGTATAGTGCTCGCTTCCCTGAGAAACTCCGCGTCAAAACTTATTTCTATCCTGGAGAAAGACAAGGAAAACATCTAACCTTGGCAGTTACGGATAGCACAAACTGTTAACATGACCGATATCAGTGCTGAGCCGGCCAAGAGATCTCTCATACTAAAGTTCGAATACGATGGTCAACAATACGAGCTATCAAGTCTCACAACGGCTGACACTGTGGGCGACTTGAGGGCTGTCGTTTGCTCCATGCTAAACATCGATGAATTTCGAAAAATCAACTTGAAGACATTACAACCAACCAAGATATTAAACATTTCAGACGACACAAAACCTCTCTCTGAGATATTTGGTCAAACTAGGGAACGAATTGTTGTTGAAGATAACCAAGCTATCGCGGAGCGTTTTGGTGAGAACAGCAGACTAGATTCCTCGAAGCACGGCTCTACATCACGGATTCCATCGCGACCGAGCATCAAGCATCACAAGTCTAGTACTATCGAGTCAGAGGAGCAACCATCTAAGGCGGATACTAGTAATCAAGAGGCATTCTCATCAAATTCCTTAGATCAATCCTATTTGCATCAACAAAACTCTAGCGCTACCAACGAAAGTCCAGCACGTCAGAGAAAGTTACCGCGCGATCAGTCTGAATATCCTGTTTGTTCATCAACTGGCTACTTACTAAGACACCCTGTACCATCCAACAATTCCTGCCTGTTCATTTCAGTTCATTTCTGTCTCACTAATGGAGTCGTTGATGATCAGATCGGTAAGTCGATGCGAAAAATTATCGCTGATACAGTGGCTTCAGATAAACGCCGTTTCGATGACGCTTTCTTAGGCAAATCTAATGCGGATTATTGTAATTGGATCCTGGACGACAACAACTGGGGTGGGGCAATCGAGTTGAGTATTTTATGCAAGTACTACGAGACCGAGATCGTCGCCATTGATGTAAAAAATACTTTACTCAACAGATTCGGTGAAGACAGTCATTACCCCCAGAGAATGTTGCTCCTCTACGATGGGCTGCATTACGATCCGCTAATGTTCCAGCCCCTAGATGACCATCAATCTATTCAGACACTGTTCTCTACCGATAATATAGAGGTGTTGACACTGGCCGAAGAGTTGGCGAAAGAAGCAAAGCAATCGCATCAATTTACTGATATGAAAACAATAACAATGCAATGTGCTGTTTGCAATGCCGAGCTCGATGCCAAGACAGCACCAGAGCATGCAGCCGAGACAGGCCATGTTGATTTCATCGAAAAATGACAACAAAGCTCGGATATTTGGCTTACTGTCTGATTAAACTCTTTAATTCGGAATTTTGCACAGTTAATTGCTCAATCTCTTTGTTCTTCAACGCTTTGAATCGTTCATATTCCAGCTCTAACCTTTGATATTTTTGCTCCCAATCGGAAACAGTCTTCCTTAATTCATCAATTGTTTCCAATTTTCGTTGGCGACATTTTTTGGCTGCAAGTCTATTGCGCTCTCGTTTCTTCTCTATCTTTTCTATGTCGGGATCCCTAGTCTTATCTGATCTTTTTTGATGGTTGTTGCTATGACTGTTGACAGTGTTGCTGTTGCTATTAATGTTATTATTGCTTGATGTGTTGATTATATTATTGCTATTGACCGTTGTCGGTATTAAGGGCGAGGGCAATACATTCGATTGCGGTATAATGGACGATATGCCGTTAGGGGTCAAAACGGCCAATTCATCGCCAGATATCATTTTATTGAGCTCTGGTGTGGACAAGTTCAGTATTGGAGTGACCAGACTTGGGGCCGGTTGGCCACCCCTTATGTGGCGAGGCTTGGTAAAATCGAGAGACAAATCTCGCTTCGTGTTCTCCATGTTCTAGTTGCTATACAAGGCTCCCTATAGAGTTGCGACCTATCTTTCTATAACGAATTGTTGTTTCAAATGGCCTCTAACCTTTGGTTGACTTAATTCATAACATAATACGGGTGGATGGATAGATGGATGGATAAGTGGATAGATGGGCACCAGATATTTGATGGGCATCATGGCTCGGGTCGTGCAGAATCCGAAAGGACGAAAGTTACCGATGAGTCATACTTTTGGCCATACAGTAAACAAGTAACGCCCCCAATTCTCGCCCCCTAAGCCCAAAGGGAAGAGTCGATTTAATATTAGGATTTGGGGTTCTACGTGCGGTACGAGTCCTATCAATTGCAATTCTTTTTTCCCCTTCTCTTATCAATTTACATTTCTTACCCTTAGGACCTAAGCGTAGCCAGATACAGTGAGCTCACTGCGGTTGAGTTTTTTCTAGCAGTGTAACGTAAAAGTCTGCGGAACTCAAAACCAGAAATAAATAAAATCTCTGGATTCAGACCTACACGTCACATTGATTCGGCTGATCATACCAAGCTCGTCGTGCTCAGCGGTCGGAATTAGTTGGTGGAGGATCATCTGTTGTTAAGCAATCGTACTGATGAGTTATCGAAGGCCGTTCAATTATTTGATTAGCCATGAGTATCCCCGATAGTAAGAAAGAACACACTGAGAGCTGTCCAATTGTACAGTATATCTTGGTAAGGACGGACCTCAATTGGAATACCGGGGCAACAGTGGCACAGGCGTGTCACGCCAGTGTTGCCTCAATAATTAGAACTCTGGACAGTCCTCCCACCAAACAGTACCTCAATAATCTGGCAGATATGCGCAAGATTGTTCTGAAAGCGGAGAATGCAGATGATCTTACTAGAGTTGAGCAAGACCTCAAGACCTCCAACATAGCCCACCATGTTTGGATTGAAAAACCTGAAAATATTGCTACATGCATAGCTGTCTCACCGCAGCCGAAATCCCTAGTTCAAGCTATCTTCAAGCATCTGAAGCTACTCATTTGAAGTCCTGGAGAAACGTCATCAATTCCAGACAATAAAGTATCTGTGATTACAAACTATCATTGGAATGAATCTACGCTAGTTCATATGACTGTTACCTACTGGAGAGATCAGATGAGGCCCTTCCACGTGAATCTAGCACTTTTCAGTTGATCCGAACATTGATACTCACATGTGACCGCCCGTCACGCCAAGCATCTTGGGGCCATTACTCTGTCTCATCACCTCTTCTAGATCCTAGTCAGTGTCACCAACTGTTGTTACTGTCATTTTGATCGCTTTGGCGACGCTTCTTTCGTGCCTGCGTACTCGCTGAAGTAATTCGCCTGGTGAGTCAATCTGTAGAGAAGCGCGTTTTGCACGAAGTCATCGAATCGACTCCCGGAGCTCAGGTGCGCACAATGTTCGCAACGAACAGACACATAAAAGCTTGACCATTTTTTCGACCTCGCCCATCATTTCAAGTGCAATAGTACCCCATATAACTCCAACTCCTCTAATGGATCCGCACTGAACGTGAAAATTTGTCGGGCTTGTGGTTACGATAACGTTCCGTCCAACATTGCCTATGAAATAACGAGCTATAGTTGAAGCGTCGACTCAAATTTGCATGAGTAAACAGTGCCGGCGCTTGCCACCTTGGAGTTATGGTACATCGCACCCAGGTGACACTGGTTCAAGCTGGATATAACCTCTTATAATGTTGTGTCAAAGTTCCTGAACAAACAAGCCTTGGAAAAAATTAAGGCACATGACGTTCACTCTCCCATCGAAAGGTTAATTTAAAAAGAACATTCCAGTCAAGATGTCATCACTGGCAAGTTATATGCAAGCGAATACAACTCAGGATCAGGATTCAAGATTTCAGAACGACGAATATCAAGCCAATGAATCCAACCATCATTCCATAGGAGGCAAGAAATTTCGTCTCAAACTGTCCCAACGGTTACACTGGACAGCTTCGCTAGCCTTTATCTCCTATTTAATTCTACTTATCTCATTTGCAAGTCCCTATTGGCTCGCATCCTACCGATTCACTGATTCTGCCTTCAAGCGACTCGGCCTCTGGGACTTCTGTTTTCAAGATTACAGACATCCTTCGTATCAATACGATGCCAAATTTGATGGCTGCCACTGGATTTATAGTCCAGTTTATACAAATATTAGAGACTGGCTGCAGCCACCATGGTTCATGTTCGTTCAGGCAGTCACCACAATCGCCCTTTGCTTAGATACCATTGGTTTAATGGGCATATCTCTCATATTTATGCATTTCCTGATCCAATATCAATTGATTATACTATGTTTAGTCACTGTATGCCATATGTTCACCGGAATGCTACTTGGCTTTGCAGTCCTAACATTTTATCTCAAAGCATTCGACCGATCATGGATCATGTACCCAGAATTCAACCATGTTGATTGGGCCTTCTTCTTTGCCTTGGTCTCAATGGGCGGCAATAGTTTTGCAACAGTATTGTACTATCAAGAGTTCAAAAAACTTAAGGAACGGATGTTGAAGATGAAGCGCTTAATTGTCGCCGCCCCAAACGGACGTTCCATAACGGGTGGTGATATTGACTCGTTGGATGCAGTCTATGCAACAAAATCACTCACTTCCTACAATCAATCAGCTGGGCATGACAACCAAAGCAATCGACCAAGACAAGGCAGCAAAGATACTGGGTTAATGTATCCACATTTTACCCAAGTATGAACTTTCGAACATTTAGATGGATGATAGGATAACTCAACCTCAGTAGAATGTGCTTTATAATAACTTAACTCAATAAAAGCAATAGTATTGTGAAGAGAAGGGGAAGATTGTGAACTACATGTCAGTAATAGCATCACGTTATTCGAGGAGTTTCTAGTCTAGCCACAGGCGAGAATATTTAATTTCAATAAGTAACAACATGTCTGTCTGTATTTTCATGCCACTTGCAGGGATGTCTTTACACAGTCATTATACCTACTATTTATAATCGTAACATATTTCACTAGCGTATCCTCCTTGTTATGATAGATCATGACTGGACTTGGTAAGTCTGAACTTATCATTGCTTTCTATGGTGCTACTCTTCCTTTGCGTGCTCTTAATTTTACTCTCAGTGTCCATTTGCCGAGAATTGCTGCTTGAAGAGGAGAATATAAATTTGGGAAATATTTTGCTATACTTGCGCTTCTCTAACCAGCTGCCAGATTGCTTCAGCTCCTTAATCGCTTCACCGCTTCTATCTTCCGGAGCGGACATCCTAAAAACCTCCTCAGAATCGTGATCGCCGAGGTTGGCCAGAGACGAAGTTCTTGTGCTGCTGCCATCACTCTCGCCCTCTTTCCTTAAATCCTTTCCGGTAGACTTTTTCTTAGTAGAGGGAATATTTGCTAGTCTAGGATGAGTCGCATCCGATTCGCATCTGCAAATATTATCCGCCGCTTTGACACCTATTGGCTCAAAATAACAGTCGCAGCAACATTCGTAATCGATATCTACTGTCGGACAATCGCAGTCTGAAAGCCTTGCGTTCGAATAGTGAGATCCAACATGTTGACAGCAACAACAATCAGCTGGCTCAACAGTTTTGATTTTAAAACCTCTCCTATGCGACTTGCAAGCCTCTACTCTTCGCCCAGTTCCATGGTTGTCATCATTATTGAGACCGTCCTTACTGGAGATTTGATTTGCCAAGTTCGGTTTTGCCGGCGGACTAACAGCATCGTCGTCAATCACAGGGCTCTTCTTTGTTGGCTTACGGTTGTCATCATATTCATCGCTGGTGTTACCGGAACAGACTATACCATTGCTGCTTGCTGGTTGACTAAATAGCTCACGCTCATTGCTGGCTGTTGAGGATGTCATTGATGAGGATGAATGCGACATAAAGTAGTCGTTGTCCACGCAACCTGAAGAGGATGAGGAAGAGGCAATTGACGAGCGTGAAACCTTCTGCTGTCGTTCCTTTGCATCCGGTTCCGTAAATTCTTGCTTTGCGCGACAGAGATTATTCACCGTCTGTCCATGGTTGGCCAGCTCACAGCAATGAGACGATTCTCGTTCCAAGTCACTGTTTTGAAGCAAAGATTTTGAATGGTTACTGAGGGATGTGAGAGCTCTCCTGTTACCAATCGGAAACGGTCGTTGGTCATTGAGCATGTTTTGGTTAGCCGCTTGAAATCGATCATCGTTTAGCTGATCCACTGGCTCAGCGGGATTGTCGTAGTTCATCTTTATAGCCGACTGCATGGATCTCAGGTCTACTCTTCGTCGAGACAAATCGAAAGCTGACAACGACAAACTTTTGTTGCTTTGTTCTAGCAACGATAAAATAGATTTCCTCCCGAATGGCATCCCGAGGCTTTCTCCAGTCTTTGTGAAAAGTTGGGTCCGTTCCTGTAGGGGATCCAGTTGTATAAATGATTGTGGGATCCGTAGATAATTCTGACTGCTGGAAGTGCTCCTAGATGCGGAATTATAATCACTCGCCGACGAGTAGTCGGCGTATTGCCTTGGAGTAAACTTATTATTGAATGTTGTATAAATTGTATTGTTTCCCGATGAAAGCTGCTGAGTTGATTGGTAACGACGGCTCGTTTTGTTCTTCTTCGACGTCAGCCGGTACCTGCTGTTTGTGGTTCGAAGCTTTTTCGCTCTATCATAAGGGGCAACAAAGTTGCCAACAGACTCGTTGCCGCTTGTCCAATTTGAGCTAGAGTTGGATATTGAGGGAAATAGAACCGACGCCGAGGAGCTAGTTCTCAATGGTCCTTTTAAGGCTCTCTTATCATGCATTGAGTAATCGCTAGGTCCAGATATGTTATTCGTCCTAGTAATTGAATTTGAGACCTCTGGTTCAATTGGCGCTTTGTTGTTATCACAGATTGAACTCTTGAGCATATCAATAGCAATTATATTGATAATCATAAGCCAACATGGATCCTCAAGCAGTTTTTCTGTACGTTTTTCGTCATCTGCGCATACAAAACTTATTATAGATACGCATTGTCGCCAATCCATTGTGTTGTCGTTGTTGAGTTTTCGCTTCTCTAATTGTAGGCGAAATTTGCGCATATCGAACAGTTTGTACGAGCCGTCTGATTGTTTTAGCTGATGTACCGAACAATTTTCATCAAAATCTCCCTTTTCCGACGAGTTCGCCCCCTTCTCCTCCGGCGAACCTTTCAAAGGCCAATCTTTCACCCAAACAGAACATTGACTCGGAATCTGGTTTTGACCCACTTTCCTTATCAAGATATTGCCTTGATTATCTATTTTCAATTTGATTCCCTGGCCGATGGATCTCAGGCAGCCAATGGACTGGAGGCTTCGATAAGCATTATCAATGCCACTTAAACCGATGCGAAATCCGTCCAAACCACTCGTTGACCCATCGACGGTCAACATGGGGGCGCTCACGTAAGCCTTAGCCAGACGTCTATTCTGTTCAAAGTATATCAATTTCGCCCAGATATCATCGTTAAGTTTTAGAGTGTTCCATTTGTTCTGCACCTCTTTCATGTGGTCCTAAACGGGTTCGTAGATAAATAGGATGAGGTTAAAATGAATTATTACTGTTAGACTGGGCAGTTATTCATATCGGATTTAAAGTCTGGGGCGGTTTAGTTTTTTGAATCAAGTTGGAAGTTTTGGTGCCAGAGTGGAACAGTTTAGAGCCCGAGGTGCTTCAAGAAGACGCTTTCGAACAGCTTAAAGTCGGCCGGATATTGGATATCGTTCACTATTGAGTGGGCGCCATATATATGGGCTCGAACTGGAGTGTTGACTTCCACAGCAAACTTTTAGGCGTATGTAGGGTGGTCGGCTCTCGGCGAGACTATCGATAGACACTCATATTGCAACCCTCGCACCTAACCACAAACGAGTGGCCAGTTTGAATGAAGGTGGCCGTGGCGAAAGCGGTGGCAAGAAGTCGGCCGACAGGTGAGTGGCAAAAAGTGGAGGTGCGAATTGCAATCAGAAGGCAATTATAGACAAAGGAGATGGATGAAAAATNGGAGCTACCATTTGTTTCACTCGCACCCACGTTCCCTCGACCTTCGATCAATTTTTCGTAATTCAGAGGCCAAACAGAACGGCAACAAGGCTAAAACTTTCATCATAATAATAATCATCATCATCAAGATCATCAGCGACCTCGGCATTGCAGATAGCAATGGCGATCGTCTCGTTGAAAAGAACAAATGGCTTGTTTTGCTCGAGAGCGTGCAAACGAGTTCAGCATCATGAGATTGCGCTTGAGCACAAATTGTATACAATCTGATCACTCATGAGAGAGTTTTTTGGTTAGGCAAGCTAACTCGAGCTTGAACGGATTCGGATGAACATAGACCGAGGGGTTCAAGCTAAGTCGGCTAAGGCCAGGGCCAGAGCCAGACAAACCGCTTAGCCTTTTGTGAAAAATGAGTGTCTATTTGGATTTGAATCAATTTGGATTATGGGCAATAAATCAGCGAAGAAATATCGACGATATTGATTGACCGTACAAGCTCGATCGCATTCTGGGGCCAAATCCTGAGGTTCAGAGTGGCGGATTTGGTCTCATGCAATCGGCGTGGCGGCCAGCTAACCCATCATGGCGCATTTAGCCGCCATCACATGGAAGTAGGATTCTTCCTGAACTGAGACCTCCCAGGAGTCAATGAATCTCAGTTAGTCTTTTGCTGCCTAATTTTGCGCGAGACTTAAGCCTGCTCAAATGTTACACTGCACCTGGCTGTTACTTGTCCTTTCTTATCCGAGGAGAAAAATAAGCCGAAAGGAACTATTGTTTGCGGAACAACAACTTACATTCCTGGCTCGACACGAACTGTAAGTCTCTGGTCAAGTGCGCATGATGATTAGCCTCTCGCTCGAAGGTTCAACATGCCCTCTCTTTTCGGCGTCCAAAATCATCGCCTAGAAGATCGATGGCCGCCAAGATAAGTAAGAGTGATTCGCGGGATTTGTTGGGGTTTCAATTTGCAAACAAGCTGTCCAGAGGCGATGAAAAGAAGCGTGTGGTTGCGGGCTGCCGGCAGGAGCAGCTGACCGATTAGATATGGATAGATGAAAAGAGCAAGTGCGGACGATTTTTGATTCAAATGAAATGTTGTACAGTGGNAGAGCGAGATAGGGATCGAGAGGGGAATAGAGAGGAGAAGGAAGAAAGAGAAAGATGGAGAGTGGGTTTTATCCGTAGTCAAGCGGGCCATGAGCAACAATTGGGCCACCGCTTGGTCGGCCAGCAATTCGCTAGCTGGCCAAGAGAGGTAAGGCATCACACTATCGACCGGTTGTTCAGAGCGAGCTTGAGTTTGATGGTTGCAGATCTCATTGCCATTGCCATTGCAACTGTCTAACTGTCGATATCATTTAACCAGCGC
>Ga0058699_1000246_pt1 | contig 16188 bp, 11 predicted proteins | sample AgamicAtPe_FD_55078 | JGI IMG/M metagenome (GOLD analysis project Ga0058699, IMG submission 55078) | Agave microbial communities from Guanajuato, Mexico - At.P.e | ecosystem: Host-associated > Plants > Phyllosphere > Phylloplane/Leaf | place: Guanajuato, Mexico | collected 2012-10-15 | reverse complement strand
GCGGGCGAGTAAGCGAGCTTGGCGCGCCCGCAACCTGGCCGCTGGATGGCCTTTGTTGCCTGTTCCGCTTCCATTTCCGCCTCCGCCTCCGCCTCCGCCTCTTCCTGCTCGCCCGCTCGCTCGGCCGCCGGTGCTTGCTGCTCGGCCTGCTGGCGCTGGCTGCGCGGCCGACGACCAGCGGGCGCTGCAGCCGGCGCACCGGCAGCCAGGGTTGATGCTGGCCGCTCGGAAGTGGAGAGGCGGCGGCGGAGGAAGTGGAAGTGGGGGCTGGAGCATGTGGTTGCAAACTGGAAACTGAGGAACGCGCCGGAATCTGCGCGCGGGGCCAACCTGGCGGCGGCGGCGGCGGCAGGCGTCTTGGCCAGGCCGCCGGATGGGCCAGCTGATGGCGGCGGAGGCGGCGCAACCCATTTGCCCTGCGCTGCACCCCATCCCCGGGCGCTCGCTTCCTGGGACGCTGCGAGGGCAGTAGGATTTTCGTCACTCGCACACACAAGCACACGAACGCGCCCGCGCCCGAAACCGGCGGGCGCGACGCACGGGCGGAGGGGCGAGCGCTCGCGAGCAGACAGTGGGGCGCAAGGAGAGACGAGCGGGCCGCCGAGTTTGTTGGCAGAATCAACGTGAGTTTAGCTGCTCGCTGGCGCCAGTCACCATTGGCCGAGCGAGCGGCAGGGAAATTGTGCGTTGCAATGTGCCGCCAGTGGCGAACAGTGAGCGCGGTGCACACATTGCATTGGACTGGTTGTCAGCCAGGCAGCCAGCGAGAGAAAGAGAAGAGAGAGAGCAGCGGACGGAGGAGCCAGCCCACAAATGAGAGCCAGGCGCTGTCGGTTCACGGCGCTGAGAGCGGGCGAGTCTAGCTGGCTGCCTGGCTGGCTGCTTGCTGGCTGGCCCGCTCTCGGCTAACAACACAGACACACAAACCGACGGCCCGTCCTCAGGCACAAGTAGTTTTCGAACGCTGCCTTTATGCTGCTTTCTTCTCTCTCTCTCTCTCTCACTAACTTGCCGCCGCCGCCGCCGCTGCTGCTGCCGCTGCCGCCTACCCTTGTGCACTTTGCTGCCTCTCGCTCGCTCGCTCGCTCGCTGCCTCTCTCTCTCTCTGTCTCTGGTGAGTGTGTTGTGCGTAATGCTCTCTCGCTAATAATATTGATTGGATGGCTGAATAAATGGATAGGGATTTCTCTCGCCGTACAATGCAACCATCTTGCTCTTAGACGACAAACACACTTGCTATTAACAACAATATTATTATTATTATTATTATCACTCCTATTCTTATTATTAACATCGCTATTATTTGAAGCCACCGGCTCTGCTTCCTCCTCGGCCAGGGGGCAACTCGAACACTTTCGGCAGCCAGCGCCATCATCCTCGGGGCAGCATCAGTGGCGCCAGCAGCACCATCCTCGCCCCAAAGTTGGAGCAGACAAACTCGAACCCGAAGAGGCGACGCCCAAACAGATTGCAACCTTGCCACGCAAAACGGGCAACAACCANACTCACACAACAAGAAACCTACCGCCCTACCAAAATGATAGACCCAAATGCCGCCGAACTAACCGAAAACTTATACGGCGACGAGCATCTGGACGAAGCGGACGAGGAGGAGGAAGAGGAAGATGAGAATGTGATCACCATTGAACAGGTACATATTACAGTTACATGTGCTCAATTATGCCACAAACTAGAGGAACTCAACATCGTCGGTATCAAAGATTTTGAATTCTATTTACAAGATAATAAGCTGGTTCCAAATAAATCCATCATTACGCAATGCAATCTTGTTGAAGGAGCTACAAAGCAAACTAAATTGATCAATGTTAAACTGTTCATTGAACCAGAACAGAGGAGAGTTAACATCATAGATATTCTAAAGCCACCAGATACAAGCAACTCAACCTCAAACAGCACCAACAGTAGCGCCTCAAATCATCAAACTAATAGCCACCATCATAATTATCATCATCACAACAACAACAGCAGCGACAATAATAACTACAATCACCACACAAATGCCTATAATGTTAAAACTGAAGATTCACATAATCAACATGTTAGAGCGTCCGGTTCGACATCTGGCAATCACCATCATGTTAATGCATTAGGTTTAACTAATGTCAACAACACCAATGCCACAAACAAAGATCAAACTAATACCACTACTACCACAAATAAGCGTCTAATGGGAATTAAAAGTAATTCGCAATCCAATCAGAATACTTCCGCAAATGGTAGTGGGAGTGTAACTACTTCAGGAGCTGGTGCCAGCAATAGGTCTGGTAATAATGGTCAGATACAGTTGTGGCAATTTTTATTAGAACTATTGACGGACGTTGAATGTAGAGATTTCATTCAATGGGTTGGCACCGATGGTGAATTTAAACTAAATAACCCTGAAGGAGTCGCTCAATTGTGGGGCCTTAGAAAAAACAAACCCACTATGAACTATGAGAAGTTGAGTAGGGCNTTAAGATACTATTACGATGGAGATATGATAGCCAAAGTTCACGGNAAAAGGTTTGTTTACAAGTTCGTTTGCGATCTTAAAGGCCTCATAGGTTATGATGCAAAGGAACTGGACAGGCTAGTGAGCCAAACTAAGACAAAACAACGTGGTCCCAGTACCAACGCCACAGCAAACGCTAACAATAGCACGAGCAGTAACAATATATAGAAAGTTAACTTCAAAGAACTCAGTCCTAATCCAATCAAGGATTGATTATGATGGAGCGATGATGATCGTGATGAATTTATATATATAAATATATATATTTGGACAAGTTATAAATATTGGATTAATGTACAAGCATTAGATTAAACGTAATTTTTGAGCCTTCAACACCGCTTTTCAAAGATATGTCTCACAATTTAATGAGCCTCAATTAAAATCCAACTAAATTCTGAGATTATCTATTCGCTGATGGCGAAGATAATGTTGGCATCATACTATCTCTATTTGATTCAATTAACCTGAGGAGGAGTCTAAGTTTTGGCTGANGCTTTATGATTCTACTCCCATTTACTGTACTCGCTGAACGTCATCTAATTTTGTCCTCGAATCCAAGTTCATGCATTTACAATTGCATCCACTAACTGGGCATTCGCTATTCTCACTAAACCAACTTAATAGATGCGCAGAATGAGCTCCGTGCCTGCAGGTTTGGCACCACGAAAACCAATTTGAGAACGGGTTTGTCTTAGATGCAGTGAGAGTGGAGGACTTGCCGCTTCCGGCACCACCGCCAGTCCGCTGATTCTTTGAGTTGAGTAGCCGAATATTTGTGTGATCAAAAAGTATTTGGTTGGATCCCAATTGAGTTAAACAAAGACAACACTTTGCGAACGAACACTTCTTGCAATTCGTGCAGCTTTTGCTTCGCACACTTCCGGAAGCTGGCAGCGTTGTGCCTGAGGTGGGTAGTGTGGCAGTGGGTGTAGACTGACTGGTTATTGAGCAGGATTTAGATTTGTCTGATGGAGCGGGCGCAAGCGAGGCAGTGTCTCCGCCAGTGGTAGAGAACGAGCTACTTGATGTAGGGCCAAGGGTTGTGCCCGCTGAGACGGCTGTCGTTGCCGAGCTTAGCGTTGAGTTAGTTGATGAATTGCTGTTGAATGAACTCGATGATACGCCCGCAACGGTAACAGGTACTGAGGATGCCATCTGCTGTGATTTGTAATAGTCAGTGGGAGCGACCGTTTGGGTTAGTTGATTATGACTTGATGCTGCTGATGGTGTACTCGGCGACGCATAACTCGTCTTAGTTTGGATGTTGCTCGACATTGAGGGCGTCTGGTTGAGTTGCTGTTGCTGTTGNTGGGATTTATTTATCGTGTTGCCGCAATAGTTGCAACTTATGAGTATGTGATTTGGGGGTTTGGCGAGATTTGAGGAGTTACTATACCATAGATTGTCGAATTGGGCGCGCTGGTGCCAGAGGCGCCAACAATCCAACATACCTCGGTAGCAATCGACCCAGAGTTGAGCACGGGGATCACTGCAAATAATGCTTGGCAGTGAGTGCAGAACAATTAGACTAACTGATTGAATGTCGCTTGATATTTCAATATAACGTTGCAGTAGACTCAAGCCGTCGTGAGTTATACCAGTCAGAAGGATCCCGTTCAAATCACCATTATCTACTAGTGTTGACATTGTCTCAGAAAGATATAGGTTGAGTTTGTTATCAGGTAGATACAATAATGAGAAGGCCACACGATCAGCTAGGATCAAGTTCTTGTCATCAATGATCTCATGAAAAGCGGTGTCACTATCGCTGGTCAGGAACGCAAACATAGCTTTCATATAGGGATTCGTGAGCTGGCCTTTGAGACTCTGACACATTTCGCGCCACATCGAGGTTCGTTCGCCAGTATATCCGCTAAGAGCCATTGCCACGGAGCTGAGATTCGGATCGCTCTTCTTTGCGCCAACTGTTAGAGACTCGATCGCTCTCTGAAGCCTCATATTGAAAACAGCTATGGCCGCTGCACGCATGTAGTTACCCTCCTTCTCCAAGTAATCGATAATCGGTATAGTTTGGCTGATGTTGTCAATATCTGGTATCCAATCACAAAGNAGCAATGCTCTGCTCCTAAGCTCACTATGATAAACTTGAAATCTTATGGGTGCCATAACACATGAAAGGGTTGCAACTCCTTTCCAATATATTGCTTTCACTTCCGCTNTTGATGGTGTCTGGTCAGAGGTGTCCCTAAGAAGCGATCCGACACCTAATATCTCAGCACAGTTTCTGTTACTTTCGGTAGGATTTTGTGACGAATGCTGAATTTTTTTACTCGTAATATCCAAGGCTTTTGCCAATTTCACCCAACGTAAGAGACCAATCAGATCAGAATCGTCTCCACGCTGGTGATGCGGACCCTCCTCAACAACCATCCCATAGCTGGTTATAGCACGATGTCGCATGTTTACTGATATGTCGTCTAGAGATTTATACTTTTCGTCCCTTGGGTCCAAACATTGTAGGATCTTCTTACCTTTAGTCCAAACAATCTCGCAAATAGGCGACCAATTCAATGTTATCCTGTCGCATATATCTAGACCAATAACATCACGAGAATTTGAAATTGCGATAAGTCTAAGCTCACTAGTCGGGTGCCAATCATAAGAAGCTATCTGCTTCGGCATAAATGAGTTTTGTGCTCTATTGAAGGTGCCTGATATAGGCTGATCAAAGCTTGAAGTTGCGGTGGGCGAGGTAGATGAGGAGGAGGATGACGAGGCAAATGGATGGATCAGTCTCTCTACTATCTTGGCCTCGAAATCCTCAGAGAATAAAGAGGCCTGTTGAATATCGTAAATTTTAACATAATCGTCACCATACATGAGGGCAGAAAAGGCATGGTTTCTTGTCGGACACCACCGTATCTGTGAGACTGCCTTAGATTCAGTTATTGAGACCAGAGGTTTGTCGAAGAATCTACTATCCCATATGAAAATAGTGTTATCGACATAAGATGCGAAGCGCCTATCCGAGAATGCGTCAACTGTTAAACCATGAACCGCTNTTGTTGGCGCAATAAGTTTTGGCTTAGTCAAGTCTCTTATGTCGAAGATCCTGATCTGTTTGCTGTTGAGGCCACAAACAACCGTTTGCTCTTTCTTCAACCACTTCAGCGAGTTTATTGAATCACCTGGACATCCATCGAAAACTGGTCGATTATTGGGAGTCATTGAGAAAGTAAATGAGTACTTTCCTGTGTCGATTANTCTATTGATATCAAAGATTTGAAGCGAGTTGTCTATCTTGTGACGATCCCAGGCTGTTGCGAGAAGACTGTTGTTGACTGGACTCCAATCAACATCATTACAAAGGGCCCTTTTGGCTACGAGGTCGACATGGATATAATTGTCAATTGAATACATCCCCGCTGGTCGGAGACAGACCAAAACGATCTTGCCAGTGTTCTGAACGCCGCCACAAGATACAGCCACAAGTGTGTCATCGTCAGATATTGAGCCAGGGTAGCAGGCAGCAGCCTTGAATAGTGAAACCTCTGGACCGGTGGCAATNAGTCGTGAGCTCACTAATCGATCCTGCTGTTTGAACTTGTCGGATCTTCCAAGGGTGGCATTACTACCATGGTTAATGTTCAAGTTGTTAACATTGCTTTGTGGTGCCTGCGGACCTTGCGCTTGCTGTTGCTGGCTGGTAAACTCATATAACTTGATATCCGTACTGATGGCAACAAACTTGTCTCGGTGNTTTCTCGACCAAGCGACATGACAATAGTGTAGAGACTTCATCCCGGACATTTTGATCTCTGATTACGCAGTACTTGGATAATGTTGTAACCTTGGTCTTTCTCTATGTATTTTCTCTCGATCACTCAGCTGGTCCATAGCTGGTCGCTTTCCTGGGCTCAATTGTGGCCCAAATATAATTCTAACCTACTCTGATTGAGCGACGCATCAAACCTTACATTAGTATGAAGGTTTAAGATCGGATTTTATTTTCACCATGACGAAAACAGATGAAGTTTATTCAGGCTCGATTGTATTTGTATGAATCTGACCTCCTCAGCGAACAGATGTTTTGAGAAGAGTGACGACCTGTGCAGAGACTATTTCTTCGTGCTCCTTGGTTTCTCAGATCTATCTTTGGGAGCAGTGTTAAATGCCGGATCATCGGCAAAACCTAGCTCTGCCAACTTGTTCCTCCACTCGAGCTTCTCCTCCTTGCTACGACCCTTCAAGTATTTCTCCTTCTCTGCTGGTGTCATAGGCGGTAGAATGTTGGTTATAACCCCTGTTCCAAGAGTGATTCCACCATCTCTTAAAGTGAACCTCAAACCTTGCTCTACCGGAATAGGTCTTCTAGTTTTCAACAGCACGTTTGCGTCTTCGCCACCCACCATCATTTCTCTATCTTTCATGATTACTTGGGCGGCAATGTCTACAGTTCTGCAGTACATGATAGATGCCATCGTCGATAACAATGGTTTGTTTCTTCCTCCTTCTTCTTTCTTTAACAGGTATAGCTGTGCTTCAAACTGGTCATAGGGCTTGCAATGACCAACTGCTGAGACTGCCATACCTCGCCTCACTTCGTCACGCTTAACCCCGCGCAACAAAACACCAAGAGAGTCTCCAGCATGAGCCTCTTCCAAGGCTTTATGGAACATCTCAATACCGGTGATGGTGCTCTTGACATATCTTTCCAGGCCAACGACCTCACACTCAGTACCCTTCTTGATTGTACCTCTCTCGAGCCTACCTGTGCACACAGTACCTCTACCAGGAATCGAGTGAACATGTTCGACGGGTAAGAGGAACGGTAAATCGAGTGGTCTTGTAGGTGTTGGTATGTAATTGTCGACGGCATCGAGTAGTTGCTGAATAGAATCCGCGCCAAGATGAGGATCTCTATCCTCTAGAGCGCAAAGAGCTGAGCCTTTTATGATTGGCGTATTTTCACCATCATAACCTAGCTCTGTCATCAGCTCTCTGAGCTCCATTTCGACTAGCTCAACAGTTTCCTGATCGGCAACGTCNACTTTGTTCATATAAATAACAACATTGGTTATGCCAATCTGCTTGGCCAGGATGAGATGCTCTCGTGTTTGNGGCATGGGGCCGTCAGTAGCGGCGACGACCAAAATCGCACCGTCCATCTGGTTGGCTCCGGTGATCATGTTTTTGATGTAATCGGCGTGTCCAGGACAGTCTGTATGGCCGTAGTGCCTTGCTGGAGTCGAGTACTCAACATGAGCACTGTTGATAGTGATACCTCTTTTACGTTCCTCGGGAGCATTGTCGATATCCTCGTAAGTTTTGATCTTGGCCATCTTCTTCTTCGCCAACATCTTCGTGATTGCCGCAGTGAGGGTAGTCTTTCCATGATCGACGTGCCCAATNGTACCCACATTACAATGAGGTTTGTCTCGTTTGTAAACCTTGGCCCCTCCAACACCGGGCGGTTTTGGTGGAGCGGCCATGTGGCGAGTTTGTACGAGACATTGCGTTGCTGGATATATTTGTTTAAGAATACTATAACTTGCCGTCCTGAGGGCTATCGAATNCGAAGATTGTCTGCAGATGTGGGTCCGGAGACCATAGCTCATGGATCTTCGTACTAGCTCCATTATTTTTACGGTAATATATTAGAGATGAAACTTTGGCTGTGGTCGGAGGTCGAAAAAAGATGATGTTTCGCTGTTCGCTTCGGAAAACGTGCTAGGTATGTGAATGTGCGCACAAATGCTGAGCATTCTGGAGGAGAAAATTCTAAACTTAGCGATCAAACCGAAAGTGAGAAATNCATTTTGATCCCTCTCTGTCAAGTTTTAATCCGATGAACTGAAACCTCTACCGAATCAATATTACACTTGACTGCTCAAGTAATTGAATGTCTCAATCGAGGCGTCACGTAAATGGGCACCATGGCCATCATTCNGTTAGCAAGCCCACCGTAGGTAATAGTCTATGGGTCAAAGTGAAGTTCAACAACACATTGCCCGACATACCTTTTGACCCTAAATTCATCGTCAATCCGCTTAGCCTACAGCGTTTTGTCGACTATGAGACAACCACCCTAGAGCAAAGCTCCAAACATGAGCTCTTAACACCAATGGACTTGGGCGTCGACATCGATTTGATCTTGCCTGAAAGATACGCGATACCAGACAACCCAATCTATGATGCAGATGACGACCGGCTGATTAATGACGAGGAACCACCACAACCAACCACCAAAAAGAGTCCACGAGACAAGCCTCACTCACAATTGCACAACAAGGTGGTCCCGTGGTTAAAGAAGACCGAATATATTTCCACCGAGTACAACCGGTATGGTTCTAGCAATGAGAAAACTGAAACAAAAGTCGGCTACAATGTGCGCAAGAGCTTGAAAGAAGACGAAATCTTTCTCGACAAGGAGAGCCAAATCAAGGCTATCAATCAAACCTTCGAAGCAGCTCAGAAACCGATAGAGAAGCATCCTACTAAAGAGGGTGTTTATGCTGAGAGAGTAATGCCCTTATTTCCCGATTTTGACATGTGGAAGTATTTCTTCGCCCATGTCAAGTTCGATAATGAACCTGCAGATCCGTCNCACGCTGACCAAATGTCTCAAGCCATTGTAAGAGGTGCGTATGACGAAGAGTTGCAAGAAAATTTTGTCGTTTACTTCCTACCGACGGAAGTTACCATGGCGGATAGGTTGTTGGATCAGAATCATGGATTAGAATACACTGAAGGCAAAGAATACGAGTACAAATCAAGCCGCGAGTATACCTGGTCAGCGAAACAAGATAACAATGGTGACGATTTCTTCTTTGTTTTCAGGAACGACAATGTTTACTACAATAGACTTTCCATGGAAGTTACACTAAAGAAGAGGAGAAACAAGAGTCAAAACGCTACCATCTCTACCCTGGTTGTTAGGAATAGGGAAATGAATGAAGAAGAGCTCGAGGGTCAAGAAGAGAAACTTGAACAATTAAAGAAACCACGGCAGCCTGAGGAGCAAAATGCCGATCTTACTGTTCAAACCTTGGAACAGTCCTACGAGGAACAGGCTCAGGAGAAGAAAGAGACTGTTGACGAAGAGGAGGCATCATCAGCTGACGAGGAGAACGACAACAACAGTGTGTCATCGTCAACATCATCATCAGCTCAGAGCTCTAGTGCTGCATCTTCTTCTACACCGTCAAGTGAGGAGGAGAGCGATGGCGACAATGATGATGACTCGGCAGATTGAATAAACGTGTCAAACTTTAGAAGCACGTCTAATACCTTTATTCGATCATGTAAAATAGAGAAATACACACATGTAATCAGTACTTCTCGATCAGCATGGCATGTCCATGCCCACCGGCGGCACAAGCGGCCACAATTGCGTACTTCCCACCTTCATGTATCAACCTGTTCGCGGCAGTTGTGACCAACCTGATGCCCGTCGCACCAAAAGGATGCCCAAGTGACAGAGATCCGCCCCATGTATTGATTTTGTTCAAATCTGGTCGGCCGATCTTTTTTGTTTTGACATAATTGTCATTAAAGTGGTCACTGTCCATGGCAGCTAGATTCGACAGCACCTGGCCGGCGAAAGCTTCATGCATCTCTATAACATCTATATCTTTCAGAGTTAATTTGTTCTTGTTCAACAAACGCGGTATTGCNTGTGCTGGCCCTAAAAGACACTGGTCTTTGGCATCTGCCTTGGTATATATGAAATCTTTCAGATAGGCCTTCGGTTTGTAACCTAGTTGCTTTGATTTCTCCTCGGACATGATGAGACACGCCGATGCGCCGTCGGTAAGAAATGATGAATTCGCAGCGCTCACAGTTCCGTAAGGCTTAATGAAGGCCGGCTTCAATTTCGACATCTGCTCCATCGATGTTGGCCTAATACCATTATCCTCAGAAGTTGCACCACGCTTGTAGACAAAGACAGTGTCAACGTCAGAGAGCAGATTGTCTTTTGTGGCTTTGTCAGCGAGCCTATGGGATCTCAAAGCGTATTCGTCCTGCTCTTTGCGGCTAATTTGGAATGACTGGGTCAGGCGGTCAGCAGATTGGCCCATTGTCTCCCCCGATGTGAACTCAGCAACTGCTGGGAGATCGAGAGAGAAATGCTTAGGACGTAATTTCAATAAATGCCCAACCATTTGACCAAATGACTTGGCTTTGTTCATCTCCAAGGCCAGTTGCCTAGCAGACCTAGAGATACGGATAGGGACATCGGACATGGTTTCAACACCGCCACAAATGGCGACATCGTGGACTCCCAAATTAATGTAACCCATAGCAGTTGTTATGGCATGATTTGAAGAGATGCAAGCAAGGGTTGTCGTGGCGCATGGAACGTTCGATGGAAGGCTAGCTGTTGCTGCTGCTTCATGTGCAATGTTTGATGTCTTATTCTCTTGTATAACCGAGCCACTGATGATATAATCTACATCCTCCTTACGTAGGCCAGTCCTTTTCACCAGAGACAGGAATGCTATTCGCTGGAGCTGATAAGCTAACAAGTCCTTGTACACCGTTTGAGAATGAGCAAAAGGTGTCCTAACACCGTCTATGAAAACGATATTCTTTTTCAGGGGTGTGGTAGAGCTGAACTGTCGCGACAGTATCTTGGTTGACAAGATTCGCGACATATTGGAAATAAGACTGTAAGGATGGTGATTGTCTGACCAATATTTTGAAAAATTAAAGCGAAAATTTAAGGAGAGCTGAAAAATAGATAGAAACGCTTCATGAGTTGTGAGTGCAAGATCGAAATCGATAAAACTCGCCATCGAGACGATCGCGCACGCACTCGTCACTTAGTTTGGTCGTGAGTACATTTCTTATCATGCAACGTTGAGAAACTGTCTTAATTTTCGAAGTTTTCCGGCCTAATCTAGTTCCGATGATAACACTCTCCGGTTGTCGCAAGGCCCGCAATTTCCGCCACCCTTGGATTTTCAAGTATCTTTTTAATCCTCCGCATAGTTTTGCCATCATGTCGATTAGAATCCCATCGAAGATTGGTACTACTAGTACATGAGAATCTCTAATGGGAAAGGCACTTTACTCTCTCGAGCTGGTCTAAGCCAAGATTGAGAGAGCTAGAATAGATACATCTATTCTCACATCTACAGAGCTATCAGTGGTGATTCCGATTTTCCAAAGTCGAGGAGAGATACGAGGAATGCGGCTTATGGTGTTGATTCGGAGGTGATGGTTCGCCAACAGGCCCACTTCTTCTTTCCAGACCTCTTTGTTCGTACCCAATCGTCAAATAAAGCCATTTCAAACATATATCGACATTAGCAGGATTGAAACAATGAATGTTATCAACATCAGGAGGCAGATTATCCTCTTGATTCTAGCCTTCAAACGGTGGTGGCCGTTTTAACCACGCTCTCGATGTGGTCAACGAGCTTGGATAGGTGAGCATTTGCAACGCTCATGTTACCGGGAGATCTGCCCATGAATAAGCGAATCTGGCCAGCGACTTAGGATAATCGGGCTCGAGGTCGTTTTGTCGCACGCTGGCCTCATCTGGGCCAGATTTCTCGGATTCATTAACCGAGGCTCCTGCGAGCAAATCGTCTAGGCTTCTCACTCTCTACTCTGCCTAAATACTGAACGCACGACAGAGCGGAGCAGAGAGACATCGAGCTAACCTCATTACCCTCTAGGAATCAGATGCAAGACCAACTCGCCATGAGTCATCCGAAACCTTTGATGTATCGGGACAACGACTGACAAGCGATGTAAATTCAAATGAGCGAGCTCAGCACCGTTCCAGCCCGAACAATCAGCTTAGGGCGTTGTAGCGTAGATGAATAGAAGGTCCCAACTAAACTCGGTGTTTAAAGTAAAGTAAACCCTTTCCGCGAATGAATGGAATCTCGAGCCATAACTCGGGGTATCAGATGAGGCAGGAGACTTTCTTCTGGGTTATAAGCAGGAGCTTTTGCCCATCTGGTGGCATAACTTTCTCTGTTTCGAGTAGTTGATCGAAATATTCCCCGAATTGTAGAATTCTTCCCAAGACCCTAGTGTTTATTTCTGTACTAGTGTTTATTTCTGTAACCTATTTATTATTTGTTTTAGTCCATTTATTTTTTCCGTGTGGACATACTATTCTTGAATCCGCCTTCTACACATCTTCAGAGCGAAAATATCTCACGAAATGCACGCCCACCCAGTGCGAACTCGATCAATCACGCAATCTCCGCAAGCTTAGATTTTCGGTATCTTGCCAGCCTACTCGCATTCGTCCATCCTCGAGTCCCAAGAGAGGCTCAGAAAGGTTACTGAGTCTCGCAAAATCTTGCCCATATTTCTCGCGAAATGGCGCTCAAAAATCTTGCCAAGGAGACCCCCTCATNACTCGGCAGCAACTCTCGTCCTCGTTGCTCACGGCGCCTTAACGGCCCAGAGCTCTACAACTAAACCTAGCGACTTTTGCTAACTTGGTGCGGATTGTTGGAGTCTCAGAAGGGAAGAGATGACTCGTCTTATTTCAGTGGCTCGAGGCGCCAACTCTGATTCTCTCCGCTGCCAGTGAAAGATCTGGATGTTGAATGAAAAATTTCAAAACTCAACGGACTGAATGCGAAAGACGTTTAGTGCTAGGCTACGCTTGATTGTGTAGCCTCCGACGGTTCTATCTTTGTTTATTCGTAACGAGGTTGAGTTACAAGTAAGGTGAGCAGCAACAATGGGAGGAATCTAGCGAGTTTTGCTCGGATATGCAAAGGATTTTAATTGATGCGCTAGTTTGTTCAAAGGCAGAGTTTGTTTTCATAGATTCTAAGCAAGTGAAAGATGGCGACCATTGCAGCAACATCCAGCATCAAGTGCTCGTTTGCTGCTTGAACCAGCAATTGTATGGTGATAACTCGACTAAAGGGTGAGAATAGGGACAAATTTAAATCGAAATGGCTCAAGAGAGGAAGGTACCCNTTTCAAGATCTGAGAATGCTCTCATCGAACAAGAGTTCGATTCAATAAGGGAGAAATTCGAGCTTGAGATGCAAAGGATGGAGGAGGAGATGGCAAGATTTCGGTCGCAATTGATTGAATCGGAAAGGAGTAGGCTAGCCTCAACGCTCAGCTCAAGCGCCACCGAGTCAATATCCTCTCGCTCCTCCTCGACACTCGGCAGCTCCAGCCGAGGGCAACCAGACTCCTTAGCCGCACAACGAGAGCAGGCGCCTTTATCTGGCTCACGACAGGTGACAAGCGAACAGAGATCCTCCTCCTCCTCGCTCTCCTCCTCCTCTTCGTCGTCTACCAAGAAAACCACCAAGATTTCGTCGCTCACCTCGTCTAGCAAGTCCATGTCCGCTAGTGAGAGACAGGAGGACTTGGAGAGTCAGCGAAAGCAGTTGCAATTTTCGAGTCCACTTTCAGGTGTCTGCTCTGAGTCGCAGGTAGAGTTTGAGGCTAAATCCGAGAGTTCAAAGGATTGGTTAAAAGGCCTGAACTCGCCCCTGATTCAGGATTCGAGCNAGGGTCGAGTGCTGCGGCTTCGTTTTGACGTTACGCCCTATGAGCCGGAGCAAATTTTCGTTAAAACCATCGACAATCGGCTCCAAATTCATGCAAAGCGAGAGGAAACAAGCGAAAACATGAGCATGTACCGCGAATACAACCGAGAATTCCTGCTACCCGAAGGCACCAATCCTGAACTAATACGCTCGTCCTTATCCGCAGACGGCGTTCTCACCGTCGAGGCTCCACTTCCAATCGCGGCCGAGAAGGAATCTAATTGCGAGCTGCGAAAGTGCTGACTGTCCCACTGCCAGGCTAACCTGTTGTGGCTAATTAAATTAGCCCAATAATAGGAGTGGTGGTAGCCTGCAATAGGAAACGCACCTGTAAGGTCAGAGTAAATTGGCCTCTCAGTTGGCGGATTTAGGGGGCTCAGAGGCGGATGTGTTTGGAATGGGCGCTCAGTCTTGGTGTGATCGTTGCAACGTTTGTCGGCAAACCCGCTTTGGGAATTCTACTCTCGCGACTAAGCAGCACAACTAGCCCNCTCTAACCGGCTACTACATTAGATTAGCGCCAAGATCTGGACGCGCCACAAACACGGGCAATCTGCAACCTGCGCGAGCTAGCCGAAATCTGGGGTCGCCTTGCACGCGGACACCATCAGGCCAGCGAAGAGGGATAGGCGCCGGTTAGCCAAAGGAGGCTGCTCGATGGAGTCTGTTAGTTGGCGGGAGTTAGGCTCACGAACTGGAGGGCGGGCGAACGAGGTGAGTCACTTGGTTGACGCTAGTTGGAGTCATGAGCATGGAAACATTGTGCCTTGTTTGCGCTGGTCAAACCCGAGTAACATGGCGAGTTTTGCCTCAAATAAATTGTCACTCCCTCAATCAGTGGCTCACCCTTACAACTAAACTGTCAGTGATAGGAGCTTGGTTTTTACAACGCTGGAGTTCTGTTTCTCCGGCGTTGAGGCCACCGTTGCGACCAAGTTCTGCGCTATAAGACGAGATTGATTGCAGCCCAAGTTGGGCTCCTCTCTCGTGGCTCAAACCTGGAGGTTGCGCGAGGCCTCTCTGGTCCCACCGCTCGTCTTGAAGTGTCTCTCGATGGGCGAGAATGGGCCAAAGTAACTGGCCCTTCAATCGGCCAGCACCAATTTGTCTCCTCCGCAAGCCGTTCTGGTTCATGTTGAAGCGGCGAGATCAGGTTGAGTTAGCTTACTTAAAACAGGCGCGAGATTTGGGCTCTACAAAGCTGAATCGAGCCGCTAGCTGATTGAGAGTTGAAGCTGTGCCAGCCGATTTGGTGCTCAGCTTGCCTGGCTCCCCATTGAATTGAGCCACCGAATCAGACCAACCGATGAGCCAACTCAGGTGAAATGGTGCAATCGGATTTGCTTGCAGCCCATTGAATGTGCGAAACGAATTGGCAGCTAATTATTGGCTCCGCCAGCTAGCCAGCGCAAGGTGAGCCAGCGCAAGAGGAGCGGCAGCAAATCGGAGTGGCTTCCAGGTTGGCCATTGGTCGGCCGATGGTAGCGAAAAAATGTCACCTACGATCAGAGAGTGTTTCGCGAGATAGATAGATTGAAGGCGAGCCCTTGGGCACATTGCGGCCTCTGTTGGTGGCTCTAATTCGGGCTGGCGCTCATTAGCATAATAAGAGTAATAATAATAACAGGCAGTTGGGTGGTGCCTGAGTTGGCGCATGAAAAATGGCCGCCACCCNAGCGACCGAGAGCCGGCGAGATTGATGACTATGCGCTCGTCTGCCAAACTGACGCACCGGTCCCATCCAGCCAACCAGCCAACTACTGACAAACAATCTCGGCTCAATCGACCCCCCAGTTGACTGGCGCAACTTGGGAGCTAAAGTGGGAGAGATAAGACTTTTGCAAGCGGCTAGTTTGCAAACGAAGGCCTCGCTGCCAAGGCTTGCGGCGCTGCCGCCCGGCCAGCCTCCACTGAATATAAATGGAATCCGAGCGAGTCAGGTGGAAGTGAAGCCTCGTCGGGCGGNCGCTCGGTCGGTTTGCAAGCGCGGACAAAAAGCATGGGCCGCCCGCTTGTTTGCCAAGCCGATGAGCCTCGGGCGAGCTGGTCCGGTTTGGTGGCCGCCTTCGCCCACTAAGACAGCTTTTTGCGCCTATATCCGGCGACGAAGTTCAATCTGGCACTCAATTAGCCGGATGGGCGCGAGTTTTGGCCGAAAAATGCGATCGG
>Ga0058699_1000243_pt1 | contig 16226 bp, 7 predicted proteins | sample AgamicAtPe_FD_55078 | JGI IMG/M metagenome (GOLD analysis project Ga0058699, IMG submission 55078) | Agave microbial communities from Guanajuato, Mexico - At.P.e | ecosystem: Host-associated > Plants > Phyllosphere > Phylloplane/Leaf | place: Guanajuato, Mexico | collected 2012-10-15 | reverse complement strand
TGGCTCCCTGGCCGCTTGCTGCAGCCTCGACTGCTGCCTCTGGCCGCTCGCCTGGTGTTGGTGCTGGTGTTGGCCGTTCGGGTGCACTTGGTTGAAGGCGAAACTGTGGCTGTAGTTGCGCCCATGACTTAGGATCACAGTTGGTTGGTGTTGTTCTGGGTGCCGGGTGGCGCTTATGTGTGTTGGTGGCTGGAAACTTGCAGATATCGGTCCACTTTTGGGCCTCTGCTGCTGCTGCACCTTCTGAATCAGACTGCCGCTCGCCTGGTGGCCCTCGAACTCTCTCGACTCGGCCACTTGGACTTGGTAGCATATCACAAACAGCGAAAGAATCGCCAGCGCGCAACAAGTTTGATGCATCCCTCTTGCTTGCTCTTTATCGCCCTGCTTACCTGCTCTCAAACTGGGCACTGTGTTGACATGCTACTTCCGGCTACTCAACTCTCACTTCACTCGCTCCTCCTTCTTCGCTATTCCTTGTTGAAGTTTTGTTTGGCAGTGTTGGTAGTGTGAACGAGTGAATAGATTGGGGCCAACTGATACTGAGGCGCGACGAGTGAGCCCAAATCGGCCATTCATGACCGGGCAAAGGTGCGCGTGCGCGAAACTGAACTCGCGCACCGAATGCCCATGTTCTCGGATGCGCGAGGCTCCATGGCATCGCGGGCTCATCTGCCTACACCAACGCCAGCCACTCCACCTGGCGGTTGCAGCACCAAGTTTGGGATAGCAAGTGGATACTTGTAGCAACTCCAACGTCTCAATGCCAACCTACGAGTCTGATGAGGACAGGCAGATTAGCAAGCTTAAGGCGAGTCACAACCAACCCAGAAACTGTGGCTTCGAGTAGCTGCAAGCAGCCGATTGGCAACCTCTGGGCAAAGAAGGGAAATGCATCGATCAAGCATTATCGATAGAGGTCGGCACCACCATAGGCACAGGGAGACAGGGCTGGTGACCATGGTTATGAGTCGAGGTTGATCAATCGAAGTACCCCAGGGGTGAGGATAGAGCCGGTCTAGCCTGTTGCTAGATCGAGAGGACCTCAGGACGTCAAGGCTAATACGACCGTGGGCAATGGGAAAGCCAGCTCTATCAACTTTCTCACCACCATCACGTTAGATCCGACATCTCACTCTACCGCTGACAATGAGAGCAGGGAACAACGATTCGGTTTCGACCAAGACATGAGCTGCGAGAGACTTTAACACTAGATGGACGTTGATTCTCTCAAACTGTTCATTGAAATGCACAATATCCATCGATTGAAAACACTATTTGACAGGTCTAACTTGATGATTTGAGAGCACCAGTTCAATTTTGAACAACTAACGAATCTGGTGTCTTTAATCGGGGTTGNGTTTGTTGACTGTTCAGGCGACGATTTTGTGTCTTAGAGAGTTTGCGTACAAGAATGTTGCTATCAGACCTAAGGTGGCGAGATGCTCCATCTTGATGAAAGGTCCGCCAGACACACCATAGTGGCTGACAGAGATGGTTTTCATTGGAGAGAGGCCGCTTTCGCTCGAGCCAGATTGGCGTGCTTGCAAGAGTTTCTGATACGTTTCGTCGTCNTATATTTTGATTTCAATCCACCTAGATTTAGACTTGCTTGTCTCCTCCATGAAACTAACCTCCTTGAATTCGTTCTTCAGGTTTGAAGCTGTGACAGCCAGATATTTGCCCTCGNCCGTCTCCCCGTGGAGCCGCGGCTCTGGGGTGCCAGCGCTGCATCCCAATCTGAATGTCGCCACAACTCCAACCCTTGCAACAACGAGACCGTCTGAAGTGGAATAGGTCTTAACTCCAGCGGAGTCAATATTGCAATCACCTGGATGTATTTGAAGACGATAGGGTTAGGATTTCAAGATGACGAGTGAAACTTGCGACCGGCTTCATAGTCTACTCACCTGACACGAGAGGCACCAACAAGGCTAGTCCAATCAAACTAAACATATGAACGAGGATCTTAGGCATGTTTGAGAATATGATTTGAGCTTGTTTGTTCTAAAGGTAAAATAAATTAAAATATGAACCTGGAAGTAGGCTAAATAAACTGATCTCGGCCATCAATGCATCGTCAATCGTCGGCATCCAACATGGTTTGTCGACGTGGATTGCGCAGTCATCTGGGCACAGGGGGCAGCAGCCTCGCTTAACCGGGGTCGCAAACGTGCAAGAGGGGGGAAAAGAAGAGGTTGAGCAGCGAATGGCGAAAAAACAGAAACATGTGAGGTAAAAAGAAAATCCCCTCCACAGCTCACAATGCAACTTTACATGAACTTCTATTGATGAAAGACCATATTTGCAATTAATCATCAAGATTAATACTGCTAAAATATCTATCTATATATATATAAGATATATATATATATGTATAAATAATCTCCGCGCTCTGAAGAATAATATAAGCATCACTCTACTACTAATTCAATACTGAGACCACTACCACTACTGCTGCTCCTCCTGCTACTGCTGCTGCTCCTGTCACTGCTCCTCATCCTCCCTATAAAATTACTACTTCTGCTGATACAACGATCATTACTATGTCTGCTACCGNCAATAACGAGGATCTTGAGCTGGAAGAGGGTGAAATTGCTGAAGATTCTAATGATGGTTGTTCTCTATCTAACAGCAACGAGAATGCACCCGATTTTGACGACCGCTTGAACGATTTTGGGAACGAGGCGGCTGGTGTTGGTGGTGGCGGCGGTGGTGGTGGTGGTGGAGTTGGAGATGATGGTGGTGGTGTTGGCGGCGCTTGCGATGCCGGGCCTCAGAAGAAGAGGAAAAAGGTTGTGAGAAAGGTTAGGAGGAAGATTAAGGTCAAAAAGAAGGTGGTTAGAAAGAAGGGTGGCGGGAACAATGCCGGCCCTCCTGGTGGCGGGGCTGCGGTTGCCAATTCGGTAGATGATAATATGAACAGTGTGTCCAATTCGAACCAATCAGCTCTTCCCTCTACCCTGAATCAACAGCCATTGCTACCCACTACCCCGCTTCTCCCTCACTTGTCGCAACAGTCTCTGGAGGCGAATCTATTGCCGCACCACCAGCAACCACAAAGCACGAGCAACAACCTACATCACCATGTACACGACCACACAGCCGCCTCCTCTACCACCANAACCACCACCACCACAACTACATCTGTGACCCTAACTAACCAGCAGCAGCATCAGCAGCCCCAACTGCTACAGGGCAACCAACAGTTGGACTCTTTGTGGGAGAAGCAGATTCTTATGCTGCAAGAGTTGCAGAGGCAACAAGCTGATCAGCAAACCCAGATACTCAGGGCCGCAGCCACTGACGAGGATCTCAGGATAGTGCCGCCCACTATGATAGTGAGCCAAGTGCCAGCGCCTGCAACTACAGTGGCTGCAGCCCAAACTCCTTTACAACCGCTACTTCTACCACCGCCACCAACATCGACAACAGTGGCCCCCTTGCAGAATCAAACACCTAGCAGTCCTGATGACGAGGGTGGAAAGTCCTCGTATGAGGCCATCAGCAAGATGCTAAATTTGTTGAGAAATTCTGCCAACATCTCTGATTCTAGTGAGACGGTCGATGAAACTGATCAAAATTTTAATCTTAGGCCAGATGAGGAACCGAAACAAAAGGGTTCGATCGAGTATGCGCTAGTTCCTATACTCGTCGCGGGTATTGATTACACAAAATACAAACTCTTGTCACAGTATGAGCCAAAATTCAAGAATGATCCACGTCTTAATCAACAAACATAGCACAGTAGTTAGGCACTTTATTAACAATATTAAATTCTATTCTTTGGAATTTACATAATGGTACCTATTTTTAGAAGCCAGCTTGTCCAATTCAAAATTCCTTGACTCCTTGCAAGCCCGGTAGCCTCTCGCTATCTCTCTTCCACAAAGACTGGGGGAAATTTTCTACGACACCTTGCGAGCCCAAGAGTCTGGCTTGGCGGCCAGGCAATTGCAGTGCCAAAAGTCTCCAAGAATGTCGCCTGTGGGGGGAGGAGGCGGAGTGGGTGGCTAATGAGCCTGTGTCCAATCATAAAACTTCAGCATTCACCTGTGCGCTATTCATACACGTCAGGCTGTCATAGCAATGGTTTGTCTCGCTTGCCTTGCTTTTAACGGTTCTATAGAATTCGCCTGAATTTATTCAACCTTGACAATCAGTTCACCTCCGCTTGCTGTTCAACCTGCCAACACTGGCCACCCAGTAAAAGTGGTCCCGAGGCCTTCGAGGCTCGAAAAGCGATAAATCTTATTTTCACGAGGCTCGAGTTGAGTGATTTGAAGTTCCAGTCAGCTAGACTTTTGCTTAACCTTTGGCCCAATTTTAGGGGCCAACAACTGGGATGCTTTTGGAGCGTTAAATTTTTGAATTGACTTTCGTTCGCACTCTCAATCCCCTTTCANAATCAGGAAAGTTTAGAGACTTACGAAAGAGATGTGAGCGTTCAGCGATTGTTCGGTGCACTTGTGGTTTGTAGGTATTATGTAATCCAATNTAAATTGANTGTTTAGAGNAAGTTTCAACCAGCTAGCTATGATAAGATTGTTAATCTCAGGAATCTCTCGAGCGACATTTTGTCTTGCTCTCCTTGCGCTAGCTGTAACAGTGTCGAGTTCCGTTTCAAGCGGTTCAAAAGACAATGATTTGCGTCAACAAAGCCATAGCATGACAAGAAACGAAGATTACAAAGATCGCCAGGATTCGCTTCCGATCAAAAAGTTTGCTCAGGTTAAGAAGAGAATTCGAGACAACTACTCACCGTCTTATGAAATAATCGGATTCAGCTCGCCAGAAACGATTTCCTCCAAAATTCGTCAACTCACAAACAGCTCGATGGATAGCGATTTTAGTAAAAACTTACTCGATTTGAAGAAGGTTGTCAAGAGCAAGAGCAAGCAACTTGGAAGAACACTGCAAAGCAATTCTGAGCTAGAGAAAGGCAAAGCAAGCAAGGTCAATGGAACTTTGGAGGAGGATATAAATACTATAAATGTGTTGATAAGTATGCTCATGTTGGCCAACAAGAAGTTGATAGACCAGCGAAATAAGGTTGCAAAGAAGGTTGAACCGAGGATGCCTGGAGACCAAGAGCTCGGAACTATTGATAGTTTGGATATTACCAATGGAGGGCAGAGCAGTCTAAGGTCAACAGATGCTCCCGATAAACCGGATGTGCGCCAAACGAGAAAGCCTAAAGGAGAAAAGGATCGCAAGCGAGGCAAAACGAAACTCCTAGCAATTAACTCGACTGTGCTGCCCGATTATCCGCTGAAGTCCGATCAAAACCCGCCGCCGAGCTCCATGAAAAGATCTCGGGACGAGTTGGGCTCTCAGCAGAGTGCCACAGATCACATTATGGTGAGGCCGGGTTTTGATAGGACCGACGAATCTGAGGATAGGGAACCATATGAATCTGCCCCAGGTGAGACTATTAGAAAGAGACACGATATCGCCAGGGGACCCTTCCATCCCCAGCCAACTTCAGGCCTCTCACGAATGGGGCACCATGAGGAATTCTTGCTTAACCATAAGCCAACGAGGGCACACGATCTTCTCAATGTGAATCGCCATCACCAAAATCAAGCGCACTCCTTTATTCCACCGGAGAACATGTTTGTGACGTCGCCTCAGGTGGATAGAAACCCTCATCAAATTGACCATAGCGTCCAACAGCATCCAGTAGAGGCAGTGGACCAACCGTATCCAAGGCAGCCCCTAGCCGACATCGCCCTAACCAGAGACAACGAAATACTCACCCATAGGCTCTATCCAATGGTGCCGCCCTACAACGGTCTCAGCCTAAACTGGCCTCAAACGCCTCAGCAACAGCTGAGTCAGTACCCCTTCATGCAACGACTTGGAGAGACCGAGATGCGATTCAATCCGTTGAAGACGACAGCGCAGCCGTTGGAGTTTTTACCTGGGAACACGCAACGCCTGCCCGCTCCAATCAAAATCCAGGAAAACGAGATCAGCCACCAACCNAACATGAGTCCCATCGAGCAAGCGATAGAGATGGCGAAACGGCAGCAAAACGTCGAGTTAGCGCATGAGAAACGGCGCCAAGAGTACGAGATGGAGTTGCAAAAGCGCCAGGAGCAAATAAAGAAGCAGCATGAGGATAACCTGGAGAGGCAGAGGCTAGCACACGTTGCGGCTGCCGAGAAGGCGCAACAGAGCAAGAAAGAGCAAGAGGAGCCAAAGAATAGCNGCCAGCAGGTTGGAGGTGAACAGGAGAAGGGGGAGGCGCAATCAAATGGTGGCCAAGAGGAGAGCGATAATCCTGCCGGAAAGGAAGCAGATAATGGCACGATGAATGGGGATGGCGGAAGTGATGAACAGGAGGAGGAGCAGAAAGCGGAGGATCCTGAGATGAAAAATTTGCAAAATTTTGCAGGCGACACTGACTTTACCGATCTGTTTCCGCCCGGCATTTTGAGTGAGGCTGAAATCAAGGAGATGCGAAAGCAGCAGGAGGATCAGAGACAGCGTCAAGAGCAGGAAGAGTCGGATGAAAGCGCCAAGCAGCAGCCGGCGAATAGCAATGAGCAGGAGGAGAGCCGCTCTAACTCGGCCTCCGAACCGGAAACTATGGCGCAGACAGGTCCAATTAGTGGGGAAGCGAGCGGCGAAAGGCAGAGAGATGAACAGACAGAAAAAGGGACGGAAATTTACAGGAATGCATCTAGAAAGGTCCCGAATTTTAACCATCAATCGAGTGTCTTGTCAAACTCAGACGAACAAAGCGAGCGGAACGAAACTCAATCTAGATCTGGGGCCAAATTGCGTAGGTCGAGTCAAAGCCAATCGTCGCCTCTCCCCGTTGGACTCGCAAATGACAGCGACGGTTACCTGAGGACACTCGTTAGCTCGCTGGTTGCCAGCGAAAGCGAACAGCACCCTGACCAAAGTGGGCCTCTTGTTCGTGAGTCGCTGCCGGACGAATGATTGGAGGTTGGTGCCGCTGCTGGTCCAACAACAGGTGCGAGGACTCACGCCCGACTCGAGTTCCAAAACAGCGATCTAGTTGCATTGAGAGCCTCTCGACGGGCAAACTAAACATTGTGAGACAAGCAGAAAGGTGCGCTTGCAGACCCTTGAGGGCACATAAATGGAAAGAGGCTGGCGCCGAGTGTTTTTCGTAGAGAGTTTGTTCCTGACGTATTTACGGCTTGTTGAGCAACTCAATTAGTTTCGTAACTTCTTTTCGTGTACAAACATCATGGTTGCATCTATCCATTTGTCTTTTCTTGTCATGTCTTCGAGCTGCACTGCCGACGACGATATCTTGACAAATCGTAGCAAACGAGCGGTAGCCAACTGGAAGTGGCAGACCAACTAATCCCATGATAAGCGTCAGCCAGCGGCTGGTGGTCATGCGCGCGCCATCAAGACAGCTCCGGTATCTAGATCCCCCGATCAAGCCTCCGATCGTGTCTGAAATCTTGTTTGCCGTGATGCTAGCGAGCAGGTCCAACATGCTTATGTCTGTTGCTTGGTTGCCGTTTCTCGAGAACCAAGCTCAAGCTAGCAGAGTGTCCAATTTGAGCAACTTTGGTGCTTAAAGTTATCAGTTTGAACTGACGTATTGCAGTAAAATAGAATAACCGTAGATTCAACTGGACATGATTTAAAGGTGCTGAACTCNCATCTCTCCTCCGTCCGCTCCTCCCGNCTCCCCCTCACCGCCTGCCAGTTGGCGCAAGCCGAGATCTAGTGGGCAAGTCAAGCGCAACCCCTTGCATGGGACCAGAAATTCAGCTGAGCGACTTTGCGGGCGAGCATGGCCCCTACCAGCTGGCCCTCACCGTGTTCCTCTTCGTCAGGTACGTCTTCCTCGGACTGATGGCAAACAGTGGCCCGCTCATGACGCCCGATGTGACCTTCTATTGTTCACTGCCCATGGACGAGGTAGAGGCTTTGATGCCAAACATAACAATGCTCAACAAAACCGAACAAGACATTGAGATGCGAGAGGAGTTCAAGCGTATTTGTCAGCTTGATTTGCACCTCTATCAGCAAGCATACTTGAATTCAAGCGCCTCGTTGGGAGGCAAACTAAGCGGGAGGAAGTTCAATGCGACCAACAGAATTCGAGAGTGCACTGAGTTCACCTATGATATTGCGCCAGATCAGGGCAAGACGATGACTAGCGAGTTTGATTTGGTTTGCGAACGCGATTGGTTGCGCTCGCTATTCCAGAGTCTCATCTCGGCTGCCATCGTTGTTGCGCACGTATTTTGGGGAACCTTTTCGGACAAATACGGCCGCTTGAGGGCGCAAAAGATTTGCTTGATTGTGTCGCTAATCTCAGGTAGCCTGTCCATTTTTGCCGCCGATTTTTGGACCTTTGTGCTAGCGAGAGCTCTGTGCTCGTTTGGGGACCTTGGTTTGGTTGTTTCGCTTACCACAACTGTGGTCGAGCTGGTGGGCAATCAGTACCGGGGAATGTCGGTCGCNATTGTCAACTTCGGTTATGCCCTCGGAGTCACCATGCTGCCATACATTGTGGCCTACTTTGAGGATTTTAGATACGTCATCAGCTTTACAGTTTTCTGCCATCTAGTTACAATGCCCTTCATCTTTACAACCAACGAATCAGTGCGCTGGCTGCTGACCAACAGGAAGTTCAACTCAGCCAAGAGGGAGCTCAAAAGAATCGCACGCTGGAACAGAAGCTCAATCCTAAATCGTGTATTTGTATCACAAACATTAGCCAAAAAGCTCCCAAGTGAGAGCGGAGCTGGAATCTCATTCAGTGAAGAGTTTGATTTAATTTTCAACAAATTTGTCGACCAAATCGAAACTCGAAACCTTTGCGACCCCTTGGGGCCGAGCAACCCGATTGACTCAGTAACCCCGACCGAAACTTCAATCGATCACACTGCAATCCGGGAGGCGGATGAGTCTGGACCCTTAGATGAGAACAAGCCGTGGGTCGGGCACGAGCGCTCGGCTAGCGCCTGTCAACTCGCCAGCAAGCTNGCAGCTCGTCTTGAAATGGGAGACCCAACGGAAACGAGAGCGCCCATGTTCGAGGCAAAGGTTTGGCCACCTCAGGCCAAGCGATCAGGCAGTTGCAGTCAGCTGGACAACTCGGTTGAGCCCAAGACGAGCTCGTTGCCNACCGGCGACAAGTATCGGACGCTTCCATTGATTTCGTTGCCAATGGAAGACTCGCAACAAGTCAGGATGGTGAGTGGATTCGAACCGAGAGATGCGCTCGTTAGAGGGCCGGCGCAGCAGCCGGACTGCATCAACCTGGTTACGAGCCAGCTCAGTTTNGTGGGCCGCGTCAGCAGATTGTTCGGCGATAAGCAGCTGATGATTGCTGTATTTACAATTGTTTGGACGACTTTCAACTCAGAGCTCCAATATACCTCATACATCATAATCAACTTGGAAGTGGGCGAGGACGTCTACCTGAACTACATCCTGGGCGGTTGCATGGAGGCTCTAGCNGCAATCACGGCCAGTCTGCTGCTTTCCTACGCGCCTAGGCGCCACTCTCTCATCACTTTCTGGCTGCTCATCTCGCTCTCGTGCTTTGGGCTCTCAGTCGCCCACATCGACTCCACTTGGGCGGTCTGGTTGCTTGCGTTAGCCAAATTTTCACAATCATGCTTGAGCTCAATAGCAAGCGTTGCAGCCTACGAGAGCTTTCCAACATTTCTCAGACAATCGGGCTCTGGGCTTGTGTTCACCCTCGGCATGTTAGGTTCAGTGTTTGCGCCCTTGATATTTGCCGAGTTTGACGACCACGCCGGCATGGACAGGGTTCTAATGACCTTTTCAATCTCCTCACTCATTGCAGCCATTTTGATCTTCTTGTTCCTGAAGGAGACGAGAAACTGCGAGCTCCAGTGAACTGAGAGGCTCAGTTTGGGAAATTTCAACCTGCCTTCGATGCCCTCCCGATTAGATGTAGAAACGTTTGTAATAAAGTGTTACTCATGAAACGACCCTAGTATCACCTCTCCTGTTCGGCTGGATGTCCGTTTTGGAAAGCTTGCCACTACGCAGTCTTAATCCCAGCTTACAGCTAAAGTGATCAATGACATCAGCCTGCCTGAGCGACTCTCCAAGGACATTTTGAAATAGACCGTTGGACGAGATAATACAAAGTCGGATGAGGTAGCGTACAATGGGCGCGCAACGAGTTGCAAGCTGAATGAAAATGCAAAACTCAATTGGCTTTGCGAGCCAACTTTCCTTTTTGTCGATCTTCAAGCCGACACTTTGGTTGTNTAATGTGTCGCCCAGTAATAGCCGAGTTTCCTGTTAAGGAATCGTAGCAATAGATCCCAACTAAAGCGATCCGTCAGCTAATCGATGAGTTAGCAAATAAGCCAACTGCTGCTGGTATCAGGACTTGCGATCACTATGCCGCCGTATAGCTGAAGCTCATCAACACGACCAAGTCGCCGAGAGCTCGCTGTCAACCAGTCATTAGCCTTCATCATTGGCGCCGGCGTCGCGAAACAACTCGCCCCCAGAGAAAGGACGCATATTGACGCGATCACACTTCTCCACACTCTTAGCTCGAGCTTGAGATCCGAGTGAGCCTCTATCGCAAGTTTAATGGCTTCAAGTGAGTGCCGAAGGAAACGCACGTAGAGATTGCATGCAGGGCAGTCATGCAGTATGAAGATTTTAGAAGATGGTTGTGAAAATGGAAGTGAAATTATCCGGCCGCTCGGCAGCCAATGAAACTAAAAACGCTCCAAAAACAATGATCGACTCGCTAGGCTCGGAACTCGCGGCAGTAACAAAATGCCCCACAATAACAGACATAATCGGCCAATATGGGTTCTATCAGCTCTCCTTGACCCTGTTTGCCTTTATCCGTTATGTTTGCGTCGCAATGATGACCAACACGGGACCCCTGATTGCGCCCTCGATAGACTATTCGTGTCAAGTGCCGACTTCAATCGCCGGCTTGGTTCTTAATCCCCAAAATTCAACATTAGACAGACTAGTGAGAGGCAAATGTGAGATCATGCTCATCAATGGGAGTTCGTACGAGTGCTCGAGCTGGAGTTATAACACAAGTCTCAGCGGCATTACCCTAACTGACTCCTTCGACCTGGTATGTGGTCGCGATTGGCTCAGGTCTGCATTCCAAAGCATTGTCTCTGTTGGTGTCGTTGTCGCGTCAGTAGTTTGGGGCTCCATTTCTGACAGATACGGACGNTCAACAGCCATGCGAGCGTCCTTTGTATGCTCCCTGGTCGCGGGTAGTCTTTCCTACTCCACGACCTCTTATGCAGTTTTTGCAGCCTCAAGATCGCTATGCTCGTTCGCTGACTTGGGTCTTGTCGTTTCCACTACAACAATAATCGTTGAGTCGTTGGGTAGCAAGTACAGGGGTGCTGTCTGTATTATTGTNTACACAGGATGGGCCTTTGGAGTCATGATAATGCCTTGGCTCACTGAAATTTTCAAGGATTACCGACAATTGATGCTATTCACAGTTGCGGCTCACCTATTCACTCTTCCCTGGCTGCTCACTATAAGAGAATCGGCTAGATGGTTGTTGGTGAACGAAAAAATCGACGAGGCTGGAGAGGAGCTGAGAAGAATCAACAAGTGGAATTGCAAGAGCGACAAAATATCGACTGAAATTGCCGAGTCCCNTTTCAAACAACTCAAGACCAAGTACGAGAAAGTTGCAGAAAAGAAGAGGATCGCGAGAGAGGAAGAGGGTGGCAGCTGTTATGGAGTTGGTCAATTGTTCAAGTCGAGGGAGCTAATTGTGACAACAGCAACTCTGATCTGGACAACGTTCACCTGCGAACTACTGTACATGCTTTTCATTATGATTAATTCGGATATAGGCGAGAGTGTCAAGTTAAACTACGCGATCGGAGGTGCAATGGAGACGCTGGCCACAATAATAAGTATCGTCATGATCTCGAGAATGACTAGAAAATTCTCGCTAGTTTTAACATTGATCTCAATATCGACCCTCTGCTTTCTACTCGCAATCACCCATGAGATGCCATCAATCTCTGTCTGGATATTAAATCTGAGCAAATTGTCCATATCAACACTCTCCTCGTTGGTTTATGTTGTGACAACTGAGATATTTCCGACGAACCTGCGCCAAACTGGTTTTGGACTGTCGGGGACAATCGGCAGTCTCGGAGCCGTAGTGGCTCCATTTGTTCGGAAAGAGTTGGTGGATCTTATCGGTATGACAAGGGTTATGCTCATGCTAGTCGCATTGACTTTAACTGCAGCTATTTGTATACCCTTCTACCTGCGAGAAACAAAGGGACTGGAGCTAACTGACGATGTTGATGAATTGGAATTGAACAACCTTAGACCTGAATTCACTAAGTCGGCAGTACAGAGCGACAACTTAGTATGAGTACAAACTATTGGTAATATAATAATAGTTCTTGAATGTGTCCAAACTTATCAATAAATCCTTCGAACGATGGGCCCGATCTCAGTGTTACTTCTGAGGATCAAATTGATCACCGGAAACATTTATTGGCAGTCCTAGGGGCCTAGCGTGATTCATTTCCACCCGAGTGTCTGCTCGCTAACAAGATGAATTGAATTGGCTTCGATACCTTAGATTTTGATCTTTCTCAACTCATTTATAACGGGATCGAAGTCCGTTCCAAGCGACAGTAGCATTCCTGTATTGGCACTTGAATCAGCGATTAGGGTAACAACTAATGACGATGGTAATTTGTTAAAGGTAACAACTTGATAATTCTCATATGTGCAACAAATAGTATTACACTTCCCGAAACCTAACTTGGTGACTTGATCGGCTGCCAGAACTGTCATCGAGAGTCCAGAAGCTTGAAGAGCAAGTTCTGGAACGAGGTCTCTGTGAACTTCAATGAGTGGGACTCCATCGCGATCTATGATTAGGACTGCCAACAAGCCGGGGATTGACCTTATCAAGTGATTGATGTCTTTCTTGAGCAGATCTACCGCCATGTCATCGTTGGGGTCCCTCAGCTCAATTCTGAGACATAATGTTAAAATTATATTGGTGAGAGGGCTAGTACATTTCGCTGCGAGGACGATAAATAACACCAACACACCATGCCGCCACATTTGCGCGCAACCGTTCAGCAAAACGTGTCTACGCCACATTGGACCTCCGTCGATATTATCGGACATTCATACCTTAAAGGCCCTGGCTTAACGAAACGATTATAAATTTTCTTATATCACAAGATGCCTAGCAATCATAGTTTGAACGTGGAGCGTCCCCGCAAGAAGGGGGATACTCAAATGCGTGATAAGTCGACCATAAGGCGGCTTATGATGTACAAGGGTGGAAAAGCCGTCAGAGATCGNCAAGGTAAGATTGTCAAGCCAGCCGTCCATCAATCCTGGAATTCGAGTGGAACAAGAGCAAGAGTGGCACCAAATCAAAAGTGGTTTGGTAACACAAGAACGGTGACCCAAAATAACTTGCAAAAGTTCCAGGAAGAATTGAAAAAGGTTGTCAGCGATCCATCTCAGGTTATTTTGAAACCATCAAAGCTACCAGTGACCCTCTTGAGCGATAGATCTAAACAACCCAGAGCACCTGTCTTGAATATTCAGCCCTTCGTTGAGACTTTCGGTAAGAACGCTAAAAGGAAGAGGCCGAATATACAAATGACCGACTACGAAAGTTTGGTCGATTCAGCTTCGAAAAAGCAAGAGAGTTATAATGAAGATGGCGATGAAAAACTTGAGTCTCATATTGAGAAGAAATTAATGGAATTCAAAGACGAGAGAAGAGATCCCTTGCTCAGGGCTGGTCAATCTAAACGAATTTATAATGAACTATTCAAAGTCATCGACTCCTCAGACATACTCCTACAAGTTGTTGATGTGCGCGATCCCATGGGCACAAGATCTCCGTATTTGGAAAATTACCTTAAAAAAGAGAAGCCTTTCAAACACTTGGTTATAATCCTCAATAAATGTGACCTTGTTCCAGTCCATGTAACCAAGGCTTGGATCAAGATATTATCGCAGGAATACCCCACCCTCTCGTTCAGAGCCTCGACTGATCATCCCTTCGGAAAAGCGGATTTGATTGGTCTGTTCAGGCAATTTGTTAGCCTGCACAAGGACAAGAAACAAATTAGCATAGGTATAGTTGGATATCCGAATGTAGGGAAGAGTTCCCTAATCAATGCGCTGAAAGCAAAAAAGGTCTGTGATGTGGCACCTATCGCGGGTGAAACTAAGGTTTGGCAATATATTTCACTCATGAAAGGCCTTTATCTTATCGATTGTCCTGGTGTCGTCCATCCACAAAACGAGACCGACACGGACATTGTTCTAAAAAATGTCGTGAGAATAGAGAATATCCAGGAGCCAGAATCTCACATCGAGGAGGTTCTGAAACGAGTCGACGAAGCTTTTATCAAAAAGCATTACAAGGTCACAAGTTGGGANGATTCAGTCGATTTTCTCGAGCAACTCGCTAAACGTATGGGCAAATTGACAAAAGGGGGGCACGCCGATATCAACACGACCGCTAGGATGGTTTTAAACGATTGGCAACGCGGACGACTGCCTTACTTTGTGAAGCCTCCGGAGTTGCAGCAAGAAAAGGTGAAATCAACAAACTAAAAAGTCTGATTGAATCGGAATGAACGTTCGTTCGTAACGTCACTTATCAGAGCATTCCATTAGTTTTCGATTACGACCTCATTTCACCATCACACCCGAGGTATCTAACCTTCAGCAGCTCCTTAAGTTGCAAGATTGATCCATTGTCTTCTGGCATTGACACGGCTTTAACAAGACCACTCCCTTGTCCAAACAATGATGTTAAGGACGAGCACCGGGCAGTNGAGATAATTAATTAGTTCCAGCCGAGTTCCATTTGAGCAGGTAAGAACAACCGGTGACCACTCACACATCATGGGCAGTCTCGTTGCGCATAGTGATTTGTCGCTTTCATGGTTGCTCCATTGAATGCTGAGAAATCCGAAGGATCTCTCTCAGCCATCCATCAAGGTTCGAACGTTTCGCTGGCTCTACAGGCGTGTCTGTCGTGCGATGAGCTTTCTTCCAAATGAGTCTCGGCTGATCCACACAAGCTGACCAATCTTGGGTAATCAACTAAGAGAATTGAAGCCATATTTGAATCCAGTGAGAGATTCAGTCTGAGATGAGCGACCGGATGCTACATCCTCTGATTGTTGTCATTTTCGGGCCAAGCAAAGCGTGCCACGATGNGCAGACTTGCGGATGATTAAATTTTAGAACAATGTGGATAATCTGTGCACCTAGCCAAAGTNCCCCCACCAGACGACCACTTTGCTCTNGCTAACCATTGTTGTTCCTTTACCTATCATCACACAAAGGAGATTAAAACTAGACTTTCTCCCTTGCGAGCGCAAACTCTCAGATTGCGGGTAAACTTAATGAAAGTTTAAGGCGGAAAAGGATGATCAGTTATTGTTGTCGTTGTTTTGAACTAAAGCACGTTTATTATGCAAGCCTCTCTCGTCGGGGAGGCGATCCTCGCTGAAGACTATCTGTCTTCTCGACTTGAGACTCCAAAATCATCACCACCTCTGGTTGCGTAAGCATTTAAATGGGTGGCCGTCGAAGGCAAATGGCAAGTTGTTTTGGTCGCAGTGGCCAACTTAGGATTGAGTTGGGCGTCGAAGTCTACCTTGTGTCGAAAATGAAAGAGTGCTTTTCATGAATCGGATTGCTCGCAGCGGGTTGGCGATTTCCGGTTGACAAGCAATTGAGCTGTCAGTGTGTTAACTTGTGCAATTTACGAGCTCGGCTTTGCAATCTTTGCATCCGCTTAAATACGACAATAAACTTACATTAACAACAACAACAACAACCATCGACTGGTCAAGAGGTGGCTTTACGGGAAGAGGCATAAACAGGGTGGCAGTTGCACGTCAGCTTGAAAACTTTCATTGAATTATTATAAGCAAGAAAAAGTCCACTTGAGATTGTAAATCATCATCAAGTTGAATCCGAGATCCCATCAACATTAGAAAGGCTGCAATGTGAACAATCAAAGTTTAGGTAAAGTGTCAAGAGTTTGTTTCAGCAGCCACAAGATGCTTCATCGTTTGTATTGCCCGTCAAAGAGAACAACAGCGCCAAAATCCTGCCCGACACCGAGTAAATAAGAACAAAACATTTGTTTTCAAGTTGTTGCCGTTGCTTTCTAGCTCGTTTTGCTCAACAGTCCAGGCGGCCAATCTGAGGGGGCTCAG
>Ga0058699_1000240_pt1 | contig 16335 bp, 8 predicted proteins | sample AgamicAtPe_FD_55078 | JGI IMG/M metagenome (GOLD analysis project Ga0058699, IMG submission 55078) | Agave microbial communities from Guanajuato, Mexico - At.P.e | ecosystem: Host-associated > Plants > Phyllosphere > Phylloplane/Leaf | place: Guanajuato, Mexico | collected 2012-10-15 | reverse complement strand
CTGTGACTTCTGAATTTTCAATTGACTTTCGAGGATTCGGCAGCAATCAAGCCGCATGAGCAATGATTGGCGCCAGGAGTCCATCCCTACTTTAGCGTGGTGAGCTCAGCGCAATGCGCACCACATGGCCATCTAGTGGCGGACGAACCAAACTAACAACCATAAATACTTGGCATTCGTACGTACGTTAACATTGTGGTACATTCATATACATTGTTACGAGATCGCCTGTCAATCAGTCATGTTCTGCCAATTAACGCNTAGCAAACTGTCCGAACTTCACGCTCGGCGGCGCACTAATATGCGCAAGAACGATTCCGGTCGGTCGTTAAAATTCGGCTGCCGAGCGAAACTTATGTTGCCAAATGTAACCCTCTATGCTCGCGATCACCAATTACCAACTAACTGGCTTAAAATTCAAATTCAAACTCCAAAGCCTCGACCGCAAACTGTCTTTAAGATGGAGTTCAAATTTGGCGCACAAAACCTCTCACGATGGAGACAACGAACGTCGTTCAGTGTACGAAAGATGCTTGAACTGTATGCTTCTAACTGGCTAACCTCAGTCTGTTTGCTTGTCCGTCCGTCTGTCTCACTCACTGACTTGCTATACTCTAAGCCATAGACTAAACATTAATTTAGCTACAAAACAATTTTTCCTCCCTCAGGTCAGCGCTAAGGATCCGCTCTCAGACGTCTAGAAAGAATTTGTCGACCATTATTATGATTGTTATCTATATCACTGAAACATCCATTGCTCGTATATGCATCCATTAGCGATTGAGTTGGTGTGTTTGCCCTCATTAGCTGGCCAAGTCACCACATTGAAGACATCACTTAAAAGTTCNGTATAACAAACCATATTTGCATTGAAACTCCGAGTCATATTCAAGTGGCCATGGAGATCAGGAGGCCACTCAAAAGGGCAATGCCCAAACTTGGCCCACCTGACATCTATCCGCAGGACCCAAAGCAAAAGGAGGACGAGCTAACGTCGGTCAACGTTAAACAAGGTTACACAAGTTTCCCACTATTATCCAGTCCAAACACATTAGATGAGTTTGGTACAGCTAAGAATGCAAATATTGATGCGTTCGGAGTCTATTTCAGCGCCCTATTGAGTGAAAAGCATCGTATCAACACACTTAAAGATACTCAGAAGAAGAAACAACTTGTAAACACAAAAGAGATTTGGTATGTTCATGCCAAGACGAAACATGCNGTAGATAACTGGTTCAGAGATTTAGCTAATGGTACTAAATCTTTGGGTCAACTTGGTAAGAGGATACCAATATTCAACAGTAAAGAGGGCATGTTCAGTCAGTTGTACGAGAGCCATGTGCCATTAGCAAAAGCGGTTTGGTTTATTAAGATGTCTGCCGTTCATGCGGTTGCCTTGTCTGAGTCTAGCTCTAAGTCCAAGAAACGTCAGGTACCCGACCAGTACCAGGAATTGACAGCAGCGCTCACAAAGTACTTGAAAGAGATATCTATCAGAATGTCCGAATTCTACCAGCAATCCCAGCAACACGTCCAGCAAGTGCAACAACAACAACAGCAACAAATAGCCCCCCAACAGCAGCCAGGATCTACAAACCCATCCTCTGGAGCCTTCACTGGCTCCCAATCTCTCCTACAACGCAATACTATTAAGCAAACGCCGCCTACAATGTCCTCATCAAAGTTATCGCCGACGCCAGTAGGGTCAGGCTTTCANCAACATCTTCAGAATTCCNTGGCCGAAAGCTACACATCGTCTTTGCTCAACCACCAGCCAAATTTCACGGCAAACATACACACATCAGTCGCAACTCTGATGACCTCCCACACCGCCTCGGCAGCCTCCTTGTCCGCTACTTCAATGACCTCACTACCTATCTTGCACGAAGATTTTACACCCACCTACAACCAATGGCAATACCAAACTCAACTAGCCCGTTACCTCTTCGACGAAGGTCTCTTAGATCAATACGACTTTCTCTGCTTTCTTCTCGAGTTATTCGAAAAGAAAAGACCTATTAACGATTTAGTTGTGAGGGTGATATGTCCCTTGATTTTAGAATATGTTATTGACTTCTCTAGATCAGCTGTTCTATCTAGGCGTCTGGCTCATGTTTGTGCCAAGAAGTTAGGTCAAGCCNTACATCATCACCCATTAACTGGCAGGCCTGCGCGTAAACACGAACTGGCTCAGCAACAACAACTGCAACAACAATCATCGAATAATAACAATCCACTGGTTAACTTTGGACTCACTGACAATTTCATGGCAAGACATTCTTTGATCAACACAAACTCCACTAGCAAATATAACCAATTTGATAGTAGGATTTCAGATACTCAATCTTCCTCTTTGTTGAGAAATTCAAGCTCTTCAGCGAACAATAATCATCTAACCGCCAATAGTATATTGGACATTGTTAAAGCACAAATTATTGAAAGCCAACACAATTTCGTTGAAGGTTTCTCCGCTGATCAAGAGAATAGCGAAAACAACCTATACAAGAATGCGATCTACATATTATCNTCAATAATACAAGTGATATGCATCGAATGTCCCACAGCTATGGTGAGACATCATATAATCGATGCCAAATTTCCTCCAGTCTTCCAAGGTTCTCCATTGGATCATCTACCTTGCCTCCCATCTAACCTACCTATGATGGAATCTGATCTCAACTTCGAACTCAGAAAGTCTATCCACGATGCTGAGCGAGAAATCCTACATCGAAGTGCAATGGTAGATTCGAAGTGGTCATGTGATAGTTCAAATCGATTTAAAAATTCAAAAGGCGGTTTAGTGAATAGGTTGCTGACTGTGATGGATATCCTTGATAAGCATAACTTCGACAAGATTGACTCAATCAACTCAATAGATCTATTATATTCNAAAATATTCCCCTCGACGGACAGCAACTTGAGTAGTAAATCCTTGAGCTCCCAAACTATTCAACCTTCACCTGAAGCCTCCAATAATCCCACCTCCAATTCAGGCATATTAGATTTGAGCTCTACCTCAGCAATATTCAGCCATTCTACCAGCTCAGATCATAGCAAAAAGAATAAGCATCAACAAGCTGCGCATCATTCTGGTAATAGTCAGCAAGATCATGTGAATGAACAAATATCCAATCAGAACTACTATGAGGAAGATGTGATTAAATTACTATGCGAATGGGCAACGACTACACAGCGAACTGGAGAGTATAGAGCATTGGTTGTGGCCCGACTATTAGAAAAACGTCAATTCGACTACCAATCTAGCGAAGCAGAAGCCATCAGAAACAGTTCAAATAAGACCAGAAAGGCTGAAGATTCCAAATCACAATCGAACACCAATATGATCTTTATAGATGGATCTGCCAACTCAAAGGGCTCAGATCAGGCTCAATCTGAATCCAACAATGATCAGCAAGATGTTACTCAATTCTTATTTCAGAACCTATTGGTCCAATTTCTTGATGAAAATGCTCCAGTGATCGAAGATACTCAAGAAGATAGTGTGGATAACAGAAAGGCATTCAAGAATCTCGTCCTGTTATTCAGCGAGCTGATAAGATGTGATATTTTCTCGCATTACAATTATATGTGCACTTTGATCTCGAGAGGAATGTTCAACGACCTCACCAAAAGTTCCATTATCAGCACAGAGGCTCATAGTGTTGACTCTCCAGCCCCTAACAGTAACCTCAATCAACCCGGTTCAGTCAAGCAACCTCACTCTATCAAGAATGAGTCAGACACTATCTTAACAAATGCCATTCAGGGTTTAACTGGTGGACCAAATATTTATCCACTGACTGTGTCCACAACCAACAATGATCAGAGCGTTCATCTGGATCCGTTATCGAGCAATAAGCTCGGGTTGAATGCGGACCAATCGCTGAGGTCATTGGGTTTCAGTCCCGTTTCGTCCCAGCAAAACGTTTCACAGAATCAGGACAAAGGTCATGGACTGCTCGATAATCACATAGATGATGTTGACGCTGATCTCGGCAAAATTCTCCAAGATATCAAGGAGGGGCAGCAAGATGAAGCAGCCGACATTCTATTACCTGACTATCTCGGCGGGAGTCTTCGTGAGGAGGCTAGCAGTAAAAACCAGCAGATAAATAAGTTATCCCCATTTGGAATGAGTGATAGGCNAGCAAATTTGGAGCAATCAGGGCAGACTTCTTCGAATGTGATGTCAACGAATAACTTTGCTCAGAACGCAGTTGAATCTAAACTCATGGGAGCATGTCCAGCGGTTGATGAGAAGGCGACCAAGAATCCGAATGAACATCGTCACCTGACATATGTTAAACATTTTCCAGTCCCCGACGACGAAAATTTTGCTCAAGATATAAACCAAAGGAACTTCCTACTCTATGGTTTNGGTAAAGAGAGGGAGGAGATGCGACATGGGATGAAGAAATTGATCAAGGATTTGAGCAAACTATTTCATAGAAGAGCATCAAGAGATATAAATGATGGCGGTAAGATCAAAAAGCTGGCCTTCCGGGATGGTTTCAATCCAGAGATAACTATGAACAAGTTTGAAGCTTTGAATCATCATGATCAACACATAATAACCAACAGCTTATCGATCACCGTCCTCGAGATGTTCACTGGAGTTTCGAACGGCCAAACATTCTCATTGCCAACTCTGGAGTCGTTATCATTTGTTTTCGATCTCTTTACAATCGCCTCAAATGTTAGCGGATTTCTGGAGCTTGTAATTCCGATACTTGAAGAACTACCAGATATAGAGGCGCAGATCAAGTTGAAGTGTCCGCTACTCGCGAATCAGTACACGCACTCAATCGCGCTCTGCATCATAGGAATGTTATATAGGTACCACAGCTGCGCTCTCTTGTTGTCCCGCGATGAGTTATTCTCNATATTTGACTCGCTCCATAAGTTAGTATCTCATGTGTCTAGCCCAGGTATCTGCACAACCTCGGCTGAGCGAGTTATCTTCTATTACCTCTATGACCTCTACTCGGCTCAGACCGGAAGAACCTTCGATCAGTTCTCAGGCCTTATCCAACGAATTAAGCAAGCTCTGCAGCACACTCCACCATCGCCTTACAGTAGTCAATTTGAACACGAGTGGATCCCATCATTCCTATCGGCAATCGTAGGCCAGTTGAGGGCTTGTAGTTTATATTCGAACAGCAGCAACAATCCTATTCTAAATGCTAGCTCTGGTGTCCAATCTTCGACTAATTTTGGACAAATGAGCGCGAGTGATATCACGATCAGTATCCGTCAGCAACTATACTCTCACGACTCTCCAATAGTTCGTCAAATGAACGAGGCCCCAGGGATCAGGTATCGATTCGTGTGTGATGCAATTTATTTGACGGCGACATCAACCTATCCTGATCTTGTCAACGATATCGCCGTCCTGTGTGCTGATATTACTTCCAAGTGTCCATCACTCATCAATGATTGGATATTGGCACTGCAAGCCCTTTGCTGTTCGGCCCAGCGTGATCTTGGTTATGGGCAGCTCTTGAGCAAGATCAATATATCAGAGCCCCTAGTTATGGACAATATCGCTATATTCACAGCTATATTGGTCGCAAGACGATGCTTAGAATTGGATGAGTTCATTATCAAGTGTGCGATAGGAGCCATACTCGCTCCCTTAGGGTCAATTGACCGACAACTCACGGAGCCTGGTGTCCGATTGACTTGTCACCTTTTGTTAACTCTATTCAGGAATCGCGAAACACCCTTTAGCCAGTCTAGATCAGGCCAAACATCGCTCATGAACGCCCACAATACTTTCGGGCAATCTGCTTTCCCTAACTATGGTGGCAATAGCACTCCTAATTACGGCGGTTTGTTGGGCTCCATACCATCAATGAGTCTGCTCCAAACGGTGAACANAGACAACGACAGTAGCTCTGATTCACCACTCGCTTTGAAATATCTATGCGACCACCACCTTCTACGATCAGCATGTTGTAATATTAAGACAGAGTGTCACATCACCTTATTGAAAGCGATACGTGTTCTGGCGATGTGGGCCAGTCCAACAAATGAACCAGAGCTAGCAGGGAAAGTTAAAATCGAGAACACTTTCGACGAAATGAGCATGGACGGCTTAGGATACATGAGAAAAGATCCGGAAAATGATGATGGATCTCAGAGTTTGATGACCTCGGACTCAAACTGTAACATCAAAAACACTAATCTCCAGACAGCTAGTCTGCATCAATTTGCCGATGCAATACTCAGACTTCTTTGCTCTCAGAGATGGTTACATGATAAATGCCTCTTCGATTCGGAAATATTCACCACCACTGATACTGACAAGAACATCTTGATTGATCCGAGAATCGATGTGAAACAATCACAACGTCTATTATACATGATTTGTTACAACAAATCCCCTGAAAAACAAGCTGATGTTGGCCTCGACGATCAAGGAAGCGATCAGGTTGCCAGCATTGTGAAAATGTTCGAAAATTTGGATGTTTGGTCGATGCGCTTATCACTAATGCGACTACAGTTCATGTTTGCATATTGTAAATCTCAATCAAATTCAATGCTTAATGACTGGCTTGATAATCTCGCGAAGGCGGTCGTGGAGTTTTTCCAAAAATCGAGCCAGGAAAATGAGAGTATCGAGAAAGGTTCTGACGACTCTAACGAATGCTTCAATGTCACCAAGACAATGAATGGATCGCCTAGCGTTACAAATTCAATCACAAACATAAACAAGGTCTGGCTGATTGAGCCCCTATTGGACAAGCTAACTAAGCCACCTAGCTTCGTTCAAAGTCGTATTATCAAAGCCTCGGCTGCCCTCATGGAGTCTGCTTCGGTTAGAGCAAACTCTTTGCCCTCTTTAAACCAGACCTACCTATCAACAGCCGCAGCTTCCACTAAATTCAAGGAGCGCACTCTATCGCAACGAGGAAGTGCTTCAACTAATCCCTCGAACTTGGCATCAACTTCGCTTCTTGGATTTCAGCCNTTTCTATCTCTTCTGTTATCCTGCCTTAGAAATCAAGACAGGGAGAGAGATACACTGTTAACATCTTTGAACAGTCAACTGTATCAAGCAATCCATGAGAAGGTTGATGACATCGGATACAAACAGTCTCTTCAGGATGGACTCGAGCTTAGACTTTGTCTCATTGGTCAGATGTTTGACACCATCCAGAAATCAGCCAGCTTAACATCTGATTGGGCAACACTACTTCTCCTACTTATAATGAATAATCTGGTCGATCCGCAGGTAGATTATGGACTATATGTTTCGGTGCTTGATATGCTGGCAATGCTCATACACTCAGCCTATGCTTCTGATCCATTGGAGCAAAAAGAAGAGGCGAAGAAGCAATACCAGAATTTGATGAAAAAATTTCGCAAAGAGCTGGCTGCTCTTGAGGAGAAGGGCTTCATACAGATGAAGCTCATCAATCCTCTTATGCCTCTTGTGCGTCAAATGACAGAGGTGATAACATGCGAACCGATGGGAAGTTTAGTTGACACTAAAGGTGAAAAGGTTGAAAATTTCTACTCAATAGATAAAAAGAAGGGCCTGAAGGTATCTGAGTTGCAAGAAGTGAGCCCTTGGGACCTCATAGAGGGCCATAAAAATCCGGCCCCTCTCAGCTGGCCTTGGTTTGGTGCAGTCCGTTTGGAGCAGAAGCCCTTGAGAGTGGATGAGAACAATCGGCTGATGTCTTGGCACACTCATACTATCCGACACTCAACTGCTTACTTTTGCCAAACACCTGCCATCGATGAGGGCCCGTCCAGTGCCAAAAGGAGTAACACCGAGAAGAAACCCTCACAAAGCAATCCCCTTCTGAAGAGTCTCATTGAAGCTAATGATGAAGGATCGCCTTGGGCCAAGAGGGAACATGAATCTGGTAGTCAATCAACTGACGATAGCGCCATGTGTATTGACCCCCCGGACGAGCATTATATTGGAAGAGAGGACTTGCTCGAAGATTACTGCGAGTTACCGATTGATTTGCTTTTTGATTCCACACCAATTGAAACAATGATTGAAAATATCAAGACTGCCATTCAAGCTGAACATGCTGCCATGTCGAATCGAGCGAAACCGCCGATAGTTGACTCTAAATCTCTATTGAATAATTCGCAGGCTTCAAGTCTACTGGCACCAGTCCAGTCAGATTCTAGTCGCTCCACAACTCCTCAGGTGTCAGCTTTAAACGCTTTGCAAAACCACTTGAACGCTTCAGGAACAACTGAATCTAGCGTTCCCATTACTGCCCCTGGCANTGTTCCCCCGCCTCCATCATCCATGTCCCCTGTGGTTAACATACGAACACCGGAGCTCATTCCCCGTCCGCCCTCGAATATTCCAAAGATTACGCCTACACCTCCGCCCAGTCTAGCTAACCGATCGCTATCGCCCATGGTTGTTGCAAGATCGNCTGCCATTTCAGCCACNCCCCCACCGAAACCTAAAGCACCCCGACGGAAGCGAGCAACTAAGAAGGACACTAATCCCGTAATTGACGCTAACGCTAACATACCAAATTCAAACATAATCAAGAACCCCAATCAGATGAGTATGATATCGTCTTCAGTTCCGTCTTACCCAAACAACCTAGAGGCAATGAATCATGCCAATCAACCCATGGTAGTAAATCAGGCCAAGATGGCTCAAAACTCACAGCCAAGTCAGATGCCTATGCACCAGATCCAACAGCCGTCCCAGGGTATGATTGTTCGCAGGAGTCCGATTACACAGCAGCAACAGCAGATCCAGCAGCAACAACCCCAACAGCCGAGTGTGTATGACTTCCAATACCAATCTCAACCCCAACAAAGCAATCAATTTGTACCGAATAATTACTACGAACAACAGAATTCCGGTAACAACTTATTCAATCAGCCGCAACAACCTCCAATCCAAATGGGAATGCAGTCTCAGCACCCACTCCAGGCCCAACATCAAATGCAAGGTCAGGCGCAACAACATATGCAACAACACCAGCATCATCAAATCCAGTACCAATCAGGGCAGCACCATCATGGTCCGGACCAGCAGCACATGCAATCACAACAAGTCCGCCTATCTGGCCATCAACACCAACAACCTATGCCATTCCAACAAATACAGCAACATCAGCACACTCAACAACAGATCTTTGCGCCCCAGCAGGCAGCTGGACATTCTAGACCAGCCCTAACCGCGATGCTTCACCAAAAGCACGCGGCAGCAGGTAACATGGATAACAAGATGCATCCTCAGCCTAGATTCAACTATGGCTAAGAGACCTCTGGATAGGCGATAGTTCGCATCTTATGATGGAAAGTTGTGCAGCGTCCATGATAGTCGAATTTTTGATGAATTAAAACTAAATTTGGAGCTATAGGTGTTTGTTTCACATGAATTTTATTCTTTTTTCGTCAGTTTGACCGTCGAATGCATTCGTATATGGCGAGCCTGATCCGGGTTAAACGTTGAGCTTCACGAAATGTCTTAAGAAAAATCTCTGTCAGGTAGGAGAATTGGAGCGATCAATGTCCAGATATACAAACCCGAGCACAGCCAACTGGAGATCATTTTCATCCACATGGATGCTGAGTTTTCGAATGTTTCACTAACGGAAGCATTCGGGTCGTTCCAATGCGTGAGAGTCATCATAACGTACAATGAGGCAAATGCGAACATAACGTGAAAGAAGCTCCAACTATAGGCAACTTCTTCATCTTCGTTGTCGTAGCTAGACTGTGGGGGGCCTCCGCTTTCAATATCTTGGCCTGCATCACCTGTATCTTTAGGAAGAATTTGATCACTCATAGTGAGCTTGCTCATTTGGGTATTTGTCGATGTCCTTATACTGGAGTACATGACACAGGCAAACCACAATACGAGACCAACCAGCGCTTGGGAGTCTGAGCGTGTCTTCGACTGGTTTGGATCAGGCTGTAGAAAGCTAGGTTTACAACCACTGCCGGCAGCATCGCCTAGCGCTGACCAAGTGAGGTACATGATGTACAGAGTGAGTATTGATGATTGTAGCAAGCCTGATCTCGGTTGCGACTCTTGGATTCGGGGGAGAATGGATAGGATGGATAGGATAATGCTTAAAATCAGATTTGAAGATATGAAGAACTTCTGCCAACCACAGTCACCAGTAGTATAATACGAGAACAAGAGAATGACTCCAGTTAAAGCGATCAGATAATTTAGGAGAGTGAAAAATATCAGGCCACAATAATACCATCTGGATTCAGTTTCCTCTAGCCTGTCAACCCAGTGCTCTGCCCAACTATGAGCGAAGTCAACTATCAATATAAGTTGTATAATAACGAACAAGAAGCCACCCATCATTCCGAAGACCATCCATGTGCTTGAGAAGCCACCCGATTCAGGTATAAAGAAAGCGCCAATCACGCCTGCAATCAGGATCAGGTACTTGGGTCCCCAGAACCCGTTCTGGATTACGGAACGTCCGTCACGCGAGTTCTTCACTCCAACCATTATGAATGCCATCATTACGAAGAACATGGTTGTAGCGAAGAGGATCCTGTAGACAGCCAAATACCCGACGGCATTCTTACAAATATCTAGCGAGCTACAGAATGGTGCATTCTGGAGTTTGGTCTGAACTGAATCGGACAACATGATCCAGGATACCAGGGTGCTGAGGAGTAGCATGATTGCGTACATAATACGTGTTGCTGTCGAATTCCGACATGATGAGCATCCCGAACATGCCAGGCTACAGGCTGCACTGGAACAACAGCAAGCCAGCTAAGTATTTGTTCAGAAGGGCCAAGAATTATAATTAATGTCTGGTTTATGAGAGGCTTTTTCGTTCTGAGATGAGTGTAACATACCTGTCCGACGGTACAAAGACTGAGTAGGGCACCCATACTTGAAACAGTTGATTTCTTTCAAATCTATTTGACTTGGAACTCTATCCACTACGCTAATGTGGTTGTGTAAATATACTGTCGTTGGTTGTCGGGAAAGTTCGCCCTTCCGGAGCAGTGAGATCATCAATGTAGACTCTACCCAATCCACGCCTAACTCAATCAATGAGCTGCTTGGTCAAATGACTCAAAATAGTTCGGCAGTGATCTTCTTAGTTTTCTATCTTTTCTGATTTCATNAGTAACAAACACATGAAATCGACGGTATAAATTGTATTGTTCGACCTACACACTCTCCTGAGCTAAATATAGCGCGAATCCTGCCGCGCTAAATTGCGTATGCAGGTCCCAATAATTTTCCTATGTTTCGACCCTACTCACAGACGCCACTACATCTACAGAGCAATTTGCAACATCTTACCATACGAGGGGGACTCTTTAGCAAGTAAGTCCTTTATATAACTTTCCAATTGTATAGCTATCTTAGAATAGGTCGTGATGAGTGGCAATTTGGGTATTCAGCTGACACCCGGTCAAAGGTGTCTACTCGACTTGCTCCAAAGAAAGTTGCTCAACACAGTGCAGTCCTATGCAAAGCTTAGTATAGAGAGACAAGAATTAGGAACTAACGATCACATAGAAACTGAATTAAAACGATTGAAGGACAAAATCAGAAGGATTTCAGCCAGGCAGAAACGGTTCACTTTGGAAATCATAAACGGGAACGGAAACAATACCATCCCAAAGGAAAGCTTTTTTAAAGCTCTAGGTTTGGTGACCAAAGAGGCGCTCAGCAAGCTGAATTCAAAAACTAGCGAACGAAGGAGACGAACAACAGCCAATCCCAGATTTTCTCATGAGGCGATACAAGCTAAAAGGGCCTTGGAGCCACTACAGAAGAGGCTCGAGCCTCGAGTCAGAGATAGAAGAGAAACCACAAGAAAACCCCAACGACAACAAACAGCGCACAATGCTGCCCCAATCACTAATATCAGCACGAATGCTAAGGATATTGATCTTACTAATCTAAACAACGATGTTACAAACACTGGTAGAAATAACGAAATTAAGGATAGCGATCAACAGGCGACGAATAATACTAGATCGAGCAGTCGTTCTGCCGCCCCCGGTCGCGATCGCAACCTGATGATCCACAATGAGAGACGTGATCTCATACTCCGAGTCGGAAACTTACAACAACAAATTAACTCAAAAGTTAGCCAAATCAAGGATAAACGCGAAAGCAATAAGAAATTGGAGAATCAGAACGAGTTGATTAGAAAGCGTGGTTTGGATATTATTAGTGCCATGAACATGATAGATTCGGGGACAGAATTTCGAGAACACGACCAGCTCCCTAACCCACTGAACCATAGCCAAACTGACCGATCAGGCCAACCAGGCGAGCCCTTAGATATTTGGATTGATATGAAATGTGATGAATCTTTAGACGGACTTGATTGAAAAACGAAAACACCCATAGTCAGCTAGTTTCATCGAAATTAATCTAACTGCAACGTCAGCGAGTTAATGTTAAATGTTTGTCTCGTTAGTCCATCATTATTATAGAAATTATACATTCTCGGCATCAGTCTCAATTGTTTGATTTTCCCTGAATTCTCTTGAGGAATTCGATTACATCAGGAGAATTGGATAGGGCCTGAAAGCCGACGATATTTAATTTCAGGTTAGTGTCTGATAGCCATCAATTTGAATAGGATTGGTTTCATACTCACAAGTTTTTTCTCATTTAGAATATTGGTCAACACTGGTTCATAGTCAAAACCTTGCTCCTCGTCACTCTCGACCTCTTCCTCGTTGTGCCCCTCGACAGCTATGCCGTCGAGGTTTGTATCAGGTTGAGCGAGACTTGATGTGTTTGGTTGCACCGAGTGATAGCTGATAGTGTTTGAGTTGGGGGTAATGATAACGCTAACCGGTTGCTCGGCTGAATCGTTTGGCCGCTTGATGCCCTTATTGTGATACTTGATGTCTGGTTGGTGATTCAAGCCTGGACTTGATGGTGCAAATTTGGGCTCAATCCTACCGATTGAGGATTGTGCTGGAATAGTATCAATAAACTGAAAACGTTGCTCATTTGCATATTGGCAAACCTGATTGGAATGGACATTCGGTGTTCCGACTAGGAATGAGTTTAACTCTCCAAATAGCATGCAATCGCTGGAGCTTTGGCCCGGTGAGATCCTTCCAACTATAGAACTAAATTGTTTCGCCTCTCCAATTGGTAGTCTAAACTCCTGCTGACCAAAAGAGTTACTATCTGTTCTAAAGTTGAACTGCTCTACTGAACAATGCTGACTGTTGTGGTGATTCAAATGTTTGTTTTGTTTGTCAGACACAACATTGGACATCTTCTTCAAAGTGGCCTAGTTGAGAGGTGAGCCGATGAGCTGCCAGTGCATCAGGTGACCAATGAAAAACCTTGCGCTTTTGCGGGCTCTGCTTTGTTCCTTTGACCATAAATTAGATGGCGATTTGATGAGAGTGGATGTTCGAACAGTTGCTTGTTTGTTTGGGGTGGTGATTCGAGGGAAGATTGTGGTTGGTTGGGCGATTAAGGTGGATGCACGGGGACAAAGGAGGCGCTCGAGGAGAAGGCTCTAGCGAAAAGGCCGCGCGCTTATGCGATGCATAGCTAGCTAGCTTGTCGTTAATAACTGCAGATGGGACCAGACAGAATAGGGTTGCGATCGGCAAGAGTTGTTGGATGTAAGTGATTGCGAGTATTCACCACTTTTACTGCTCGACTGGGGTAAACAAGCGCACTGAGATAAGGAGAGAACTGGGAGATCTATAGCCGTAGGGCTAAAGTTGGCTTGGAAGCACAAGGGAAGGGCTCGTATGTCGGACCATATTGCCACCCACCGAGCGATAGTGTATCTGCTACCACCAAGTGTTGACTCCTGGATCTCGCAAACGAAAGCGGCCGCCACCAGCTCGCTGATGGCTCGGATTTAGCCGCTTGTTATTAGTGTGCTGGTGCAACCACAACAAGTGATCTGCTGCTATCATCGTCTCTGGCCCGCAGGCTGCAGCCCATCCGGATTGGCAGGCTGATTAGCTCCTCTATCCCTTGGACTTGTGTTTGCAAAAGTTAACAAAAGCATGATCGTTTGCGATGACGGAGGCGAAGTTTCCGCACGTAAGCTCAGCCGAATTGATTGGAACTTGCGGACTGCTCAAGTCTGTTGTCTCGAGAGGATGAATCTTCTTGCCGGTGAATGGAGTAGAATTAGTTCCATTTGAACTGGACTTGACTAGGTTAAACTAACTCGACTGGTCCTCGTTGCTGGTGGCCTCATTTTTAAACCATCCTTTCGCTTGACTCGTCTCCTAATTCCAACTAAAGTAGTAAATTTCTACGCGAGGAGACCAAACAATCGGCTTGCCATTTGATTCGTAAATCGCAAATGGACGCGGACAACTGCGAGTCCATTCGAGTAAATCGCCGAGATCGAAGATTAGAGCAAGCGAATCGGGCAGCTGAGGATTAGTATCTACAAAACATCAACTCGCCGATCAGGATTTCAACTTTTGGATTGCAACTTGCAGGCGCTTGATGGTGTCGCTGGCGTTGGCGCGTTGAGAGAGCCCATTTGATNGTGCAAACATGTTGAGCGCCGACAGCCAGGAGAGTTGGGCCAGTTGGCTCGTGACCTTGGCGACTTGACCCATCGAGCTGGCAGGCTGCGAGCGTGCTGGCGACTTTTGCGCTGGCTTCGATTTGGTCGCGCTNGACTCGCAGCTTTGAGGTTAGAACTCGAGTTCGAACACCAACTGCCAGGCTAGTGCAGGGCTGCCAACTGAACGCGATAAGGAGGCGACGCGCACGAGTAGACGGGATGGAACGTGTTCGTCCAGTACGCGAAAGGTGAGCCNNACTCTGGCGCTGGACAAGCAAGTGGAGCGCCAAAATTGGTGGCCAGTGATGGGGAGATATTAATCTACTTGGGGCTGAATGGCGAGCGCGAGAGAGAGAGAGAGCGAGAGAGGGAGAGAGCTCTAAGGGAGGGATATTTGGGTGTGGGGAGCCGGGCGCTAGAATTGGCCGCGGATTGCCATTGCAGTCCATTTGGGGCCGAGTGGGCGGCTTGCTGGGGCACATGCGCCGTTTGGACCGGCGCTGGCTGGGCGCTGCTGCCGCCGCCGCCGCCGCCATCTTGGCGGCCAAAACGAAGGTTACACTCGAGCTTGGCGGCCAACGCGGACGGGCTGGGGCGAGCGAGCGAGCGAGCGAGGGCCAGAGATCGAGTTTGTTCCTCTCCCTCTCCTTGGGCGCCCAGTTTCAGGTTAGCCAGTTCAAGTGGTCACNAAGTATCTGCGTGCAACGAGAGCGAGCGAGGTGAGCTTAGCGGGAGGAGGATTTGGGGGGCGCAGGTGGCGCTGGCGCCAGTTTGCCAGCGCGCGATCAAGGCTTCTGGCTCAAGCGATGGCCCTCCTAAACAGGTTCAGCAAATTGAACGACCGCGCCGAGACGGGCATATTCACCTTCATCGTAACCAAGTCTGTGACGCGCGACTTCCATCGCGATGCAACCACAAAAGATTTCTGCTTTGGTTACCACCGATGGGCAATCTCCTTCCAGCGGCCAACCGAGCGAGTGTTGGGCGTCCATTTGTTACTGAGAAATCCGAGCCCCAACACAGCTTGCGTGGTTGATTTTACGCTCACGCTGCTCAATCGGCAACACTTCAGCCAGAACGAAGTCTACACAAAACGCCAAGCAAAGTTCACCATCACCAATCCCATGCAGGTAAGTTGGGGATGAAACGAATTGGCTCGTCCATGACNAAACGCGTGTGTGCGTGTAAAAGTCGTCAGCCATGGAGCAGCAGGAGTGGCGGCGGCGGCTGCAGAAGCCTCGGCCTGCGAAGGCAACCCTGGCGAGCGGAACAGCTCGGCGGCTTCCTCGCCAGCACAAGACCGGCGGCCGGCTTCTGCGGCGCTGCATTCAATTGCGCGCGGCCAATATGGCTCAACGTTACAGGTGTAATTGCACATGCAAACGGGGCTGATGAAGCCGCAGTGGGCCGGCCCAAGTCGGCGCGGCGAGCACGTTTCGCCCTCCCAAAGGGGGGCTCCATTTGGCGCGTTGGGGAGGGGCAATTTGGCGGCGCGTTGGAGCCGCGCCAGTGGGTGGACAACCGGCAATATACTGCAAGCGCGGCGCTCAAAAGCCGCGCGCCAGTTGAGCTCTAGGCGACCGACGCGAGAGGGAAAAGCGAGAAAATGGCTCCCATTCCCTTTCCCTCTTCCTCTCCCGCTCGGCAAGCTTATTAAGGGCTCGGCCGCGCTTAAGGCTCCACCCTCTGGCTTGCCGGGAGGGAGAGATTTTCCGGCCGCCTAATTTTATTGATTTGCTTCTGCGGCTTCATCAGCCCCGTTTGCATGTGCAATTACACCTGTAACGTTGAGCCATATTGGCCGCGCGCAATTGAATGCAGCGCC
>Ga0058699_1000238_pt1 | contig 16446 bp, 15 predicted proteins | sample AgamicAtPe_FD_55078 | JGI IMG/M metagenome (GOLD analysis project Ga0058699, IMG submission 55078) | Agave microbial communities from Guanajuato, Mexico - At.P.e | ecosystem: Host-associated > Plants > Phyllosphere > Phylloplane/Leaf | place: Guanajuato, Mexico | collected 2012-10-15 | reverse complement strand
TCCTTGTGACAACATTCTGCTCGGATGCACTAGTTCGAGTCACGTTTCCTTGTTAAGCTGAAAGCGACACACATCTATCCAACCACAGATCGACGTTAGCTGGCCTCACNCATTGAGTAAGCTCGACCCTTGAAGCTGCCCCCTCACAACAACCACTCAACTTGCNGCTTCCCATCAAGCCGTGAATTCTGACACACTGGTATACATTTGCCAACAACGACTTTGTTAGCCTACAAGTGGACCCANAAAGCTGGATTGTAGCAGCCAATACCGAGCACTCAGTTTATATTACTTCATTGCTAGTAGACCGTACTCCAGGGAGTTTTGTCACACGCATCCAGCTTCAACTTGCGATGAACTCATTTTTGTTTTATTGTTATCCAATACATGTATACATACGATAGTCTATTCAAAGCCGAGAGTTCCCTGAACATCAACGATCTGGTCATAAAACGATCAATGCAACTTTATCTCATGTGCATATGCACCTTGAGGTCGAACAAGCTGCTCTCAAAATTTTCTAGATTGTTCACCGGAAGACTCATGGTCAAGTTGGCACATATAGAGAACATAGAGACAACATACTAGCAACCGATAACCAATAACTCAGACCAAAGGCTCACGATCATACGATCGACAGAATGGCTGACCAAAACCCGAGCCNCCAGTCACAACCGCAACCGCAACATCATATTACACATCAATATCACCATCATAACAAACCACAACAACAGAAACCACGGACGATGTCTAACTTCATCATCAGAGCTTTGTTCACACTAATCATGGTCTTCTTATTCGGATTGCTCATATGGATAGGACCGATAGCGCTGATATGTATTGTCCTTATTATCCAGGTAAAATGTTTTCAGGAGATTATTGCTATCGGATACTCAGTTTACCGAGTTCACGGACTGAAATGGTTCAGATCTTTATCTTGGTATTTCCTACTAGCCAGCAACTACTTTATATTTGGAGAGTCGGTCCTTGATCACTTTTTACTCGGCTACCATAGATTCATCTCGTTCTGTTTGTACCTAGTGGGATTAGTTTGGTTCGTACTCAGTCTGGAAAAAAGATATTATATGAGACAGTTCTCATTGGTAAGCGATTTGATGTTAGCCTTAGACCATTAAGCATCTGTGGAATCACCCCCTAATCAACTAACACTATAACTCAGTTTGCATGGACACACGTCACTCTTCTCATATTTGTTACTCAATCTTATTTAATAATCCAAAACCTTTTCGAGGGATTGATATGGTTCATAGTGCCTGTATCAATGATTATATGTAATGATGTTATGGCCTACATATTTGGGACGATCTGTGGTAGAACCCCGTTGATTAAGCTCTCACCAAAGAAGACGTGGGAGGGTTTTATAGGTGGTGGATGTGCAACCATAGTCTTGGGCGCTATAGTAAGTATCTCATCAATTTCATCTCCCGGAATCGGCTAGTATGGATGTGAGCAAATTAACCCTTTTTATGAACCCATTCAAGTTATCTTACTTCATGTGTCAGTATAAATATTTCATCTGCCCTGTGGACTACTCTAGAGGATTACACTTGCAGACCATCGACTGCAAGCCATCACACTTATTCCTACTGACTGAATATAGGGTCCTCCCCTCTAGCTGGATATATGCACTAGAGTTGTTTTATTTCATAAAGTTACCAACAACAGTTCATCTTTATCCTTTTGTGCTACATTCTTTAGCCCTGTCGCTTTTCAGCTCCGTTCTAGGACCTTTTGGCGGCTTCTTCGCAAGCGGATTCAAGCGAGCATTCAAAGTGAAAGACTTCAGTGACACAATACCAGGACACGGTGGCATCGTAGACAGGTTCGACTGTCAGTTTCTTATGGCAACTTTCACCAATGTCTACATATCAACGTTCATTCGGGCTCCAAGTCCTACAAAACTGCTTCAGCAAATAATGCTTTTACCTCCAGAATTTCAGAAACAAATCTACCAGAAGCTAAGAGATTCGCTAGCCGGTGGTGGACAACTTGACGAGACTTAAGTTCTTGNACACAACCGAAAAAACTAGAGTTACTGNTCATTGTTTATTCAGCCCTGTCTTCGAATAAAATCCTCTATTTCCTGAAAAACCAACACTTTTAAACCTTCTAGAGTTAAACTCTCATCAACTTCCATGTTCACGTCGAAAGGGTTTTCTGCTACCGGTTCATCTGCGGGATCATAGTACAGATCGAAATAGGGGTGCGCTAAAGCTGCTTCCACCGTTATCCTATTATTTGGATTCATTGTCAACATTTGATTNAGCAGATCAAGCGCTTTTGGTGATCCGTTTGGATATCTTTCTGACCAGGGAATTCTGGGCGAAGGTTCTAAACTAATAAGATAGTCTCTAGCTCGTTGATTGCGAATCCAATTCAACTCCTCGCGTTTGGGTGAGCCAATGACACGTAAAATCAATTGTAANTGGTCTAGATAATGTCTACCTGGAAATATTGCCCTGCCGGAGATCATTTCAGCTAAAATGCAACCCACTGACCAGACGTCAATTGATTTGGAGTAACCTCTAGAGTTTAACATAATCTCTGGCGCGCGATACCATCTAGTGGCGACGTATTCCGTAAGAAGGCCAGCATCGTCTAATTCTGGATCAGCCACTCGAGCAAGTCCGAAGTCGCAGATTTTCAAATCGCAATTACCGTTGATCAATAANTTACTTGGCTTCAAATCTCTATGTAGAACATTTGCAGAGTGTATATATTTGAGACCACGGAGGATTTGATAGAGAAAGTAGCAAATATGTTCTTCGGATAGCTGTTGTGCCCTAATTACATGGTGCAAGTCTGTTTCCATCAAACATTGTACTATATAGACATCACGCATTAGGTCCACTGTAGGTGCACTTATAATATCCCTGATATCGATTATATTTTCGTGGTTGAATCTAGTCAGTATGCGGATTTCACGCAACGTCCTCTGGCAATAGGTCTGATGGTCGAAGGGGGAAATCTTCTTGATGGCCACACGTCGGCTTGTGCTACTATCTAAAGCTGACACCACTACTCCATATGCGCCCTCGCTTATATATCTGAGATCTGTATATCTCGGGCCCACGTTNAACTGTTGGCCGCGTATTTCCGCCATCTTTTTCTCTCCCATTAAATAGTTCGAGCTGCTTCCACCATGTTACTTGGCCACGATAGCTTTCGATATGTCGCGATCATGGGCGCCCATCCTCGGGCTGCCACAAGCAAAATATCAACATACTGTCGCAATGCGAACGGGGGCAACACAAAGCGCCAGTTTTATGCACCGACAAAGACCCGCTGGCCCAAACTGGCTGTGCTACACCGCTCTGACTCCCAGAGCACAGAATGGCCAAGTTGAGGCTGAGTAGATGCCGTCTCAGGCGTCGTGAACGCGTAGAGCGGTAGACTAGCGCTGCAATGTGAGCGTAAACCACCAACCATTTGGCACAGTGCACAGTCTCGGACGGCCTAGAGCCGGAACAGTGACCTGCCAAGTCAAATCTTGTCGCTAGAACCCCGAGCTCGTCTAATGCTAGGTTTATGGCGAACGCGCGATGGCGGCAGCCGCAGGCAACACGCGCGAAGCTCTCATGCTACTCGGGAATTCCGCATCTGTGCGACCANGAGTCAATCATCTCCCGGGCAAGCTGGCCCAGCCTAAAACTCCGATCGCATTCAAATTTGGCGGAGAGCAATCTCGGTCGGAAGCGATTAATAGTTGGCCTCTCGCAAGTTCGAGCAGGCAGCTTGAAGGACGGACGTCCGCTCCGAGTCCATGGGCACTNAGGTAGAGAGTCGCTCAAACTTCCTCGAGCTCGGGTCGTTTGGGCTTAAATTCTTGATGGACCCTGCGCGGGCTCGGCCGAGATTATTAGTGGCAGCGAGATAGCTCGATGAGCGCTAGGGCTCCAATGATCTCGTCGCGTCGTTCCCAGCGTCCAACGAACGTNAGATTTTCGTAATTAGAGAGCGCATTACGTGGCGTCTCGTCGCGCGTTACCCCCGCGCTGGGATGATCTGGGCAGCGTCTGTTGGCGTGGGTGAATCTATTCTTGCATTCGTTGCAACGAAAAGGNTTCTCTCCTTCAGATTGCGGGGGATTCAGGTTGTTAGGTAAGCGAAGACTTAATCGATGATGGGCGAGCAGTTGCGCGTTACGGGCGATAAGGGTTAGCTCTGGATTTGNTCCAGTTTCCGGCTCATTATGTCTGCCATCGCTGGACAACTGCTTGCCTTGGCCGAGCAGCCTGCTCACTTACCTGTATGGAGTCGCTGATGAGTTCTCAGTTGGCCCGATTGGACGAAGGACTTGTAGCAGCCAGGGTGTGAGCATCTGTAAGGCCGTTCGCCCGTATGAATCCGCTGATGAGCTTGGAGCGACTTTTCTCTCGGGAAGGCTCGCTTGCAGAATCTGCATCTTATGGGGCTCTTAGATTGGGCGCCCTCCTTGATGAGTGACGAAATCTCCTCCAACTTGGGCCGACCGCGTTTCTGTAGGTTCTCCATTCTTTTGCTAGCTAGACAGCTCTTGTGTTGCATCATCAGCAGCTGAGGAAATCTTATACTCGACCCAAGAGCCAGTCTTGTTTCTCCACCAAGTTCACTTCGACGACTAAAGACGAATAGAACTTGGGCCAAGGTTCGCGCCGAGTCTGCGCTGGCTTCAGGCTTTAAAGTTGTTAAAGTCCGCGTTCGAGGGTTTCGCGCTCANACATGAACCAAAACAAAACGCACGAGCACAAACATTTGTTGATCCAAATCGAGCAGCATGTTTCGCCCCCTACCTTTTGCAGTCCATATTTCGTGCTTCCTTCCCCCGCTGGCTCGCGACGGACGATGCTCGCGGCTTTCTAGTGAAGAGCAGCGCTGTTTTGGCGCTATTTTTTAGCGCCCGATTCTATTTCACCCGCCTGCCGCTTGGAGGAGATCCGTACCTGATTTCTCGATCTTTTTTCCTGCCCCGTCAACATATGCTTCATGGATAGGAGCACCTAGGGTTTGGCTTGGTTTCGGAAATCATACCTCTGTCTTAATGAAAATCACACATGGGACTGCTAGCCGATGTCAGCTAGGAGAGGCTGCAGCCCATGCACCACGAGGCTGAGTGAGGTCTGTTGCGGGCACCACTGTTGATGGTGATGCACCACAACTCTCTACATTCTGAATCTCAATGTTATTGTTTGCGCATAGTGAGGACGTGTCTTTCATTTCATTACGCGATGTTATGCAAGCATCCTTCGAGCCAGAGTNATCGCCAACATTTTCCTCCTCAATTCAAGATAAGCTTCCAACCCGATTGATCATGGACGATCTAGTCAGGCCACTGAAGCTNAGGCCCAAACGCGAAGATGCTGAATTCTTTGATGATATTTTCCCCGAAACTTACATCGGTAGGTTACTCAAAGGCATTTTGGTCGAGTTTCTTTTGAAACAAGAACATAGGCTTGGTTGGCCACGCATGCTGGCCCATCAGGGTGGTGATTTGCTACAGCATCCCAACGAGTCTGTGTCAGCACATTCNTGGGGTGTCGCCATACTCATCATGACACTAGCTCGCGAACCAAACTTTCAGGAAGAGTTGCCAAACTTTGACCGGCTTAGAGCCCTAGAAATGGCCTTNACACACGACATCCCTGAGTTGATCACTGGAGATATAACGCCGGTTGATGGGGTAAGCGTTGAGGAGAAGCACAAAGCTGAGAAGAAAGCCATGGATATCATATTAGGATGCTTNCCGGCAGTTGTTGGGAACTCACTCGAACAAGTCTATACCGATTATGAGGATCGCCAGTGTAATGAATCTAGGTTTGTCAAGGATTGCGACAAGCTAGATTTCATTATCTATGCCTTCCTACTGGAGCGTCAAGGATTCACCGGGCTTTCTGAACTTTATTCGAACACAACGAGCACTGGCTTTTCAACCAAAATTGCATATGACCTCGCCAGAACACTAGTCACCACCCGTAACAAGTTGTTTGAGGCTTGCCAAGATTAGTGGCCCAGATGTTGCTATGAGCAGCTGATGAGGTATTTAAAATGACTGTTGGATCAATAGCTGGCGCGAGTCCTCCGGTAACTGCTCCGATCCTGCGAAGGTGAAAAAATTTATCGCAAACCTCATGCCAGCGGCCAGCATTTGTAGTGGCGTTCCCCTTTTGAAGAACTCAAACATGACCAATCCGATGATTCCGTTGTTAATAAATGAGCATAAAACTTCGCAATGACCCCTATCTTAGTGGTTTCAAAACGGTGTATTGATTCTTCGTATTCGGCACAATTAAAAAATTCACATTCATGCTACAACTATATCAGATAGCATCATGAGTATAACTATGAGGGAGTTTAATAAACAGTGCGTAGAATTCGTTGATAAATGCCAGCAATTAGGAGATCCTTGGGCTCTAGTTTCATTCGATGATCGTGGGCGGATTAAGAAGCTAATTGCAGACGAGACGAATATCGAGGATCTGGATGAAACAAGATTGATGCTGATGAGAAATGAAACCAAATTTATGCACTCAGGAGTCGAAAACCGTATTGTATCATGCGAATATAACGTAATCTACAGTTCTAGTTATGAAGTCCCAGCAATGTACTTTTGTCTTAGCTTTCAAGGTAAGTTAATTACAACCTTGCGATGCATGAAAACCGACACATTGTACTGACAAACTTGTAGACGGCTCCCCAGCTGATCTGGGTGACATGATTGACCCACTCGTGAGTTGCGGGCGTCTAGTAAATCCGGTACCAGTGATAAGTCAAGTGGAGCATCCGGTATACTTTAGACCATTTAACATGTTGCATCCCTGCAGAACAAAAGATTTAATGGGATTGCACAGAATTAGAACTTCAAAATACCTCATCTGCTGGCTATCGACATTCTGCGCAGTTTTGGGCCTGAAGCTTGATCAAAGGTTGTCAGAGAATCTCGATAATAAGTTAGAGAGGAGTGAGTGATGAGCGATCGAGAGAAGCATGTATCTCGGAATCGTAGTCATCAATTGCCTCTAGCGATAAAAAAATTCGGAGTCGGAATATCACTCGGCGCGTTTTCTACGTCGAGGCCAAAATAATCCTGTTGGAGTGGTGACTGTATTTGTCAACATGACGCTTGAACCATTGAAGAATCTCAGATCAGACTGAGTAGCAATTTGGTTGGTTCGTAACTGATAGATTGACCCTGATTCCTGTCAGCCTTAACGGTGCTAGGTTCCATGGAACTTGCACCGATCAGTTCAAAGTGGGTATAGGTGCAGTTATGGGACCTTCTATCTAGATCGTGTTCAAGAAGACCGTTGGATCAATAGCTGTCGCAAATCCTCCGTCAACTGCCCCAATCCTGCGAAGGTGAAAAAATTTATCGCAAATCTTATGTCCTGTTCCTCATCCTTCGGGAAAAGCTCCTTGAAAGCTTCCTCTCTGGCTGGCTCTTTCGTATATTCAATTAGGGTCGGCAGCGATAGTATGGAGACTAGTTCATGGAAGAGAAACTTGATGAAGCAGCGCCCAGCACTTGTGGTGGCGTTCTCTCTGAGCTTTAAAGAACTCAAGCATGACCAATCCAATGATTCCGTTGTTAATAAATGAGCATAAAACTTCGCAATATTTCTTATCTTAGTNGTTTCAAAACGGTGGATTGATTCGTAGAACATATGGAANATTNTTTGAAACTTGGNGCTGAATTCTCTCCTGTTGATNTGGCATAACTTGGAAGCCACTAAACCATAGATTGTTTCATAAGTCCTCTCTTGGCCGCAGCAGTCGAGGATCATCTGGCACAACTCGTCATAAAGCTCAGGTGCTATCTTCGACTTGAGTAGTTTATGCACTACCTCCTCATGTCTGACACTCGAGCGGATTGTTAGGTAAACCATTCTTCTGAATGCGATGAGATCGCTTCCTGATTCGTCAATTATCTTGGTTTCAGGCTTTACATCAATCTTGGAATCGTCATTACCTTCGAAATTGCTCCGATCATCATCGCTAACGCTTCCAGACAAATCCTCGTCAGTAGATGAGTCATCGCTGGCTTCTAACAAACTTTTACGGAAACGGTCATATTTAGACTCAGTCTCCTGCCATCTAGGGTCGTATGAAAAGTAGTTGACCTCCATGAGGAAGTCCTCTTTCTTTGGGTCGTTTAGTTCAATTTTATGAGTTATCCTCTCCCCCTCATCCAACAAATCAAGCTCTGGTTTCACTGACGGAAACTTATGAAATTTTTCTTTCTTAATGACATGGATGAGATCAATCATATCATGAGTCCTTGTATCAAATTCGTTCTCCAGCGACAAGTTCCTGAGAGTCTTGAAAATTTCGAAGAGATATACTGGATTAAGCTGATCTAATTTCGCACCACATTCCTTAATGAACGCTATGGCTATTTCAATAGAGGATGGTGTTGGTTTTTCTATAAGATGGTTAATCATCTGAAAACCTAAAACTTCATGGACAACCTCTTGATTAGTTAAGTGAGCGACAAATCTCACAGCAGTCAAACACTTTTGCTTGTTGTTATTCATGAAAGAAACTCTGTATTGAAGAATAAGTCTGTTGACTACCAAGGCACCGATTGTTCTTATCCTAGAATTGATCACAGCCAAAATTGCGGCGTAGACATCAGTAAACATGGGAGCTGTTTCTTGGGCCTTGAGAAGAGCCGATGCAAAGATACCTTTGTAGCGAACTAAATTATGGCTGAACAATTCTTTGATGATGGCAGTTGTATTTGAAACGTTTGCTCTGTTTATGAGACCCGTTATTTTTCTCTTGCTTTCAGCCCACTCCATTTTCTGATGCTCCTCGGAGCCAGGGTCGAATTTCTCGCACTTGACTCTCTTGGCTGGCGGTACATAGGCCCCCATGGCCCTCTTATGGAGTCTCTCAGATGTGGGATGAGCAGTCGTTCGATGGCTTTCCATATCTCAGACTATTCGGGAGTTACTGGTTATTGATTTCAGGCCCTAGGTTAGACAGCCTGAATGGGCGAGGGCAACACTGTTGCCCGCAACCGATTTGAATAAACAAGATTCTTGTGACATTATTCACAAAATATTCACTTTGCTTGATTGTTTTCTGTGTTGCATTTGCGTGCATGTCCAAAGTAATAGCCTGCTGAACAGATGTAGTTTCTAATTACTTTCGCCCTTATTTACCCACCGGAATATCAGAAGTGGGGCTGCTCAAAAGGTTTCGAGTTCTGCGGCCCGAAAATGCTTTCTTACAAGTAATCTGAAGCTGAAGCGCGAGCAGTGGATTTCGACAAGAACTGCGATAAAAAGAAGCGCTACAGTTGAAGCCCGATTGGCGTCAGAATTGGTATGATAAACCACCAAAATAAAAACACATTTCGACCATTGGCCTCAATCCATAATTCCAGTTTGCTTGGAATGAGTCCGCTACCTCCAAGTTGTAATTTTATGAACTTCTGAATGTCTAGTCCCACAATGGTAGCTAGGAGGAGTATTCAACGACCAGCATCAAAATGGAATCCGAGGTAATAAATCCCAAGTTCATGAAAGCACTCATTCGTTGTTATTTACTTCAGAAGCAAGCTAGGATTAGAGTTTTTCACAACAGACGATTCATTAAACAGCTAATCCAGGTATTCAAATGGCAACGTGACATAAAACGCCAAGTTGTAGCGGCCAACAAAATCCCCAGCGACGACTCAAGGCAGCATGATCTCCTATCGAATCCTGTCCCTCGAAAAAGTCCAGCCTCCAGTGCCGAGGAACCTGGATATTTCCCCAAGTTGGTCAAGGTAGAAAATGGCATCGTATCTCTGGGCGAAAATCCCAACACGGAGGCAACAATCCTGAGTGTTGAGACTTCTGCCGAATTGCATTCGTCGGAGCGGTCGCCACCACTGCAGTTCCGAAGACTATCAGCCCATACACCTCCAATCTCACCTCGCTGCTCTAGCCCGCAGTCTCCGACATCATTGCAGCCACCAGTTGAGTCCACTCAGAGTTTCAGATTGTCAGAGATCGACCATGACACCGATCAAACAAATAATAGGGTTGCAGCTAAGCGAGAGTCAGTCGCGGATCTAGATATAGTAAGGAGAAATCTATGGCTCATGATAGTGAGAAAGGATGTGATACAGGCTTACAGACGCAAGGTGTCCTTTAAGGAGCAGAAACAGCTCAAGTCCAGATCGATCGCCTATAGATGCCAAACACATTTCAAAGAATTTCACAGACATAATAATAAACATAACCAAGATTGATTGCAGCACAATTTATACATTCAGTTTGCTTGCTTCTACATCATGGAGCACTTGTTGATCCTTTCGCGCTTGAAAGGATTTCGTCTTGACAAATCGTCGAAATCGATCACGAGTGGATCTTGCTCTTGGTTATCTTCGACATATTTGATCAGGCTAGAAATGGCTTCTGATGTCTTCATCCGATCTAGATTGGCTTCTCTTTTCAGTTGGGCTAAACTTTCCCTGATGAGATCTGTATTATCTATTAGCTGAAAGAAACAATCTGATTGTTAATGCCACAAACAACTCTGGCCTCTTCTTCTAAGTTGGCCCAACTTACCTTCTCTGTGTTGAACTTATCTCTAGCCTCTCTGGCTACCTCGGCGCTGGACATGTTGAGGGGATAGCTCTCAAGCGCTGCAGAGAGATCCTGCTCCAAGGCTCGGCCCAATTTAGATCTAGACTCCGAGTGATCAACCGATGCGAGAGAATTTGTTGCGACGATACCGTAGATGTTCTGGGCGTAAGAAACCAAGAGCCGAAAGAACTCGATCTTCTAGTGTTTCCCTTTGTAACGAGCGTGCGTTTATTTTGGGACAGCTCGCCTGATTCGCAGCTATTTATTCTTATCTAATCTAATATTTAATCTAGACACTAGTACCAAACGACTAAAATAAATAAACAAAACCTAAAATTTAGTCTCATGTTCGTGAACATAACGCAGTGTTTGAGCAAATTTTTTGTCATTAGACGGGATTATTCCGCTAGGTGGGTGCTAGAAACAGGTTTCGGTTGTTAATTATATTTCATCGACCACGGTCGATGGTAGTTTAACATTCGCACTCGCATGTTTAATTCAACACCTATACAAACGCCAAATGACAAACATATTCCAACATACTTTGATTATTTCATTGTATCTATTCTTGATTTCTCGGGCCAAGTCGGTTGCGTTCTTTTTTCCCTCTCAGTTAGTCGTCAACCGAGCGACACCCGAGTATACACGTAACATCGTGGAATTAGTGGAAAATTTTCGCATCATTTCTGTATGGTTTCTCGGCCCCAAATCGGAACTCGGCGATAACAACGCTGTCTGAACTATATTTGATTGCTGAATCTTATCATAGATCGGCCATTATCCAATAGCATGGACTTCTCCCGCTTCGATAGCTGGCAAACTAGCTCTTATGACATCAGTTGCCCTTAGAAAGTTTCTGGGTGGATACCNTCTCGTTAGCAGTCAGGGAATCACTAATGGGAGCATGATTCGANGTGGACGGCAACTTGGCCAAGGTGCGATTTGTATCGATCGCTATTTCATCAAGCACTTGGTTCACTATTGAATCTGCATCGTCAGACTCCACTGCAAATATCTCGTCAAACATGTCTTCGAAAGCTTCCTCATTCATATCGATCTTGGTCGACTCCGCTTGAAACTGATTCAGTTGCTTAGCCAACTGATCTGGTTTGGTGTGTTGGTTGATCCGGGACAATGCAGCAGTAGAGGTTGATATGACCTGAGCTAGTTTATTGTTGGTCTTGGGGCCGAAAAATTAGATTGAGGGTCGAAGTGAGAAAAACTGGGAAGTTGCAGTAGACCTACCTGCATAGAAGCTGTTTGTGTGGCTATGGAAATTATCTTTGACTTGGCACCGACTGCTCGAGTCTTTTCATTTCTTATCCTTATGAGTTGTTTCGCTTTCGAGTTGGGATTTTCGAAGGTTAGTCTAGCGGAAGACCTCTACCATTCCGGGCATCAACGAACTTGTTGCTCACCTAATGTTTTCATGAGGGCCGTATCGTTTTTGGAGGCAGCGGCCTTGATCTGGATTTCTAGATCTTTTGCTTGACGGTCAAGGTCAGCTTGAATCTTATCGCAAGATCGATTTGCATCTCTGAGCTCTCTCTTCTGTAGACGCTTCTCGTCGGCCTCGATCTCTTGGTTAGACTTAAAGATGTTTCCGAGAGGCATTGTGGAGGGTGGGAACAGTTTTCGAGCTCAGCTGACAAGTGTTTCACCTTTGTTCATTTTCAACTATAAAACCCTGACCTTTGAGTGGAGTTTAGTCCGATGATGCCAACGAAAGCTGATAATTTATGAATGAATGTCGGGCTGCCTGGTAACACTCTTCACGCTCCATGTGATGACTGGTTGATTTGACTTGGAAGCCGAAGCGAAAACACATTATGTTGTCTCTATTTATTTTGTCTTGAGTACATGCTGATGATTCCCTGATTATTTTTGGTACTTTTTTACTCCTGTACTCACGACTGAAAATAAATATGCCTTTCGTGCTTTATTTTGAACAAAAGTTCACAAGACCCTAAATGTACCTATTGAGTGTTACTTCTGGAAATCCATGGATAAAAAAGACTAATATTCATGGATCTGTATGCCGAGCGACCCAAAACACGCTTGATCTGATATTGAAACCTCAAGATTACACCAAAATCCAGCCTCCTTAAAACAAGCCAGATCTGTTATGATGGATCAGCATGAGCATCACCATCATCGATTCTCCAACAATCAGTTGAACATACCTCTAGGCTATACACATCACCNTCCGCCAGCATCGTCGGTTCCAAACTTGTACCAAGGTCCTTTCGGTGGGCCAGCTTTCACGCAGGCACCTTTCGCTTACCCTCAGCAGTCTCCTGCGGGTCAGCAGCCATTTGAACCCAATTACAATGTGGCCCCCTTAACCCATCAAAACTCTCAACAACTCTACACCAACCGAGTGTCCTCCCACCAAGCACAAACTTTTCCCCCGATGGATGAGCCAAACCCAGCACACTCAGAGTATAACCCACAGATCTCTGGTTTGGATGGTAGATTACCTGAAGGAACTAACTGGTTGTGTCACAATAGTTCGAATAGACCTTCAAAGTTTGCACCAGCTGGCAGCGATCAGACCTTCGAGCAGGCAATGGCCGACAACGCGCTTGGTCGGCTAAAACTGCCCGCTAGCCAGATAACTGAAACAGGTATAATACCTAATACCCCGTATTACGAGTTGCCCGCAGGTCTCATGGTTCCTCTCATAGCGGCTGAACAGCGAGAGTACAAACCATTGAACCCTGCACAATTGCGACTCCCATTGCCAAAATTTCCGGATGAGAACTTCCTCCGAATGATAGACTCCTACTATGGGCAGGATGGAAAGGTCAGAGATAACGATGGTTGGGATCGGGAGTTTATCGATACTTTCATCGGGCAGAAGGAGGCTCTAGCGGAGAGAATCCAAACAAAACTTCGTGTTGACAACTGATCGACTGAAAGTTTATCACAATGCGCCCACTTTAATAAACCTAACCGACTCCCTAGTCTCATTTCAACTTCTTCTACGCATATCACTGATGCTCGAATTAATTCAAAAACTCTCGGCCATGTCTTGGCTCAAACACAAGGATCGTCATGTATGGGTCTACTCATCGGCGCACATGACTTTGGGACTGCGTTGACCGGAGATTGGACTCAACTGAGTCGACAGGAGACGCGATGCCCTAGCCGCAGCAGCAATGGATTGAACTTGCATTCCTTGTTTCAACAGATTGGATCGATGGCGCTGACACTGGATTTCGAGAGGCCGTAACCCCCGAACGTGGCCTGCGTCCTTGTTCGCCGAGAGCGCTTGTCTAGACGCATCCGACCAGACTGCCTCGCACACAAATCCAGACCTTCAGTTCGGGCGAAAGTTCAAAGATGTTGAACGAAGGAGACATTCGCCGGTGAGATGGCAACCCAATTTGGACTGCGCGCAGGTCCACAAAATATGAACCGTTCGTCGGCAAGACAAAACCCTATCAATGAGAGTCACAGTCACAAGAGCCAGCGTGGGAACCAGCAGACGGCCGGCCGATTCTTGCAGCCCAATCGACAGCCCCACCGCCAACCTGCGGCTCTGTGAGCTCTTGCTCGCCGGCGAGAGAAGGCTGGACGGGCCAGCAAGTGTCTGTCGAGTGGACAATAAATTGACCCAACCGACTCGCTTAGCCCTGATTTCGAACTCTCGCCTGGTTGGTGGCAGCGGCGGCCAAAGTTGGCACTCTGCTGACGAGTGCGCGCCGACCACCAGCGTCAAGCGAGAGACTCACCTGGCCACTAAGTGCTATCTCATACTTTTCACATTTCTTCGGCCGCATTTAAACTGCCGGCCAAGATCGATCGATACTTCCATCGGCGTTCCCTCAGCTTCTCTTCAACCTGCGACCGTTGAGAGGGATGAAAAACGCTTTCTCTGAGCCACTTAAATGGAGGCAAGAGAATTGACTTGTTGGCATCGGCTTCCAGTGCGCCGCTCGTACATAAGAGAACTCGAACTGTGACCAGCTTTGCTTGGCACCAGCTTGGCAGCCAGCTGGGAGCGAGTGCGAGCTCAAGTGGGACAAAAAGCGATGATACCTGGGCCAGCAGTCGGCTTCCAGCTCGCAATTGTTGCGGGATGGCAAAATCAGGTGGACGATTTGCAAAACAAGTGAACTTGCAGTTCTCCAGTTAACTCCACTTTTGGCGCGATTGATGGTCAACGTGATTCGCAGTGGTTGTGTTGGTTGATTTTGCCGGCGAGCCTGCGCACTGGGCCGCCGAGAGGGGAGAGCGAAAGTATAGGAGGAGGACAGGTGAGGTTTTTGGAGCAAGCGAGCGGGCGAGGCTGTGGTGGCGCAACTGCGCAGACGAGCTCGAATTGTCGCCGCCGATCTCGCCCGCCCGGCTCCACTCCAAACTTTGATCGCCGGCCAGCAGAGATCCAATCAGCCGCCAAGATCGTAGCTCAGAGCCGAGCTCTTGGCCGCCATTGTAAACAAATCGCAAGCAAACCAACAGATCCAGTGCAACATCGAGCCAAGCAGAGCAAACCAAGAGGGAAAGTTTGAAGCCAAGCGAAGAGGGAGCAAGCCGAATACAGCCACTGACTTAATTAACGACCGANCAAGCGACCGACCAACTTGACAGGTAAGTCGATGGATAATTTCCATCCATTGGAGTGGGCAAACAAAGTGTCAGCGGCGAAGAGGCGACCAAATTTCATCTTTGTCGGTCTTGAATCAGTGGCCATCCAGGTTAATGGCTCAGGCTGGCTGCTTCGGGAGAGGGAGAGCTGGCACAAGCGGCGCCGGCTGAGCTCCCATTGTCTTGGCGCCGATTGGAGCGCGCGCTCAGCAGTCGAGCCAGGATGGCGCCAGATCGACAATCGGCGAACACGGCGCTCGGCTGGCGAGCTAATTACCATGCGCCAACCAGCCTCCAGCCTGGCTCCAAACTCACAAGCTCGAAGAGATCCAGTTGGCTCAAGAAGGAACAAGTTTGCTCCGCTGGCCGAGCCCGTCTGCCTGCCTATCTCTCTCTCTCTCTCTCTCTCATCGGCGCTGACAATGAACCAGCTACGACGGGCGAGCAAAAGGGCGCGACTCTCCTGTCAACTTCTCTCCACTAACCAGCCTCCAGTCCCAACCTTCGCGCAGACGTGTGCCAGCAAGAACGGAAGCACCAAGTTACAATGAAGAGTCGACCAAGATGGTGAAGAAGCAGCAACAAGCTGGTGGAGGCCCAAGTGGCCGCCGCCAAGACCCAAGGCCAGTCCAGCTGCCCACTGCGAGCGCACAACGAGAGGCCAGGATGTGCGCGTCTGTGGGCCGGCTTAGGTCGGCCAAACGGGCCAGCTGGCTGCCCTCGCCGGCCAGCAGCCACCCGTCCATCCGTCTATTTATCTTGCTCACCCTAGCGGCCAAGTTGAGCGGTAAGTGCACGCTGCCCCAAGCGGCCACCCACTTAGAGGCCCCCCAACTAACTGGAGGCTCTCCCAGTCGCAGTGATAGATTGCGCCAACGAATTTCAAGCGCCGCAAGCAGCGAGGACTCGTTCGTTGGTGGAGCCAGAGTCGGCGTTGAACCTTGAGTCAGAGGCAGCGGTGGAGGTAAGTTGGCCGCACTTGTTGAGCGGGAGGAAGTCGTGAGGGTCGCAGCGTTTGGACAAACTCTGTCTCCGCTCCATTTAATCGGGCGGCTTGATTAGAATCCTGGCCGAGAAGTTTTGCGGCCAGCGAGCATCATGCGCTTCGAGATTGGTCGCCAATGAAGTGGAGCAGCCGAGCCCACGGTGGCCGACTGGTGTGTGTATAGGAAGAAGGAGATTCCGTTGCGATTTTCAGGAGCATCCAAGATCGTGCGGCCGCGACTAGGCCAAGTGGCCTGGAAAACGGCCGCCGGCGAGCAGACGTCCTCCTTTG
>Ga0058699_1000237_pt1 | contig 16450 bp, 4 predicted proteins | sample AgamicAtPe_FD_55078 | JGI IMG/M metagenome (GOLD analysis project Ga0058699, IMG submission 55078) | Agave microbial communities from Guanajuato, Mexico - At.P.e | ecosystem: Host-associated > Plants > Phyllosphere > Phylloplane/Leaf | place: Guanajuato, Mexico | collected 2012-10-15 | reverse complement strand
GAGAGAGGGACTGAGAGATAGGGGGCGAGAGAGGGAGGAAGGGAGACCAGGATCCCTCTTGGTAACCAACTGGCTGGTTTGTGATTATGGATTTTCGCGATTTGCAAATCGGAAACCCGATGCTAGACCGTGGCCTATCTCTCTTTGTGAGATCTCAGTTTCATCGGCGGTGAAAAAAATGAACAAATAGAGAATTCGATGATGAAATGAATCAGGCTGCTCAGGAAGTTGGCCGGCGTCTACTCGATGTGCTCGGGCAAGTGCCGCCCTCCTCCACTGTAGTCGGGAATTTGTCCCGTGTTGAGCGTGGTCTGTGCAAACTGTCCAGCCGGGACGCGGTCAATCTGTAGTCCCGTCAGTAGGCGTGCCAGCCATCTGACTGAAACTGCTGATGTGAAATCTCTGGCAGTGGAGGTAAGCAAACGGATTGGTGATTTTACACTGGCTGCGAAAAAAGGGTTCAGGGTCAGTATGAGAGTTCCCCCGCAAATTCTGGTGATCGAACTATCGAATCAGGGCAAACGTTGCTCGATGACGAATTAAGAACTCCGAGATCTGGTGGGGTAGTTTCAAAGGTGGATGAAGAAGCCTCAAAATACCAGCACCCAGCTGCGGTGGACATTTTCATCAACGAAAACTAGTCCAATGGTAACCCACTATACGGGTTTATAGACGCATCCGAAATGGGAAATTAATCAGTTCAGCGCTCGAATTTAAATTCGAACGAGAACGTTAAGAGCATAATTTATATTTCAATCAAGACCAGCAACCCAAATCTTTCGCCAAAATAGTGTATCTTCATCTATAGACTCGGCAGAGATTTCTCTGCAAACATGCATTTAGGAAACGCTCAATGCCGCTTGACGGCGATGCTTTTATTGACAACNATATTCTTCGCAGTCGAGATAGTGGTAGGATACATAACAAATTCTATGGCATTGATAGCGGACTCGTTTCATATGTTCAGTGATGCTATAGCCCTAGTTATAGCCTTCATCAGTGTAAGGATGTCACCAAAAAAATGGTCGAAGAACACTTTTGGCTGGGCTAGGGCTGAGATACTAGGGGCCCTGGTGAATGCTGTCTTCTTGTGTGCTTTATGTTTTTCCATATTAATTGAATCCGTCAAGAGATTTATGAAACCGGATCTCATACACGACCCTTTCCTTATACTGATTGTCGGAGGTCTAGGATTGTTCATAAATCTTATCGGTCTTGTGATGTTCAAAGACGGAGGACATTTTCATCATCACCATCACCACCACCATCATCATCATCATCAAGAGCACTCGCATCCACTACATGATCATCATCCGCTGGAGGAAAGTCATCCAGTTTGTAGAGGAGACAGTATTGAGGACAATTTCGAAACTGACCACGATGAGACGAAGACGAAGCACCCTACAAGCGGTCAGATGAATATGCGCGGGGTATTTTTGCACGTCATGGCAGACGCTCTCGGTAGCGTGATAGTGATGATCTCGGGGNTCGTAGTTCTCTATACGGACTGGTCGATACGACTTTATATTGACCCTATACTCAGCGTTCTAATGGTGTGCTTGATTTTGAGGTCTACATGGCCTCTATTGACAGAATCTGCCATGATACTCCTTCAGACAGTTCCAACTCACATCCAGGTGGACTCCTTACAAAAGCGCCTCACTCAAGAGATTCAGGGCGTGTTAGCTGTTCACGAGTTCCATGTTTGGCAGTTGGCAGGCGATAGAATTATCGCCTCTGCTCATATAAGGTGTCACAACCTACAAGACTATATGAGAATAGCTGAGAAAGTGAAAGAGTTTTTCCATAATGAAGGTATACACTCAACAACAATCCAACCAGAGTTCACCGACTTTGATGGTGGAGCATTTGCTGACGGTGACGACAATTGCGTCTTAGATTGTCCGTCTACTCATGGAACTCACTGTGCCCCACAAACTTGTTGCGGCGCATAATTAAATTACAAATTATTGTCATTAAATGTACACAGATTCAAAACTGTAACCCTGAATCCGACTTCCACTGATGGGAAAGAGACGACAGGGGTTACACTTGAGTATTTAATCACTATTCTAGACCGATTCCAGGGTTTTGGCCAGAAATTCACTTGGTTGTGAGATCTCCTCGACTCTGACAATCTCAAAAAAGCTTTCCAATGATGTGCATGTTAAAAGTGCGTTTTGATATAGATTCAGTAGGACTTCAATATTGTCGTTAATTATCTGATCGTTGTGTCTCAGATAGTCAGCCAAGGTAACTGACCATTCCTGATTGCACTTGTCATCACTAANAGCGTTCTTGAACACGAGACCATAGAAGCTATCAATCAACGCAAAGAATATCAATGCTGACTTGTAGTATGTGTATGCTCTAATTCTAGTGTCGCTGATTGGTGGCGGGGGCCTGATGTTAGCTCGCCGGACATGATTGCAGATAAGCAACCTTCCGAGGAACTGTACTCTCTTCTTTTTCCACATTACTGGAGGTAGAACGAGAAGTGCTAATGAAGTCCAATAATAAGGACTATTAACATCGTAACAACTCTTCAAGATTTCATCTGGATCCATTTTAAGATAGCTGAGTACCGACTTGTACTCCTTTGCTGCAGCCTTAGTCGAGTTTAAAACATAAAGAGCAGTTTGCATCAAATACGGCAACAAATGCAGATTACTTTGCGGCCCTCCTCCACCTGTATCCTCACTAAAGGATCTCTCTTGAGCGAAACGTAGTAGCAGATACCGAATGTCGTGTAAAGTTAAATCGAAATCTATGTTCCTATATCCAGTGCTATCCTGTAGATATGAGTTGTGCCTCGCGAGAGCATTCGCGTAAGCCGATTCCGGAACTTGAGGACCCCAAATCGGGAGAAGTCCATTGCATCGAGTGTTGGCATTCTGTAAAGCTGCTGAATCCCACTCGTCCCTACCCCGAGCGCTCCTCACGGCTGACATGTGACACTCAATATGAATAGTGTTAAAGTGAGTCACAGTAGTGTAACCATAGGTTTTTCTTGGTTTCGCCTCAAACTCGTCTAAGATGCAACGCTTTGTGTAGGTGTAAATGCCCAAGACTTTTGTGGGTAGAAACTTGTAACCCTCGCGGCAGATATTACATATCAGACCCGTATCTTCGGCCAAGTCTTGACAGAGCTGATATAGCTTGCTCTGTTGTTGGAACAGAGTAACTTGACCTCTCTCGTTGGCTTTCATACCCAAAGCTCCAAGCTGCCTCTCTCTGACAGCCATGGCTAGTTTCTTCTTCTGCTCTCTCGTCTGCCTTCTAACTAGCTCGATTTTCTCCGCGAGTAAAGGATGTTGTTTGATGGTTTCGAGCAAACTCTCTGCAAGTGAGCCAACTCGGGCATCTGATGAAACTTGTTCGAGTCCATGAATTATCGGTATGAAGCGTTCTGCGAGAAATATCTGAGTCGGTGGGTGCCCCTGACTCATAACTTGGAGAATACGTAGAGCGTATCGGAGATCGGGTCGATCGAGGGCTGAACCATCCGGCGGCGTAGCGAGAATTTGCTCCCATCTGGTTAGATGACCTGCACACTTGCGAACGACCTCTTTGTAAACTATATAATCTTTAAGCTGGTTTCCTATTTCGTTCTGCTCGATCGTACCGACCATNGTGCAAAACAACTCAATCATGGGGGTATCAGTGTTTGGAGTGTATAACATATTAAATATTGATTTCTCAAAGTAGCCCACCAAAACGGTCATCTTGGTCTGATCACCGAGAGTGAGGAATGTCAGAGCTTGCAAAATCTTATGAGAGACATGAGGAAGTCTGGTGTTCAGGATCAGGACCACGTTCATTAGATATTCCAAATCTTCAACGGAACCGCAAGTTTCATCACGAAATCGGTCAAACTCCGGTTTAGGCTGCTTTGTCGCCTCTCTCGAAATAGTTTCGATAATTAGTAGAATCTGATCAATGATTTGAGTTTTTTGGGCNGGTGCAGATGTTGTATGCTGTTTGTTTGATGGTGGCATCAGAGAGGCTTCACTTGAGAAAACCCCCTTGGTAAGGTCTGCTGCTTTGAGGAACTCATCTTCATTTAAGGCTATTTTCAAGGTATCAAGCAACGTAGCCACTGTCTTCAGTTCTGGCCTTATCAAATGCAACCTGTTGTTTTTCGTCTTGGTGCAATGCACAAAGAGTTTCAAAATAACGTCGAGTAGGGCCTTGAACGGAGGTGATAAGTCGTCAATTTGCTTTAAACGTTGCAACATGATTTCCAAACCACCTGAGCTGCTCATGATATTAGCCATTTTGTAAGCTTGTTCATCGTCAACCTCTTCACATTCGCGCGAGTCTAGACGTTCGATGAACTCCTCTGTTGCATCGCCCAGCAATCCTCTCATACGATAGACTATTCGCATAGCGTCACTCTCGTGATTCTCGGGCACCCAAACACGATAGAATACATCGCGAACAGGTAAATCCAATGATATGATCTTGTTAGATACGAGTAATTCCATACTCGAGTCATCCTCCAGCAGTGCTAGTAACTCGCAATCTTGGCAAATCTTGTTCTTGATATCTTTCATCAATGGGCCGATGCCTGGCTCGTTCGATGAGTAAGGGTTACCAAGCATTCTCCCCTGGAGATAGTCCTCTTGTTGAGGGTCTTTTTCTAAACTGACAAAGAATTCGCTGTGAATGTTTCCCTCTGGGTGGATCGTTGAACAGATGCGCTCGAAAATGAAAACTGGAGTCCTTATGTCACTCTCGTTGCAATCCTTGATTGCTTCTACGCACACATCGATGAAGGCAGCAGTTTCACTCTCACTTCCTGTTGTCATCCCTTCCAGAAGTTCCAGCAGCATCTCCTGAGTTTCATCGATAACTTTTGTTCGTTGGACAACAAGCTTCCTGAGTGACAAGTAACCCTTAAGTACACAGCCCACGAGTTTGGTCTTGTAACGTGACCTGATCCTTGGCACTGTCACAAACGCTGTCATTAATTCAAGCAGCATTCGAAGAGAGTAGCCAAGAGAGAGGCTTGAAGTGAGGGTCGTCTCCTCGAGTTCTTGTAATTTATCAATTTCTAATTCCATAAAACCACTGATTTTGATGAGAACTCCCTTTAGAGCGAGGTAGAATCGCCAATGATCCGATAGTATTATGTTTTTGTAAAGATAATAAAACTCTTGGGCACACTCTCCAGCAGGACCAATCTCACATAAATAAGAGGTAAGAAGATCTATGATCTCTCCTCTTCGGGACTGGACAGCAAACAAGGCTTCAACTATGGACTTGGCCATGAGCCGAACAGTTTTGGATGCTCGATTAAATAGAAGTCTTTTGAGCCAGTCGTTTGGTAACGATTCGATTGGTTGACAAATNTTGTTGTACTTACTACTCTTGAGCCTCCACCTGTTACCATACTTTTCAGCAAGATAGTTTGATCTATAGTGAACTTTCGTAGGCCGGCGTACAATGGACGTTATTGGCTTGATTTGTTTGTTACCTTGTGCCAAACTCACAGGACGTGCTGCTCGCCTTCTCCAGTCTTCAAAGATGAACTCTGAGCTACTCAACCACTCTCGAAGTGGAATACGATTCTTGTATTTGTCGGAACGAACGGTGGCAATATTCTCCAGACTTTTGTCTTTATGGCGTCGGGTTGTTGGAGCTGGAGGCTTGATTATTGATAGTAGCAGCCTCAAGCAGGGAATGATCAGGCATTCCATCACTGCAGGGTTCTTGAGCTCATAAGCGAATGCAAAAATCTTAATGAGACACCTCAATCTGAGTTCCCAACATTTATCGTCACTATCAAGTGTAACGGAGAGAAGGGCGATCTCATGTCGCACGATGTGGGACACCTCAAAAGGCTGGAAGTCTTGTCGACTGATGGCGGAAATCTTGCCCATCAAAAGATCAGTGAGGATCGTCGTTGACGCTAGATCATCACGAATCAAGGAGCATAAAAGTTGGCGAACTTCCTGACTTGTGGCACTGGATCCATTTCTCAAATTAAAGTTCACTAGTTCACCGATTATTCCGCTTTCGCATATTTGAGTCCGTAACTTGGGAATAGTTGAGAGCGCTTTCAACATTGTGACACAGTGTTCGACAGAGGCGGTGGCGCAGCCATAGCATCTACCAGATCCGCTTGTCAGGGAAGAGTAAACTCGAGATTTTCTCATATTGGCCGAGCTTAGTATAGAGGAGCCGGCATTCAGAAATGTCTTCAGCTGTCGATTGTCGTATTCTACCAGTTCTCTTCTAGAGGCTAAAATTTTGTGAGTGATCTTTGATAGTTCCTCAAATAAACCCTTACATTCAACGCAATATTTCTGCGCGAGATGTTGTATGGCTTTGTTGACACTAGATGTTAACGCAGATTGCCCCGATGTGGGAGCATAACCCACAACGATTGATTGAGCCTGTAGAGAGCTAGGCTGGATAGGATTAACCACGCTAGAACCAATAGAGAATGAGTTGCTATCTGATACCAATGTGTTCTCTTCAATTTGATAATCTGGCACAACTTGTTCATGGATTCTCAGCAAGAGAAGCTCCAGCGTTGGTTTGTTTTGGACGAGGTTCTTGTAAACTCTATCTGCCTTCTCGAGCAAGTGGCTGATAGTTGCGACAGTTTTCTTGCGATCGTCCTCGTTTTCTATGGGGTCAACAGAACAGGTAGGTTTTGCGGTCAAAGATATGTCAAACCTGGCGTATTTGCAGAATCCGCAGCTAATACACAGAAATGGATCTTTTTCATCGTAATTAATCGCCCTGCATTTGTGACATTGGAAAACATTCTCTCCACAATTACTGCATACTCCTGGATTAGCTGGGACGGATGTAGAACATCTAGGGCATTGTAACGTCTCAGAGGAGGCTTGGAAATTCTCATAGAAGTCGCTGAATTCTATCATAAGGTTACAAGCAACTATGGGGAGGGTGAATTCGATTTTCACATCAGTCTGGCTAGGCAAAAGCGCGTATTTTCGCGCCAGATTCCAGATTCCTGTCTTATTCTTGAGCTCAACAACTGACTGAACCGATCTGTTATTGTAGTACACGCTGATTGTTTTCACCATCTTGCTACGCTTGATATCAGATATTCGCAAGGAAAATCTTTGGATGGTTTGACTTCCGATTAGTTTGACAATCTGCGTAGTTGTTGTGAATCGTGAGTCTACCTTGATGGANCCTAGCTTTATAGTAGAATATGGCACTTCCGGGCTGTTGCATACTGGGCATGGTTCACTTTCTAGATAGTAACTATCAAGATCGACCAAACCCTGGATTGAGCTATAGATGTGTGCATTTGGATGATTAATTAGCAACTCGTTTTGCTGCTTCAAGACATTGAGTGCCTCTTGACAAAACATTCTTTCATACTCGACACCGCACTGAGGACTCTTAAGGGTAATATAGCCGATTAAGTCGACGAATTGGCTTGCTTTACTTCCGTACATAGGTAGATTGTGCCATAAAGACCAAATAAGTCGTAGAACTCCTAATTGCTGGTTCGGCATGGAATTTAACCAGAGATGGTGCAGGAGACTGTGAGCTTGCCAACGTAAAGATGTCAGGTTGGTTTCAAGAAGGAAACATTGGATAAACTTGGACAGTAATTGTTTTGAGATCGAATTGATGAGCTGCTGAGCTAAATTCGAGCCTAGAGACTCAGAAGTAAGCGTGTCCTTTAGGGTTTGATCGCTGATCTCCTCTCTTGCTCCTGCCTGGACAATCTGCGCCTCCATCAGACTAGCTAGACTTTGCCCAGATGATGCTTGGGTAGAATTCAATGCATGTTGGAGCAGTTCTAATATAATTGAGGATACGTCATCACCAAAATTCAAAGCTATTTTCATCAGAGAGGCTAGAAGGGTTTGATCCTTCAGGAGACAATAGATTTGCCAATTGATACACCTATTCTGAGCAATTTCGATACAAGATTTCAGGTGCTCAACGAGGGATGTCATTGATTCGTAATTCAAGCAGGTAATTTTTATCTCCTCGGTTGATATAGATTTCGAAGCATCTTCATTANCATCTGTGTAACCGCAAATAGACTTGACTGATGCCATGTGAGAGTCCAGGAAATGAGAATCGCGCAGTTGTCGATACTTNTCTTTGGAGCCGCAAATAAAAGTTAAGAGCTTCCTCACGTGCTTCTTTATGTGCGACGGAATAGGAATCATGAGAAACTCACAAAGGATTGTGGACCAATCGCTTGAGAAGATGATAGGGTCAGCGTCTTTAGATGTGGAGTTGGAAATCTTCTTTATCTGGTAGGGGATCCTAAGAGCCATTTCCGTGACTAGTTGGTGATAGTCTTCGAACAACTCGTGTCTGTTTTCTTTGACATATTGTCGCGAGAAAAACGGTGATAGATCGGCGAACTGGGAGAAAATGCCCCGGAGTGGTAATCTCTTACGATTCGTTCGAATTGCTGGCTTTGCTGAAGAGGGTAGAATACAGCTGTTGGAGCGAGTTGAATCCGATTCGGTCGTTGACCTCCAATAGTTCAGCAAATCTTTGAGCGCACTGTAACAAGACCCAATGACATCGAAGTCGGTTAGCTCGATCCNTTGAGACTTACGCTTGTGTTCCACGATTGAAGCTTTTGTTACAGACTGAGGTCTAATTTTTGACATCAATATCGAAAACATACGCATTACAACCAACTTAACTTCCGTCTTCCCACTCCTCTCAGACATTCCATCGAGCGCAAAACTCATGAGTCTTGAACGCAAATTCGAAAGTAGCTCTTTGAGGACAACAGGATCNAGCTCGTTTTCGCTCTCTAAATCGAGTGTCAAAATTAGAATCACATGATAATAGGAGATCGCTCCGATAGTAGCACGAGAGGAGTCCAAATCGGCCTCTTCAAGTTCGTATTGTTGGTTGATCAGTTCATAGAGGAACATTGCGTGGTGCTGTATGAGTCTCTGTTGATCGTCNTTTTCAGTTCTAACATCAGCAGAATACTGTTGGTCTTGCTTGGTCTGGTATGAGGCTTTNTCACAACTTGAGTTGGCAACCTCTTGCGTTAATGAGGTCTGTACACCATCTATCGATTGATTAGTTGAATCTTGTTGGACTTGTGCCGGCTTGGATCCCGATGTAGATAATTCCTCGTCGGACGCTACACCTGATGCTGTGGTATCACTCATCAATTCTTCAGCGCTTGGCATTCTGTCCGATAAGAGATTCAAATCAGATCTTCCGGAAGTGGTAGGAGCGGCAGTTACTGCATTGTCGGTAACAGAATTGTTCTGTGAATCATCCTGTAAACTGAGCGCGATAGCAATCGCTATATCATCTTCGTTCTCCTGCCGCGTGCTATCTGCTTGACCGCGTAAAACGTGGCCGGATTGACTGGCTATTGACGAGTTCTGACTGCAAACTAAAGGCTCTTGCTCGAGTATTGGTTCGAAGCGATCATGTGCGCTAGATGCNTTGAGATCAGCGACGGGCGGGCAGGCTCTAGGATGGGCGTGATGTGGAGCTGGATTGAGGGTGGATGGATTGGTCGTGGGGCAAGTTTCGATCCTTTTAACGGTTGGCTTTGCAACTGATCTCTTCGGAACATCGCTTTGATACAAACCCTTGTTGCGCAACAGTCTGATTAGGGTATGCCGAGTAAAGAGCGAATGCTCAGCTTCACGATAAAAATGGATAGTAAGAAGCCTAACAGCGCCGGGCAGGATTGATAAATCATGTAGACTTGCTATGAATATCAACTCTATGAGCGGCTGCAAAGTGTCTTCGTAGTTGAAAAGATTGCGTGATGTTACGGACATGACATTCATGGTTTTAGGTTTCTGTTCCCCGAGCTTGAGGATTAAGTTGTTCACATAGTGCAGGAGCGAGAATAACTTGTTCCTTTTTTGATAGCTATTGTATTCATCCTGGCTCAGGTTCAAATAGTCATGGGTTTTCTTGAGGGTTGAAGGATCTAGGCACTCATTTATCTTGACTAGATGAGATAAATCAGACTGACAGAGAGATTTCATGACTGAGATTACTCTCGAACATAGTTCCCAATCTAGGTGCTCTTGGTTATCTCGTTGGAAGGATATTAAACTCGTCACGACAAAATTTAACGCGGCGCTATCTCGGTGTTGCTTGTAGTTCTGCCTATTTGTATACACTGTGAGGAGGAAACTCTTGATAGTTTTCGATAATTGGGGAGGATAGGGCACTGTCAGAAGACTTGTAGACAGTTCAGAGGCTATCTTTTCTAGTTGTGAGCGATCTAAATTTCGACACTGATTTAGGTGTAAACAATATTCGAGGCTTTCCATCGAGTATGCAAGCAATTTCTGGTAGCAAAATCCAGAGTCGCGACCTAGAAATAGACCAAACAAGTCGTCGTTGACTACATTGGCAGGAATTGTTTGCTCTTCTCCATCTTCGGGCCAAGAGAAGCTTTCTTTGCTTTTACCGTAAACTTTGATCATATCCACTAAAGTGGTGCGACTTGAGTCAGTTGAGGGACCGAACACTACAGTTAGCCGCTTGTCAGCTTGTATAGACTCTTCTCTTGTTAGAGGTAAATCATACCAACGAGGTGTTAAAGGGTGGATTTGTATAGTTCTTCCTAGGATTTCAATGCTCGAGGGTGATTTAGAAAGCTCATGTNCTCCAACATGCACTCTTATGCCACAGATCACCATGTTGGGGTCATTGTTCAGAATATCTATGCAAAAACCTTGGGGCTTGGTACAGGCAACGTACATGCCCGAGGAATTCAGACGATTCTTAATCTGTTGGGTGTTGTAGATTGATAATAGATCCTGACCTCCGTACTCAATTTCGTTCAAAACTTGCAAGTCTTCGAAGAAGTCAACCGGAAATGCCGGGTTGGAGCCTATGGTGGTATCCTTCCTTGAATTGTGGAACTCTTTCAATGCAGCCTCTGCTCGTCTGATGCGACCAATCTGGGACACAGAGTGTGCAAAACTAACATATGCTGGTATTAGAGAACTAAGGATGCTCTGGATGATCGAACAGCAGTCTGAATTTGATATAATCGCTAATAATTCTGACTTNTGAGGTTCTAGCTGGTTAGCAATCTTTTCGAAAGGATTTATCCTGGCCGCCTCTAAAGATCCAGTCAACAAATGACTATCAGAGCTAGATTTAGATGAGCATAGCTTCCTTACTCTGACATTGTACTTGCTCCTCATAGAATTGCTGATAGATTCGTAGTTCAACTCTCCACTTGTTGTTGCGGTCGTTCGTTTCACTAAAGCAATGCAAGAACTGTTCTCTCTTCCCGCACAATCACAGAAGAAAGCACCAAATTTGGCATAAGATACATCATGATCTTTGTGGCATACCTTTGCACAGATGGTACATACTCCCGCTGTATCAGACATATTGCAAGTGTGGCAGTGGTACCAGTGCTGATTTATAAATTGCTTGTGTGTTGATGTAAAGGTGCACAACTTATTGCAAAGCGATTCATCGTCACTATCATCAACGAGTGAATCTTCGTCGTCGTCACCAAGGTTAGAACATGGTCCTTCATCAGTCCAATCGATTTGAGAATTGGCTTGATAATTTTGATCATCTTCAACTGATTGCTTTTCTGCCGATACAGAGGATGTGAATTTCAGCACATCAAGAATACTACTCAAGTAACTGAGTAGGCAGCATGTTGCACTAAGAACGTTCTTAACTCCCTCCCTTGAGCTATCTAGCATTGATTGCCGTGTAAAGGCGTCATTAGCGATCAAAAACTTCCTACACTGGTCCATCCATTTGATGACGTATGGAAGGAATATCGCATGGTATTTACATTCCTCGAAATTTGTGAGCGATATCAAGTGGCCACAGAAGTCTACGAAATTGAGCTTTTTTGTATCACATGATTCGTTGGCAGTCCGATCAAGAGTTAGATTCAATACTGTTTCTGCAGCGTGAATAAGGTCGAGAAAATTTGAGTCCAGGGTATTATCCGTACCATCCTCTGTATTTGTTTGTAGATTCTGAACAGAAGCTCCCTGTTTAATTTCACTAAGAATCTTGTAGCATCTCGAAATGTTGTTATCATCATCAGTTTTATCTGATATGGGTAGTGGTGTTGCCGTCCGTTCTACATTTTCATCCAAATTCGGACCGCTTGAAGCTATTTGATCGTGGGCAAGACTAGCATTATTTTCCTCTGCCGATGGGAGCGGAGGTGGCGAGGGTGAGGGTGAAGGTGAAGGCGGGGTCGGTAAGGAGGGGCCTTCGTTATCCATCATGGCCAGGGTATGATTAGTCTAGTCTTGTTTCGTCTAGGTAGGTTGGGGACAATATAGTAGGAGTAAAGGAGGATTGTTTTAAATTCAAAGTCGCACCTTTGTCCTGGGCGTTTTGGAGTTGGTTTTTGAAAAAGATTGAAATCTTTATAATATTGCAACCGATGAGTAATAGTAACTGAAAGCCAAACTCCAAACGCCTAGCTTGAAACTATTGGAAGAACTATTTTTCTGCGAATTCTATGCACTTTCGCAGTTGTAAGCCCAATGTGGTTTTGCTTAAAGGATCCGTCTGCTCACTGTGCCAGTGCCACAAAACAGAATGGGAATGAAAGGCCTCGCTCGCAGAATCCTATGAATGGCGACCGTGCTCTTGCCTGTCTTGTCCTCAATTCACCTAAATGACGCAGACCCACAAGATTACTGGATATCCTAACTTGTCTCCATGGTAAATGGAATTTAACTTTGAGGCAGGAAAACGAAAGAGTGCTCGATGATGAAAACAAGCGTGTGAGAACTTGGTACATCACGAAAAGAGATAGAGAGAGAGATGGAGACCCGGAATTTTCTGCTACAATTTCTTTATGTTGTTGAAATACTGAAAGTGATAATACAACCACAATTATTAGTTATACGTGAGATTTTTATTTACAACAATTTAACATGAGATGTCAATCTGTCTTTGATTTTGTTCACCTTTGTTTTGAGAGAATGCCCAGTTCAGCAGTGTAGTAAATCTACTAGATCACAGAGGGAAACATACATAGGGCAAGTGGAAGCGATGTTGGCGGTTCATCTTCTAATAGTTATTCGCCTGATATCATTGGTTGGCTGCCAAAGTTGCATTGTAATGCTGAAACGTCCATCTCTGGACATCACGCGCCGAGTCGCAATCAGACATTCGAATGTGTACCCTATCTCGCGCAAGCTCCATGCATCTGCCGCTCGTGCTATGCCTTATTTGCATGGTATCTTTGTCGTAGAACCATAGTTGGTTTCCTCCAGAGCCATGGCAAGGGAATANGACGACGTCATGTCCAGCATAGTCGACGCAGGCTTCATCGCGTCTAATTTCGCCATCCCGACTGAGCANCCAGTACTGATTGCCGCCTGATCCATGGCACGGATACACCCCAAGGGGNTTGTGATAATCGGTCTTTCTNGCTGCTGAGTCCAAGCACATCTTTATTTCGCCCCCAGCTTGATTCTTGACCTCACCATAAGCGAGAGCCTCACCAGGTATGAACAATTCGGGATAGATTTCTTTGACAAAGTATGAGAATGGTTTGCAGTTGAGCTTCTTTCGCAATTCTACACGCTCACTTATGTCCCCGAAATCGCCAAGATCATGCCCAATTCTATCGTAATAGTACTTCTTATAATCATCCATCCAAACCTCAGCCAATCTAACGCTATTCCTTCTGAGCACATTGACGCCTGTTCTCCATTTGTATGGCGACCTTGATCTAAATATGTGGCCAACGTGCGAGCAAGGCAAGATTTCCAAACTTCCGCCGCACATCCAAGTCTTGAACGAGAGCTCAAGATTTTCGCCGCCCCAAATATCGAATCCACTATCGTAGGTGCCTAAGCGCTCGAAAAATTGCCTATCTATGCTGAACAGGCCGCCCGCCATTGTTGGCGATCTCAGGGGGTCGTAGGGGTGTTTCCGGCGCNTTTTCTCGCGCTCAGGTACGCTGTGCCAATTGAATTGCAAGTTCCAGTCAAATCCGCCCACGCTTACGGCTGCCGCATCGCCCTTGTAATGGTACTCGAACGTTTTATCACTTATCACATCGATAACTGGACAAACAACTGCACTTTTGTCCTCATAAATGCGAGCTAAAAGCGGCTCTAACCAGCCCTCAGCGCATTCACAATGAGAATCTAGGAAAGTCAACACTGGCGCCTTAGCTGCTTTAGCGCCCAAGAGTCTGGCTCTAATTAAACCCTCGCGTCTTGTTGCCCTAACTATCTTGACTATCTTGAGAGGTTTAATGTAATTTTCGAGCTGCTCGCCTAAATGGGGTTTGTTTGAGAAGTCATCAACAAGGATAATTTCCTTAACTAAACGTTTTGGTGACCTATTGATAATGGAGTGAATTGTGCGGAGTAGCACCGACCAGGCTTCGTTATGGAAGCAAATTATAACGCTCGTTTTAGGTAATTGCTNCAAGTTTGTATAGTTCAAATTCTTACAACTTGGATCCCTAACATCAGGTAAAGTTCTATTGACTGAGATAATATCACTTATGTACTGGTTGAATGCGTTGTTTTCCCAACCGACATTGACCAGATCCTGTTGCTCCTTGGTCAAATTCTTCAACACCACTGGACGTCCCATTTCGCCCGGACCACTGGGTTCGCTTGGTGGTGGAATCACGGCAGCATCCTGAGCGTCGGCCTCCTCCTCTTCTCTCAATAAATCTGCTTCTTTAGAATCATTGCGCACCTGTGAATCATTGTTCGCGCTTCTGTATGGCATTGCTTGTACATAGATTTGCTTCTCTATAAAGAGCGACTGCTTGTCAGTATCTGGCGTTTCTGTCAAGCTACTTGTCTCAGCTTGTTTCAGTTTCCTATCGAGCTCTAATATTTGATTGTCGCGCGAATCGTAGATTTGATTTGAGTTTTCCGATTGCATTGAGAACTCGTCACCTCTGTGATATCCACCTGAGATGCGGTCCCTAGATGGGTTGTGTTCGCTGACTCGCAAATCACCCAGATCGAGCTTGCGATATGCTAGCTCACCCTCGTNGGAAATTCGCCCACCAACACTTTTTCTATGCTCAAACCTTGGCTTGTTGACTCCAACTAGTTGGCCACCAAAACTCCTATTCTTCACTTGCCAATCCTCATCACGCAAGCTATCCCGCCGCTGCTGCTCGTCCTCGAGCTCCAACCTGATCAAAGGGGCTGATATGGCCCCATTTGGCAATGGGGCCCGCTGGCCTGCTGGCTGCTCATAGTAGAACTGGTAGTAAACACTTGTGGCCAGCAGAAGACTCAGAGGTACCAGAATCAACAATTTGAGCAGCTGGCCCTTCCTTCTGGGGACCAACATCTCTAGATGAAACCCATGCACTTGGGGCGAAAAGTTGTTCCTGCTAAAGTGTAACGTGGTGGTGAATTAAATATGAGTGAGATTTTTAAGCCTTTCGAGAGCTGAATTCGGGCGATTATTGTGAGCGATTGGCTTTCTAAATGGGGAAGAATATAGAATCTTAAATAGGATGTATCAGCACTTGTTTTGCTGTCAACCACTTGTAGTACTTGAAAGATGAAGAGCCCACAAATGTGCTGCGAACATTCTCTGCGGCGCATCTCAGGGATGAGGAGCTCCAACTTGATATTGAAAAATGGCGTAACTAAGTCTCACCGGACCAAATGATGGCTCAAGTCTCTCAAAAGCAAAGGCAAACACGTCTGGTGAGCGAGGAACGATGATGATCCAGTTTGAATGGCTCGAGACTAAATGTTAACCCTCCACCAGAGATTCTCCGGCCATTGGAGTTTGATGAGCAAATGTTTGTTGTAACCAAGTGTTGCAGAGAAGTGGCTCCTAACATGTAATTTGATAATCCAGCTCGATTGTCGGGCTGCCAATCAGGATTTGATAAAGGAGAATAAAAGAAGTGCGTATATGTGTGTACATTCTCTCGCAGCCATAAGAAAACATCCGATTGACGGTCAGTTTCTCTGAGCCAATCCGCTAGCTCGTCTCGCTGAGAAAGCACGAGGTATTCAAATTACAAGTCAACCGGCATTGTGAAACCAACCAAGCGAGGGCAGAGAGAAATGCGTTGCCAGGGCACCCGAAGGGCCAGTCACTGGCGCCTATTTAACGACGACAGATTGACATTGATCTTGTGCTAGATCTAAAATGGCTCTAGGGCAGATAGGCTGCTGATAGTTGGAGTTTCCAGTGACTGGTGTACATTGACAGCACTGACCGGACCGACTCAAGCAAAACTGCAAACCCGCCAATGGCAACCAAAGGAGGAATCAAAACGAGCTTGGGCAGAAAAGACTTTGGCCACAAAGAATGCCCATCATCGGTGGCTACCTGTTGATCGCTCGAGCCGAGTCAAACTTGTGGCCGCTCATCAAATTCGGCATCGCGCGATTTATGGGTTCGAATTTGATAGGTTTGAACTCAGAGCGGCCTGGATTCTGAGCAAGCATTTAGACCACCATGCAAGAGGCATACGAACCTTTTTGGGGGG
>Ga0058699_1000236_pt1 | contig 16464 bp, 16 predicted proteins | sample AgamicAtPe_FD_55078 | JGI IMG/M metagenome (GOLD analysis project Ga0058699, IMG submission 55078) | Agave microbial communities from Guanajuato, Mexico - At.P.e | ecosystem: Host-associated > Plants > Phyllosphere > Phylloplane/Leaf | place: Guanajuato, Mexico | collected 2012-10-15 | reverse complement strand
GCGCAACGCCGATTTGAAACGAACAGCATGCTACGCAATCACATCTGCTCGCTTAAATTTGGCTACTCTCTTGGCCACAGCATGTCTATTCGGCCGGATGGATGTCCGATTCAGTTCCTTTCCGACCTGGCAATTCGCCCCAATTGACCTGAGCTCATCCCTCGCCGCCGCAGCCACTGCAACCGCTCACATCCATCCAATTCGGCGCCGCCAGCAACTCCCTCAGCCAGACGGAGGTGGATAATTTGCTAACAACCAGAAATAGAAAGGGCTAATTCCACGCATGTTAAAGCGAGCGGCCGGCGAGCATGTCGTTTTTAGCCACACATCGTACAACAATGCCATGTTGCCGGCTAGAGTTTAGCGAAACTCAAGCTAAGTAGAACGGCAGGCGGGGAGGGCCGACCGGCAATGGGCTTGATTTGAGGGGCCCAGCTGGTGCCGCTGGTTGGGTCCGCCGTGTCGGCTGTGTCTGCGGACCGCGAGGCCGCAACAGATGCTGAGCCGCCTCCATGTTTGCCGCTTCAAAGTGGGCAGGACGAGAGCGGTCAGAGACACAAGCTTTTCCGTGCCTCGCCGAAGGGCCTTGAGCCACTGAGATGGTGAGATTTTCGAGTGGAGGAGGAGGGAGAAAGCGGCTCAAATTGGAAGCTTGACGCACATTTTTCGAGGGGCGCTGATGGGGTGGAGAGTGAAAGGGAACAGGTGAACAGGTTGAAGAGAGTTGAGTGATACTAGCCGCTCGTATCCTTGCAAAATGCTCGGCTCGCTCCCATCGGATCGATCCAATGGGCCAGCTTCCTGAAAGAGAGCAGAACAGATGATTGAAAGTTCTGCCCGCTTTCAGAGGAAGTAGCAAACCTTTTTCCGAACACATCAATCAAGCGATGGCTCCGACCGCAGCCCCCATCATTGTGCCGCCCTTTCGAGTGTCCATTATGATGAGTCTTTGGCCCGATAGGCCTTCGAATGGGCCTAGTTGAATACAAAGAGCTCCATAGAGTGGCTGTTGTTGTGACGGCGGTGGCGGCGGCGGCAGCGGCAGCAGCAGAAGCGGAGTTTGTTGAAGTATGAGCGCCAGTTGGAGGCGGCTGGCCGCTTTTGGCCGAGCCAATGAATCCGCCGCTTCTGGGGACCATCCAAAACTGCTTGGGCAAGGACGCTTACCTGATGCAATTGTTTCAGGCGACTCTAATTGATTGTCTTCTGCCGCTCGGCTTTGGCCCGCTAACCTGCTCGCTTGGAGGCTCATTCGGCTCGTCCGCCAGCCAGCGAGGGAGTTTTTGGAAATAAAATCGTCCAAGACTTGTGTTTGAACGAGGGAGCAACAGGAGTTGCGGCGGCCAAAATGCCTGAGAGGACTCTTGCCTCGAGATCGGAAGGGTCAGAGGCAGTTGGCGTTTTCGGCGCCACTAATGATTCCCGTTGCACTGTGTGTCCTCGTCCCCGTTAGGCTTGAGGAAAGTGGTACTCGCACCCTGGGAGTTGGAGAGCCCATGGAGGAGTCGTCTTAGCTTCATTTCAGCTTGACACGAGAGCCACTTGTTGAGCGCTTGATGGGCTCGAGTTGTTGGCCTGGGCAAGATTGCATGATTGCGGTAGCAGGTTGGCCGATGGCGGTGGAGGCGAAACGGCAAGTCAAGCGAGAGCGATGCGAATATTCCGTTTTGCTGACGAAAAATTAGACTNGAATTGATATGATTGTGGCGAGAGGAGGAAACCCGCTCGGCTGTTGTTCTTTTTTCCCGCTGCCCATGGAGCAAGCCCATCAAGTTGTCGGAAGGGAGAGTTCCAGCGACAACGGTTGCTCGTCCAGGCTGGCCAAGCAACCTGTCAACCAGTTGACTCGCCCCCTCGTTAATGCTTGCTGGCTGGCTCGATATCGCCCGTTGTCATTCCAGATTCGAGATTCAAACCAAATCCGCTGTTTGCGCACCAACTCAACCTTTCATCCTCCAAAAAACCCGTTGCACTAGAGCTCATCGAAGGCAGTCGAAAGGGAAAACTTGCGCGCTAGCTGGAGGGAAAATTGCGGCCTTTGCCAACTTGATGGGAGGAAGTCCCCTCTCCTCTTGCAACTCAATCTTTCCGGAGTCTTGCCGCCAGCAATGCGGACATGCAGCAATGGACGGTTGAGAAGCTCAGTGAACTCATGAGCAAGGCAAGGCTTACGGACCTTTCGCATGGAAGTCTCGTGTGGCGGCGATTCAATTGCGCCAGGCGAATCCCAAGCCAAAAATGATGGATGGAAATTGCACCATATACTTGGCTCGCTCTTGCCCCTTTGTCGTCGAGCCTCTTAGCGGTGCCTGCTTGTTCCATGAACCAATATTGCGCACTTGATTGNAACGGCCCGAATCCAAGCGGGAGTGGCGACATGGAGCGTCACTTGGCTCCAGCTGGCTCCTCGATCGGATTCAGCGCCGTCCTTGCGTCGGCGGCCAGACTTCGATTCGATCCGATGGCCAAAAATAAGCCCCGTCTTTATGCAAATCAACAAGGAGGAGGTAAGACAGAAATAGACAATCGGTCCTGCTCTTGCCTTTGTTGTTGTTGATGCTCATGTTAACATTGCAACCTAACTTGTCTCGAGGGTCTAGCCGCCGCCGCCACGAGGAAACTAGCCGGGCGGACGCGATAACAAGAGCCATAAAACAATGGCTCTCCACTAGCCCCAAAATATCCTTTTAGTTCAGGTGAGAGCTGGCGTGAGCTTAAATTAAACCTGAGCTTTCAATTTGCACATTCACGGCTCTCGATGGAACCGAAACAACAAGCTTGCAAAACAATGCTGGCCGCCACCACGGCTCAAATGAATCAATCAATTTGGGCGGCTGCGTTTTGCAATCACAAGCAGCGAAGATGAATATATTAGCATATTGTACTGATCTCGGCCTCTCCTAGCCCTGCTCGCTCCCTCTCTGCACCGTCCCCTTGGGCCGACCGACAAGCTAGCTCTCTCGTCGACCCTTCATCGGCTTGATGAGCAAGAACAAGAGAGATCTGGCTAGACTCGCTGGTTGAATCTCATTCCAGTCGGCCATCGCAGGTTAAGCGTATCGAACAACAATAGTTGAACAAACGGCAAATAGTTGCCAGATCGAGCTGCCTTGAGTTCTCGAATTGGCTGGCCGCCTATTATGGAAAATCTCAAATCAAATCGGCACACAATCTCGACTCCGCCACCTGATTGGCTGGCTGAACCAAGCGAATACATGCAGGCATTCTAGTGGTAGATAATAGACCGATCTCGCTGGCGCGGCAGGCTCATGGCCCGTTGCTTGCAAGGGGATGCGTTTTTAGATCTGCAAGACGCTTGGACATGGGACTAGGGTCGAGGAGTTGCTGGGGCTCGCTTAGTGGCTTTTGATGCCTACAGGTTACGATTTGAGTGACAAATTTTTATTGCAATGTTAAAAAGCAAGAGCTCTCGACTCTCCGTCCAACTCTCAAAAATTCAGAGAAAGCAGCCATGGTCGCGGTGGGGGCAAACAGAAGCCTGCTGCCAGAATAAACGGGCGAAGGAGGGAGACGCTGTGATACAATTTCATTTCAATTACAATCTCTGCTCCATTGAGCGAGTTCACGACAATCCCCTCCCCCCGGCTCCTGGGAGCTGTCCGTGAGGTGACCGTGGACATTTTTCTGCACTGGCCACTTAAAGCCGCATCCAGCCATCCAGCCAGCCAGCCAGTGGACGGGCTAGGCGAGAATAAGGAAGGTAGAGATTTGCTTTGGTTCCAGCTTGCTCGATTTTATCCTCAAGTGGAGACAAAATATNTCATGACTTGCGAGTTTGTCATTGCAACTTTGTGGCTAAAACTCGCGCCAACAATGGATTTGGTAGGTGGTTCTCGGATTGTTCCTCGGCGCACGCAACCAGCTCAACCTTATCCGAGAAGGACACGCTCTTCTTCTGCTTCAAAGCTGGCCGCCTACTTGCGGAGGAACAAATTGTTGCGATGCTACCGGTGCTACTAACACTGCAGCTGCTGTTCATGCTACCGCCGCTTGTCAAACCATTTACTGTCATGCTCCTATGCTGGACCTCCTGGTGATGGTAGTGCTGGTTCAGCAGGTTGCTCAACTGATGGGGCTTCGACATACTTCCGGCGCCACTGCCGGCGCCACCATAATTAAAGTCGTCCAATTTTGAGTTTGAGGAGGAGGGCGAATCGATGGACGAGTGGATGCCAGATGTCGAGGAGGAGGAGTTTGAGGAGTGGCCGTCGCCGTCTGAGGAGGAGGAGGGCGACGAGCTTGAGGCTGCCAGGCTCATCATTATGTGGTGATGATGATTGGCAGTCGCATGCTGCTGCTGCTGCTGCTGTTGGCTCTGGAGGCGACTTTGGAGGTTTGGGCTGCCCGTCGATAGTAAGCCACTCTCGTTGTTGATATGGACAGTTAATTGGGGCTGCGCTTGGGCTGGGTAGGCTTGTTGTCGAAATGGAAGTGGCGGCTGTGGGCCATTTGCAGGATTTGGAACGGTGAAGGTCGACGAGTTGAAGCTTGGAGAGGAGGATTGTTGTTGAAGTTTGTGTTTGTTCTGGTGCTGCTGCTCTTGAATCTGCATTTGGTGACAGTGACGGACATCAGGAAACGAGGCCGTCGACATTGCCCTGTGCGGCGGGGGAGTCGGTATCTTGCATTGAAAGTCGTCATCGTCGTCCTCATCGTCCTCATTGTAGTGCTTATTGTCAAACTCCTCACAATCGTCCAACAACAGGTCGGGTGGCGGCGGAGTTGGGAACCTGAAGTTGTCTGGCTCGTCAAAGCCAGTGCAGTTATTGGATGTCAAGGACAGTGGCGGTGGTGGCGGGGGGAGGAAGGGTATCGGATTGTAATTTGAAGTTTGAGGAGGATACGAGTGCTGGTTGAAGCTCATGCTGCCACTTTGAGGGTTACTATCGTGGTTTGCATTCAGTTGAACGTGACTTTGCGCCATCATGGTGGCTATGTGAGGCCAGGGGTGCATATTTAGCTGAGATTTGTTCGAATGAGTTGATTGCATGTCGAGCTGTTGTTGATTAGCGGCGCTTGAATCATAAGGCTCGGCTCTCGACGGTTTCACAGGGCACCGGATGTTTTGTTCTCTCGTGCGCTCATGTTGCTGCATGGATAGATGCTGGGGTTTAAAATTTGCTTGTGTTTCCTTAGTGGGGGGAGGCCTTCCGTTTCCGATGTTCTCATCCGCCGCATCGTTCTTGTAAGCTTGTGGCAACTCGAAACTGCAGTTTTGTTTAGCGCAATCATCAATCGGTGCGCTCAATGAACTTGATTTAATTTGTAGTGCATGAGATTGCTTAACAAGTGACACCTCAGAACAAGTCGAGGGTGATGATGAGATTGATTGGTGACAACTGCTGCCGCTAACTTCGTCGTATTGCTGCAGGTAAGAGGAAATCGGTGGAGGTGGCGGGGGGATGGAGACTAGGCTTGTTGCTGGGGACGACTGGTGCGAATCCAAAGAGTTCATCTGTGAGTCATCCGTTGACACGGACGGCGAGATGGATGGCGGCAACGGGGGCAAGTCTTTGTCGTATGTGTCATCCGGGATGACCAAGTTCGCCTTCTGAAGGGCAAACGGTGACTTTGGGGGCGAGGGCGGTAGGGGTTTGTTGAGATTTTGCAAGGTCTTAGGTGGCTCTGTTGCAATATCTCGCTGCTTGTTGCTAACCAATTGTTGCGGCGTTGGAGCTAGATGTTGTTTTGTGTGTTGCTGCAGTTGGCGTTGAACTGCTAACAATGTCTCTAGGGTGGGAAGAGGAGCTGGCTTGGGATTGGGCGCCGGAGGTGAACTATTAGAGGATTGTTTTTGAACCTGTTGCTGCTGCTGCTGCTGACTGTGCGGCTGTTGGCTCAGGATGGGTTTCTTTGCGGTCAAAGCCAATCTCTCAGTTGCAGAGAGGCGCACTTTCTGTTGGCTAGCCACAGCTGCCATCACCGCTGCCTGTCTCATTTGATTAGATGCGTTCTGCTTTTGTATCACACTTTCATCTTCTATGTGCTTAACTCTCTGCTGATCACAGCCAAATCTCGTCCCAACATCTTGTCTGCTTGAGGAGAATCTTAAATTTGATAGCTTTTCGCTCAAGACTGGAGAGGAAGGTGTTTCAAAGTTGTTATTGCGGCTGCTTAGCGGTGAGATTATAGCTGGTTTAGCCTGTGCTAACACAGACATTTGATTCTTATAAGTTGAAGCTGACGACGTTCTGGCATAGGATGCCATTTTGACTATATTTTGGACGAATAACAGCGACTATTGGTTTTGATGCACCTGTTTTCCTGAATTTAGAACTTATTTGGACACACGCTTTATGCTCTCGAATATGGAAGAAATTCACCCCGCATTTGTGAGATGTATGTCTGAAGTTCCAAGGCTACACGCTCTTACCGTCTCTGCAGGTATTGCAGCAGATGCTGCCTCTTGGCTTGTATGGCTTCTTTCAAAGATAGTGCTGCTGCTGCTGTTGTTGCCGCTAGCGAGGCTGGTGTCTTTGTGCCGAGAATAAGTTTTCAACTGAGTCAGAGCAGAAACTCAACTCAGAGTCGACTAAATCTGCTCATCAATTTAAGACGAACCTGAGCGCGCTTAGGTGGAAGCCAAGGGAGAGGTGGACGAAGAAGAAGTGGAAGAAGAAGACTAGGAGGCAGAGCCGGCAGAGATGGAGGAGAATCCTCCTTCTTCGCTCTATCAACATTGGAGGCTGACCATTGGTTAGTTTCAGCCTACCAGCCGGCCAGTGGAGCGGGCAGGTAGACTGGCGGGCGGGAGTAGGAGCAGGCTAGGCCTGCGCAAACGGGCCTACTTGTTGCTCTCGCTGCTGCTGCTGCTCAAGCTGAGCTCTTGTCTACCTGAGGGTAGGGAGGGGGGGGGCGAATTGAAATTGGATGTTTGATGGCAGATTCATGCGCACAAAGNCCAAAGTATCCCGCCAGCCCGCCATTTCATGGCTTCACTGCGGGCATGCTCGCAGCCTGCAGAATCGCCGCATGCCCCCTGCTTCCAAAGCCACCAGTTCAAAGATTTGAGTCTCACCTGAGCTCTTGTCTCACGCTTCAGTAGTGTTAGTGTGGCGCGCTGCGGCTTGAGGGATGGCGAAGTCGCTGATAAAGGGACTCGATTCGTGGTCAGTTTGGTTCTTGTATTCATTCGTTTTTTCGTGCGCTTTTGGGTTTGTTATTCCTCGATGTTAGTTTCAGAGGCACCAAAGCGAGTTGCCTCAGCTTGTCCGCTCCCACTCCTTGCCTGGGCTCGCGAATATACCTTGATATTAAGTTTTGCTCTCCTACGCTCGCTTGACCAATAGATTCGGGCCTAAATAATATCTGATATTTCCTCGGCATTAATAGTGATGGCAATTATGACTGCAGTAAGAGTTTCGTCGTTTCTCCAGAGGAGGCAGCAAATAAGTCCTTGCTGGATACTTGCCAGACATCGCTGAGGATCGACCTCTCTTGGTTAGAAATATCACACCTCGGCTCCGTTGTCTTGTTGACTGTCTGGGTTTATCACGTTGGTCCCAACACCGTTGTTTGGCCTGCAAAGTTTGCATATCAAACAGTGGTAGGATCAACGAAACGTACGATCCTACGAACTTTAAATGAGCATCCGAACGGCATAGTTGTCCCCCTTCAGGTGAGCAAGTTTCGCTCTGTCCAACTGGTCGAGGAACCGAAGTTGACTTACAAGCGTCCATTTGTTTCTTGCAGCTTTCTCAAGCTGCTCGTGCATGAGCACGTCCAGCTCATATGCAACATCCCGCTGCTCACTTGCCAGTCCCAGTTGCTCTAGATGTGCTCTCAATGAATTGACTGGCACTTGACAAATGCAAGCGCTCGTAATTATAAAACTGNCCGCTCCAATGCCCGCGCGTCATCTATATCAAGCACTTTGCTGTCGAGCTCCAGCCTCTTGAACAGATCTTGCCACATTCAACTTTAGTATCGATAACGCCATCACAAACCAAGCTGAACCTATCCAGATTGAGCTTGGAATGCGTGGAATGACTGGGCCAGTGTCCAGGCTGGGCAGTCAAGTTTTCCGCACAAACTCGAACCTCTAGGGATAAACAATCTTTTTCCATTTAGTTTGACAGGTGCAACGAGAGGCTCTGATGCTCCTCTGCGCCCCCTTTCACAGGCTTATAGAACATTCACTCGACACGAACTGAGGAAACTTCCTCTCGTGCTGTCAGAGGCAAAACCAATCCAGACAGTAGAATACCAAAGCTGGCTACCGGCAGCACTGCTCGCGCTGCGATAATACAGCGGCTCACAAGATGGGCCAAGTCGCACTAATTTCTCAAGATTATCAGTCAACAAACTTTCTAGAAAGTCGGATGCTTATTTCGATACTAGTTGATATGAATACGATGGATTGGCTGTTAGACCAGACACTTTGGTCACTGGTTTAACGAACTGTTGACGCTTTCGGGGCGATTTTTGCGCGCAAGCGTTCCGGCCAGATATGTGATCAGCCTCTCGAGAGCTGAGGAATTGAATCTGATAACTCGCCAAGGTTTGGTCAGTAAACCTTTTTGCGCACTCTCGACCAGCCATTCTGTGCCCTCTCAACACTTGAAATGAATAATACGTGTATGCTATGTGAGTGACAATTAGCCGGTAAAATTAATCTAATTCAGAAAGGCACTCATCATGATGAGTCCTTTTTGGTCCAAAGAAGCCTCGAAGGTACGAGCAAAGGATGAGGCCCATTTTCCCACCCTCCTAATTGACCATCTGCCTCATGCGATGCGCCCCCTAAATCTCTGCCAGGAACTAGCTGTTATTCCAACAATGGCACTATGAGCGGGATCCGGAAGAGCACCGGTCTGGTTGCAGTGGCCAGGATTTAAGCAAGGAAGAGTTTGACCCGCCCGTTTGCGATGACCATCCATTCTCCACGATCATGAAAAGGCGCTCTTGGCGTATTATTCACTCGTATCAAATCACCGGTTCCAACAATGGCAAGCGGGGAGGGGGGACAGAAATTAGCGTATCATTCGCCAATCGAGTTCCGCGCCACATCCAGGCCCACATTTGGGAGCGCGCGCGTTTTCTCAGGTTAAGGCACCGGCAAGCGGGGCAAAAAGAGCCCTGATAACTGGGCGAAGAGTCCAGGTCGAATAGGTTCTGGTTCGAGCAGAAAGTTTGTCAGTTTAGATTTATACAATGACGACTGTGCCATGCGAAGGACGATCCCTGACGAGTTGAATGAGAGAGAACAGAAGTGGTTAATGGGCTGGAGCTGGAGGTACTGGCCGAGTTTGGCTAGATTTTTGATACAAAATCAGCGCCAAATCAACATGGGGGTGCCACAATGGCATACGCTTTGAGTAAAGCAAAAGGCTCCCTCTAGAGGGGCGGACATTTGCGACACATTGTGGGCCGATGCCACTCGCTGAGAGGGACAGTCGCGAGGAGAGGGCGGCAGCTGAGCAAATTTGGCGCCATTTTACCCAGAGCAATCCATTCACTAGGAATTGGCAGCCAGTGCCAACGGGCCGCCATTACGTCGACCTCCGACAGCCACCAAGTCAAACACCAGCTGGAGCAGAGCAGTCTCAAGTTTCCTTTTTTCTCCTCTCAAACCTGATTGAGCGTCTGTCCCTCGATGGTGGTCAGTGGCCGGTTATCGCTCGTTGCGCCCTCGGCACTTTCAAGTTTAAATCTCAGCGAGAACTCGAGGGCCTTTTGGGGGGCGGGAGAGTTGATGATCTTTATCTTCCTGCCGGTCGATAAGCGCGCAACTTGTAGATCACTGGATGATGGACCATCCGTCCAGGCCATTCGTTGCAGGTAGACAGAATTGTGAACGCTACCTATTGTCATAGCTTCCAGAAGTTTGTCGATTCAATCACATGCTCTGCTGAACAGTCGACTCTCGCCAAGATTACATCACATTTCCTGATCCCACAATGGCTGGTTACCTTCAAGCTTGTTAGCNAGCTGATTTGACAGGTTAGAGTATGGGCGAGATTAGTCGCGCGGCACAAGTTGGGCGAGATTTGACGATCGAGCAAAGTTTGTTTCCAAGTTCACCAAATGAGCTTTGAATTCAATTCACGCGAACTCTTGGCCGGCCTCCCTATGGCTGCCTGGCGGAATCGACTCGTGCTCGAGGCAAGTGGAAGAGTGGGTTTGATTTAGACAAAATNNGATCGTACAATGAGAGTTGATGCNTGCATGTAAACTCGATTGCCCGGCCGGATGTTTCAGGTGAACTTGGCGAGCAAAAGTCTGTTTTGTCTTTGTAAGAACAGCGACGAATCTCAAGGTTTGACCGGGCGAACTATGCGGAGGGAGGACCTTTGCGCAAAGGATTTGATTGCATGAGCGTCCATTAAACCAGAGTTGCAAGATGGCGACTTGTAAGGCATCAAACAGTAACCCATTTAACTCACATTACATGAGAGAGGTCGTAACAATGTTAAGATGGATGGTAACTTTATATGCTGGTTTCACATTCACTCGGCTGCGATGGCCACTCCAGCGACCGAGAGGGACGCGAACATATCGCGAGGGAAAATGGTTGTCATAGTTGGGCTAATTTGAGTGGACATGAGTTGTTGGTGGTATCATATCGATTGAATCTTGTTGCCATTTTGTGAGCCTGCTTGTGGCTTTGGCAGCCCACTTGGAAGTGTGAGAGAGTCGGTTGCGGGGTTCCCATGCAGAGGGTTGCAGTTATACACTACTTTTTGTTGGGCTACAAACACACGAGAGTTTGTGAGTAGGAGAAGTCTAGTTTTCTTTCTTCGGGCAACTAAGAGAGCAAGTGCGCTCAGGTAATGGGCGGGTTAGATGCCTCGCGCTCGTTCCCTGCAAAGGAAACAAGAACTAAACCTTAGAAGGACCGTTTAGAAGGCAGCTTTAGGGAAACGTCGTCGCCAGCAATGGCAATGGAGGCAGCAGCAGCAGCACTGGCTGTTGCAAAGGCGAAGGCCCTTGCATTTGAATAGAACTAGCGAGTCCCATATGAAACTTCAAACTTCCCATGAGAGACGAAAAAAGTTTTACGCTAATAGTAGGAGTATGCCAGTCAACAGGCTCTTAATATCGAGCTTATCTCCCATTAATAGGCTTATCGTCGCGTAATGATCTAATCGTACATCCAGCTATCCATTCCAAGGGTCCAACGAGTGACGACAACCTCCTTTTGGCCCCGTTCTCTTACCTGCAAGTGCCCATCTGGTTGCGCGTTCGACCCGATCAATGGGCCAATCTGTTATGGGCTCGAGCGGCAGTCGGCGCTTGCGGCCAGGATGACGGTGGCGGAAATTCAAGGAACAGAACCGACTTGAGCTGAGCTCAGTCAACCTGCTCTGGTCGCCTCCTTGCGCATTCGAACGAGCCTAAACGAGCCGAGCTAATTATCCGCGCAATTATCAGCTGATAGGCGCACGATTTGCTCGCCTGATTTGAAGGAACGGACCAAACAAAAGTGAAATGAATGCATTCGGGGCTAGTATTGCACAATTACACACTCGCACTTTGGTTAGCCAGTCGAAATCAAGAGCAAACTTCCCATAGAGGGTGTGAGAGAAGGGTTAGCCAGGGCGCGCTTGTGCGCCAATTTGTCCAATGCCTTTACATGGGCTAGGGCGAGGAAGGGGCCTACACAAGGAGAGATATCACATCCGGCAGCTCAAGCCACAAGACGTTGAGTTTGCTTCGGCCGGCGAGCGGCTGACGGGAGAGTGGCTCTATGGCGNAAAGCTAGGGTTGTTTCGTTTGCTAACCGCCCGAATTTGCGCGCCAGTCCTCCCGCTGGCGGCGCCCACCAAGCAACTCTGGCCTGACTGTCCAAACGAATCGGCACAATTCCTCTATCATCTCATCACTGCGCGTTGCCTGATTGCGAGCGCACTTGAGTGGCACTGCCAGGTGGACTCAGATGGTCTAAGGTTACGTTGGATAGTATCAGCTTATGTCGCTCTTGGTTCGCCTTTGCTCGCTTTGTTGTTTTACCACCTGAATGACCGAGCGGCTTTTGGCTAATTGGTGAAAGTCTGATGGTGGGAACACTCAAAAAAGCAAAACCAGAGTCGAGCTTGAGAGATGAGTGGATATGTGTTGGCTTGGCTCGGCTTTAGTTCGAGGCTGGGTCGAGCAGTGCTCACCGTGGCCGCCCAAGTTCGGGCCAAAGCAAGCGGCAATTAAACAATGACCAGGGCTCGTGATTTTGGTTGGCCGAATATTTAACTAACACAAGCGGGCGCTCGTAGGCTGGCGCCATGGACGAGAATAGGAAGGGTAAATATCCCATTGAAAGAGGGTCCAGAGAGGGCGAGTGGGCCTTTCTAAAGGGGAACAAACTTGAGCTCATGGCAGCATTGTTCTTCCAATGCGTTGGTCAACGCAATCAAGCCGGGCAAGCAGCAGGTTTCGGTAAGGTGAGGCGAGGTGAGGTGAGGTGAGGTGAGTGAAACCAGCGGCAGTGTGCTCTGTGTCTGCAGAAACAATGGGCCAGCTGAATGCACTTGCTGGCCAGCGTGGCCAGCTCAAGCAACGACAAATTGCGCTGGCTCGCTTGTTAGTGGGCAAACTTGATCTGATTTTGGGTGGGAGCAGATGAGTTTGGGTTGAATTGGAGCATGAGTTAATTTTGTTTGTTTGTAGGCAAGCGAGCCAGCCTTCAGCTATGCCGGCCGACGAGCGAGCGAGAATCTTCGCCTCCTCCAATCTCTGGCCCGATAGAATTCAATTAGTTGCAGGATAGGCTGGCCGCAGGTGAGCTGATTCGTCGCGCTCGAGCCGAACCAAGCCGCTTGGGCAAGCAACTGGCCCGGGCGGCCTGCGGGAGGGGCGAGACTGGGCGCCAGGAAGGAAGGAAGCGGCATGGGAGCAAGAGCGGCCACTGTTGACCAGCTGGTTCGTGCGCCGATGCGGCCGGCCGCTCGGCGGACCAAACGAGCGACATGCGCGCAACCGCCAGCGACAATAATCCAGTGAATTGAGGGCGAGACAGGAAGCGGCGAGGGGAGGAACCACAGGAATGGCCACCAGACGGTTTGAGGGCGAAACAGGAAGAGAGTTGCGGCCATTAGGGGGTGAGCGTCTGCAACCATTAGTGGTGCTACCAAGTGGTGTCATCCGCTCGCGTTCGAGCTGTTTGCAAGCTAGAGGATCAGCTCGCAAGTTTAAGTTTCCTCTGAAGAAGAGGAGGGAGGTGGGCTAATCACGCCGGCATGGCCGCACATAAGGCTAATGGCAGCCACGCAAACGTCCAACACTATTAGGCCTGGCCCTTTGCCCTGCTAAATAGCGCTGAGGTTAGCTTGACGTCTGAGGTTTCGTGCATCCAGGGAGGAGGTAGAGGCAGCAGCTAAGACAAAGGGGCATTTTTAAGCTTAAAATTTATGACATAACAAAAGTGAGCCAGCTTATGTGTATGCACAAGGCGCGTAAGCACTCCAGTTGGCGAGCTCGAGTGGTCTAGTGAGGGCAAACAATTAGTTGGCTCACTTTCAATTGGCTTGGCGACTCCATAAATTGCGTGCTACAAGCTTGCGAGGCCCACCTTTGGGTTTGCAAGTTAACCTGNTGGATTAATACCCNATTCACCGGAAGGAGGCGAGGCTGCAGTTTTAGAGTTGAAGCTGTGAACGGCGAGGCGATAATTTTATGGACTTGAAGTGGCAAGTTCAACGCGCTTAGCTAGCTCGATTTGCGCCGTAAAGCAAGAGGCAATGGCGCAAAACTCAATCAAGAGCCCACTCAAACTTGCCAGCATTTTATTGGCCGACCGGCCGGCTTGTTTGCAAGCCACCGGATTTCGTTTATGGACCAGTCCAACAACTTGAGTGGCCAACGAGCGAATCGCCTCAATTGCAACAATGAACCTTAGAAGGGAGGTTTTATAAAGCAGGCAAGCGGGCCGAGTTGCGCTCTTGCTTTCCGATCAAATATGAATAACAATTATACGAGATGCAAGGCAATTGCATTACGCAACTAGCCCAAAGCCGCTAGATTTCTGTCGGCAAGCTAGGAGTGGCGCAAATAAAAGCTTGCCTCAGGGGCGACAAGGCTGGCCGGAGAGTTGTGCAAGTTGTTGTTTTCATTGTAGGAATGGAACAATCCGATCGATTGATTGCCACACACACGCAGATAAGTGGGAGCAGCCGTCCAGAAAATCGCCCGCTTTCTCTCTCGGGAATCCGAATTCTGTCCAACAGATACAGTTATCATAACGAGCTCTCCGCCTATCAAACGGCCAAGACCTGTGGCTTCTCGCTTCCAAGCTAGCGTTTCGGCCCTCCAAAATGGGATTCCATGAGCGCACTGAGAGTTGGAGTCTCAATCACCTGAGAGAACTGGAGGGAGGAGGTGGACTTTCGGTGTAGCCAGGGTTGGCATGAATTCTCGCACTGTGCTTTAAGTCAAATTAATGGTCGAAATATCCAGCCTCCAAGGTTCTTAAACAGTCGTCCAAGTTGGTCTTTCTCGCTCTCTCTCTCTAATCGGCTCAAATCCCAAAACTTCGATTACCTGTGCACTAGGAGAACCAGAGGGAAGCCGAGAAAGCTGACCACTAGGGAGCTGCTCGCTTCTTGGTTAGAATCAGCTCACAACCTGCATGTTGGAGCTTGATGACCGCGGATTCCATTATCGAGCAAGCGCGCAAAGTGCCTTATTGTTGCATGAGGGACGCCTCTGCTGGCCTCCCCACCTTGGCACCTTGCGCTCAACTGTTGCGATGGTCGCCGCTGCAGCCTCCATATAACAATGGGGGATATAGCATTGAAAATTAACGATCACCATGAGGCTGGCGCTTGTTTGGCCGGCGAGTCCAGTGGACTATGGAGAAGAATTTCTCGTCTGATGTGGAGGGGAGGGGAAATTNAACTATCCTCCGGGGGAGCCTTGAAAGCGGGTGGAAGTTTACCCAAAAGGCCGCACCAGCCTGCTCGCCATGCCGGCAAGTGAAACTTTTGCCTCTATTAGTTGGCCAGCCAAGGAGAATAATGATCCATCCGCCGGCGCAAACCAATTCCGGTTGATGGCTACGGGCGGCCAGCTAGGTGGAGTGGAGTGGAGGCAAGGAGGAATTCAAGACTAGCTGCCTCCACCTTGAAATGGCTCCGGTTCCTCTTGGCCGCCAATTTGTAGCCGCTAAACGCGCACACTTTTAGCTACAACAAGTGTTTTACTTGGCCAAAAGTCTCGCTCCCTCCTTGNGCATCCATCTTGGAGCTCCATCGCGTCCGTCTCCTCAAACTNGCTAATGTATTCATTGTTAATGGGTCTGTCTTGCTTGGACGGGCCGGCCGTCGACACGAGCAAGACAGCCGAGAATTAACATAAGATTTCCATCGGAGCGGCGCGAAGGCTAGCCTAGCCTGTCCCTAGAGTGGCTTACTGGCTGGAGCTAGTTAAGGCGCCTCCAACACTTCCNCCAGGCGAGCGGCCACAGAGCGGAAAGAGGGCGAGGAGCCGTAATGAGCGTCAAGCCGTGGGGCACTCGCTAGCATGATTCGCAGGGGACGAGTTGCGTCAAGTGGGAGGGAATGGTTGTGTTGTTAGCTTGGTTGTGTGGTTCTAATTCAAGGTTGCTCTGCTGGACCAGAGCTTTTGGCCGCTCAAACTGACATGATGCGCGATACACAAGGCCGCTGAATTCCACCGAAGCCGTAGGCATTCACCTGAAATCGATCCCCAGTGCTGCTCTGCGCGCTCCTTGGACGCCCGGCGGCCCTTGGCTGGGCCCAGATTCCATTCACAATCTTATCTCGGGCCGCCAATCTCGGGGACTCCTTGGACTTGGCGGGCCCGCAGAAGAAACGCACCTTGACTCTTCCCATCTCTTCAGCTTCCTTCTGGCGGCATAAAACACTGGACCTGTGCAGTCAAAAACTTTCCCTCCCCAGAGCCACCCCTCCCGCAAGTTGGGGGCGCCTGGTTGGGGCGCTCGATTATTGGCGGCGTTGGAAGGGAGGCTCACGCATGAAAGAGATCCGCGGGTCGGGCGAAGACTCAAACGGGCGAGCGGAGGAGCTAGAATGTTGAGTGATGCAATAAAGCGGCCGCTCGGCGCTCTCAAAGCGAGAGTTTTGGCAATAAACAATTCGGCGCGCTCACCTGGCCAGTCGCCAGCGCCAACAGGTGAGCGCGCGAGGAAACTCTCCCTCTGGCGATCGTAACTTTGAACGACGACAGCCCAAATTAGCGACTGGCCAGTGCCCGNCCCAATCGAAGGCCCGCTTGTGGGCTCTGTTCGTGCAGCGCCAGAGTTCGTGCAATTTGCTGCGCGCAGCCGGCCCTGCAACAGGTGAGTGGGGCCGGCCCGCTGGACCGATAACCATTATTAGATTTCGAGGCTGGCGCCAGCAGCGCGGTGGCAGCGTATTGGCGTCGGCCGCCTTTGGCTCAGCCAATGAAAGTGCCCAGTCGTGGAGCTCGAAGCCATTCTAAGGCTCCTTCCTGCGAGCATGTCCCACAGTTCGTCAGTTTTCAACGAGC
>Ga0058699_1000234_pt1 | contig 16571 bp, 10 predicted proteins | sample AgamicAtPe_FD_55078 | JGI IMG/M metagenome (GOLD analysis project Ga0058699, IMG submission 55078) | Agave microbial communities from Guanajuato, Mexico - At.P.e | ecosystem: Host-associated > Plants > Phyllosphere > Phylloplane/Leaf | place: Guanajuato, Mexico | collected 2012-10-15 | reverse complement strand
TACCAGTCAACATTGCCCGCTGGCCCAGAAAATTTTAGGTCTACAGCTGCGGCAATGTTCATAAATCATTAAATGATGTTCCAGGCTGTTTTAAGGCTCTAGCTAGCCAATCCCACGAAATCCATGGGTGGAATTAACAAACGCAAGCTTGGCCCCAAGGGAAGAATATACGATAGTAGGAAACGAAGAAATCCGTTCAATGAGAGAAGATATCGTCTGATGCCACTGGAGCGTCAAGATGAAGATAGGTTTTATGTAGTTGAGAAATTATTAGATCGTAGGCACAATCAAGACACCGGCCGAGAAGAATATCTTGTCCGTTGGCAGAATTATCCACCAGAATGGGATAGTTGGGAACCGAGGACAGAATTAGAAAGGAATGCCCTCGACATGGTTAATGAATTCGATCGCACTAGCACGAGCCAATTCCAAGATTTCCAGCTCCACTGCATCTGCCGTCAACCATACCGTTTCGATCAGGGTGGAATGATACAATGTTTTCATTGCCATACTTGGTATCACTTCAAATGTTTGCACATGGACATGGAGGAGGCAAACTCGTACGCAAAGTATTATTGTCATGAATGCAAGAGAATGAATCCAGGCTTCAAGAGCATGGTTAAAATCGAGAAGCTTNCAACATTTTACGGCATGACATTAGCTGAAAAATCATAATATTTATTTAGACGGATGAACTTCAGAGACTTCACAGGGATCGTCCACATCCTCACAACAATTAACTGCATCCTCGTTCCCATGACTGATATTCGACAGCTTTGAGAGCCTATTTTCGCCAATATAACGTTTCACTATNGACTCTGAAGGCAGATCGATGGTTTTTCGAATGAATTTGTACGCAGATCTCGAGCGAAGATAAACCGACGAAGAGAAAGTCTTGACATCTTTCGACCATCTGTTTCCGTGTTTCGATGCAGGACTCTTAATTTGACGTTTGAAGATCTCATAAATACAGGGATCGAAGTCAGCTCGACAAATTTTCAAGCATTCAAGTAAACGCATCCTATTTGATCTTCCCTTCATTTGTGATCTCAATTTTTGATACCTGTGGTTGACTACCGCAAGTCTACGTTGGTAGTGACGTACCTTGTGTTTTAGAGCCACAATATGCGCATTATGATCTGACTTTAGCATGGACAAGGTGCCAGAAGGGTACTGGATGCTTATGACCCTACCCTCTCGGTCGTAGTTTATCTTGGGATTACTATTATAATCTACTCTGGTGCTCATAGCCTGATCACTTGAAGCGTCTTCGTTTTGGTGTGGGGCAAGTTGCATGTCGGTCAATTGAGCTGGGCAGAGATTCGTCATTTCGTGGGTTTGATCTGATTCTAGCTGAGGCTGTAACTCTNCAGCCGACATGAACGTTTCATTATAATTGGTACCGCAAGGGGCATTATAGTATGTATGGTCCTCGACGAAGCTCCCATAGTTCAAAATCTGTTGATGACAATCGGCCTGATCCATTGCCATCGTCAGACTGGGTTGGTCTTGTCCATTAGTGTTGACTATATTGTTTGTATCAACAAACGGCCGAACAAATCCGTCGTCGCAGTTGTTAATCGACTCATACGTCGTACTATAGCAATCGCTCGGTGGGACAGGATCTTCAGGTTGTGAATGTGGCAATAATCTTTGCTGTCTGGTCAAGTTCGATGAGTTTTTGAGGCTAGCGCACTCCACCATGAACCTTCGGGCATCGATATGTTCAAGGGGAACTCCATAGGGTGCGGGCACGGCGTGGCCGACAAGCCGANTCGAGGACCCCAAGAATTCTCTCAAAAAGTGTCTCTGGCAAACACGGAATGTTGATATTCGGTCTGGCGTGTTTCTCCAAATGCTGGTCAGCTCAGCATTTGAGCAATTGTTGACCCATTGTAAACATCTCTCGTAGTCTTTGGGGAACTTGTAGAACATCAATCTGGGGTCTTCTCTATTGTCGCTATCACAGTCTCTATACCAGCACTTGATGAATTTGGGCATTTTCTTTCGCCTTCTCTGGTGCAGACTCAGTTTGAGAGATCATTTCTTGACTAAGATCTATCCATAATCTGCTTTCGTTGACGAATATCAGTTGCGAGTGAAAAAACCATTCGCCGATCGATTAAAATTACGATTGTTCGTATACAAACCCCAGCTCGAGATGCCAAGAACAGAAACAACCTGAGCTTTATCATTAATTTATTTACATTTTTCGCTCGCGGTTCTGTGCGCGACCTCTCTAGAGCGCATTCAATCACGCGAAAAGGTTAGTCTAATAACTCATATCATCTCACGAGGCACTTGGATTGACAATGGTTTTATCACACAGTCAATTTCATGATCCAGCGTATCCTGGCTGAGCGGTGTTATTATGGCGAGTCTCCGTTTTTCATGATCAACTTGGGCCACTATGCCGCAGCCAAAAAAGGTGTTCTCTCCAATATCGTCCAAGATATTGCACGTGGTATTTGCACTGGTACCGCCACTGGTACCACCATTCAACGAGGGTTTCCTCAACTTGACCAGGTGTACCCAGGAATGGTACAGCAACTCTAGCACAATGTTCTCTTTCAGCGGATAACTCGAAACACAGTGAAGNGAAATCGCATTCAGCTCAAGAAACTTGGGTTCGAGTTTCATGATTGGTTTGAACAAGGCCTCAGGTATCATGGCGAAATAGGCTAGCTGCAAGGCAGTTCGGTTCTTAGCCGCCATTGAAGATGAGTCGACTAAAGCGAATGGCAGGTTGTAGATGTCGCAAGTGTATTCAAGCTTGTTTGGCTCGTGTGAGCTCTCGTAATAGAACGAGGCGCGGGTATTTTCGAGAGCTTTGGCGCTTAGATCGGCATAGATGGTTCTCATTGGGTCCGACTCAACATTGAGAACTATTAGGTTCGTTGGCTGACAAATTTTGATGAGATCAACGAGCATAACGAGGCCAACATTTCTTATATGTCCCATAGTATTGATGAAAATCGGGCGCTTGATCAACTGTTCNCTTTGGTGCTGTCTCACTTGATCGTAAACAAATCGGCAATTTTTGACGTACATCCTAGGGTTGACAGACATGTTGGTACCTCCAACGCTAGAGATTGCAATGGGTTTATGTTGCATAATGTTGAGATACGACGGACTCCTTAAGGGTTCAGCGCTAGAATTGATCCGGTGTGCCGATACAAGTCCGGGAGTTGTCATTTCGGGTTGGCCGGGGTCGAAATCCACGTAATACGCGAAACAATCATCTTGGACTTGGCAGTCCTCAGTGCTTGCTGAGTCAATATTTGGCAAATCTTCACTTTGATTGCTAGTTCGGATGTATCGATTGAGTAAATAACGAAGCAGAGATGATTTGCCATTGTTTTTAGCTCCGCAAAGCAAGACTACAGAGCTCTCATCGATTTTCAACCTGGAGCTTATATCAGCCCATTGAGATTGCGCCTTATTGAGGGACCTCCTATTCTTCTCGCTTACATCAAAGTGGACTCCGTAACCAGTTACAAAGTTCTTGATGTATTTTGCCATTTTACCTCGTGCTCNGGGCCTCTAATACCAAATACTGTGTAAGGAAGAGGATCGGCACACGCTCGTTGTGCAGGACGTTGTGTGTCTGGCTCTAACCAATTCATAATTTTGAAAAGGCCTGCATTTAGCGCTCGATGAGGCGATAGATTTCCGGTAAGCTTCTGGTTTGATAGGTTAGTTTCGTAGTTCGTTGAGAGGATTGAGAGTCAGCGAGGGGCCGCCTTCGATCCAATGCAATGGTGAAATGCTGGATGCGAGCAGCGAATCGGAATTCAGTATATGGTTGTGCTCCAAGATGAGTTCTCTCTTATAGAGTTACAATGCGCGCTCGACACCAGTTGTGTCGCAAGTTGCGCGCATTGTTGCAGACGGTCAGCAGCTGACCATATAACCGGCGATAACTTACAACTCGGTTTCAAGGGATCGTAAATGTGACAACAAAACTGCCCACACCAGTCACAATAGCTTTTAGAAGAGAACTCATGTTCTTCCACATTCATCGAAGCTCACCATGGGTGTCGACAACCTGTTAACTTTCGTCAAAAACGCGACCACCACAACTCACATCTCGGAAACCTCCGCGCCCAATTCGACTGTTGCTGTTGATATTAGCCATTGGATTTACAAAGCCTGTTATGCATGCCCTGAGGCTCTTTACCACAAGAAAAACCTGCACGTAGTTTATAATACTATTGTAAGTTACATAGAAAATTATGTCAATCTCTTGGAGTTTCATCACATCAAGATCATGTTTGTCTTTGATGGGCTCAAGCTGCCTGCCAAACATATAACGCACCAGGAACGTGCATCAAAGAGAAACGAATCTAGACAGATGGTCGAAAAGCTCTTAGCCAGCAACAATCCAACTGAAGCACGGAAATACATGCTCAGGTGCATTGAGATCAAATTCGACATTGTCCAACGAGTTATAGATTATTGTCGGCGCAAGAGGATCGAGTTTATCATTGCACCTTATGAAGCTGACGCCCAATTAGCCTTCTTCAACAACAACAACATCAGCGAGTTCATTATAACAGAGGACACAGATCTGATCCTGTACGGTTGCAAGAAGATAATCTACAAGTTGGACACAACAGGCCACTGTCTTCTNTACGAGCGCAGTAGGTTATCTAGATGTTTCGGTCCTCACGGGGTTGAATTTGAGAAATTTCGAAGGATGTGCATCCTGTCAGGCTGCGATTACCTCAAGAACATTCCCAACGTTGGCCTCCAATCGGCGAAAAAGTTTTTCCTCTTAACTAGACAGGACAACATCAGATTGTTGCTTCCAAGACTAGCCACTTATCTGAAATCACCAAGACTAGCTGGGAAAGTGAGTGAAGAGTACATTAATGGTTTCATCAATGCTGAGTCTACTTTTAAACACCACATTGTTTATGATACAGAAAAGCAAAGACTTCGGCCACTCGAGCCTTACCCAAAAGGCTGCTCCTCGAGCGACTTTCCTCAAGCTGGCAAAAGGTTTCACAACATACTCGCTGCCGAGCTAGTAAATGGTCGAATCAACTTGGACGAGATAGACCCAGAATTGGATCTTGATGCCGGCTCTGATGCATCTGACGACGAGCAAAACCATACCGACGACTGCGAGAAGCTTCCTCGACCCATCAAAGTTTAGAGGTATCCTTGCCGAGCTAAATAGAAACAATTTGCGATCAATAAACGGAATGTTGACCAGGATCTTGCGGCGCAAACGCGTTTCTTTAAGTTTGCTTACTAACTGGCAAGCTAGCAACCAGAAGCAAGCTAGCTGGCGGCCACTGTTGCTATTGGTCCTGTAGTTCTTTATCACGACTTCCGAGTGTTGCAAGCTGCAAACAGTCGCGACGAAGGGGAACAGCAAGTGATAAAGAGAAAGTGGGGTGGAAGCGAGAGTGTGTTTGCCAGGTGATCGAGCTGGCCCTGTTCTGGCCATGAAATTCGAATGGGCCACGGAGTCGCCGCAGAGCGTGCTTGCGCCGCCAAAGACTTACGACCAGTCAAGTGTGTCCCAAGTCTCTGCAGCCTCTCAGCGCCTGATTGCGGCAGTCGCATGTCGGTGGTCATATGCAGTTCGCTTGTCCGCCTTTACGACCAAACAGACAATCTCGTCCTGGTTCTGCAACTTGCAATTTAGTGGCCACTCGAAACGCGCCACTCCTGCCGCCATGACCAACCCACCAACTGAACCCATGACTCTCCCTCTCAATCGACGCGCTCAAAGTCTGAGCGCGGGCAAGCTCTGTTGCGGGGGAGGAAGTTTGCGGCTCTTTTGCTCAGGAGTCTCTCGTGTGTGTGTGGTTTGCCTTCGATTTGCGTCTTGCCAGAAGCTTGCCTTGTTCGTTGGCCTGTCGAGTAGTCTTCAGAGGCTCAGCTAGTTAGCTTGTTGGCATGCTAGTTAGTCGTTTGCTTGGTATATCAGCCAGTCGAGGGAAAATCAGTGTTGGCCAGGTCGCTCAAACTCTAGGACCTAGAATTTAGTAAGCGAGTAGTCGACTAGACCTTTCAGTTCAACGAAAGATCTAGATGTTTAGCATGAAGGTGAGCGCGCGAACAGAGTTCTGAAAACACCAAAATCTGGCCATAGGCGCCTCGATTCAACAAATTATGTCAAACGAAGACCGAGAGGCGAGCAGCAGACTGAGGTCGGTGGGCGTCTTCAGCACAGAAGACTCGGACAGTGGAAAAGGAAACACTTCGAGCTCTGCAAGTGTTAGCTCAGAGGATGCCTGCCAGGATGGCGATGATCAGGTAAAGAACAAAGCGACTTTTCCGCTNAAAGCTTGGCCGAGTTTCTTTTCGTCGATTCAAACCTATTCGATCGTTTGAGCAGGTTAAAATTGTTAGTCGTAGTTCAGATACAAGAGCAATACTTGACTACCCCCGGTCAAGAGAAATAGGGTCTACGTGTTAGGTTTGTTAGGCGGCAATTGCGAGTCTCCAATCAATATTGCTCGAGTGGCACTCTAGTCTAGTGGATCGACTTGTTTGGCTGCCGGTCAGCTTGAGGTTGGCAGCAAAGGGCGGACATTCTGTTCAATGGCTAGGAAATAACGGTGGCGGTGGCGCCAGCACAGCGGCAGTAGGAGCAACTTGTGGCCTAAGAGTTGGTCTCTGAACTTGCAATATTGTTTGCGAGTCCTTGCAAACTTCCGAACTCGCCACCCGATAGAAGAAAAGGCTTGGCCTTTTGCGTTTGGTTGGCCAGTAATCGTTCGAGACAATGCTGGCCAAAGATGGCGCCTTTGCAATGACAAAGCGCGACAAACGCTTTGCCGAGATGCGGAAGTTTGCCATTAGTGCGTGCGCACAACATGGGCAAACAAGTTTCTTCATTGTTTTCTAAGCTGTGCATTGTGTTTGCTTGCCTAAGCCAAGTTAGCTCGCCTGACAGGTGCGCTTCGAGGGGATAAAATTTACTCTCTAGCAAAAATGCCGCAATTTGGCTTTGGATTGGCTCTGAACTCGCCAGCGGCCAGCTGAGATCCATCAAGATAACCAGAGTTTTAACTCGGCTACTAAGAGAGTTTGCTTTACGCCCCCACAACTTGTTGACCAGCAGTCCAATCTGGTTAGGTTTGCATTGTTTGATCTACAATGTAGCGGTATCCTAGTGCACGTTCGCGCGCACTCATATACTCAAATACGAGCACCATGGACAGCCAGAGGGGCAAGCGTCTCNATCAGTTGGCCATCTGATATTTTGTTGGCCGATATTTAGTTTGTGAGCGCGCTTAGCTTACACTTGCTCCATCCACTTGGAATCTAGCTGCGCAATTTGAACAACAAAACCACATGATATTAATAAATCAGAGACCCCAATGGATTCTAAGGCCGAATGCTTCGTTGATGCTTCGGCCGAGTTTAGTTCGCATCACGAGGACAGGTATTGTCAAGCTCCGGACGAGACAAACGGAGGAGTGNAAGGCGNAGATGGCGGCGATAGTTTGCGAGAATCAACCAGTGCAGATCTCAGGGTTCGGCTGGAGGAGACGACAGTGATTTTGAGGATGGCTCTCAACAACGAGTTCGTCAGGGCGCTCGAGATTTGCGCGCCAAGGTGAGTGCAACCTTGATTGAGTCAGTCTACTTTAGTTGAGGAAGAGAGCTGCAGCTAACCTCCCTCGCAAACGCAACTAGGGCCGAGCACGAGCTGTATGCAAGCCTAGCAAACGCAACCCTATCCTTCCTTAGGGCTGCCCTGACGCTCGAGCAACAAGACCTACAGGCGGCTCTCACTGGCATCAACCAATCGTTCGAGGTTAGTGGCCAGAAGCGTCGCAAAACAAGCGCCGCCTCAATTGTGATGCGATTCCTNTACAAGCCAAACTACAACTCATACACAGACGACGAGATCCATGCCGAATTGGTCCACGCTGAATCGCTTCTACTCCTCGCTCTCATTTCCTTCCTCTCTGACCAAAGTATTATCTGCTTGGTGAAGGGAGCTTTCCNGATAAGAGCCTGCTATCAGCGTTACAAGGAGTGCCTATTCATCATGGAGAACAGAAGCGAGTGGTCAAGCGTTGAGGCACGGAAACACTTTGAGAGTGGCGTTCGAATGGGTCATGGAATATTCAACCTATTGATGTCTTATCTGCCCCGGCGCGTTCTTCGTTTCNTAGAATACGTNGGCTTCTCGGGAAATCGCGCGGTTGGCGTTGACGAGCTCGACAAATCGGTTGCCCTGGACGACGGGCTTAGGAGCGTATTTTCAGCTTTAGTTATACTAACCTATCACAGTTACATAGACAACCTCTTCGGGCTCGGAAGCTATGACGCCGAGAAGGTAGAGCAACTAAACAACTCCTCCCTCGGCCACTACCCAAACAGTGCCTTCTTCTTGCTCTTCCGCGGTCGATATCACCAAATGCAAGGCAACCTCCCTCAAGCAATCGAGAGCTTTCAAAGATGCATAGAGGCCCAGGACGATTGGAAGCAGTTTCATTCAATTTGTCACTGGGAAATCATGTGGTGCCATGCAGTTCAGATGGATTGGGTTCAAGCAGCAAAGTACTCGGATTTGTTACGCAAACAGTCGAAGTGGTCGCCGGCGAGCTACACCTACCAGTACGCGACCTTCTTGTACGCGCAATTGGTTGAGGACGAACGTAACGGTTTTTGTCCAATTTATACGGCAGAGTATGAAAGCCGTATGAGTTCGATCAGAGAAATTATGGAGCGAGTACCTGAGCTTAGAATCCGTTACGCTGGCAAGACGATTCCGGCAGAGAAGTTTGCCATTACAAGGGCTGCCAAATTTTGCAAGCAACAGAACCGGCTCTCACTGCCAGCATTGGAGTTTCTTTATATTTGGAACATATTTGCAACACTAAGGAACAGCCCTCAGCAAGTTGAGCGTCTTCTAGCTAGAATGGACCAAGAGATTGAGTACATTGATGGCAAAATTGGAGCTATCAGTGAGACAAGCCAGAGCTTGGATGGAAGCGATGAGAGCGAAAGTCGTGCTGAGGACAACTGGCATGATGACCTAAGTCTGGCTCTCCTCCTCAAGGGAATGTGTCTCAAGCACTTGAATAGACTTGACGAGGCCGAGGAGTGTTTCATGAAGATCATCGACGGGCAGGAGAATATTACTGTGGACACTTTCCTCGTGCCACACACGGCAATGGAGCTGGCCGTCTTGAAGCTGACTCTTGGCGAGCTCGACCAGTCGAAACAATGGATCAAGCTTGCGCGCAACAACTACACCGGTTACCTGCTCGAAACAATGGTTCATTTCAGATTGCATGCGGCAAGTAGGGTTATCAGGTCAGAACAACAGGATCTTGCTTTGGGCGAATCGTGGAATTCGGAAAACAGAATAGAACATTCACAAACGAAGTTGGAATCACAACTAGATCGGGAGATCAGAACAAATCAAACTGTTGCATAGGACTTTTCGAGCTTCACAAGTTAATCTCGATCCAATAAACATGACCGATATTTGGCTCACTGACGGTGGCTCTCTCATCGAGCCCACCATTGGCAGGGAAGCGTCGCTGTTTGCACACCTGTTTCATTAACCTTGCTACTTTCCGCGAGTGTTAGGATGATGAAGCCTTGCTCATAATGCACAAATTGCTGAGGCGAAGACTTAATTGGCAATAGGAGGCTTGGACCCTCATCGCGCAAACAACAGCTAATTGTAACGCCTGGGTCTGTCGTTTTGGTGCTCCTTCGATTGAGTTCTGTGATGATTAGCCGACTGATGAGCTAGCCACACTAACGGATATTTAGAAAGTAAGATAGTATCAGGCGAAAAAATGTTGCGCTGTAGGACTTGAATCAGGATTGAAATTTATTCCTTAGCTGTCTGTCAATAATGCTGAATGAAAGGGCTCTCAGTCCCATCGATCCATACCAATTTGCGTCTTGAGATTGTGCATGACTACAAGGGGATCTTGCACGGACTGAGCAATAATACTGAAGTGTTTTGTTTGAGACTATCAACCCGGTTAGTTCTCCGGCTTCGGCACGCTAGGATTGTAAGGAGTACCTTTAACCTCAACCTCAAGGTAGTAAGGCCTCTTAGCATTTGCCCCGAACAAGAGAGGAAGTTTAACTGGGCCCTTGTTCATCATTCGGTCGAGACTTTCGATTGCCGTGCCGAGCTGGTCGCCAGCCTCAAGCGGTTTGTCCGAATCGATGGCAACAAAACGCAACAGAGTGCTGTTTTGCATGGGCATTGGTCGGCAAACGAAGTTCCACTTCGGTCTACTGTTATCTTGAATCACATAAGTGTGACAAACATCATCGGTATCCTCATAAGCTGGCCCAGCTCCTCTTATCACATTGATCACTACAAACACATCGGACTCGCCATTAAAGGGGCCCTGGTCTTTATCTTCCACAAATGCTGAGAGAACTCGTAGTTCTATGTTGTAGAGATCTGTGTAGGTTGGCACGTAGTCGTCTTGTCTACACTTGCCCAGGATGCAGCGATGGTCGTCTTTGGCGCCACAACTCATGGTGTGTTGCATGAAGTAGGTTTGAACTATGCCTTGTTTTGTGATACAATCGATGGCACATCTTTGGGCATTGACCGTTTGAGGTTAGATTGGCAACTTGTATCGGTAAAACGTTGACCAGAACGTTTAGCGAAGGATGCTAACTTACCCCTCGTTCCTGACAGCCACGTCCTGAATGTCTGAGCTCCTGAGACCTGATCGCGCCGTACAGTAGGTGACAGCATCTTGTTTCTTGAAGCAAAGGACCCTCGGTAACTGGATGCCGAGGCCAATCAAGGTCACGATCAGAATAATACCGCTATTATGCATGATTTTTCGAACTAAAGACCAGATTTATCCAACTTTGAACTCTTCGCAGTCGAAAAAATGGATCCAGATTCTTGTCGCTGTCTCTAGCTCTGGGTTTGACTGCTATCTAGTTTAGTTTACAAATGTTTATTTTAGAATCTCTGCCGACGAGTGATCGCTTTGGTAGCGAGAAAAATAAACGCTAAGCTTCGATGAGACACTTTGAGTAGGAGACGATACAATCCGGGTCAGTCTTGGTGAGTTTAAGTAAACAAACGACTTGCCTGCGCGAGCGCCTCTTCTTTACGAATAACAGTCGAGCTTTGAGTGTCTTCAGCGATGGCGCTGGCTGAGAGAGCCTAATCGAGTCATGATAAGGCTCTAGAAGCAACAACCTTCCGCCGCATGAATCCATGCGAGTTTATCGCCGGGAGGTGAAAATCGCGTCGTCTGTTGCGGATATCTCACGACAGGCAACAAGCTGGTCTTCGGTCGNCCGTGCTGACCGATTTCAGTTGCGTGAAACTCGGAGTACAGAAGAACTCTTTGGCACGNATCGNGAANAAGGAACCCTTCTCATCTTGTACAAAAGCGCTTAGCCTTCCAGGTAATGTGCTNTCTGCCCATTTTCCTATCCTCAAAGGCACTCGTAAAAACTCGACTAAAATCGATTCTCTCTTGCCTGGCCCTCGGCTGAGCCCGCAAACTGAAGGCTTGGTTTATTTACATAACAAATGGCGCTCTTTATTGCAACAACTCAACACTGGCGGGCAAGCAGTCCAATTTCGTTAGGCCAGTGTATTGATCAGCATACATTTGCCTTGAAATCGGCCATTCATCAGTATTCCTCAGATCCCTCGTCGTCGCGCCCAATTCGTCTTGTTTGAGTCCGACCGTTGCGAGTCTCCGACACCACTCCTCTCGTGCGGCCATTGTTCGTAACTGAACTCGACAATTTCGAGTATCCGTCGTCGCCAACAAATGCGGAAGCCGATGAGGCCACCGACTGGCCTCCCATAGGAATCTGGCGGTTCATGCCTGTGAGATAAGTAGGTGGGAGTTGAGATTTGAATGAGTTGTTGCTCGAAACATGGAAACAAATTCAAAACTCTTGCACTTACCATAGCCAGACATTTGCTGGAATACGCTGTCCATCATGTTGCTAAAATGGCGCATTGGCTCAAAAAAATGGCTCCCATAATCAGCATAGTCCTCGCCGTCATAACAATCCTCGTCCTCGTTCTCGTGCCTGCTTCTATCCATCGGCCTCTTGGCCGGCCTCCTCGACTCTGGGTCCCCTCTCGCTGGCTGCTCGTCATCCTGGCTCATGGGCTCCTCCTTGTCTGTGCTCTCTCCACTTCCGTCGGGCCGCATTTCGGCCTTAGGTCTGGCTCTGTCCTCTTCCAATTCATCNTCGTTGGCTGGGGCCATCGCCATGGAGGTGGCCGAAACAGGTCTGTTGTTGGCAGGCGCTTGCTGTCCCTTGGGGCGACTAACTTGTCGCCTCGTGTCAAACTGATCGGCCAGCACCAGGCTAGCCGCGAGGATACAGCAGCAGCAGGCGACATGAAACAACCTGGTCCAGTTTGGCGCCATGTTTTCAGTTCAGAGCCGGAAAATGGATCGTTTTGTCCTTTGTAAACCTCAACTAATCGTCAACTAACGACGAGGACTTGCATTCTGAGGGACGAGTTGAGAGGGAGCCTTTCGCGCCGAGCACCTGATGAACAGGCCAACTTGGATCGCTGGGCTTCTTTCGCCATTGCATCACAAGGTGCGAATAAACATCATCATTACTTATTAGCAAAGTTGTCAGCGGTGCAAGTGCAAACGGCGCCATCAAGACGTGCAACCAAACAGGTTCACTCTCTAGAAATCGCAAGCGACCTTTGCAAAAGCCAACTCGGAGGGAGACATTAATTGAGTTCACAGGTGAGCACTCGACAATTCAAGTTTAAGTTCTGTTCAAGGGAAAGAAAGCTGGTTGCTGTAAATATGCTCAATCCCTCAAGACATAAGTCATAATTATAAGTCTGCCAGGTTATCAGGTTGTGGGCTGAGCGAGAGAGGTGTAATAGATCATAATTATCATGGTTTTTGGTTTGTTTGTTTGTAAAATTGATGAGGAAATAAGTCTCGATTCCAGCCGCCTGTTACCAGCCAGCAAGCGAGAGATTTTGGATCGGCCAGGATCTTTATTATGTTACCTGGTCTTACGAGGATCATTAGCGAAATTTTGCAAAATGCTCGTGGGACAAGATGATTGCGTTGGGTGGCGTAAAAAAATGAACAGCCGAAGCGAGAAATGAACCACCCGCAAGCCGTGGCCAATTGGACGAGTCAATGGAGTTGGGGGACGCGACATTGGAAGCTACCAAGAGAGTTCACATGTTGCTGATGTAGCAACATCCGCCAAACTGATAGCTTTATTCTAACGTCTCGTTCTAGTTTTAACAGAACTCGAAAACATATCACAACAAATTCTCAATTGCTCGGCCTCAACTGTTGGTAGTCGCTGGACTGCTGCTGCTGCTGAAAGTTTTGGTGGTAGCAGAGGGCTGCCTGTTGGCTGTCGGCTTGGCTTTGCGGCTGAAGCTCGCCGCAGCACCTGAGCATCGCCAGCTGGTGCTGCTGCGCCTCCTGTTGCTGCTGATCCTGGCCACTTGGACACTGGTAGATGGTATAGTCGCACTGGCGGGGCGGCCGCGGGAAGCCCCTCTTAACAGTCGCGTACACCTGCTGCTGAAGTTGCTGCTCCAGCACCGAGGCCACGCTCAGGCCAGGTTCGGGTTGGGCCCCTTGCAAGGTCAGGTAGGTGTCGCCCGCTTGGTTTGCGCACTGTTGCTGCTGCATCATGTTGGCCACAACAAGGCTATCCAGCATCTGTTGTTGTTGCTGGTGCTGCTCAGCGCCGGTGTTTTCATGGTGAAGTTGTTGATGTTGTTGCTGCTGCTGGATGAGCTGATGCAGGATCTGTTGCTGCTGCTGACAGTTGCTTGGCAAAGTGGACGATTTTCCAACTTGACCAGTTTGGTTCTTGGCCGCAGCATGGACAAGGATCGGTGTCACGTAGTAGCCCTGTGAATCCTCAGGCTGCTTCTCAGCCGCCGACTGCTGCTGATGATCTGCAGCCCGCTCCTGGTTTGTGGCGATATTGAGCGCACTTGCGCCGAGGCACATTTCGGCCTCGCTGCCATTGATCACGCTTGTTATGTCAGTGTTGTGCGGACTTGTTGGCCTGAGGTGGTTTGCGCCAAGATAGGCATAACCTGGTTTGTCTTGCGGCCCAACTCTTGCGGGCGCCTGTTGCTGCTTGCTGGCATAGATGTCACTTAGCAAAATGTTCCCCTGTTGGCTCTGCGCAACTTGGGCCCCGTTCAGCTGGCTCAGGTACATTTTCTGCACTGTGCTGCTGTTGATGGTGTTGTTGTTGATGTCGGCAGCCTGATGATTGAGGCTCGGGAAGCTGCGAGACTGGAGGGTTCCGTTGGGCTTGGGGGCGTCGGCTGAGGTGTAGTAGTTGCTTGAGGATTGATTTGAGCGCGAGGCCGACGATAGCGAGAGCGAGCAATCTGAGGCGGACAGGTGCCTTTTGCGGGCAACTAAGATGCATCCGGCGGACAGGATCAGAGAGACGAAGAGCAAAAAGAGGAACCAAGGCAACATTGGACCAGAGCCGGCGAGCAACTCTGAGAGGCTTGCGTCTGAGAATTGGAACTCGCCGCCCGAAAATTGCTGGTCGTCGCCCTTGTTCACCAGACTGCTGAGTTGGCCGCCGTTTGTGTTGAAAGAGTAGATGGCCTCCGTGGTGCCAGCCTCGTTGGTGGCCAGTATTTTGAGGTCATAGTTGAGCAAAGTGGACAGATCGTCGAGGACAATGGTTCCGTTTGGCGCCGTCGTCGCCTGCTGCTGCTGCAGCTGGCTCTGTTGCGCTTGTTGGCCATAGGAGGAGCGTTGGGCTAGTTGGTTGGAATTGCTTGCTTCATTTGGTCCGCTTAAATTTGTTCCAGCCGTTGAATGCAAGTCGGGGCCAGTTGAACTTGGCGACATCTGGTAGTTGGTGAGCTGAGTCCACTTCTTCGACCTGCTTGGCTTGAACATGATCTCGAAGGAGCGCCAGGCACAGGCGCCGTTGTGCCAGGCGGCCAGGTTGATCAAAACCGAGCTTGAGTTCATCGAAAGCAGGGAACTCTTATCGGGCGCAACCGGCGTTGAACCCTCAGTTTTAACCACAAGCGGATCGCTGGGCGCCGAGCTTCCAACTGAGTTCAGGGCCACAATATTGAACTGGTACCTAGTTCCACACAGGAGGTTTTCCACTATTTGCGACAGGTGGTCGCTAGGCAGACGGAGCTCGAGAGGCGCCGCCTCTGTTTGGCCGCCGCCCGCTGGCACCGCAATGGGCTTCCAAGTGAGCACAAAGCCGACAATGGGCTCGTTTGCCTGCGCCTCCTCCAATTGGCCACCCTCACTTTCGTCGGCAGCACCACCAGTGTCGTCGTCCTCGTTGTTGCTCGCGAGCTTCGTAGCCAGAGTTTGGCTCCTATTCGGCTCGCTTGGACTCAGATCGTCTGCAGTGTCGCCGCCTGGTTGGTGGGCTGGCGTCCTCTTGCGCGACCCTGGCGCCGCCTGCTGGAGTTGCCTGGCCGCAGACGAACTGGCCTGCGGGGCCCCAATGGCCGCGAGCCGCCAGGCTAAATGAATGGAGCGCGTCGTGCGACTTATCATGCGCAAGCTGGGCGGATCTGGCACATCAACGCGCCAGGTCTCGGCAACGATCGGTTCAGAGGCCGGACCTGCACCGCGACTGTTGAACGCTTGCACGCTAACCAGGTATTTCTGCCCCCTTCTGAGCGCAACCAAGAGNCACTCGTGCTCCTGCTGGCCGCTCTTGCCGCCTGCCTGGCCCACCGAGCTCGTCATTGCAGACTCCTGACCGCTCGGCTGGCTCAAATCAACTGTCTTGTACACGAAGGTGTCAGTTCTAGCGGCCATCTTAAGGTTTGGATTGTGTTGCTTGTAGCCAACGTAGAAGCCTGCGATTGCGCCGTAGTGGGCGTGGCGCTCTGGNGCCCGCCACTTAACCCTAAGTGCGCGCGACGAGACCGCTTGGGCCTTGACAAAGAGGGGCGGGTCTGCGGGCGCCTCGTCGTCGGTGCGAAACTTGATGGGCTCGTTGGCCATTCGCGAGGCTCCAAGCGCGTTCAGGGCAAACATGTAAAACTGGTACTCGCAAAGGGGAATCAGCGGCTTCAGTTGGATACTTGACTCGTTTCCTGGAACAGAGACGTTTGTATAGCGAAGCAGCTTGGAGTCGGCCAAAAGTTGCCTAGTGTCCAGTTGCTGTTGTTGTTGTTGTTGCTGCTGTTGGTCGGGTGGCGACGTTTGCGCGTACATAATAATGTACCTCAGGATTGGCGAGTTGCCCGAGTGGCCCGCAGACCAGCTGATCTTGACGGATCTGGCCTCGTACTCGTGGATTCGAATGTCGAGCGGCGGATCTGGGACAGCCTGAACGATGAGCTGTATGTTGGTGTCGTCGTTTCCGAATTGGTTCTGGGTTATGCAGGTGAAGAGGGCCGAGTCTTGGCGATCAGTCTCGGCAATACTGAGCTCGCTAAGAATTCCGTCCGTAAGCAAGGTCTTGCTAAGCGAGTAACGGGGCTCGTCAGCCGCGTACAATGGCATCTTGTCGCGGAGCCAGTTGATCTCTATTGGCAAATCGCCGATTGATTCGCACTTTAGTCTGGCTGGTTGGCCGCGCCGCACCAACTCGGTGCGCATCTTTGC
>Ga0058699_1000230_pt1 | contig 16617 bp, 8 predicted proteins | sample AgamicAtPe_FD_55078 | JGI IMG/M metagenome (GOLD analysis project Ga0058699, IMG submission 55078) | Agave microbial communities from Guanajuato, Mexico - At.P.e | ecosystem: Host-associated > Plants > Phyllosphere > Phylloplane/Leaf | place: Guanajuato, Mexico | collected 2012-10-15 | reverse complement strand
TGCTGCTGCTGCTGCAATTGGGGCGATGTCTTGTTGTTTCGAGCCAACATGGCTTGTTGGCTCAAGTTTGTCTTGTCGGTTGCTGACGAAACACTGCTCAATTGGATATTCTCGTCGTTTTCGCTCCCGGAACTTCCTGCACTCGAAATGTTCTGACCCTTTTGTAGAGTTCTTGCTTCAACTTGTGGTTGCTGCGGTTGTTGCCGAGTAGAGTAGTGGCTTCTATTTGTTCGATTGTTCATAAGATGCTGTTGCTGATACGACATTTGGTTCATTCGAAGCAGGTGGGCATCCATCTAAATTGTGCGCGATTTGTCTGTTACACCAACTTCAACGCCAAGATCTCTTTTGCTCCCAAACAGGCACTAGCGTACGATTGATCAATTGCAAGCAACAGACGAGCGAGCATGAAGGCCTAGCAAATCTGGCTTGGCAAAAAGGGAAGAGTGTTATTCTGGTTAGTTGGTTGCAGTTTCCTCCTAGACGCTGAATCAAATCTGCCATGAAGGATTGAAGGACTAACTTGAGATCTCAAACGAACAAAAATCGTGCTATACTTGTATGCTTCCCAAGCTAGCGCAAGCAAGAATTCTNGCAACAAGAAAAGGGTTATTGTTGGATAACTATTGTTGGAGTGTGCTAATCATAATAGAGATAATTTGCACTTTCTCTCGTTAACTAACTTATCCAACACTTTGAAACTAGATTCACTAAGGCCCTCATTTTGGTGTANACTTAAATGCTCGCTTTTGCTCAAATCTGAGAATTGGCTAGCTAGGCGGAGTCGGGGCAGGTGATTCCAAAGGAAGAAAGGAACGAATCGAACGAACGTTGCTTCCTTTAAGAGCTACAGTCAATCGTCAGCATTCGTAAACTAAGGCCAAGTGGAGGTGCTCAATAAGTTGAGAAAAATGAAATCGCTGACCGGCCAGCCGACCATTTTCTTGAATCATCATCCTTGTCGATAGTCTGGTCTGGGCTGAGCAGAGCAGAGCAGAGCAGAGCAGGTAGCCGCTAGCAACCAATCCACTGGCCAAACTTATCGTTTATTGTCATTGTGGTAACGCGTTTGTCGACAAAGGTTTAGCATGATCCTGCGCAACATGAGCTCGGTTGGCTTTCAGGGCATTAAACTTGGCTAGATTGCGTGATCTTTGTCCAATTCAGACCCCATCATCTGAGAGCTTGCCTGCTGCGTCCAGCGACAATGTTGACAGAGATTGAAACTAAAAGGCCCCCTGATGTTCGTGTTACGAGCCTAATGGTCGTGTTTAATGCGATTAGAAGTCAAACAGCACTTCGCTCATTAACATGGATATATATTACGAAATCTGTCAAGCCGATTTCAATAATTCTCAGGCTACTGTTGAAGGAAGTTGGTGTTTAAAAATTGAAATTGGATAGAAATCCAATCATTAGTCAGCACTGATTCGGTTGATGGGTTCGGAAGATAAGTTTGCGTTCTCATTGGCCAGGTAGGCAATGAATTATTGGGCCAATGAGATTTGAACTGCACGCAAATAGTGAGTCTGCACCGTGATAGCCTTGTGAGCAAGATATTTGAAAAGTTCGCTCGAGGGGCACAATTCAAGCGTGCGCAAACCTGGGTGCCCTCGGGTCAGTTCAAATTCAAAAATTAATGTCTCGAGAAAGTGATGGTGTCAGGTAATTTGATCGAGCCCTGACGGAAACGATCTCTCCGGCGATTGATCAGGCTCATTCAAGTTTGATTGTCATCCTTCGAACGCCAAGTTCACGAATCATGATACGAATTGAACCTGAGATCGAGCAGCTAGTAAACTCTCACATCTAGTTATACTTGTGTAATGGATTACTATGGTCGACCTAGTCGGCCAGTATTAATTTTGTTCCAACTAGATACCTGGACCAGGTTGAAGAATCGCCCGGAGCGTTCCTGAGTGTCCGAAAGAATGGTCAGTTCATGAAAATTCAATCATCACCGCAGATCAAGGTCATGATCTATCGGCCAAACGACCAGCGAGTGATCTGCAATTGATTTGTAGATAGAATTTTGAGACAATAAGAAGGAAAAGTGAACGACCCACAGGGACGACGCATAGTGAGTTGCGTTCGGCAAGGCTAATAATGGATTTGGAGCCTCGCAATTACGCCAAGAGGGGGGCCGTTTCAGTCACAACCAAGTGACCAGAGAAGCGAAAGTCTCGGTCGCGGGCAAATCGATCGGGGATTTTCTTTATCACGGATTTCGAGGTGAACTAATCAAGAAGCGTCCCTTCTTGGTCTGCAGCCGGTCAGCTGTGAGAGGAGAACGATTCGCTCCTACAAATTACAGGTAATTCTTGCCTTAATGTTAGATTACAACAGCACTGAAAAGACTCAACAAGGCATGTAAGTAGNGATGGTGGATCGAGAGTTGTGTGGTGGAAATTGTTTGTTCAAATATTGTTCGAGAGGCAATGAGACTACGAGTGATTGATGTTTGGAAGTTGACACATCGACGTTTCAGGCAAATAATCACAGTCGATCCATCATTATGATGCTACGAAGATAGTGGACTTCAAATTTTCACTACGAGATCGACTTGCTTTCTTAGAAGCTCGGCTCGGTTTGGGGAAAGCAGTTTAGCAAGAGAGAAAAGTCTAACTGTGTCCATTCTTAATGACGGGTTANTTCGGCAAATAGCCGAAATGAGGGTTGAGCCTTAAACGCGAGCAAGCACGCAACAAGTGTATTCGACCTGGCCCGGTTGAACCCCTTCCATCTATGTAACTACTCTAACATTATGAGCGAGCATTTAGTTAGCTAACCAAGAACTTGATGCAGAGAAACCATCATGTTATTCAGCCGACTTAGCCAAAACACTTCCTTTATCCTCTCCTCTCTTTCACTTGCAACAATGAGCGCCAAGTTTGGTTAGAGCAATGAGAACGGAACAGGAATTTTTGGGTGGGATTCGAACGAAAACGAGTAAAATCTCCACTTGCTTTCGGTTCCCTTTTGTTGGCCAGACTGGCAAGCCTCTCACAACAATGACACCGACACGCATACTGAACTTTCCAGCTCCACCTTAGTTAAATCTACCCGTGCTTAGACTATTGGCCAAAGACGTTTGGTTAGGCAGCCTGGTTGCGAGCAGAGTCGCACAATTGGCCATCATCACATTACCAGTTATTTTGACTGGAGGTGAAAAATCTCTTTGTTATTCGCATCGCCATTGTTGCTACTAGCCTCCATCACCGTTATATCAAACCAAAGTTCCGCCCAGTCAGACTGGCACCAAGTCGAGAGAGCAGACGTGCGATCTGTGACTCGAGATCTAGCCTCCACTCCTCGTTATTCAACTATAAACATCTGCTAAAAAACAGGCAAGTAGAAGTCAAACAACCAACCTCCCAAACTATCATCTTCCCCTAGCTACACGATGCGTTAATTAACAAATCAATTCATGTACCCGAAGGGGCTTAGTATATCTAATGACGATCTATACCCATCCATGGAGACTCAAGATTCAGGTTGCATTGCTTCTGCCTGTGTATAATTCGTTTGCTCGCCACCAGTTAGCCAAAAACGCAAAGTTAGCCTCGGGTATTGTACCCGGTGGTAGAGTAATGGATAGCTTAACGGCAAGCGTCAGCTGCTCCACCGAATAACCAGACAATGATCCCATCGATGGATAATTTCGGTGCTTATTCAGAACAACCAGCATTTTGCCAGTTAGCAGTTGTCTCTAACTGAGCTAAAGGCTACTTGCCTGCGCTACCTATCGGGCCAAGTTATGATCATTAACTTTCTCGATACATTCATTTGTTGCTGGCGCCACTGAGTGGTTCATTCGTGACCACTTCTGCCATTCTAACGATAACGCGGAAAGACTGGTAGTGAAATTACGCTCCAGATCAAGATGAGGATTGCTCTGGATAGAGCTTATTACGCATCCAAGGCATTGGATAATTGTGACTGGATTCGAGCAAGAGAAGAGCACTTGGCTGATGCCACTACAACCAAAGTTGCAGCCTCTTACAGTTATAACAAGCGTGAAATTTCTTTAAAAATTTAGCTTCAGTTTTGCAGAATAAAATAGCACCGTAGCAAGTATACGCGAGGTAAAGCCGTGCCAAATGGCCACTATACCATCTCTCGGAGGGCTAGTCAGAGAGAGCTTCGCCTTTCGCGCTAACTTGGATTGCATAAAACGTACAATCCTACCCTTCCCTGATGCTCGTCCACTCGCTCCTCTCGACCAAACCCTCTCGGCCTGTCTATCATGAATAGCCCCCCTCCTGATCGGGTCAATCAACGCTGGTCTGATGCCCACACGCACTCATTTCAATGCAAACCGATCGCTTGCAAAGAGATTTTTACCTGTCACCGGTGTGCCACCGACAAGAGGTAAGTAGCGAATTTTAACTCTCAATTCGCCCCCTCGGAAACGCTACCAGCTGAATTCAATCTAAATGCGTGTTGAATTTACCTTGGAGGGTTGATGCTCGATGTTGGCTGATTGATCTCAATCTCAGGTTGATAGTTTTGCTAGGTGTGGGTACGTGCAAGCCACTAGCTCACTGCCTGTTGATTGAATTGCGACCTCGTTGTTTCACTCTCGGTTCTAGATTATGTTTGGCTATGATTACGCTTTTAAGTTTTCAAAATCTACACGTCTCTTCTAATGGCGGCTTGAAATTTTGTTGGAACAATTGTGTGTGAAACGCTAAGACACCCTCACAAAAGTGGCTATCTGAGTGACCTAAACCTGTGCGGTTTGTTCTAGCCAATGCAAAATTTTGGCTTGCACTACCAGGACCCGCGATTTCTTTCCAGTGGCTAACAAGAGCAAATGAAGACTAGAAGGAAAGTTGGAGGTGGAGAGAGTAACAAGTGCGACAGTGTAAGCAATCTCTCGATCCCTAGAAACCGGTCGACACCTGAGCGAAAGTGATCGGCTTCACTTCCTCTCTACGGCCAAGTAAGCTCGTCAGACAGAAGACTTTGGCTGCCCTAATGGGACTGGACATGATTTGCCTGATAGCTGATGAAAAGCTTTGCAAGGTGTTTGGAGTGGTTGGCAACCTGTAGGCCAGTGGTTGTTTGTGATACAAATGGTTCTGCTGGCTGTCAATGCTTCTCGCTGGGTGTCTACACCTACAACTCACCTGATGTTGCTTGTTGTGTTGCCCGAGGATTTGCAATTGTAATTGCGGGTATAGTTAGAGAGCACCTACCTGAAGTGAAAGTGCCAGGAAATTGGGATTTGCTTGCTGTTATGCTAAGAATTCAATTGTTATGTTCTCTTGTTTCCCTCTTAAGCTAACCGGTTGACACTCGGCATTTGTATGGCGCGAATAGTAAATGGAGATTGCTGGTGATGCGAGCACCATCGACTGGTGGAATTTTCGGCGCAGCCTTTCAGCTTGAATCTGCTCTTTTTACTCGGCTCTATCCAATCGAAGTCCCAGAATTGCGGGCTTCTTCTTACGCTTCAGGTGAAAAAGGTTGCCGGCAAAGTTTCACCTCATTGGCTAAGGTCGAGACTGTTTGACAGTAAGTAATGGCAAGGCTAGTTTTACAAATTACCAACTTTAAACGCTTCAAGTACCCTACTTGCAGACGACTATCTTGCCCGATCGGCGCAGCTCGTTGGTGCCAAAACTGGCCAGACAGCAACGATTCTGCTTCAAATTATAAACTACTGCAACTGGCACTGGTCATCCCATTAATGGTTGCTAGTTAGGCGGAGTTGCATTTCATTGGCATCAATTTGTGCTTGCTTATATTGCCTTTAATTCTTGCTGTACCTCAAGTAAGTCTCAGGAAAACTAAAAAACGGGAGCACCCTTGGTTTTGGTATATCCTCGAACGTGAACTCTTTCGCTTGAGCGCAAACTTTGTCCGGATTTCTCACTACTCCTCATGCGACTCTAAAATAAAACAACCCCTCGCATAAACTTGGATGCCTCCATTTTCTCTACCCTTGATCAAGCAACAACCTCTAAGCATCAGAAGACACACGCAAAGCAACTTTGTCAAGTGAACCTGTTGCAATAGCTTAGATGAGCCATAAATCGCGCGGGTCGTCGCCGATCGCCAGCGACTATCTCTTGAATTAAATAGATTAATTGGGTGTCATCGCTCCTTCCACAATCTCAGTTTCAAACTTTCCCTCACTAGTCTAAGGTCGGTACTTTGAAGCAAAGGGCTTGGTTAACATTCAGCTGTTACCTCCACCTACAACCTGTTGTTATCGCGGACCTAGATAAAGTGCGGCCATTTATATCTCGCCTTGGATCTCCTCTGCTCCTCTTTCTTAGCTTGATTTTCGCTGAAGGAATGTTAATTAATTGATGATAACTTAAACTTGTGGATACTCGCCAACGTTTGTTTTAATCAAGTTTGTTGAGGAGGCTAACTATTAAGTTTGTTCAGATCTTGTCCATCCAGGTGAGGAGCAACAGTTGATGAAGCAGCATGAGCGGGGCAGCAGCGCCAGCAGATGGGCTTGTGCAACTCGTCGCTGCTTGGCAGGTCCGTTTACCTGCCAAGACTCATGGCCGTCATGGTTGCTTGTCTGGTCTTGTGAGCATGCGCAACCTCGTCACCTGCAAAGTCCAGTTAGCTCAAGCCAAGCGAGTCATCNCAACTAACTCGGATGCAAACAATTGAGTCAGGTTCTCATTATTCTTGCTGGCTTCACCTTAAACACTCTACTCAATTCAACCAGCCCCACCATCGAACGCATCCATCATCGAATTCTCTCTCTCTCTCTCTCTTCTCTTTTAAGGTCTGGAGCATTTCGCACAATGGTTGACATTCGAGAGAACTGAGTCTAAACAATGAAACGGGTTCATCTTGTTCCCGGCGCAGCCAAGTTAGACTTGCGGTGTGGACTAAGAAAACTTCTGCTGCTTGCCAAACTTACTGTACCTGAAAATTTGGACGGAAAGAGCGCCTTGTGTGGCTGCGGCTGGAGGATTCTCATGGCTTCCATCTGAATATTTTAATTAATTCATCCCTGCCCACGCTAGCTGCGAAATGGGAGGCCTGAATCATGCATGCGCCCTCGCTCGCTGTCCAGGTGCGTTAAAAGCAGCTTGGCAGCCAAAACTTACCTGGATTTTGGATAAGATTAATTCCTCATTGTTGCTCGCCCCTAATGCAAGAGGAGGCGCGAGTGGCGGTGATTGCTGGTCGCCAGACAGTTTCTGGGATTGAATAAGGCCACTAATCGTTGCAGAACAGGCTCTTCCTATCCCCGCAGCAATCGCAAAGCTCATGTAAAGCGCCGTTGGTTTAACCTGAAGCAGCACGAAGTTTTGCCCCGCAACTCAATTGACCCGTCGCGCTAACTTCCTAATCTGAGCACCCTGAGAGGCTTAATTCGGATGCACGCGAGCATTGCAATCGGAACAATCGAGTTAAGCGGGCTCANTTGAGCGCCAAGTTTTGGCAATGCAACCACCGCGAGGCTAGACGCTAGTCTCAACTAGAGTTCCGGAACTCTTGGACGTCTCTCGCGCTCCAAAGTAATATTGGCTCTGCTAGCTCACAAACGGTGACAGATTGTTTAGCGCCATCAACGGTGCCAAGCTAATTTGAGCCATTATAGCAAGCCAGCTCGGATTTGGAGTAAACTGATCGGGACAGGAGTCTTATTATCGCTCCGGATGCTTGCCTCTGCTCACATGCCAGAAAGTGTCTCCCAAATCTTTCGCCCAGCCAGCGGTTTGGGTGGGAAGGAGGAAGCCGAGAGGAGAGCCATCATTGGTAAGCTTGTTTGGTGAAAAGCAGAAAGGAGACAGGAGCCTGATGGATAAGATTGAGGCGGGTGAGGGTAGAAGGTCTCAATTGGAAACGCATGTGAGATTGTCCCTGTTCGGCCCCNGGCCTGCAGGATAGAAGTGGCGCCGACGAGGGTTCAACGGGATGAGCCGTATGGCACAACATTGCACCAGCTTGTTTTCTCTCCCTCTATCGGTCGTCCGATGAGCTTAGCATACGAGCTTTGGCCGGGTTGGATGGAGTGAAAGGCCAATGAGCCGGCTCACGGTCTTCTTCTCCTTCTCCTACAAGCAACCCGAGTGCAACGAGTCGTTAGCCTCGGCAACGAACGACAACGAAAGCGGCGCCGGGACGGCGGGCTTTCACCTGGAGAGGGTAGATAAAAAGGTAGCTCGGGGAGCGAGTTAGCGGGTCTGCTCGATGTAGATCGAGCCCGACGGAGAAACTGCGACGACGCCAATCAAGCACTCAGCAACTTGGCGGTGATCAGGAAAAGGCAAGCGAGGCTTGGAGAGAGCACTCGATCTGGGCAAAGCTAAATCGGGCTCACTTTTGCCCAGCAAGAGAAAGGAGGAGAAAGAGGGAAAGATTCACTAATCCAACTTGCAGGCTGAAAGCCGCCGAGAGTTGACGCTCAGCTCAGAAGCTGGAGAATGGACATAAAAGCGGTTGTTACATTATCAAGCTGCAACCATCTCGAGGGGACAGATAGGCAAACTAGATTGGAACAAAAGATACTCTGTCGCAGTTTGTCGTTTGTGTGTAAAATGGAGGCTTCACCTGATCGATCTGCCACAAGCTCCTCTCTTCTGCTCTCACATTCTGCCAACAGAGCCGACGCCAGACGCAACCTGTTGCTCCTCTGGCCCAGAAATTCGAGTCAACGCTAATTTAGCGCCATGTTTGTGGTTGCTAATACTCAATCTCACTTTCTTGCACGAATTTCCGTAGGGTACTTTTGTCGCTGTGCAGATCGTCCACAGATCATATAACTATATCTATCCTGATTTCTCCTCCTCGTTGACCTCAAAGCGGACGAAATCGTTCGCTCCCTCGGCGGCGCTGTGGAGTAAAACATTGGCCGAGTCTGGAACGATATCTCTCTCAACAGGATGGAAGCCAAACGGGCAAGTCTAGCTGGATCCTGATCCACTGAGCAGCCAATCCAATCATTGTAAGCCGCTAGTGAACTTTTCAATCAAATCACAGCAGGCAGGCTGCCTAATTCAGTTCCAATGCCACAGCAACCGTACGGTTCCATCCAGAGACTCCAGGAAAGAGCGCTCCAAGTCACGAGTCCCGACTTTCTGAGCTAAATAGGTGGACCGATCGATTGGATGATTTTGTTCGCGCTTCGAACGATGGAAACGAGCTTAACGCTTGTTCGATGGATCACAAAAATTACATTGCATTAGCGCAAAGGCTTCAATGGAAGCGGAGCGAGATAGACTATAGCGGCCCGTGAAATTGCTCGCTCGCCATATCAATCTGTCAATCATCGGCCAATATATTTTACGCTTTCGTTGGCTTGTTTTAAGGACACTGTGTAGTGTTGAATGGCCCACGAGTGGCAATCACGAGGCAGCGTCATGTCGGACAAGACATCCACTTACTCAAACACACACAGACTACATGAGATTGAATATTCAAGCTCCTCCGTAAATATTCACACCTTATATCCCAAGTAAACCCATCGACACAAATTTTAGCTGCCAAAGATGTGTCGCCTCTATCTGATATTAACATTTCTCTTAATTGGCCTCTGTTGTCTGATCTCGATTGCGCCTGTTGAATCAAAGCATTCAGCTGAACGCCAAGCGAGACGCCAGGCAGCTAGAGACGCAGCCAGAGCGCGAGCTGAGGCCAAGATTCACTACGAGACCAGATGGTTCACCCAATTAACCGACCACTTCACCTGGGCAAACCAGGACGAGTGGCAGCAGAGATATTTGGTTAACAAGGACTTTTGGTGCGGCAAGAATTGTCCAATACTTTTCTATTGCGGTAACGAGGGTGACATAGAAGTGTTTGCCAAAAACACGGGTTGGATGTGGGAGAATGCTGAGAGTTTGCATGCAATGCTCGTGTTTGCTGAACATCGTTTCTATGGAAAGTCGATGCCCTACCCAATAGACCCAACCAAAGTGTCACCAAATCTAACAAGCACTTTGGGTTATTTGTCCAGTGAGCAAGCCTTGGCAGACTATGCAAGGTTGATATACGAACTCAAGAATAATATCTATGACGCAAAGTATTCGCCAGTAATCGCAATCGGCGGCAGCTATGGCGGCATGCTAGCAGCTTGGATGAGAATGAAGTATCCTAATACTGTTGCTGGAGCACTTGCTGGCTCTGCGCCAATTTTGCAATTTCCAGGTGAATACGATTGCAGCTTGTTCAACAAAATAGTGACCAAAGATTTTGAAAATTACTCAATCAATTGCTCGCAAAGTATATCAAACTCCTGGGGAGTTATACGGGAGTTTTCAAACAATCCCGATAATCTAGCAAAACTTGGCTCAGTTTTCAACACTTGTCAAAAGATGGAACATGACGATGTTGAGCTCTTGCTCCAAATGTTGAACGGAATTTGGGTCAACATGGCCATGACTGACTACGCAAACGAAGCTAATTTCCTCTCCAAGATGCCGGCCTATCCAATCAAACACGCTTGCGCAATCCTAAACTCNAATCCAATTTATACTGAGCCCGAGGAGTTGATCAGTAAGATAGCGCGCGCCTCGGAGGTTTACACTAATTACACCGGCAAGACACCCTGTTTAGATATCAAGGGGATAGTTTTTGATCCAATGGACGTGCTATGGGATTTTCAATCCTGCACTGAGATGGTNATGCCGATTTGTTCAGATGGTGTCAATGACATGTTCGATCCGCAACCTTTTAATCTGACAGCCTTCGTTGGCGATTGTAAAGCTCGATGGGGAGTTAAAACGCAAGTTAACAAAATACGAACCTTGTATGGGGATAGAAACATGGCCTCAGCGAGCAACATCATTTTCAGCNCCTGCTCCCGAGATCCATGGTCGGCGGGCTGTCCGCAAACTAGCGTAGAGGCAAACTCCATTCACGCAATCAAGATACCTGGAGTGTGTCATCACGAAGATTTGCGCGCTTCCGGGCCCAACGATTCGACGGAAATTAAGCAGGCCAGGCAGAAAGAGCTTAACATTGTAAGCGATTGGGTGCAGAAGCATTATGAGAATGCCAAGAGTTATCTGGGCAACGAAACGCTCACCTGGCTTAAGCATTGAAGCAAAGGCTGGCCAACAATGACCAACTTCAAACCTAATCAATAGTATTGATCTGTGTTTAGAAGATTAGCTATCGAAATTAAAGTCTTTCGTTCTTTTGCAGTAAATTTAATTCCACCAAGCCTTGAGCAACTAATCCAACAACTAATTTATCACATAACCCGATTGTCGCGCTCAACGCACAATCTTCAATTTTTCGTAGTTTGGCTCAACCCCCCAAATGTTGCTTGCATACTCTAATATCGCTCTATCAGAGGAGAATTTACCTGAAGCTGCAATATTAAGAACACACTTCTTGGTCCATTCGGTTGAATTCCCGTAAAGCTCCTCAACCTTTTCCTGGCATTCGATGTAGGATTTGAAATCCGCCAGAGTTAAGAAGCGATCATGATTCATTATCACATTGATTAGATCCTTAAACTGATCTGGATTGTGAGGACTGAAGAACCCGTTGCTTATTTGATCAATGATTATCTGCAAATCAGGACATTCATCGCAGTACTTCTGAGCATTGTACCCAGCTGCCTTGAGGTCCTCCACCTCATTCTCNCTAAGGCCGAAGATAAAAATGTTCTCCTCTCCAACCTCCTCATACATCTCAACATTTGCGCCATCCATCGTTCCAATTGTTAGCGCTCCATTGAGCATAAATTTCATGTTGCCTGTTCCAGAGGCCTCAGTTCCGGCTGTTGAAATCTGTTCACTCAGATCGGCGGCAGGTATGATTCGCTCAGCGAAGGAGATGCGATAATTTTCCAGGTAGATAAGCTTCAACTTGTCGCCAATTATGGGATCATTATTTACGCGCTGGCCGACGCTGCAGGCAAGGCGGATAATTTGCTTTGCTATATGGTAACCGGGCGCCGCTTTTCCCCCAATCATCACAGTTCTAGGCTTGTAAGGTAAGTCTGGATCCATCCTCAGACGGTTATAATCGTAAATAACTCTAAGAACATTGAGCAACTGGCGTTTGTACTCATGGATTCGCTTCACGTGAACATCAAAGATAGAATCGACATTCACCTTGACATTATACTCGCGCTCAATAATTTCAGCCAATCGCATCTTGTTTTCGTTCTTAACCTCCTGTATTGCTCGTATAAAACCAGGATCGTTAACTAGCGGCTCCAATTTGCGCAATTCCTCCAAATGTATAATCCATTCATCGCCAATTCGTTCTGCTATGAGATCACTCAAGCCTGGGTTACATTGCACTAGCCATCTTCGGGGGGTAATACCGTTGGTAACGTTGATAAACTTTTCATTATTCATCTCATAAAAGTATCTAAAAGTTTCGCGTTTCAAAATGTCAGAATGGATCTGGGCAACTCCGTTGACTTTGTGCGAGCCAACTATGGAGAGGTTGGCCATATTAATCTTCTTTTCGCCGTCCTCCTCAACCAAAGAGAGAATGCGCATCTTCTCTAGATCACCTGGCCACTTTCGCTCTACAGCGGCCAAATGTAGTGAGTTTATCTTGTAGATGAGTTGCAAGTGACGAGGCAAAAGAGATTCAAGCATACTGCATGGCCAGCGTTCGAGAGCCTCAGGTAATACGGTGTGATTTGTGTAACTAAAAGTGTTTGTCGTTATCTCCCAGGCTGTGTCCCAATCTAAGCCCTCGAGATCGAGTAAAATGCGCAATAGCTCAGGAATAGCCAAAGATGGGTGAGTATCGTTCAGTTGGATNGCGTTTTTCTCAGGAAATTGTCGCCAATCAATCGTCTCGGCCGTCTTCTTTGCCTTGCTCTGATTTCTAAAACGTCTAACGATATCTTGCAAGGTTGCAGAGCAAAGGAAATACTCTTGCTTCAGTCTAAGCTCTTTGCCCTCGAAAATGTTGTCATTAGGGTACAGCACTCTCGATATGTTTTCGGCTAGATCCCGATCGAGCACGGCTTGAATGTAGTCGCCTGTATTGAATAGATGCAAATGGAACTCGGTGGGCGCTNTAGCTGACCAGAGGCGCATAGTGTTGACGTAGTTGTTTCTGTAGCCTGGAATTGGGTAGTCGTAGGGCATTGCATAGACGAGTTGATGGTCGACCCACTCATTGTTCTCGTTCAATCTGCCATAGAATTGAATGGGCAACAAGTATTCCGGACGAGCCTTCTCCCAGGGATTTCCAAATCGAAGCCAATTGTCGGCCTCNTCAACCTGCTCACCATTGCGAATACGCTGTGCAAACAGGCCATACTCATAACGAATACCATAGCCATAGCCTGGAATTCCTAAACTTGCCATGGAGTCGAGAAAACAGGCCGCCAGTCGGCCCAGGCCTCCATTTCCAAGTCCAGCATCCTGTTCCTCCTCCTCCAGCTCCTCTATGTCCAGGCCGAGTTGGTAGAGAGCCTCGTCGCAGGAGTTGCCGATACCCAAGTTGATCATAGTGTTAGAGAGCGATCTACCAGTGTAGTATTCGAGCGACAAATAGTAAACTCGTTTAGGGTTCTTCTCGTAATAAGATTGTTGGGTTCGAATCCATCTAGACACCAGATGATCTCGGACGGTGTGAGCCAAGGCTGTGTAATAGTCGCGCTTCGTGGCAACATTTCTATCTTTGACTAGTGTACAATGAAGGTGCCTGTTGAAAGATTGCTTGATATCGGCAACATTCTCAGTCTGAGCGATACCTCTGACGGATATTTGCTTTCTCAGATGTGCCTCCATTTTCTGGCTTGAATCAGGAGTTGGGTGCTGTTTGTGTCTTTGTTGGAGGGCTTGTTGTTTTCTTGAACAAGGTTTAAAGAAAATGTTACCGAGTTTAGATGAAGCGACGTTAAAAAGACAACCTCTTTGANGCAGAGCGCTAGTCTTTATATAGCCCCCNGGAGATCTATGCGCCGCGATCGGACGAGCGTCCAAATGTTGGCTTCACTAGAATCTCTCGGGCTAGCCAACGTGAGAGCTAGATTGAGCGGCCGGCGTTCGAGCAACAGCACCCCCAGTGCGTGCTCACGCAAGCATCTCTGTGGGCAGATAGACAACGAGCGGGCTCAGTCTTAGCGGCCACGTTCAATCAGAGCCTTCATCACCCTTTACGCCCAGTCAGTGTTGATCTTGATGTGATACAAGCATAACTCAGAGTTAGCGAGCGCATATTTCGATCGTTNGATGCTCTCTGTTTGTTCTAAGCTTCCTACAAGAAGCGTTTTGTTATAACGCGATCGAACATGGGAGAGTGGAGGGTGTAATGCGGCAAAATAAATACAATGGTGACAAAAGCTCATTGTGTCCCTCGCTAACAATAGAGTTCAATCGCTCAACTCAATTAACCAACTGTTCACAAACCATTCCGCATAAGTACACTTGTAGGCTGCAAACACAAGTTTTCAATCAACTTGAGGACTCTGATCTGTTTATTCAAACTCCTTGAAGGCATCGATCACTTCCGGCTGCGAAACTACTATCTCGCAGAGCTTCTCCAACTTTTTAGTATATGTTGCGGTTACTATACAACGCACACAATTGTAGGGCAGTCTCTTTTTCAAAACAATCGCTATCTTCTTAGCAACATCAGCCCTCTCGGGGTCAAGGAGCCGGTGCGCGTCCGCTATCACGCAATACCTCATCTTGGAAAAGTTTAGACTCAAACTATGCTCCATGTGATCAATGAGTCTACCTGGTGTTGTGATTAAAATGTTTAGCCCCTTCCTCAGTCTCGCCTTCTCCGACTTTTTCCTCTCGCCACCAGTAAGCAATCCGGGAACAATCCACAAAAATGAGCGGCACAGCTTCACAAAGATGTCATTAACTTTGGCGGCAAGTTCGCGGGTTGGCAACAAAACCATGGCGTAGATGCCAGCCGAACGATCAATTTTGGGCTCCATTAAAGCGAGATTGTTTATGATTGGCACTACATATGAAAGGATCTTGCCAGTTCCAACGCCAGAGTTTATAACCAACTCCTTGACTCCTGAACTGAACCGAGTTTTTAGCAGGGCAGGCATGGCTAAGCTTTGTATCTTAGTGAGATGCTCGATTGCAAAATTTTGCTCTAGATTCGAGGCCAGATATGGATGAAGATCCTCCAAATCTTTGAGCGTCATATCAGTGAACAGGTGGGCGGCTTTCTCTCGTTTCCTCGGATTCAGACCGGGCACGAACGATCTTCTTTGCCTCTTTGTCTCCAAATCAGCATCTGCTCCNTCCTCGGCTCGTTTTCGCTTCTTCAGCTGATATTCCTCCGTGAACTTCTTTATACGATGCTTTGGAAAACTTGGCGGCAAACCACCGGCAACCGCCTGTACCTCTTTNGGAATGATTTTCGGCTCCTCCTCGCGCTGTTTACGCTTTCTTCTCTTCGCCTTCTTCGAGGATGTGTCGACTTCCTCAATCTCTTTGGGGGGATGTTTCAGGATTGGCTTCAAATTTGTTCGACCTTCCCTGGAGACGTTGTCCGGCTTAACATGTATCTCAGGCTGATCATCTGAATGAGGTTTCGGCTTTTTATGACCCGATTCCCTTTCACTCAGGCTGGGCAAAAGTCTTGCAGGTTTCTCAAATCCAACATGGTCTTTCGGTTTCGATAGTCCGAATTCATCTAGAACTGGAAGCTTGTGGTTTGGTATGAAGACTTTCCCGGAACTTGTGGCTGGATGATGGGTTTTGAATATTTTCTTTGTCAATTTGCGACTAGTCTCTATCTTGGAACCATCGGGCATTCGAGGCGGCAACCTTCGGGCGCTCCTTCCTGGTTGATTTGTAGAGCATGATACATTCAATAACAGGTCACCGTCTCGCTCCATCCCGTCTGCAACTTGATCTCTGTTGGTCAATCTCCAATTTTTCTGTAGAAGTCCATGTCAAGAGATAATGAAAAGGACGAGCCACGTGGTTGTGTTGTTCTCTCGACGTAATGAAAGTTCAGTTCATTCAGCGATGCATGCACCATTCGCGTTGTGTCGCAGTCTAAAGTTTTATGCAAACTTTTCCCTCGACATCCAGAGGATTGCAGCCTCATAATGCATCAAGGTCGTCTATTAACGACGGTCACACCTAGAGAGTGTGGCAATTAGACTCGTTCATCAATCAATTTTAATCCTTAAGACGATACAAGCAAAAGCATGAAGATCGCCGCCTTTGGATGCCTACATGGCATGTTGGACGAAATGTATCAAGCAGTCGAGCGCTATGAAACCCAAAATAATGCTCATATCGAATTTGTTATAGTTTGCGGAGACTGCCAGACGGTCCGGCACTCTGATGATCTCCTATGCCTAGCTGTGCCAAACAAATATAAGAAGATGGGAGATTTTTATGAGTATTACTCAGGGAAGAAGACGATTCCCAAATTGACAATATTCATTGGTGGAAACCATGAAGCCTCTAATTATCTCATGACATTACCTTATGGTGGATGGGTGTGTGAAAACTTCTACTACCTTGGTTACGCTGGTGTTATACGGTACAAAGGTCTCAGGATTGCCGGTGTATCTGGGATTTATAACTACCACAGTTGCCATAAAGGTAGATACGAGCGCATGCCGTTGGATGACAGTACAATCAGGTCTGTCTATCACACTCGAAAGTTGGACATCTTTAGACTTCAGCTGTTGTCGAAGAACGCGGATGAAAAAGATCCTGTCGA
>Ga0058699_1000228_pt1 | contig 16678 bp, 8 predicted proteins | sample AgamicAtPe_FD_55078 | JGI IMG/M metagenome (GOLD analysis project Ga0058699, IMG submission 55078) | Agave microbial communities from Guanajuato, Mexico - At.P.e | ecosystem: Host-associated > Plants > Phyllosphere > Phylloplane/Leaf | place: Guanajuato, Mexico | collected 2012-10-15 | reverse complement strand
ACCTCAAACTTCTAATGAGCTGGCATGTGCGCATTTAGCGAGTCGGCTGGCCCATTCGGTTTGCCTGCGCCCAGTGACAGAGGAGCTCGATTTTGTTAGTCCGGTAATGAGATCAATTTTTCATCTTGATTGGACGAGCGAGATTCGTGCCAGGTTTGCGGCCTCGACTGGCCGCCGCCGCCGCTGCTGCTTAGCCTTTGAAAGAGCGACTCGCTTACGGGCGAGTCGGTCAAGCGTCTCATTAAAATCGGTGACCAGATTGGTGGCAAGCGGAGCGCCAGTTCTGGGGCGTGCAAAGTCGCCTCATCGGTCGTGCAATGGGGCTCCCGTTTCAATTCGGGCATCGCAAGGCCGAGAAAACGGGATTCCTGCTGGAGGAGGCTAACCTCTGATGAAACCCCAATGGGATAAGTCTTCGCGGTTGCCAGTTGGCTTTTGTTTACATTGAAGAAGTCTCGCTCCCTTTGGAGAGGAGTGCGCGCGCACTCGCGCTTGCCGGCCATGACGAGCAATACAGGCGGCCGCAGGGATCGAGTTGTGCGCGCGCCAAGTGCGCATGTGCGGGGGGAGCGCGCGCTAAATTTCAGCGCACACAGTGCGGGAGACGGATACGCTCCTTTGGGTTTTATTGTTGCCGGCGGCCGCTTGCCCGTGCGGCGAACCAAACGATTGGTGGAGTCGTGTGTGTGCGTCTAGTTTGGCGCCGCCGCCGACTTGCGCGCAACTAGCGAGCGAAGTGCGCAAGGCGACTGCGCAGTGACCCCTTGTCAATTTGGCAACAGCTTCAACAACAACATTGGCGCCGTCACCACTGTACCAAACATAAGGCAAACCAATAGGAAAGCCAATTGAAGTTAGCGAGCGAGAGAGGGAGGGAGAAGGGAAGAGAGCGCAGTGGGCAACGAATGGATGGTGGGCCCCAGCAAGCCTACAGCTACCGACACTACGACTACCTCACTAATGCCATGGCCTCTGCTCTGCCGCCGATTTTCACCACCGTAAATGCACACACTCGCCTACCATAGACACATACACACACTTACGCACACACACACAAACACACACACTTGCACATAGGCAGCAACGCAGCAAGCATAGTAGGCTAGCGGAGAGACTTTGGCAGGAAGGACGAAGGCTTCGCTGGTTTTATTTAGAAAACTTCAATCTCAGCTCATGGCCGCTCGTTCATTTGCGCTGTCACTCAACTCTCAAGCAAGAGTTTGCCTATGATGCTCAGAGATTGCTCGCGCGGCCAGATAATATAGGAGGGAGGGAGGACACAAGCAACCGAGTTCTCTCCAGCACCAATACGAGTGGGCAAGCTTCAGCAAGCGAGAGAGAGAGCGAGCGAGGCCTCATCTATAAGAAGCTCGCACAAACAAGCGACCCAAAGCTCATATCAAAACTCAAACTTTAACCCTAGCAAGCGAGCGAAACACGCAAACGCAATTGTCCTGCCAACAGATTGGACGAAGCCGGTGTGAGTCCAGCCGAGAGGAGGAGAGCGACNANCTGATTGAAGAAAATCTATCCTACTCACTAATCAAGGGCGAGAGGGAAGCCAAGGAAGGCACAAGCTCGGCAAGATGCTGATGATGCTGCCCTTCGAGGCGCCAACAATCTTTGAAGGCATCCACAAGTCCTACTTTCGAATGCCGAGAGTGGTGAAGGATCAGCGAGGCAAGTTTGAAAATGANGACCTATTCAGGCAACTCTCGCATGAATCTGCGGTTAAATACACGGGCTTCAAGGATAGGCCGCTCGAGGAGAGGCAGATGAAATTTATTGCAAACTGCCAAGAGGGTCACACGGAAGTTAGTGTCGTCCAATCGGGCAACCAATTCACCCTAATGTTCAATCCAACTGCAAATCCCGCCTACAACAACGAGGGTTGCGACTTTGACAAAGAGTTAGGCAAGGTAAGTGTGTGTGTGTGTGTTTGCTTGCTTGCTTGCTTGATGCCTCTTGAGCGGACAATGCGAGGCTGCCTGTTCGGTTTGTGTCCGCATGATCCCACTTGCGCGCGCCTCCTCTATATCGGCGGCAGCGGCTGCTGCTGCGAGCCTATGCTTGGCTCTATACTTCGCCTCCAACTAACGCTCCTCGCTAAAACCAACTTGCAGGTGCACATAAAGGCCGGATTCATCCTAAACGGAGTTTGCGTCCTCTGGCGCGGCTGGGTCGACTTGCAGCGCCTCGAAGGGTTTGGCTGTTTGGAGTTTGACGAGTACCGCGCTTACCTGGAGGACGCAATGTTGAAGCAACAAATCGACAAGCAGCAAACGTGCAATAATGCTGCCGCAACAAACCACCAGCAGTCGCCGCTTGGCCGGCTAACAAACCATCACTCGCTTCCAGGGGCGCACTTGAATGCAGCCGCGGCCGCAGCCAACTCCCTGCCACCTGTCGGACTGAACCCCTCTTGCCTGGGCCCGNCCGGCCCGCCGCCCACCCAGCCGCCNGGCCTNCCGCAAACACCCGTTTCGTTGGCCGACTCGGCCGCGCACTACGGCAACGCGGCCATTGCGGCCGCCGCAGCCGCCGCCTTCCACCAGGCGCTCAGCGTCGGAGCGCCGCCGCCCCCACAGCCACTCCAGGCTCTCGGGGCGCCACTACCAAATTCGGCCTTAGCTGCAGCGGCCGCAGCGGCAACAAGCGGCCAAGCGCCGCTTCTAACCTCAAGTGCCCAGCATCTANCAAGCTACACAAACGGGCCCATTCAGAATGGACTCGGCAGCATCATTCCAAGCGCCAATTTGACCTCGCGCAATTCGCCCCCCTCGCTCCAGCTTAGCCTGAATAACGGAACGGGAAGGCTCAATACGAATCGGACGCCCGAACGAGATCCCCTCCAAGTTTCGAACCAGCATAGACAGTCAAGCAAACGGGCGCACGAGGAGCAGACGCAACTGGACGACGTCGATGTCGTTAGTGATATTCATGGCCACGAACTAGATTATCCGGATAGGAAAATATTCAAATCAGCACCAATAACCACAGCGCACAGCCACCACCNGGCTAGCCGGCGAGCTTAGCGGTGGGCCGGCAAGCAAGTCTCATGATTAATTCAATCTAGGGCGCAGAGTCTGAGAAAGCAGCTGCCAGCTTGCGTGGCCCTTCGAGCCGGCCGATCAATCATATGTTAGCCTTGAGGTTTNGGCTCAAGCTAGACAAGCATGCGACTGAAAAGCTTGGACCNAAATCTTGCGCTCTGCTCGGCCCCTAATTAACCTGCACGTTAGGCTCTGGCTCGAGGAGTTCGGGTGCCTCGAGCTGTGTTGGCGTTTCAATTATTTGCGCGCACCAAAGTGAGGCAAGCAAGCCTCGAGTTGGGGAGGAGTTGGAAGCAGACGTTTGCGTTGCTCCAGCGTTCGGCCCAGCCATTGGCGCTCATTATTTGGGCGCCCCATTATCGTTTGTTGACATTCACCTATCGGACGATTGGGCGGCGCGCGCCGCTCTGGTTGGAGCTATTGGCAAACATGGCGGCTTTGTGGGCACGTGTGCTGCCAAATTGCAGCCACCTCGGGAGTCCATCCGGCCAAAAGGGCTGGCAGAAATCTCAACCCTCGCAAACTGGCTCGCGGCGCCATGTGTGGGATCTAAGCGGGACTGCATTGAGCAGTAGCTCTGCCTGCCTCTCACTCTTCCAGCTTTGACAGCAATAGTAATAATAATTCGACACGCGCCACTTCCATCCACCAATTGATCCCAACCAACTGACGGACGTCCACCATGATGCATACAAGCCAATGTGAGACCAAACCTCCATCTCCTCTTCGCCTACCTCGCCTGCGCCCCCCCCCCGTCCGTCCCATGCAATTGGATTCCATGCTTCAGATCTAATTATGTCATCCTAGCGATCAGAATCCCCCTAAACAATGGTTGTGTGAACGAGCAGAGCCCCTAACTAATGGGGAGACCCANNTCAATGAGAGAGAGAGACAGATCTTTGAAGCGCACTTCTGAGGCTAGTTCTGCGCCCATTGTTTGCAGGTAAGGTTGGCAAGCTTCGATTCGAGCGGAGGAACAAAATTTCAATAAAAATCACTAGTCANACCTATCACCATGTTGAACGAAATGTACTTGCGCTCCCAAATGGCAAAGTCTTGCTAGTGTCCTTTACTTGTTTCATTTCAAGCCGGAGAGTGTGGCGCCTCCATTTCTCTGCCGCCGCTGCTGCTGCTGCTGCATCAACTCGTCCGCCGGTGACTTTACGATCAATCAACGTCAAGCCGAATGGATACGCAATCGCAGCCAGCCTCTCAAAACCTGGAGCGCAGGTGTTATAATGTTGGAAAAGTCGAGGGGAGTTTCCGGCACTTGATTTAGCGNGCAGATTCACGAGATTGGCGTTTGGAAGTTTTGGGCCAACATGGGCAAGCGAGCCGCTCGATGGGTAGGTTTTGGATGCAATCATGTCAAAACATTGTGGCGCCATCGAATTCGAGCTGTTGGGCTCCCATTGCAGCGAACAAAAAGAGTGAAGCACAATTGATTTGAGCCTAAAGCGGCTCATCAGTTGCGCAGATTGCGCATGGATGATTTCCATTCGTTCGATTTCTTGGCCCGAGCGCGCGCATTTTGAACTCTCGNGCCGTGGGCAGTGTTTGGTCGCAAATTGAAGCTAGCGGGCCAACTCGCTCGCCCTGCTTTTGCCTCCCCGGCGCGCAGCTCCTGAGGCTAAAACGTCCCGCTCTGTGCGCCGCACGAGCGGTAGCGATGGGCGGCGGCGGCGGCGGCGATATTATTATATCGGCCAGTAATGGATTACAGTTCACTTGGCGACAAGTGCGAGCCGCTCAAAATCAACTGCACCCCGGCTCTCTCCTTCCGGCCGGTTGGCCCTCCTCTCTCTCTCTCTCTCTCCCAGCTCTGGTTTTAGTTCAGTCTGGTTTGGTTTGGTTTAGTGCGCAGCAATGGGGCCGCGCTACCTTTTGGCGCAATAAGGCCTCTTCAGTTGGCGCTCGCGCTTTGGGGTCCCAACGATGAGCCCTTCACGCTTCCTGCGCCCAACAATCAGGGGGGCCGGCGATTCAATTAGCCGAGACCACCTAAGTGCCACCACGGAGCCACCTCCGTGTCCTTGTGCTGGCTTTAACTGGGCGTCAGAGCCCAACTTGGGCTCGCGCGTTGCCGGCNACTCGCAGGCCAACTGGTACCGCGTGACTCGGCTTTGGGGCAGCGTTGATTGCCGGCGAGTCATATTGGCCCTCGTGTCGAGCCATAAGCTTCCGCTGGCGCCAATGGTCGCCTCTGGGGCGCCCATAAGAAACAATGGAAATGCAAATAAACAAATATTGTGACACGAGAACTCGCTACTCGGGCGCCCTTCTCACTTGTCAGCCCACTTCCGCCTGTTTCGCGCCTCTTTGCGCGTGCCATCCCCTACTGATTCATCGGCGGCGGCGGCGGCGGCTGGCTGGCGGCTGGCTGGCGGCCGGGCGGCCAACCAACGAGGCTCATGTTGGCAAACTGGAAGTCGCGTGCCCGTCACATTTGCACGACCATCCAGAACTGGCCAAACTGGCGCCCAAAGTAGCGCACGAATGTGCAACTCGAATCGTGCAAACATAGGCCAGCTTTTGGCCGGCACAAGCAGNGGGTAGCGCAGCACCGGTTTGGCTTCGAGCTGCACACAGATTTGCTCCACTTCCTTGGCTGCGCGCCTATAATTGCGCGCTCAATCCGCCCGCTGCCAAGTTTTAGGGGCGAGCGAAATCTATTACTGGCGCGGCCGCCTTTGCACAACAAGAGCCAGCCAGCCAGCTACAAGAGAGAATGGAAGTCACTCAGCTCTCCATTGTGGCCGCCTGCCAGCGGCTCGTCCATTCAGCTCTGCTCGAGGACAAAACTCTGGTGGCCTACCGACAACTAGCACTCTGACCTCCATTTCCCACGTCGCCGTCGCCGCCGCCGCCGCTCTGAGGGCCAAGAGTGGTGCGCCTTTGTCGCCGGTTAAGCCCAGTCACTGCAAACTTTTCAATGGTTTGCGCAACAGCAACGTCGGCAGCCGCGAAAAATAGGCAACATTTCCTCCAATTGCGCCCAAATTAAGATTCATCTCCTCCCAAGGAGCGAGTGAGCTTTGGTTGTAAAAGCGAGACACCGACAAAGCAGAGGCGCGCGGGGCCCTTGTTGCGGGGTGGTCGAGAATTCGTCGGTCGTATTCTTTTTAGCGCCAGAAGTAGACAAATTTCGCCACCAACACTCGCGGCAAATATCCACCGGCCGCAGGAGGCTCGAGCAGGGCGGCTTTCGGTAGCGAGGCTAATTTGGGGCCGCTCTCGTGGCGATCAATTAGCGCGCGCGCGCGGAGAAGACCAAACCAACAAGCCGCCCGCTTGCTTGGTGGGGCTCGCGTGTGTGTGTCGGCTAGCAGCGCTGCTTTGGCCGCCGCCTTTGGCCCCCGCCGACTCGGCCTACGCGGCCTCAAAGCCTCGTGGCCAGCTCGAGGGGCTAGAGAGTATAAAATTATCTTGGCCCAGCTTTTATTATTATGATAATAAGCCGAGCTCGTCGCTCCGATCAGCACCGATACTTGACATACGTTAACACTGGAGGGGATGGAGGAGCGGCCAGTTGGAGGCGCCGCCGGCCAGGCGGCTAACTGGGCGGCGCAGAGACGGAGATGGAGCGAGAGCGACGCCACCACATTGACTCCTTGGCGTTTGTGTCCCCTTTGCGCTTGCCGCCAGCGCCGCCCTAGAAGCGAGCGCCGACACCAGAAGCCACAACAGAGGGATCCCGCCGGCCGCCTGGCGCTCAACTCAATCAATCTGACTCAAATTAGGGAATTCCCTATGAGGGCAATAAAATGTTGCCATCTATACGCAGACAATAATTTACAACTTGACGGCTAAATCCATCATGCTTCAAACTAACGCTGCCAAACTCCTAGCACTCGAACTCTTTGCCAAAACAAAGGCCAAGGCGAGAGGCAAAAGCGAACCCTCAAAACCGGCAAACGGTGACCGCCGATGGAAGTGGGAGGCCGGCCGGCCGGCCAGCGAGCAAGCCGCGCCCTCTTTTGGCAAACCACATCAGTTTCGCCCAATTTCAACCAGCCCAACAAACCCTCAAATTACACTTCCCTCGGCTTGGATCAACCATTTCAAGCCTAGATTTCCAGAACAAACTCTTTCCAAGCGGATGGACAAAGACTCAAATCTAGTGCTAAAATCTGTCTCAGGCCTTTTTGCACCTCCACCTCCATCAGAGGTGTTTATTCTTCACACTCGCGGCCGTAAACTGCCTTGGGTCCACGGGTTAAACTGGCAGGGGAGCCATCTCGCCTTCGTTTATGTCAGCCGTTCTCCGTCAACTTGACAACACCTATCCATTATCAACCTCCATCTAGATCAACCGGCCGATCTTGGACTGCACTGAAGGGCAGAGCCTATATGGTCTCGATTGCTAGCTTAGATCAGGCCGAGCCAAAGAACTGGCCTCGCGGATTATTTTGGTACTCGAATGTATGAATTAAATNGCTGCTCTTTTCGCTTAGACAAAAGGCAATGGCAGTAATGTGCTTGGCTGCTGATCGTTTGCGTCCAGGAGAGTCCACAAACAATCCTCTCGTTCACCCCACTCCAGCGTTGAACCCTTTTGAATATTGTTTTTCAGACTCTCGCCCTGTTTGGTACTGAGGCTGATTGTTGGACGAATACGATCAGCGTCATTCGTAGAGGATGATTGAGAATCTATTCGGCAGGCGTCTGCTAATCTTGAGACTCGAAGAGGCTCACAAGACGCCTAGACAAATAACATGGTAGCGACTAGCACAAGATGGTACCAATCCATCTCGAATCTTAATTTGTTGGATCGTCAGGCTGGTCCAACAAATCAGCTTTACAATTCAAGATTATCTGAGAGTCGCCGACTTAAGCTCCAATTCAAAAGAGTGAACTGTGGTCACCAGATGAAANCATCGTCTGATGTGCATCTGCGTGATACTTTGCAACATTGTTAGTTCGATAACAATGGTTAGACCGGTATTTTAATAGCATAAGGCACCGACAGTAATAGGGGCTGAGACTAAAGGAACACGAATATGGGAATTCATATAGCCGCTTGGTCTGCCGAGCAAAACCTCGTTGGTCGGAAAAACCTTCCGAAGACAGATTAAAGTGAACGCCAGAATAGAAGAAAAGTTATACTAATGTTACATTCTGTCGATAATCAGTGCTGATTCGTTCATCAAGATCGATCATCGGAGGCAAATGATTCTGCCTCATGGGAAAACTGCCCACCAATTAGAGGTTCAACACGTTGATCGTAGTAGACAAGATGCTTTATATCCTTCATGAAATAAGCATAGCCTCCTGAACTGCCAATCCAAACGAGCAAGTTGACAAAAATTCCGGCTTCGAGAGATTGTCGAGCTGAAAGCAGGACAGGTGGATGATCGTGTTGCGGCCTCTGTCTGTCTTCCGACACAACAACGCGCACGTGGTTACGCTCGCAGTTTCAGTTTTGCCCATGTTGTTCAGAAGCAAAGTCTATTTAGCAAATATCTAGAGAGTTGAAAATCGTATTGTTTTTGTTTAGTAGATGACTGCCCCCGCTCTAATAATTTAATCTTGCTGGTAGCATTCTATTGTACAGGGCGCGAAAATGGGGCTGACGAAAAACTATCTGCGCTACGTCCATGAGTCGACATTTGGTATTGTGGCCTCAGCTCAAGCCGGTGCCCCGATTCAGTATCTTCAAATGCGGAACACGGAGGATAGGTTCATTGCAGTGCCGGCGAGTGAAAGCGTATACTTCTGGGACTTGAAGACAAAACAGATAGTCAATCAACTGAGTTGTGAAGATAGAAAATCTGCCGAAGTCACAACCCTAGCCTGCTACCACGGGGGCCATCCAAGAACTAGTCTCATATCCGTAGGCTATGCCAATGGCCTCATCAGAGTGTTTGAATACGAAACAGGCATCTTGAGAGTCACCTTCACTGGCCATAGAACAGCCATATCAGCCCTAGCTTTCGATAGAGACGGTTCAAGACTAGCATCGGGTGGGAAGGATTGCAATATTGTGTTGTGGGATATAACCAGTGAGAGAGGTTTATTTTCTCTCAAGGGACACAAGAATAGTATCTCTAAACTGGCATTCTTGTTCAACGAAGAGCAACAGAAAGACGTAATTGTTAGTAGCTCAATAGATCCTGTATCGGCGATCAAGTTCTGGGACCTCCAAACACAACATTGCTTCTGCACCATTCCTGGCCATTCCAGCGGAGTATGGAGCTTCGCAATCCTAAGAGATGGTACAAGGCTTGTCACAGGCTCATCAAGCCCGGAGCTTAGAGTTTATTCGATTAAGTTTATTTCTGACTCTGAGAGGCAACACTTGAGCTCAGATACTGGAGGTACAGAGCAAGCAGAATTCGACGAAGAACGTGCCGCCCTCTCCTCAGAGACTGAGTACGGACTACAGGTGAAACATTTAGGAAACATCCTAAGAAACTCAACCAGCATATCCAATAGAATTCAAGACATTGTCGTTGATCACGAGGAGACATTGATGCTTTGCCATTCGGTCGACAAGAATATTGAGTTGTACAAGATAAGATCTCCCGAAGAATCTCTAACTTATGCCAAAAAGCAAGCGAAGAAGGCTCTGAGACGTCAATCAAAACGGAAAAGTATGGAACAAGACGATAGCAACCAGCTCGAACATGAAAAACCTGTGACAATGCCAGTCTCTTTGGATATGTTGGAGCCACAAGCACTGGTAGATTGTGAGTTCAATAGAAAACTTGGATGTTGCAAGCTATCGGATAAATTAAAAGCTGCCGCTCTGACTAGAACACCCACCAAAGATGGATCAAGACTCTTCAAAGTTACTGTTATGTCATCTACCAACAAAATCGAAACTTACCTCTTACAACCAGATGCTGGCAGTGATGACGATCTACTGAAGCTGTCCACCAGTATTGGGCACTTGAGTCATCGCACTGATGTCAGATATGTTTCAATCTCTTCAGACAATAGCTTAATTATGACTGGGAGTGCAGAATCCATAAAAATCTGGCGCTTAGATACGAGATTGTGTATCGCAACTATAGAGACAGAGTATTGCAACTGTTGCATCTTTGCAAATGCTCAAAATCTAACTGGAAGCTATGAAAATAGGTATGCTCTGGTCGGTACAAAGCAAGGCCACTTGCAGATTCTAGATCTAGCCGAGGCGATGGTCATACAAACACTGGAGATATGTACGGATGGGACACCTTTGAACTCTATATGCTTGCGGCCCGATAAGGCCGGGATCGTTTGCGGTGGTGAGGACAAAATTCTCAGATTTTATAACTATATATGGCAAACGATTGATGACGAGGGTCAAAAACGAGTGAACTTAAGTATCGAAGAGGATAGGGTCTTAGCATTCCAAGAAGGTATTACTTGTGTCAATGTTTCCGCAAATAACAACTTATTAGCAGTGGCTCTACTCGATAGTACGGTACGTGTTCATTTTATGGACTCCTTCAAACATTTTCTGACGATGTATGGGCACAAGTTCCCAGTCACAGCAATGGATATTTCAGATGATAGCACCCTACTAGCAACTGGATCTCCGGATAAGAACATCAAGATTTGGGGTCTCGACTTCGGAGACTGCCATAAGTCAATCTTCGCTCATGATGACACCATTACCAGCGTGAAGTTTGTGCCTAAATCTCACTACCTGTTTTCTGTGGGACGCGATAGGCAAATCAAACAGTGGGACTGTGATCATTTCATTAAGATACAAACGCTCCGCAAGCATCAAGCCGAGATCTGGTGTCTGAGCGTAAGCTCGAATGGAAAATATCTTGTCACCGCCTCGCATGATAAGTCGGTAAGACTCTATCGGAAGACAGAGGAGATTCTAGTTCCTACCGAGGAAGAAGAAGCAGAACGCGAGTACGAGGATGAAGTTAACGTTTTTGAGAAGCAGGAGAACATAATCATTGGCGAGGTTAGTCTGGAAACTGGATTTGCATCCAAGATGACGATCGAGACAGTCAAATCGGCGGACAGATTGATTGAAGCGATCGACGTGTTTGAGAGCGAACGGGCCAAAGAACAAGAATTCTTGAGACAAAGTGAGCTTGCCGATAGCAGAGGTGAACCAAGGCCTGCAAAGCCCGATCCAAACCCTCTATTGATGACAACCATGTCTACTGACTATAGGAGGTTTATGTTAGAGACACTAAGGAGAGTTCGTTCAAGTGAGCTTGAAGAAATTCTCTTAACTCTACCATTTGACTACGTCAAAAAATTGCTNTCGATAATGGTGATGTTCTTGGAAAGACATTGGGATATTGAGCTAATGGTAAGGTGCGCAACCTTTTTGTTGAAGACGAATTTCGGTAGAATCGCAGCCTCTCCGATGCTAGTACCTATTGTTCACAGTTTAAATTCCGTTATATTAGCAAAATCCTTCCATCTACGTGATTGCGCTGGCTTCAACCTTGCTGCTCTACAACATTTGGGTGGAGATAGAAAGTATTTGAGTACAAAAATTAATCGCGTGGCATACGATCATTCTACGAAACTGTTGTGAAATTTTGGGTCGAAGGAACTTGGGATAAATCCATTTGCGGTTACAGGTCATGACTGTTTCGCTGCTTTCTCATGGGCTTGCAATTGATGTTCTTGGAAACGTTGTGATATTCTCTGGTTACTCTTGACAAATTTCTCGAAACAATTATTAATACACGAGTCCTCCTTCGAGGTGATATCCCTTGTTGTGAAGTTCCATATACACGAGTCAAAACACAATTCAGAAAGTCGATTATAATTTCTAATAAACTCCTTGAATTGCTCGACGGATTCTACTGTTGGAGCAGCTGCCATTTGTAATAGTCTCTTAGTTTGTGACTTTGTGATACTGGAAATTTCTCACAATTGAATATATGTCGATACTGTCTGGATGATTAGATAATTGAAAACACGTGGAGATACGCAATGTGAATGCGCACCAACGTGCATGTTTTTCGGTTTTCTGCCTCAGCGAGCAGTATTAGCCTGCGATCTAGTATTTATTTTTGGTTTTGAGTTTCGCAGACCCAAAACCAGACTACATTATTCTCCTCTACGGATCTTTTACCGGATTGTCGCAAATCTCTCAGTGCACTTGTTTTAGTCGCATCAATATCAGTTACTCTCGCACTGATAGGCACCCTGAGCGCTGCTAATCAGATTGACCTCACCTGCCTCCCATGATATTGAATCAAGAGATTGAATCTCACAACACCTATCCCATTCATCCACGGATAGCGTTAGCATTGAGATTTTACATCCTCCCTGAAGGAACAAGGACTCTGTCTCTCTATTTTTAAGATTAACTACCTTCACTGGGTGTTGATTAGTTTCAGGACTAGACTAAGATTGATTTGATTGAGTTCAGTTTGATGATCCGGCTCACGAGTCGTCCATTCGCAGCGCTCCAAGCTGTTGGACCCTAGCGGCAAGGGGCTGCGCCACCTGGCTTCGCATGATGCCACAGCCTCCTGCCGCTGATTCTGCACCTTTCCTCGTAGCGAGCATCAGGTTGACGGTTGTCAACTTTTGATGTCGTCCCTCAGACAAATCTCCTCACAAAGGTAGTGAAAGCTCTAATCGCTAGAACATTCGTTTTCGAGTCTTCTCTCCCGAGCTACATCGTTTTCTNATTACACTTAGACCTGTAATATCAGGAGATTCTAATTCGGGGCCGATCGTTGCTGTACGGATTTGAAGATAAATAAAAATCAAACCAATCGCGGAATTGTGGCCAGCCTTTTCAGCGGCTTGACTGCTAGATGTTCTCGGAACTGACGCACTTTTTCGGCCCAGATCAATATTTCCTGAAAGCGGTTGCACGGAGTTGAGTCGATTTATTGCCTTGTGGTCGCAAGGTTTCTAGTCCTTCCCGGTGCTTTTGCAAGGTGTTAAGTAAGCCATGAATCACAAGCTAGACAGTTCGACTAGCCCGCACGTCATCCTGGGCTCTAATTCATGTATCAAAGGTGCTTGTGTGCNTACAGGGCTGCTGCTGGAAACGAGTCGGGACCCCACAATGAGGCTGTGCAATGGTGTCTATACTTGGCATGCCATCTACTGGCTCGGCTGACTCCATCGGCTCCGGGCAAGCTTGTGGCCGGGTCCAGACTGGCTGTCGGTCCAAGAACACCGAAGCCGCTCTCCTGTAATTGGATCCCTCCTCTTCCGCCCAGAAGCTAAAAACAGTGCCGGAAATATAGATGGAGACCGGGTTGGATTTTACAGTGGATGATAATTTATTATCATTGAACATTGTTTGCTTATGTTACAGAATTCGAAACCGACTCTCGCACATGGATAGTCTCCAACAATGAGTTTTACGAACAACTGTTGCCTTGTCCCTAAAACTTGCTCACAAGAACACCGGCAGGCGTCTTATATTTGGTGCACTGTAGACAATTTGTTGCGGTGGAACGAAGATGGAATTGGCAGCCTCGTTTGCGGCCAGTTGCGCTTGCGAGCTGACTGCCTGGTTAGCCAAAGCCTGGGGCGCCATGTAATAGCCGTAGATGTCCGAGACGTTTTGGCTTCTCCTCCTGTGTTGCTGTTGTTGTTGCTGCTGCTGCTGCTGGTTGAGTTGGAGCTGAGCCTGAGCCTGGTGGAGCATCTGGGGCTGCTGCTGCTGCTGCTGCGCGACTGGCGATTGCTGTTTCCTTTGCTGGGGCAGGTAAGTTTGCATGTTGCTCCTCCTAAGAGTTGAGTGATAGAGCGAATTCCTCTGGTTATTTACACTATTTGTTGTGCCATAAATATCGTTCGAGGGGCTCTGGCTGGCCGAGATTGAGGGCAACATGGTGTACTCGTTCATCTTAACGCACTGCTTCGAGTTTAGGCAGTGGAAGCGGCCCCGAATTGACTCGGCGGAGCCGCTCGATAGGCAACTCGAGCCAGCGCCCGTGAACTTGTTGCAGGGGCCGCCGACGGACAGGTTGTCAAATGCTGAGTTTGCTATGTTTGATATGTAGTGACTGTTTGCTGGGTTAGAAAACTGGTGATGTATTGCTTGGTTGCTGCCCCTCGAGCTTCCGGCCGACGTTTGGTCGTCGTCGTCTTCCTCGTCGTCGCCGTCCTCGTCCTCCTCCCCGTCGTCGTCGTCGTCGTCCTCCTCCTCCTCGTACTCGTCCGCCCAGAGGTCCAACTTTTGGCTGTGGCGCGACTCGTTCAGCTTCCGGCGGCGCCTCGCGTCCTGTTTGGCTCTGCGAGTTGCGCGCACTTGGTTGTGCATGATGATGAACTTTTGGTAGTACTTGATGATGGTCGTGTAGAGGATCAGGCTGACTAGGCTGAGGAAGAGGCCGGCCAGGAGGAAGACGATCAGCGAGGGGATGTAAGCGAACAGGTTGGGCAGATTAGCGAGCAGCTCGGCCAGCTCCTTGAGCGCAGAGTGGCGAAGCTCGTCGGAGGACATGAGAACCGAGTACTCGACTTCCGACCTGCCAACGTCGTTCAAGCCAGCAACGTGGATCGTGTACTCGCCAACTGGGTTCAGGTTGCACAGGTACTCCATTCTGTCCTCCTCGTTTGCGCGCTGATGCTTAGCGTTGCTCTTCGGCCTTATTGTGATCCAGTCGGAGGTCGCGAGCTGGCCGCCTGGGGCCGCGCCAGCAAGGCTCGCGTCAACTCCGAGCGCTTTGCCGGCCGCCGCCGCCGCCGCCGCCGAGAGGGCCTGATGGGTGGCGGCCTGCCCGTTCGAGCCGACCAAACTTCCAGCCGCGCTCACGTTGGGCGGCGCGCTGCTCCTCTCAACCCGGTACCTGATTGTGAAGGTTCTTATGCGGCAACCGTTGTCTTGGAATGAGTTCAAGTTCACCAGCAGGCAGGTTGAGTTGACCATCTTGAGGAGGCTCATTTTGGTTGGAATGACTGGNAGCGCGCCGCTCGTTGAGGCGCTCACAACGTCGCTCGGCGCGCTCTTGCCAACCTTGTTGTGCGCAATTATGTAGAACTGGTAACGAGTTCCGCACTTCAAGCCGGGCGCCTTGTACTGGCTCTGGTTGCCTGGCAGGCGAACCTGGAGCCACTCCTGCGAGGCTGAGTTCTTCTCCTGGTATAGCACGTAGTCGTCCACTGGATTCTGGTCGAGCGGGTCGCGCTGCCACTCGATGAAGATGGACTCGTTCGACTCGCGCCGTATCTGCAGCCTAACCGGCTTTGGGGCCTCCATCTCGATGGTCTTGCAGAGCGCAAAGTCCGAGGATGGGCCCGAGCCGCGCGAGTTGAAGGCGACGACGGTGATTTCGTAGTTGGTGTCCCGGCGCAAATCGTGCACAACCGTCTCGAGCCTCTGCACAGGGCTGGCCGCCGCCGCCGAGTGCTGATCAAGTTGCTGCTGCTGCTGCTGCTGCTGGCTTTGGAGGAGGAGGTCGCTGATGACGTAGGGCTTGTAGACAAAGTTTTGGCTCGCGGCCGAGTTGTTTGCGCTCGCAAGCCGGTAGCCAATGTAGTAGCCGTGAATGCGGCCAGGCTGCTTGCTCCTCGGCAGCTCGTCCCAGCTAACCTGAATGCTGGTCGAGTTGAGCGCAACAGCCCGAATGTTGGTTGGCCCACTCTCGGGCGCCTCCTCCTCGGTGCTGAACTCCATCGGCTGGCTGAACTTGCTCTGGCCGATTGCGTTGATTGCGAGCGCGCGCAACACGTACTTACTGGCCGGCTCAAGCCGCTCGATGGTGATCGACTTGACCGCCTGCTGCTGGCCAGCGGCCGAGTTGTTTTGCGCCTGAACGGGCAGCATGATGCGCGAGGCCTGCTGCCAATCGTCCATCGCGCCAGCAACCTGCTTCGAGCCCAGCTGCTCCATCGAAGGACCGCCGCCAAGTTCGAGAAAGTCGAGCTCGCCCAGGTTGGCCGGCTCCTGCGCAACCCTCTTGTACTGGAAGGTGTAGTTTGTTATTGGACTCCGGCCATCGTAGGGCTCCGTCCACATGAGCGTAACAGAGCGCGAGTTTATCTGCGTAGCCTGCAACTCCTGAATGTTGTCCGGCTCCTCCTGCACCAGCAGCTCAATCTGGAGCCGATCCTTGCCGGCTTGGTTCCTGGTCAAGCACTCGAACACTGAGTTGTCCTGGCGCTGGGCTTGCTTGATCACAAGCAGCGAGATTAGTCCGTTCTGGAGCGGCTTGTTGTGGATGGAGTATCTTGGCTCTACTTCGTTCGAGAGCCTCTGTTTGTTTTTGAACCACTCGATTGTGATTGGCTCGTCGCCGAAAGCGTCGCATCTGAGCTGAACCTGGCCCTGCTTGCGCACGACGCTCGTCTGCTGCTTGCTCGGCTCAAAATGGGCCGGAACTGGGCGGGAGGCGGATATTAATTAGTTTTAAGCCGGCNAAGAAGTAAGAGGAGGCGGCCGCGAGCAAAAGTTGCGTGTGGCTTCCGTCTGGAGGGGAGACTCACCCGTCACTTTTAGCGAGGTTGACCAGCTTAGTCCCTTGCCAATGCCGTTGGCCGATTTGCATAGATAATTGGCCTCGTCCGACTTGTCCGCGTTTCGGATCACAAGCGATCCGTTTGCGGCCAGCGAAATGCGGCCAGTCGCCGCCAGGGGCTCGAACTCTGTCTGCGAGTGCGCTGTTGTTTTGGTTTCGGGTGTTGTTTTTAGTTTGGGACGAGCTTTTGGTTAGTCGCGGGCAAGAGGAGGCTGTCAGGTCGGT
>Ga0058699_1000226_pt1 | contig 16789 bp, 9 predicted proteins | sample AgamicAtPe_FD_55078 | JGI IMG/M metagenome (GOLD analysis project Ga0058699, IMG submission 55078) | Agave microbial communities from Guanajuato, Mexico - At.P.e | ecosystem: Host-associated > Plants > Phyllosphere > Phylloplane/Leaf | place: Guanajuato, Mexico | collected 2012-10-15 | reverse complement strand
AGCGAGCGAGGAGAGAGATACTCGCGGGCCATGGAAGCGGCGGGCGGTTTGATGATCGCGGACTAGAGCTGTAAGATGGAGTGGAAGGCAGTAAGAGTCGCGGGCTCGAAGCGGAGAGAGGCTAAGAATAGGTAGGATCGTATCTGGTCTGATGGTTGAGCGCGAAGGCAAGAAAAGACAAGGCAAGACGCATGGCTTCTCTCTCTCCTCTCCCCTCGATCGCACTCTCGCGCGCAACTAGTGAACAGGTACTACTGCCGGCTACCCTTTCGATAGAGCAACGAATCGGCTTCCATTTGGCTAGATCGGCGCAAAACATGTTCACTCGGTTTTATCTCGGCGTGTGTTTTGCGCGCGTCAATATGATCAAACTGCCACCATCGAGTCGTTTAGTTCAGAAAATTTCCCTCAAACATCTAGACGCCGACTTGGCCTCATGTTAGCCTCTCGCGCAACTTGCACAGTTAACAACAGCACTCGCTGAAGCCCAGCCGAAGTGTCTCATTTGAACTTAATATCTTGGCCAAAGCGTCTGCCTCCTCCCATTGGGCCAAATGTTGTGTCATATTTTGTTTGGGTGAGCCGAGCGCGAGACAGGTGAGAGAAGGAAAGCGTTTTGCCGCGACAAGTTCGAAACTAACGAGATAGAGAGCGATTGGCCGAATTGGCAGCCAGCTGGACCGAGGAGCCGAGAGCCAGTTTGGGTGCAGCCAGGATCCCGCCGAGGTAGTTGCGAGGGAAGACGTTGCGAGCGATCATCTGGAGGAGGAGNTGCGGGCCAATTCCAAGATGGCGCTGACCAGACACAATCAGAAGGTCAAGCCCGAGCTTCAGGGTGACCAGCTGGCCAAGGGCGATGAGGCGCTCAAAGCTAAGAGCGTAACCAAATTTAGGGCCGCTGAAACAAACAGCAAGCTTCAGTTGCGGCTCGAGCAGCAAGACAGGAAGCAGGCTGAGAGTGCGAAGCTAGAAAGCGACGATTCAGCGAGAGTTCAGCAAGAGCAGCCGGCNCAAGCGCAACAACAACAGCAAGTTGCAAACGAGATCAGCTTGGCAAAGAAGCTCGCCATCGACTGCCTGTTATATCTAATCAGAGCCATAATCACACTATACGACTTGGTCAGCCAGCCAGTCTTCTACTTCAGCCACAAGGTCTACGAGAAGCAGCACGAGATCGACCAAGTGGAGCGCAGCCAGCAAGTTGACCCCTCGAACCCGAATTCGCCCTGGCGCCAGATTAACATTGACCCCAGGCAGCGTAAACTGGAGGCCAAAATCGACTCCTTCGAGACTTACGACGAGATGATGCGCCATTCGTTTCGCAACTTCGACCAGGAGCCCTGNTACGCCTATCGCGAAATTTTGCACGAGCAGTGGAGCAAGCGGCCCGAGTCGGAGAAGCTGTTCAGGCAGGTGAAGCTGTCCGACTACAAGTGGGTCACCTTCAACCAGTTCGATCGCCAAATCGAGGCCGCCAGACGTGGCTTCCTGCTGGAGGGCATTCGCGCCGGCGACAAGGTGATGCTTTACGCGGACACCAGACCCGAGTGGCAGATTTGCTCGCAGGCCTTGATCAGGTTGGGCGCCATTGTGGTGACCATGTACTCCACTCTGGGCGTGGACGGCATCATCCACAGCGTGAACGAGACTCAGGTTAGTCACGTTGTGGCGCAGAAGGACAAAGTTAGCAAGCTGCTCAGGCTCAAGGCCAAGCTGCCGAGACTTAAGAAAATCATCTACTTCGACTTGGTGCTCAGGTTGCCGCCCGAAATGGGCCCGCTCGGCGCCAAAGCNAACGGCCGGCAAGCGGAGAGCGGCGACCAGAGCGCCCCCGACTGGCCCAAGGACTTCGAGCACAAGGAGGTCGAGTGCATCAGTTTTGGCCAGGTGCTGGCCGCGGGTCGGGCTGGCGAGGGCGCCGAGCTGGCCAGACTGGAGGAGGAGAGCGGCGTTCGGTGCAACGAGAGGACGAGGGACTCCATTGCTGTGATAATGTACACGAGCGGNTCCACTGGCATACCCAAGGGCGTGCTCATCAGCCACAAGAACCTCATGGCAACCATCAAATCATTCTCCTATGTGACCAAAGATTTCGTCCACAAACCTGAAGAGAATGTGGCCACTGCCTACCTGCCGCTGGCGCACATATTCGAGTTTTGCATCGAGTCCATGATGCTCTACCACGGAGTCAGGTTTGGCTTTGCAACTCCGCACACGCTGACGGACAAGTCGCCCGGCTTGCTGGCCGGCCAAGTGGGCGACCTGAGTCTGTTGCAGCCGACAGTGATGATCATTGTGCCATTGATCCTGGACCGGATAGTGCAGGGCGTGAAGCAGGCGCTCCGCGCGCAGTCCTACTTCAAGGAGCAGCTGGTCACTCAGCTGATCAACTACAAAATCCGCTGGCAACGCAAACACTATCCAACTCCGCTCGTGGACAAGATCGTCTGCTCGAAGATTGCTGCCGCGCTAGGCGGCCGCGCAAAGTGGGTGATCTGCGGCTCGGCGCCGCTTTCTGGCGAGACGCAGATGTTCGTGCGCGCTGCCCTGAACCTGAAGCTGCCGCAAGGCTTCGGCACAACGGAAACTTGCGCGGCCACCGCCTGCCAGCTCTTCGACGACCAGTCCACCTGCAACGTGGGCCTGCCGGTCTCGGGGGCGCTCATCAAGCTGGAGCCCTGGCTCGAGGGCAACTACCGGCCGAGCGACAAGCCGCGGCCGAGGGGCGAGATCGTGGTCGGCGGCGACATGATTGCGCACGGCTACTTCAACCTGGACGAGCAAACCAGGGAGGCCTTCTATCGGGACGAGGAGGGCGTCCGCTGGTACAGGACGGGCGACATTGGCGAGTTCCTGCCAAACGGGAACCTCAAGATCATCGACCGGAAGAAGGACTTGGTGAAGCTGCAAAACGGCGAGTATGTTTCCCTGGGCAAGGTGGAGTCAACNCTCAAGTCAAATCCATACACGGACAACTTTTGCGTCTACGCAAACTCGAGCCACAACTACGTGGTTGCGCTCGGGCCGGCCAACGAGCTGGCCGTGCGGACGCTCGCGCAACAGATTGTCGAGGAGTACGTGCGCAAGTCGCCCTCGCTCGGCGCCAGGAACGAGGAGCGGCGCGCACTGCTGCAGCTGCCCGAGGAGGAGCAGCTTGCGGCCGTTGAGGAGCTCAAGGCCGAGTTGGCCTCCTACGAGTCGGACCGGCTCAACAACAACGAGGCAAACCCAAACCAGCAGGACAAGAACCTGGAGCGGAAAATGAGCTCGCTGAGCGCCGGCTCGAACTCGGCCGCCTCCTCCACCGACGAGCGGCTTGCGAGGCTTTGCGCGAACAGGCTGCTCCAGCTGCGAGTGCTCGACCACATCGGGCGGCTTGCGCGCGAACGCGACCTCACGAGCCTGGAGGTGCCGAGGAAGGTGTTGCTGCTTGCAGAGGAGTGGACCGAGGACAAGAACCTGGTCACGGCCGCCATGAAGATCCGCCGCAACTTCATATACAAGCGCTACGAGCAGGAGCTCGCGCGCCTCTATTGCCCCTGAGAGCCGAGCTGTGTTTCCTTTTTGTCGGCCTCCACTTGTTGATGTAGAAATTTAATGCCAAATGAGCGCCGAGGGGACGCTCGCTTGCGGCCGCCGCCGCCCTGTGATCGGGTGCGCGGCTNAGCCCGGCCGCCGGCCCGCAAACGCGCGCTCGCTCCTGTAAAGATAGCAACCAACTAGATTAAAGAGCAGAGTGGCCCTCTTAGCCGGCCTCTTGCAACACTGCTCCCCGCTGGCGGCTCCATCCGGACGCCAGCTGGGGCCTTGGATATGGGGGGTTGGCTTACCTTTTGGGCTGGCCTCGGTGGCNAAGGTTAGCAGTTGCGTGGCTCGATTGTGGGCGAGCGAGAGCTGAACTTTGAGCGCTGGCATTGGCAAATTTTACATTATTGCCAACCCAAAGTGCCTTTTATAGCTCGCGCGAGGGAGTGATTTGTAAAAACTTGTCGCAAATCAGCAGGCTAGCGCTGGCTAGATCATATCTCGTTTGCGCCCACCAGTTTGGACACNGGCAGGCCGATCGAGAGTCACCTTTCAGTTAGCTCGCTTGCGCAAACTGAAGCCTCCTTCGCGCGACCATCGCGCGCAAATTGTCGTAATGGCAGCCAATTTCATCCAGCTCGATAGCGATTGGAGGCGAGCGGCCGCCGAGTGCTCAGGCAAGCTGCGGAGGCGAATCAGAGGCGAGACCTGTTATTCGCGCCGGCTCAGAGGGCTGGCTGGCCCGCTCGCTAGGCCGGGCGCATCTGCTAGCGCTCGAAGTGTCGTAAGAGCCGCCGATGGTTCGACCAGGGCAGACAGGATCTGGCGCTATCGTGGCCAATCTCGGCCTAGCGTTGCTCTCGGGCCGCCAAGGTTGGCCTTAGCCCTTGAGCGCTGGCTCGGGCTCGGGCTCGGGCTCGAGCTCTTGAAGCGAGCGCGCGAGGGGCTCGCTCGTGCGAGAGCGGGCCAAAGTGTTGAGTCTCAGCGGCGGCAGCAGCCGCAGCCGCGGCCGCAGATATATGATCGCGTCTCACCTTTGCCAAGCGGCGAGGAGCCGGCGCTTGAGGCTGCCGCAATTGCGGCGCCTATCTTGCCAAGCCGGGCGCCGCGCCTACGAGATAGCGAGATCCGCACAGCCAATGTCAGTGCGCCTCAAGGCAGCCAGCAAGCCGCGCCGATCAGCAGACTGAGTGAGCTGCTGAGTTGGCATCACTTCAGCTCGAGTCTCGTCGACATTTGAGAGCGGCAAGACTGGCGCTTGTGCAGCCTCAACGGGTGAGCCTGCGAGCGAGGCGGATTTACCTGCTATCTGCGTGCGCGAGCCCCAACCTACTCCATTGGCTTCGGCTCTTCGGTTTGCGGAAATGTTGGCTAGATTTAGACATTTAGCGGCGCAAGGAAGAGGAAAGAGTCGGTTGCTGCGGGCAGAGTTCATGGCTCTTGGGCGACGGTCCCGCCGCGGTGGCGCCACCTCGAGGCGCTCAAACGCTTTATTGCAGAGCCTTTTGCCAAGAGCTCATCGGGTTCACTTGTGCTCGGCTCATTGGGCTTCGACCTGCGCAAGCGAGCGCCCCTCATCCAACTACGTTGTGCGCAAACTTGGCCCCAAACTGCCTGCTCAAACTCAGGCGACTTCCTCCTCCTCCTCGTCGGCGCCGCGAGTAACAAGCGCCGCGAACTTCCTCAAGTCGATGCGGCCGCGCGAGTCGAGTGGCGCCTCCTGGAGGATGACGTCGCACTCCTGCTTGTTGAACCGCTCGCCCCAAGTCATGAGCGCGTGACGCAACCTAAGTGAGGGCGGCCAGGTGTCGGGTTAGTGGGCGCCCCTCGAGCTGGAACAGGCCATTCGTCATCCAAAACTGTCTACTCACTTCTCCTCGGCGCAGAAGCCGTCGCCCTCGTCGTACTGGTTGAACGCGTTCAGCACGGTGTCCTCCTCGTCGGTGCCCTGAACTCGCGAGCCAAAGACGGTGAGAAACATGGTGAAGTTGATGGGTCCTGGCGCCTCGCTCGCCATCTCCTCCAACTCCTTGTCGCTGCACTGGCGGCCAAGCGCATCAAAGGTGGCCCTGATGTCCCACTTCGATATGATCCCATCCTTGTCCTGGTCAATGAACCCGAAGGCCTCCTTGAACTGGTGCACCTGGTTCTGGGTGAACATGGAGAAGACGTTGGAGCCGCTCCTCTGGAGGCGCCGCTTCGACGAGAGCCGTCTAGGTTGCTCGGCGGGCTGCGCCGACACCGGCGCTTGCTCCTGCACCTGCTCGGCAGCTGGAGCTGGCACTTGAGCCGCCGCCACCGACTCTGGCGCCTCCCGCCCGCCCGCCTGCTCCTCGATGGTGGCCGGTGGCGCCGCAAGCTCGGGCCTCTCGCCCCTCTCCGACTTCTTGCTCTTCACTCTCCGCACCAGCTTCACGCTCGACCGCTTCTTTTGGCCCTCCTCGGCCGGAACTGCGCTCCCCGCCTCCTCGGCCATCTTGGTCAGCTTGGTCGGTGTCGCCGTTGATTGGGTCTCTGGTTCGCGCAAACTCGCTGCTCTCTCGCCGACTCGCGCTCAAACAATGCCGAGGGGGCTGAAAGGGCGAGCGAGCCGTCTGGCTGGAAAACTGTCGCCAGTATGCAAGCTCGGCCACTTTTGTCCGCCTGGCGCCAGGTCGCCTTTGGGGCCCAGGGACAAAAATGGCGGCCGCGCGCAGAAGCCCCCAATGAATGAGCTCGGGGCGAGTAAATGAAATTTCAGCCAGCCGAGCAGTCGTCACTGTTGGCTTTGGCTCCGCCGCCAAAAACGTTATGGGCGCGCGGAAAAGGCCGCTCGCGCCCATGACTCATCTGGGCCAAGCTCTTGGCTCGCGGGCTAAAGTGGGGCCCGCGAAATGCGAGCGCGACTTCTTGCTCCGGCGACCATGAAACATCAACAGAGCGAGCGCGACGAGAGCAACCCCCTCTCGGCGCATCTTTTCCGGAGCCAGCCGCCGATGTCCTGCCGGTCCCAGCTGTAACGGGCGGCTTACCTCTCGCCGCCGCCGCCAACTCTTGCCCGAAACAATGGGGCCCACTTGGCTCCATCGACGGCTGGCTGGCTCCAGTGGGGCAGAGTTGCGCTCGGACTGGGCCGGCTGGGCTTGGGCGCCAAATGGCCCGTTTAGGCGAGCTGAGCGCCTCGGCTTGGCTCGAGTTGGCCCGTCGCGCTCGAGGCTTAGGCTCACTCGTAGGGCTGGATCATCCAGTTGAAGACCAGCTCCTTGAATTGGTTCGACATGAACTTGGGGTCCAAGTCTGGAAAGAAGTCCTCGTAGCCAAGACTGGAGCCAGTGCCAAAGACGTCGAGCACCATGCGGTTCAGCTGGTGGAGGCGATGGTCGCTAAGCCTGTCGAGGAACTTCATGTAGGAGGGGCGCACGAATCTGGGCTCGAGCGCGAACGCGTACAGGATGGTGGCCGCAGAGGCCGAGTAGATGGTTAGGATGGTGAAGTCGAAGTAGCGCACTCGGCCCGCTTTGGCCGCTTGCAGGTAGTACTGCTCAACAGCCTTCCACATGACGTACATGCTTAGCGAGGAGCGCGGCGCCCAAAGCATTGAGAGGCCGGCGACGAAGCCCGATAGTGCGGCGTGCCAGGCGCACTGGTTGCTGTTCGAGTGGCGACGCAACAGGCAGCTCGCGAGCCGGCCGCCCGAAACTAGGGTGGCGAGGAAGAGGCCAAAACGGAGGGAGCCGGCCGAGAGGAGCGACTCGCGGAGGGTCGGCCCAGGCGCCTGGAGCAGCTGGTGGGCCTTGGCAGAGAGCTTGAGCGCGCACTGGATTGCGTAGCCGAGCAGGAAGCGGCTTGGAGCTGGCGCGAGCACGTACTCCAGGCAGCTCCTCTGCGCGTGCGGACAACTGGCGTGCCGGCCGCCGGGCCACCTGAGCCCGAGGGCGCCGCTGCCGCTGCCGCCGCCGCTGTTGCCGGCGAGCGAGCCAGACTCAGCTCGCTGGCCGCCAGCCTTGCTCGACCTGCTCTTCGCCTCGTCGCGCCCGATGAGAACCTTGACGGCCGCGCTCACTGGATCGNGGCCAAAACCCTCGCTCTTGATGAGATGGTACCAGGCGGCCAGACTGAGCGCGAATAGGAGCGTTTCGCCGTGTTTCACCGGCTTGAAGTAGCCCTTTGTGGTGGCCATGCGGAACACGATCTCTGAGGCCAGGTTCAGCATGTAGAAGGCGAGCGCTTGGCGTCTGTTCGGCTTCTCGATCAGCAGCGACAGGTAGGAGGAGAGGAGGGCTGGCGCGCAGACGAGTATTCGGTAGTAGAAGCGGCCGAAGCCTCTCCTCAGCGCGCAGCCGAGCACGGAGCCGTTGTAGGCGTGGAAGAAGATGAAGAAGGAGGATCTGAGGGTTGACTTGAGGGTGTCCCAGCTGGCGGGCAGGTCGTACCTACGCTGCACGACCACTTGCGAGAAGGTGTAGAGCATCGCGTAGAGGGGCAACGNTCTTAGGCCCGCGGCCGTGGACACCTCGAGCGCGGCGTCCGTGCAACTCGGAGTCCTGTGCAGGAGGATGGTGGGAGGGGAGTTGCGTTGTCGAGCTGGCTCATTGGCGGACTGAGGAGCTAGGCGCGCTTGATACTCACCACGTGTGGCCAACCTCGTAGCAGTTGTAGCCGAACGACCACTCGCTGCCCAGAATCTTGGACGAGAGCTCCTTGCTTAAAATGGTGGGCATCCTGTGTTGCTCGCTTCCTGCTCTCTCAACTGGAGGCGCTCATCCCACGTCGGCCTGTTTGTTTGTTTCTTGCTCGAAGTGTTTGCGTCCCATCCACAAGTGCGAGCTCTGCTTGGTTCGAGTTCGGCTCTCTCTGTTTGCTCGCTTATCAGCTCGGCGGTTAGACTGGAGAGCAGCGGCCAGACGCTCTCCTCTGCGACGGGCTCAGCCAGCAGCCAGCTCCTCTCGACGCAGCCCCTCCTCTCTCTCTCTCTTTCTGGCCCAAAATCAATCCAGCTCAATTAGGACTCGCGCTGGCCGGAACCGCTCGCCGCCTTGCCTGACTAATAGTGCACTGGCGCCAATCTGATTGCCCGAATTCACTGCAAGCCAATGGCTAACTGGGCGTCGAGTGTTTCAATCATTACGTTTGAAGTCGCTCGCAAGTGGCTGCAGCTCGACGGATGAGTGAGCTGCAGACTGGCTGGCTGGCTGACTCTGTCTCCCCTCGGCTGGACGGATAAACAATCGAGCGAGAGGCGCGCGCAAGCTCCAGTTGGCAGCCGGGCGCCACTTGCTGCCGCCAACCAGCCACCTGGTTAGCCCCTCGAGTGAAGGCGGCCGCTTTGGCTAAAGACGGCGAGGATTCAAAACATTACACAACTTAAATGCGGCGCGAGAGCTTCAGCTGGCTGGCTAAGATGTTCGTTTTATTGTTGCCGCCGTTAGGCACATAAAGTGAGCGCAAAGTGGTCCAAACAGGAATAACACTCAACAGGTTCCCTCGAGATCGGCAGCCTGGCTTGATTGGCCGTCGCCGCAGTGGTGGCAGCTCGGCTTCCGACGGAAACCGAGCGGCTGGAGCGACTTGCCGAATGGCACGAGATTTTGCGCTAGGCTTGCCAATCAGAATGCGGCCGAAGGTAACGATCATCGCAGACGCAGGCAGCCCGAACGGGTGAATACTAAACAGCGAGCAAGACAACAACCGCCGGTAAGAGAGCCGCCAATCTGTTGTTTCCTCTCCGCAATGGCTGCCTCTCTCTCTCCCTCGCAAGCTCGCGAGCTTTATGTAACTCGGCGCCGACGCAGGCGGGACGCACGGGCTCGCAGGTAGAGGCTCCGGCTGGCAGCCAGCGAAGCCTAAGCGGCCGCCCGGCCGCCAGAGCGAACGCAAACGGTAGATCGCAGGGCCAAACTAATTGAGCCCTTGCATGTTGCCCGTCAAGCTTGTGCAGCCGAGCCAAGCGGCCGGCGAGCAAGCGAGACTTCCTCCGCTAATTGGCTTACCTGCAGCCACCGGCGCCGCTCTCCTTGGCTCCGCTTGCAGCCGCTCGCCTGACGCGCTTCAACTGCGCCATTTGCCCCGCAAAGAACTCCAGTGGAGCCGACAGTCGCCGACCGGAAGAGGGGCCGGCCGGCCCACCAGGCACTAGCGGCGGATGCTCGCGAGCTTGGCCCTGGTCGGCGTGCAATCCGCACTGCGGACAGTCTCTGCAGGCGCTGGCTTGCATGGCTCCGGCTGCCTGCAGAGCGGAGCTCGAACTCTGGCAGGCAAGAGCCGCTTCCTGCGCTGAGGCTCAGACTTCGCTTGGCTGTTATTATGCTGCACATCGCTCAGGGTTGTATTGGTCGGAGCAACGCTCACTCGTGGCCTCCGGGCGATAGCCTGGTTGCCAAAACAAAGAAAAAAATGAAAAACTCGCATCCCGCAAAAACAGAACAGTTTGAGTCCTTCATGATTTAAGGGTTTGCGGTTCGCTTGTAACAAGCACGTCTGCTCGTTAGGTCATGCTGAACTACGAACGTGGCACCGAAAGGGTCACCAAAATTTTTGTAACAAAGTAAATCTGATATTTTCACATTGAAATTGGTGCCCGCCGAATAGGNGAGTCGCGTTCGAGTCTGCCCGCACAGCACTTACTTTTTCGCACACAAACCTGGACGCAAATAAAATCTCGTCCCATTATTAGCCAGACAAACCCGAGGCAATGCCAGTCTTCACCCTCAACACCAATGTTTCATCTGCCCAGCTGCCAGCGGGCCTCAAGGACCAGCTGACCGACGCAATCGCCAAGAGTTTGGGCAAACCAAAGGCTTACATCGCCGTCCAGGTCAATGCGGGACAAGACATCAGCTTTGGCGGCTCCGAGGAGCCGGCAGCTCTTTGCGACCTTGTCTCAATCGGCGCCTTGTCAACAGAATCCAACAAGAAGCATGCCAAACTCATAATGCAGACGCTGCAAGAAGCTCTCAAGGTTTCGCCCCAACGGACTTATATTAGCTTCAAAAATATGAACAAGGCTGACATAGGATTCTCGAGTACAACCTTCGACGAGCTGCTTTAATAAAGGCAGAGTCAGTATCTATTGGCCTCAAATATCAAGAAGAAACGCGACTCTCTGCTTGAAGACCCTTTCCATTTGGCCGACACGAGTTTCTCGTTTTCGAGAATCTTGCTGACAGCCTCTTGGCGGAAAGACTGAAATCCATCTTGAGAATCGATTGTATATCCGCCGCATAGAACTTCTGGATAGCATTGCGTTTCGGCTCGAACGAGGGCGTCACTAACTCAGTTTCTGGCGTCCAGATTTCGGGAACAAGATGGAACCTGCTCGGAATGGAGTGGAGTCCAGCCTTTGCTATCAACTCGCTCAGATGGCCGCTAACAAACTCGCTAAGCAGCCGGTCGTTGCAAACCTCTCGCCTAAACTCCACGTCAATCAGCTCCTCGGGCTCAGGCTCGGGGCCAATAGCCATCTTGAGGTTGGCCTCTCCAGGTGACTTGAGCGCCAGCCGCCGGAGGTTTGGCACAACAAGCGCAATCACCACCCTCCTGTCGTCGCCGCAAATTGCGCAAACGTTATCCACGAACTGGCTGTTTCTCAGGATGTGCTCGATCTGGCTCAGCGAGATGAATTGGCCATCCACCATCTTGATCATGTCTGACATCGCAGAAATGATCTCAAAACTTCCGTTAGGGAAGACGCGCGCGATGTCATTAGTCCGGAACCAGGTGATGAAGTTCGAATCGACGTAGAAAGACTCGTTGGTCTGTCTCTGTCGCTTGTAGTATCCTTTGCTTACAACGTCGCCACCGATCACCATTCGGCCTCGTGGATAAGGACGATCGCTTGCTTTGAAATCCTCCCAGTCCTCTAGTCTAATTCTAGTGCCTAGAGTAGGACATAGGACTGAAGATGTGCTGAGAAGATTCTTCGAGTTGTCCTCCTTAAAAATGTTTCTGTTCACCTTTGGCGGCATCAGTTGCATGTTCGCGAAGTCCTCCTGCCCATCCTCTTCGCTGTCGTCTCGCCACTTTCGGCCAACTTTGAACCTGTCCGCGTCGAAGCGACGCTTGTAGTCCCAGCTATCGTTCACGGAGATTAGACTCACGACCGCCTCATCTGGCCCATAGAGCTCTATCACTGGTAGATTGACCATAAACGCGAAAAAATCTTTCGTCTCTGAACAGTCGGTGGCTCCATTGCAAAGGATGCATTTAAGATTTGTTCCAAATAACTTGGTCAGTCTAGAGCAAAAGATTTTGTCCACAATGGGTGTTCCGAAATGTTTCCGGGCCCAATATTTCTTGTACTCAAAGAGCACATAGGTGAGGATGAAACTGATCAGTGGGTTTGACTGGAGGCTGAGGTAGTTTTGTATGGAAACTCGGAGACGCTCGAGAATGTATGGCCTCGAGAGGAGAAAGGTGGGATTCAGCGCCTCTAAGTCGCTGAGATCCCGCTTGAACAGGTCTTTACCGTCAAAGAATAGGGTGTTTGGATTGCACGAGTAACCGATGGAACCGCCTCGGCTAAATACGCAAGTCTCTGTCATGAACTCGATCACGCTGTCCAGCGACAAAGTGGTGCAGTGGATGTCCCCTCCCTGAACCATTCCGTCCAGAAACAGGTAGTGGTTGCTGCGAGCTAGGTAGCCGTGCGTGAGCATGACAGCTTTTATCTGGCCTAAGCTGCCATGGGTGTAGACTATCATGGCGAGGTCGTTCGGTTGCGCAACATTTTTGCCCCCCAGGTTGAAGGCCTCAGTGTAATCGAAGCTTCGTCTGGATGAGAAGTTCATGCCTCTCAGCTCGTTGCAGTCGATCTCACCACTTTCAAACTTGAAACGTTGGCTCCCGAACAATCTTCTCTTTTCGCCAGAGGACCTAGAGTTGGCTGGCGCAATCGACCTTCGTCTAAGTGGAACACTCAGTGCACTTGTTGCGGGTGGAGAATCTGCTGTCAGAACGGTCGTCTTACAAGTCCTATGCACCAACTCTGTACCATTACAAACCTGGTCCAAACTGCCCAAATTATCTTGGCCGAGGAGCTNCGAACAAAACAACTCTACAGGATTCTCCACGCCAACTTCCTCGATCTGGCTGATGGAGAGCATCTTGTCCACGATTCCCTCGCAGGAGTCTCGTAGTTTTGCGAAAATAGGTTCCGAATAATCAACAGTGAATTGCCAATCGATGAGTACNATCATCTTTAGACGAAAAGAGCCTCCCTCCAGTCTGATGGTGTCGAAGAGCCGACAGAGCTGGTTTATCCTGTCGCAGGAGGTGAAGAGGGTCTCCACTTCGGACTCCTTAAGTATGGAGCAGAGCGAGCTTTCGTCGTCCACTTCGGGCGCAACCACGAGTTGGGCCGCCAACTGGAAGCAAGCTTGCGAGGCGCAGAACCACTCCAAGCTGGTGTTGGCCAGAAACAGCACCTTGGAGCTGGGCAACAGGGAGTGATAATACAAACCGGACGCAATATCTTGAACTCTCCTGCCAACTTGCTCGTAAGTGTACCAGGTGTAGTCGCTCCTGAAACTCTTTTCCTGCAGCANAGGCTGCCCTTCCTCGTTTTGGGTGAGCACAGGACAGGTGACAACTGCTCTGTAGCCAAGACAAGCTCGGCTGCTGAACTCTCTCACGGAGTTGGCAAATATCTCGCCTAGTGTGGCGCCCATGTATCCGCACGAGCGTTGGCCCCTTTTGGTATTTGATGAGTCTTGCCTGTCAGTGTTGCACAAGTGGCTTGGCTTGTTTGGCTCGAGGTCGGTCTTTATCCAGGTGTTGATGTCGACCCGCTCTGATCTTGTCCTCTGCGCCTCTTTTGCGCGTCTGTCCGGCCTCTGGATAACAAAGTAAATNGGCAGACTGATAATGTCATAGATGAGGAGGAGAAACTTGATCGATCTTATCAATAAGTTTGCGATAAAGGACTCAGTCCGAATGTGTAGCTGCGGAACGTTAATATTGCCGCCTGGTTTCCTTCCGATGGTGCCATCTCTGCTATCGTTGAATATTTTGTAAACCATCTTTTCATTACACTGCAAACTGATGGGCTAGTTTTAGAGAAAACTTGGGTTGGCTAGCGCTGAGACAGAGTCCCTCACTTGCCTCTCTTGCTTTCTCTCCACTTCCTTGTTTTCAATCTGAGAGAAGCACAGAACTTCCGCCTCTCAATGCAGCGAGCTATATCCNCCACTTGTCAACAAGTTCATTGCGTGCGAGTGTCAAGTTTGAGCTAGCGACCAACCGAGCTCGACTGCAGACGGGAGCTCGGCTCATGATAGCGCAGTCCGATTTGTAAGACATCAAACACGAACGAGAGATAATTGGACAAGTTGGAAAGGGCAGTATGGTAGTTTGGTCGCAAATTGAAACAAACCTCAAGAGCATTTTACTTATAGTTGAGAATCGTTGGTGTCTGGTAAAAATATAAATATCTGGCGAATCTACTCAAAGTCACGTGGCCTTCCGCTTCACGAGATGACTTATATCGTCGACAGGTTTTGATTTGTCGGAGCAAACCTTTCTAGCCTCCTCGTCCTCTTGTTGCATCTCGTCTCGCGTCCTCTTGATAGCTTCGGTGCTTTTGGTTCCGTCNTCCTTGCTGTCATCTAGTCGCATGGTCATGTCTGGCAGGAGCTCCTTCAATTCGTTTATCTCCTTCTCATACGAACCAACGGCGACGGTGTCTTGAGCCACTTTCGCCTTTTCGAGATCTTCGCTTAGGGAGGCGATTCGCCTCTCGATCACATTAATGGCATTTTGAAAATTNTCGTTGGCACTCAGGGTGTCGGATTTGAAGGAATGAGCCAAGCCCAGGTTGTAATATGTGAGTGCAATAAGCCTGTCATTCGGCTCTAGGATGGCAGTTCGGATTTTTAGACATTCCTCAAGGATACTAACTGCGTTGTCGTTGTTGTCCCATTCTATGCTGATCTCGCCTATTTTCTGTAGAGTTTCTGCTAGCTTTAGGCGACCATCTAATGACTCATCAGTCATGTAAAGCCTCTTGGCGAGACACAGAACCTCCCAGGCGATTTCGATCGTGGTGGCCTCCTCGTTGTCAGTTGCCTCATCGTCTTGACTCTCAGTGTCGCCACCCAGTGTGTTGCTGGTGGCTGGTTTTGGGGTAGCAGAACTAGATGATGCTTGGGGCGCCGGGATGTCCTGGTCCATAGCAGAGCCGTTTGTTGTTTTGTCGTCCGAGTGCCCCTCGGTTGATGACTGGCCGTTTACAGTCCCATTTTCAGTGGCCTGCGTAGGGGCACTAGTTTTGCTTGAGTCAGTCTCGTCCTCCTTCATCTCGGGCTTCTCATCGAGTCCGTTCTTATTCTTTGTGGCCTCCTCTCCATCCTCCTCTCCTCCTTCCTCCTCCTCGTCGTACTCCTCATCATCAACCCCCTCCTCCTCCTCCTCCTCCTCCTCAATCCCGGCCTTCTTGATCAACCTGTCTGTCCCTGAACCAGCCTCAAGGTTTGCCAGCGCGACAAGAGCGAGTCCGTATTCGAGATAGGCGTCAGCGCACTCGCGCTTGGCAACCCCGTAAAATGCATCGAAAAGTTGGCACGCTTGCTCGAGACAATCGGTGGCCGATTGGAAGTCCTCGAGAGCCATAAACCTCTTTCCCTGCACCATCAGACTGTTGGCTTCCTCCAGGACTGAGGCGTCACCTTGTTGAGCCATTGTGGCGCCCAGGGAGTGGGGACAGTAGGGAAGCTTCCGTCGGTCGAGTTAGTTCAGGCTAGAGTAGACACACAGTATGACGTGAGTATGGGTGGCCGATTGCGGGAAATACTTGAGTAAGGGAGACCGATTTGGCGGCTTGGTTGTCAAAATAGAGGCGCCGTGTTTGTTTTTCGCGAGACTGCCACCAAGAGAAGGAGGGCGCTCAAGCCGTCGCGCGTGTGCTCGTATCGCCCGAGTTTTGGCTCGTATGACGTGTCAGAGTGGCGCCAATTTTAAAAGCGACAAAAAATCGCCAAGTTTTTCAAGACAAAAAGTGCCTCTCCCTGGTGTCTATTTTTGGTTTTGTCAGAACATCACAAAAAACGAATGGACAATGNACAAAGCAGGTAAAAGATTGGCAGTCTATCCAGCTGCAAACATTTGACAGGAGGCCAGATAGGCACCTCACAAAACTCGGCGTGCCGAAAGGAACTCAGTGAGGGGGGTCGATGTGGCAAGCAAGCAGCGTTCAGCTAGGAAACAGGTGGACTGCCTTGTTCAGCAGTTTGGTTTATGTAGGAGAGTTTTCAATNGTATCACAGCTTAGTTATGTCAAAATTGGCATTGAGTGTGTGTGAAAATTGGGCAGCTAATTGTGCATAAATCTGAGGTGCTCTTGAGCCTTGGGGTGTTGTTGCTGTTGCGCTGGTTGGTCCTGAAGCCGGTGCTGGTTGCCCATTGAGGTCTTGTAGGCGCTGACCGCGCTAGGTGAGGCGAACAGGTAGTGGCGCGGCGTGGAGGCGCTTGCGGCCGCAACAACAAGGCCCGCGGAGGCCGCCGACGAGGACGAGGACTGAGTTTGGCTGAGATCGTTGGCTTGCTGTCGGTGGTTGGCGAGGCCAGACGACAGGGGCTGGACGTAGCTTGAGCTCTGTCTGCACTCCTGCTGGTGCTGAGATTCTAGCGCGTAGGGAAGGCTGCCAGCCGGTGGCCACTGGTGCTGGAGGTGGAGTTGGTGCTGCAAATGGTGCTGGTGCTGATTGTGCGGGCTGGCAAGGAGTTGTTGCTGGTCAGCGGCCGGAGGCTGACATTTGAAGGGGTCGACGACGGTGTGGGTGCGCGAGTTGGCCAGCTGGCCGGTGCTCACTTTGGCCAGGTTTGCTGGTCCGATTTCCTCGTAGTAAGCGGAGGAGGAGACGTAGGAGGAGGCTGAGGAGGGCGCGTTCAGGGGCAAGTGGGCGCCGGCCGTCTGGCGGAGGCTGGTGGTGTAGCCGTTCTGGTAGTGGCTCTTGTAGGCTGAGGAGGCNGCGCCGGCGAGCGAGGCGCCCAGCACTCGGTGCTGCACTGGCCGGCCGGCGCTCGCGGCCGACAGCCAGCGCCTTGGCTTGAGCCAGCCCGTCCAGCTGGCCCACCTTGAGTTGGCGGCGAGCGCGTAGCTCTGGGCGGGCGCCCCGGACAGGTGGGCCGCGTATAGTTGTTGGTGGGCCTTGTAGGCGTGGCAGGCGGGCTGGGTGAGGCCGATGATGGGGTTGGGCTGGGCGGCGCGCGCTTGGTCCGCCAGTGGAGCGGGCTCGGCCGAGTCGACGAGCGGGCCGCCTGGGGGGCCGCACTGCTGCTGCTGCTGCTGCTG
>Ga0058699_1000221_pt1 | contig 16839 bp, 9 predicted proteins | sample AgamicAtPe_FD_55078 | JGI IMG/M metagenome (GOLD analysis project Ga0058699, IMG submission 55078) | Agave microbial communities from Guanajuato, Mexico - At.P.e | ecosystem: Host-associated > Plants > Phyllosphere > Phylloplane/Leaf | place: Guanajuato, Mexico | collected 2012-10-15 | reverse complement strand
ATTTGACTACCCTCCAGCTAAGATAGTTGAGCAGGTGGGAAAGATCACCCAGTGACTTAGAATAAAGCGCTCAAATACTGCGAATGAACCGAAAATTAAGTTTGGAGTCCTCTACGTTTGTGCCGGCCACCGGAACTGTGATGTCTACCGTATTTGATTGACTGTAGATGATGGCCTTGAGGTACCCCGGTAATTTGCCCTAGGGATTTGGAAGTAGCGCATGGCAAGGTCGTTGTTTGTCACTGAGCCGACGGCGTCAGTGTTTTGAATAGCACCATTGCCGAGTCCGCTGCTGACCTTGTTTAATTCATACTGTCCTGTTGCAATATCGTTAGTATAACTCCTAAAGTTATCACTTGAGATGAGCCTATTCTTGGGGAGTTTCTGATTCTCATAATAGTGAGTGTCCTTGAATTTGTTGAGATAGACTATAAGCACAAATGTGACAATTACAAAAGCGAGAATTGCACTGGCAGCTACATCATCCCAGTGATTGAAATGGTCTTTGACAAGTTGCATACCGGACAGCGAAGCTGTCAAAAGAAGTAGCATAGCTAGTACACAAGTTATTATCCGGAAAGGACGAGCTGTGCCGACAAAACTAAGGTAACATGCACTGAACATACAGGCATATACTATAATTGCAGCAGGAAATGATGGCCACGACATCGCAATCTTCTCAAACTTGTAGCTCGCTTCATCGCCGCCAGAGAAGCGACACAGCTCAGTAAGATTTTGGCCCGTGAGATCGATCCATTGACGCTCAACAATCGGGGCACCGGCCTCTCTACGCTGCCTTGTGCCTGAGCTCTCTGAGCCCGATATGGATCTATGTATGACCAGTGGCTGAGGGTCAGCGGTGGGCTTTGTGCCCTGACTTGTCGCCGATATTGGCGGTGAGGCCGGTACAATGGGAGGATCGTTGGCTAGCGCTGGGCTACTGTCGTCACCGATGCTCTTTGGCCTTGATGGGGCTCCTGGCGTTGAAATAATGGAGCTAGGTAACATTGTGAGATCGCGACCCTGAGCCTGTAGCGTCGCACACTGTCCATAAGCAGTAGGGCATTCCTGAGCAAAATAGGGTCTCAGCCTACCGGTGCCGCTCGCGAGGATGTCGCAAGAGATCATGACCATGAGAAATCCAAGCACANATGCGCCCGAGAAGCGAATTGAGCGGCGGGTTATTGAGTGTAGTTTGCAACAGGTGCATAGAGCGCGAATTTGGCGAAATTTGAGGGCACCAAACATGGAGTTAACCAACTCGCAGAATATAATGAACACAAGGGGGACAGTGAGCAGCAGAATCACAATAGTTATCTCGTTATGTCTTTTGCTGAAATGTTGGGTCAGTTTTGATTCAAGATATTGCTGTCGATAAGAGATATCATCACAGTAGAAACCCGACACGAACGGATCGTGATTGTGCTGAAAGTGTAAGTAGTAGGCTGAATAACCTAGGCCAGTGAGAACTAGGAGTTCCAGAAAGAACACTGGTATTGAGTACAGGTCTAGCTTGTGTGACCTCTCACCTTGTCGCCGGTCCATGTCGTCAGTCTGACTTTCTAATGAGGATGACCTTGAGGGATCTAAATGCTGCGGCGACGATCTCAAGTCCAATTGGAAGGTCTCAGTTGAAGGGTGTCGAGACATTTGACTACTTGGTCGCGGGCGGTTATCGCTAGATGCAACCACTTGGCTTGATGGCAAGTTAACTTTGTTCTGGTTAAAGTGGGCGGTGTTCACGGATTTGGTGGGTTTAGTTTTGATCGGTGCGAGAAAGTATGGTTTTCTGCATGAAGTTGGAAGCGGAGAGTAAAATTTTCCTATCTAGCGGGAGGACATAGATATTTGTTTCACACCATCGGCATTGCTTTTGCAACCAATGCCAATGCCATTTGTGCCACTGCCTTTAGAGCTGCTGTGCCCCCGCCAACATTGCCATGGCTCGCGTCTGCACACTCTCCCTCCCTCTCGCTCGCTTTGATTCATCGTGCAAATACCATCGCTAGTCTGATCATAGGTCTCATTCCAGCCGCTCGTCTTGCCAGGAAAAAGCAAACAAACAAATTAGCTAACCAAGAGCGCGCAGGCAAACGTGCGTCTATCCATTCTGCAGTGACTTTAGTGCTCTGCGCAACAAGTATACTCTCAATGTTCGTGCGCCTAAGTGACAGGAGCAGTTCTTGCGCCGCTACAACAATAGCAACAACAGAATATAATGAGCAGCGGCAAGCAACAAAAGCCTGTCTAATGTTGCAGCTCTTGCGACTCCGGAAGTGGATGAAGCCAACGCCCTTAGAGGGTTAGCGGTGGTCGCGAACGTTGGTTTCGGCTCCCCAGTTTGCGGTGCGAGGCTTGAAACGGGCAGGGATGGAGCAGTAACCGTTTGCACCGCTATACTAGTTTGGGAACTCGCCAAGGGCGCTTCTTGCGGCGTATACATGGGCGTGTTTGTTTCACTGTAGACAGATGAGTCTGCTTGATCGGTGCCGTGAGTTTGTATACTCTTCATTGTTCGAGTTACAGTTGGCTCGTTCGTTAAGGGCGTTCCAGATTCTTCGTCCTCAATCCTCACGGTTGGCCGGAATTCCATTTCCTCGGAATTCGGCGGCTCATGGAGACACTCCACAAACTGACCAGCAGAATCGAAATCCGCACATTTGTCTTTCCTGTTCGTCATGGTTGTGCTAATAGGAGTCGAATTTAGGTGAACCAAGCTGGCGGCCACGGGCGATAAGGTCTTGGTCGGTGTGTTGGTGTTGGCGAGCGGCGGGTTTGTGGTTGTGTGTGCTATTGCAATTGTGGTTGCGGTTGTTGGTTGGTTGGTTGTTCGAGACGATGGTCCCGTTGTTTGCTTAGAGGGGTTGCCCGCGGTCGTCGCAGGACAGTCGAAGATGAGAGTGTAGAGGTAGCCACAGTCTCCAGGTGATATCGTTGCACGTAGCAAGCTGTTTCTGTGTGGATATCTATGGTCTGCCCCCACCGTTCGCAAGTTAGAGTGGCCAGCGCGAAAGTCGGCATGCCTTGTGGTGTTTGTCTTGGGTAGAGCTTGACCAAGATTTGTTGGGGGAGCTGCGGAGAGCTTGCCAACTAGCAGGCCAAGCAATAGGATGAAAGCAACGGATAACATAGCTGAGACAAGCTAAGGGTTAATTTTAATAAAAGTTTTGTTGAGTTGAATTAACAGGTGATTGAAAGCACAGAATAGATTCTGGAAGGGGTGACTGAGACTCATGTATTGATCTGGTTGAAGAGGGGAACGATTTTTTGGGCGCGGCCTAGAATGCGTGCATCTTACGCCACGAGCGAGCCTGGAAGGGGAGGCGCGTGCTGGGACAAGACTCGATCGAATGTCAACAAGCGGCCATCGGCCGCTGCAACCAGCGAGCGGACTGGGTTTCGCCTCAGTCCAAACGCTGCATGCATTGCAAAATCTCAGCCACCCCGCTGAAGCCCCTAAGGCTCATAACTCTCTTCCACGAATTCTAGCAAGTGATCTGATCTTGCTCACTACATCACTGACCGCCACTTCGTTCGTCGTTTTGATCCAATTTTCTGTTGTTGTACAATTGGATCAGCTTAAAAATAATGTCACCGAATCGACTAACGTCAAAACACTCGCAGACGAGCAACGTCCTGTGATGAGTCCGATGCGCCGAGGAGCCGTGATGGTGGTTACATTGGGGCCTCTTAGTGCGATAGCCAGCGTAGTCGGCCAGAAATACATGCAATCGGCCTGCTTGACCTATTTGGTCTGTCACAAACACACTATCCAGGCTTAGAGACACGTAAACCTTCTCCTCGCGATGCTTCTCCTCNATGTCGCGCGCAATCTCGAGCGCTATGTAAACCAGGTGCTCGGCTCTCACTTGTTCAGTTTGTCTAATGAACTGTTTCAGGGGCATGTAACCCTTGGGCACATTGCACTGGTTTAGCGCGGGTCTCTTTCTGTTGGGCAGCATCTCTTGCGCNTGCCCATTAGTCACTGGCGAGTGGTTGACTGGTCGGCGTCCCTTGGTAACGCCACGAAGGTGTTTTCTAATGCTTGGAATGGTATAGATCATCGGATTTATGGCAGAGTTGACGGGCAAGACCAGCACGGCGATCCAGGAGTAGACAGCCGCAGGTAGAGCNTAACCGGCTAGAGCAATGAGTCTGAGAATGATGGTTGGCGAGCAAGCGACGAAACTGGTGAGTACAATCAGCGCTATCTTGATTGGATGGTTCGAGGTCTCNCGTTCAGCATGATTCTGTCGTGCTGCCCTGGAAATCTCCATGTACATTTCCCTATAGCAAACTGCAATGATGACAAAAGCGAGCACGTACATCCCCTGAAAGAGGATCGTATAGGTCAAGCCGGCGCCCTTCTGGCCAGTGATATGGAAAGCCAAGCAGACGCCACTTCGCGCATTGTATGGCNTCAGTAGGAGGGGTAGGGTTGCTATTGATAGCGCAATGCACCAGGACAACAAGATGAGCCTGTGTGTCGAGCGCAAGGTGAACTTGTAACTCCTGTTGAATGGGCGACAGATTTCAGTGTACCGATTGACTGATATAATAACCAGAGTTATGACCGATAGGACGCTTGAGACTGAAGACAAAAATCCGCAAAGGTTGCATAGAGCACTATCACGCCANTTGTCTGCATTTTCGATGTACCTGCCGCGAAACCAGCTATCAACGACGGCTATAATAATGAGATAGATGCCCATCAGTAGGTCAGAGCAACCAAGCGAGAGGAGAAGAATTGAATTGATTTGTTCCTCTTCGCGCTCCTTTTGGCTCAGCAAGTCTCTATAGCGCCAAACAACCACTATCGAGTTTCCGATGAAGGAGAAAATCCCATTTATCCAAATGCAGGTCCTTTGCAACACTGAACTTAGCAAATCCTCGCAATCCGAGATTTCGTCTGGTAATGGAAGACATTTATCAGCGGGAATTTGATGGTTCATCAAGCAACAAAACTTGAATGAATCTGTGGACAAATTTCTCAGCGATTTAAGGTCACTAAAGACGAGCTTTGTGAAATATCTGATATCGTTTCCTCTCATATCTAAGCTGACCAATGAGCTTAAAGATCTGAATGCTCCGTCCTCAACTTCTACGATCATGTTGCTCCTTAGAAGTAGATGTCTCAGAGATGTTAAGCCATCAAAAGTGTTCTTTCTCAAAGCCATTATCCTTGAGGATGAAATGTTCAGCATTTGCAAGGAGGACAATCCCAAAAAGGCTTCCGGTTCCAGGATAACAAGCTCTGGATTTGATTCGAGCAACAGTTGGGTAACTCGCCTTAAGCCAGCGAAGGCGCCTCTTTTAACTGAATGAATTTGGTTGTTGCTCAGATCAAGCTTGTACAGATTTCTGAGCTGATGAAATTTNCTTGGAATCAAAACCTCGATTCCGTTGTGGCGGAGGATGAGCTCGCCAAGGTCATGGTAGGCGCTGAAATCGCTGTTGCTAAGGTTTGGCCCGAGCCTATTGTGACTCAGATCGAGCTTTCGCACAGACTTTGAGATATAATTTCCGGGTAAATTTGATAGGTTCGCGCCCCTACAATTGACCGATTGTCCAATGCAATCACATTTTAGCGGACACTGGAGGTCGCAAAACCATTCATCATCGCCCATAGGACACTGGCGGTGACCGTCGCAAAGTTGGTGGAGCAAAATGCACGAGGATTGGTTGGCGCACTTGTATTGACCTGGGCAAACGTAACGAGCACAACCGACCTCGTCTTCGCCCATCACGCAATCCCACTTTCCGTCACAAATATAGCGCCAGGGAATGCAATAAGAGTTGGAGCATTTGACGTAGTCTCGCTTTGGACATTCAAAGTCGGCACAGTCAATCAGGTGGGATACATCGCGGCAGCCTATTTGGTAGCCATAACGATCGAACTCGTACAGGCATCTCAGGTTGCTATCTATCATGTTGCCCGAGGTACATTTGAACAGGTTTTGCTTAACCCAACCACCGGCGGCCTCTTGGTTGGCTTGATAATAGGCGACCAGTGAGGTTTGATAGTTTGTGGAGGCTGCATAAAATTTATAATCTAACGAGCGGCTCTTCAGGATCAAATCGCAAGTTGCAACATCCTCGTCCTCATGGAACTTTCCTGGACAGTCGATCTGAAAATCGCAAACCGCATACTGGGGGATGCAGTTACCATTATAGCATTGGAAAGCGGAGTTGCAATTGCTTCCAATGGTGCACAACCGTCCCTCATCTGAGGAGTCAGTGCAATCCGGTAATAGATCACAACGTTGTTGGGCCATTATACACTGGCCGCTCTGGCACCTGAACTCGTTCAACTTGCACCGATGCCGCTCGCATCTGGATTCGTCCGATCCATCGCCGCAATCATCCACAAAATCACAGTAGTTTCCTATGGAAATACAACGAGCATTAGCGCATTTGAATTGCCAGTCTAAACAGTCTTGGTCGCAACCAACTGATTCATCGCTTCCATCGCGACAGTGAGCAATTCCGTCGCATCTTAGCACCACACTAATGACCTCCAAATTATCACAGACAAAATATCTGTTGTCATCGAGCGANGACAGGTAGAAACGGTTCTCTTCAGCTGTGCCGGCGGTTGTCTGTGTCGATGTTGTCCTACGATTATCACTTGAGGTTTGGTTTTGGTTCTGGGCTTGGTTTAGCTGAGGACCTTGGGAGGTCCTGTTTGTTGAACCGGCCAGGTGGCTTATCAAGTGGCCGCTTATGGAGGGTTTGAATTCGTTTGAGAAGAGAGGTCGGCGCACTTTGGACTTGGAGGAAATGGATATGGAATCGCTCTTGCAGATATAATTGTTAACATAGTCCCATTTATAATTCAACTGGTTGCTCTTCTCCAAGTTAGAGTGGTAGTGCTTGCCCAAGGAGCAGGGAACATCGTGCCAGTTTGAAGTGCGCGAAAATGAGTTGTACCTGATGATAGTGCAATCCTCGTAGGCCCCACCATCAGGTTGAGCCGGAGTTTCCTCCTCCAGAAGCATGGGCTTGAGCTCCCAGTCAGTGTAGCTCATTGGATTGTTGTCGCTCCATCTGTAGACTCCCTCGCGCGTTACATCTATAAGTCCAATGTAATAGTCTCTATACCTTGCAGATTTCCAGACATTGGTCAGCAGGTATAGTATTACAATCATCTCGTCTCTATCTAAAATGCTCACCAGGTGTCCATCCAGACCTTTGCCATAAGCGTTGCACTTGTTTTCGGCATCGTACCACTGTAGGGGCTCCAAGTCATTGAAAACCCTGTAACAGCTTCCGCGGAAGTAGTGCCAGCCATTCAGACAAACTGTGCCACTTTTATTTCCGCCACCCTCCATTATTGGCCGCATTTGGCTCTTGATCCGGTCGTTCAATTGTAACCTCTTGAACTCGTATTGGAAGTAGAATCCGCGTCCTGTGGTTTCACTATTTGTATCGAACTGGATTATAAGCTCGTTCCAAGGCGACACGATGAATGGTGGCGGCAAATTTTCGTTACAATAGCAACCTAACCTTTTGCCAGAGTAACCATCTATCAGGGTTAGATGGTCAAAAATGCAGGTGCCTAATTTGGTTGCGTTATTTGCGCTTGGAATATCAAAGTCAATTATGCTCAGATTTACATAGTAACCATCCGGTGCTCTAATTGACCACCTACACCTATGGTTGTTGCCATAATTATAGGGATAATTGATTGATTTAATCTGGCCGCATTCATTTGTACATTGATGGACGTTATCACAGTTGAGATCGGCTAAACCGCAAGTCGGGCACCTGCTTGACTCTTGATTCATTAAACCAAGACGGAACGATTGGCATCTCTTGAGCAAGCGAGCTTCACATTTCTGCGCAACCTCAACTAGATACCTGTACCTATCATCTTGAACTGGATGGGCGCCAACTTTCGTTTGAACTGAGGTCGAGTTGCTNAGTGCATGGCTGCTTGAATCTAGAGAGTTTGTGTTGAATGAACCATTGCCCGCATAACAGTGGATCCAGAAGGGATATCTGGCTCCATCACGGGCAACAAAGGTAGTTAAGTGTGTTGTATCGCTTGAGGAGGTTGACGCAATATTGGCGCTTAAATTATCACAGAAATAATCGCTAACTGATTCGCTCTTAGCTGCTTCTATTGTGCAAGAGGTGATGATTAAAATTAATATTGAATAAATATAACATTCTGTGGCCCTAATACCAGGCCGCTTAGCCAATCTTAAGCTTCCATTTGGTTCCATTGAGTTTTCAATCCTTGACGCTCCAGTTCAGCAACCGAGCCAATATGTATTATGAGATGTACATTGGATAGTGTCTCGAGCTCATCGAAATTTTCTCTTTTCATATTCTAGCTTTTCAATACAATTTAAAAGGTCTAATAGAAAAACATGCAGCAATAGGGTACATTGAGATCTGAACAAATTTTAGCCTACTGACAAGATAGATGAACTTTAGGTCTCGAAATNGTTAAATTCAGGTATTTGGCTCTATATTTAATCAAATTCTACCCTTCAATCAAGAATCCTTCCGATCCACTAGTTGCTTCAGACTCAACTTCTTAAGGGTAGAGGAAGTCTGTTGGATCGACGTAACAGCGATCTAACCAGTAGCCAAGTAAGTGCACCAAACATACTAATCCAGCCATCACAACTTGTTGTTGTGCCGGCGAGAGATAGAACTAATGTGACTTTCTGGTTATAATTAGTACAAGACATGCGCCAGTAGGTTGATCTAGATAAGGGTCTCCATTGTTGGCCGNTGATCAGCCGATCATCGACTGGCATATCTAATGTTCTGCTTAGCATTAGAATGTGAGCCCCTCTCGATCGAGTCTTTAGATTGTTTATCTTCTTGAAAGAATGAAACCTTGAGCTACAAAATTACCATCTCCTATGATTCATTCAAGGTGGCGATCAGTTGTTCAAATTTGAACACTTTATTTGTTAAGATCAATAAATACACGTGATACACCTGATTTGTATATCGTTTCCATTACTTGAGTTTCAATCCCAATCACTTTTCCTTTTGTCAGTCGAAATAATGCCGGTGTTCGAATGCTCTCTCACGCTTTGTCTCGCTACTCCTTCATCTTGTCTAGTAAAGGGCCNTCTAACGAGATGTATGATACTCAANTGACTTACAAGCTCCTATGGCCAATCTGAAAATCATCATTCCTGTTGCAGTTGATAAAATATGTTTACGACTTCAGTAAGGTGAATGCATCAGTGCATCAGTGGCAAAAGTCCTCCTCCCTCTTTCTCTCTCGCGTGTCATTTTCCTATCTAACAGCATCNACTATCTCACTTGCTAGCCAGCCGAGCGGTCTTTATCCTCTTTTCAAGTTCAATCATGGATAATCTACATAAATTGATCCTCCCACTCGGCCAAGCAAGCAAAACAATCCTTTGCTTGTTTCGAATTTGCGCCGCAAATTTCCTTCAACCAGTGGACGAAAAGCTCCTCGTTCCCCTTGAGTAATAGGTACTGTCCGAGTAGAGTTTTCGCTGTATCAAAGCCTTCGTCTTCTAGACGCTTGCCCAACGTGGATCCAATTCCTGCCACTGACGTGCAAGGTTTTGAACCCAAGGGTTCCGAGGTGAAACATTGGTGTTTCTGGCTGGTGGATTGAGACATGTTCTAAATTTCGGCTCAGCAGTCCAAGAATTAGAGTCCGTGCTGAGATCTTCTATGTGATTGATAGGGGTTGGCTAATTCAGTGTTATCAACAACGATTGGTTGAAATAAGCAGTTTATGGGTGGAATGGGAGTTGTAAACAAACCTGGAAGCCAGAGCAAAGACTCTGAAGTTCACCATTTCATCACTCACGCTTGAATCGCGGGCGGGGGGACGTCAATTTGTGACCCCCNAAGGAACTTGACTCATTGGACGTCGAGAGGGATGAGCTCGTGCTGCGTCAATTTTCAGGTGAGAGGGCAAGACCCGCTAGTGACATGGACAGATTGTTGGCACGATTGTCTCTGACCACATACGGGGTGGAAGCTCAAGTTGAAATAATCCGGCTATGCCATGGACGTGCCTGAGGGGTGGATGGTTGAGACGTGCTGCTGAGATCCGATGACGAGAAGCTATGGGCTCTGCATGGATAGGATGGCCGTGGCAATTAACCTGCCTCGAGTATCTCAGTGCAGTTAGTCCAACATATGAGCCTCTAAGCTCTGACCGACCTAGCGGATGATCGGGTCATTAGCGCATTACGCGAAGTTGATGAGCAATGAATGAACATGCAAATTCAACTCATGAAGATCTGGCCCGACGAGTCAATTTTCGGTTTCCGATCTAAAAATTGGCTCCTCAAGCTGTCATGATGTTTGCACGTATCGGTTCCCAGCGACAACACCTGAGAAAGCGGAGTGAATGAGAGAGTAGGCTTAGCAGCTTCATNGCTTAGCGATGCATCGCCCGCGAGCCAAGTATTCGACTAGTTCCAAGATTGCGTGGGCTTTACGTCGGAATTCAGTGGAAAGATGCTTGTCTCTAAGAGCTCTCAGTGTAGCCAAGCGAGGTATTAGCAAGTGACTCGCGAGATTTTCGATGCCAGACTAAGATTGTTGGCGCTGAATGTGGCTCCAGTGGATGTGCTGGATTCAAGCTTGTTTATTGGCCTGCACAAGCACGNNCTGGTTGGTTGGAAGTGGGAAAGAGGTGGAGAGTTCACCTGGCGTTTGCAAGCTACGCCGGGCAGCCACCAGCAGCGACTAAAACAACATGGGCTTGTTGCCTAAAACCATCGAGGGCCCCCAAACAAAGCAGACTGGGGAGCTTAAGTTTCCATCGCACAAGATCTCGTTGTCTTCAGCTCGGGCGCTCGTTGTATCCTCCAAACTTAAGAATCAGAAGCTAGCTCCTTGAGAAGTTGNGTTCACATCTTTCCTAGGGAGCAGACTGAGTTAGAGTTCAAATGAGAGCGAGAGAGATTTGAAGGCGGGCGTTTGCTAGACAGATGGGTGGATGGATGGATTTCTGAGAATAAGAGGAGCGCAACAATTCTCGGAATGCACAGCATCCTTTGCCTGCGGATTGGAAAGTGAGCTAGCGAGGAGCCTGCCAGTAAAGTCAAAATAAAATGGAACTGGAGCGCAGGAGGGGAAGCTAGTTCGTAGGCTCAATCATCGCGACTACTGTTACTATCGTGCGGGAAACTGGCGCACCTTATTCGAGTGCCGATTTGTCGCTCACTCTGAAGTCTGAAACTCGGATCGCAGACTAATAAATCACGATAGGACTGCTGCAAGAGAGAGAGGAAGAGAGAGAGAGAGACTGAGATGAGAGAGATTAGAGGGCTGTGTTGTTGCAAAATCATGGGACAGTTTATGCCCGAATGTTGTGGGAGGCAATTGAGAAGGCAAACATAGTGGAACGAGAATATCTACAACGGCAAAATATCTCAAGATTCTCTGCAACTGCTGTTGCAAGTCGAGCCGTCACAATAGGATCGAGTTAGGATTTGACGGTCGTCCGACTGCAACGGGCGGTGGCGATTGCGCAACTCGGCCGAAGAGAGGCGAGCTGAATTNGGCTGGCCACCGAACCATTTCGCTGGTCGAGATGGAACAAGACTGTCCAGCTGGAGAGTCAGCCGAACAGCAAGCCAAGGAAGCCATGGCCGCAGCACAAGAGCTTGCCACTCAAGGTGCTACCCCGAACAATGTTCTAACGCACAAGTTCATCATCACTGACAAATTCGAGAGCCTTCAAAACTTGAGCCAGGATCAAGACGACTTTCTCGCTTTCAACCTCAACTCAGNCAGGTGCTTCCACCGCTTCGAATTGAACAGGGCCGTCTGGGAGGTACCGCAGCGTTACAACGATGTTAGGCCTGTTGGCTCCGGCAGCTATGGCCTGGTTAGCTCGGCTTACGANTCAAAACGACAAACAAAAGTTGCAATCAAGAAACTAGCTCGCCCCTTTCAATCCTCAATCCACGCAAAACGNACCTACCGCGAGCTTACCCTATTGGCNCACATGCGCCACGAGAACGTCATCGGCCTGTTGGACGTATTCTCGCCTTGCAAGTCCTATTTAGAATTCAACGATGTTTACCTTGTAACCCATTTGATGGGCGCCGATCTGGGCGGAATCATCAAGACTCAGCGCCTCTCTGACGATCATATCCAATTTCTGGTCTACCAAATCCTCAGGGGCTTGAAGTACATCCACTCGGCTGGAATTATACATCGCGATTTAAAACCAAGCAACATAGCCGTGAACGAGGATTGCGAGCTCAAGGTTCTAGACTTTGGTCTTGCCCGACATACTGAAGCCGAAATGACCGGCTACGTGGCCACAAGATGGTATAGAGCACCCGAGATAATGCTCAACTGGATGCGCTATAACCAGACGGTTGATATTTGGAGCGTTGGTTGCATAATGGCCGAACTGATCACTTCCAGGACCNTATTTCCCGGCAAGGACCACATAGATCAGCTGTTGCGCATCATGACCTTGTGCGGAACACCGGACGCCGATTTTATGCGCAAAATAACCTCCGAGGAGGCGAGAAATTACGTTAGAACCTTGCCTGTCATGAAGAGGAAAAACTTCAACGACATTTTTGCGGGTGCAAACCCGCTTGCAATAGATTTGCTTGACCAAATGCTCAAGCTTGACTCCGATCTCAGGCCCACAGCCGTGCAAGCTCTCGCCCATCCATACCTGGCCCAGTACGCGGATCCCAACGACGAGCCCACCGCGTCCGGCCTGTACGATGAGTCGTTCGAGGATCAGGACTACACTGTGAACGACTGGAAGCGGTTAATCTGGAAGGAGCTTGTTGACTTCAAATTGGCCAATCCAGATTGATTAAAAATAGCGAACTAAACTCTTTTGTAAGCCTCGAGTGTTGTCGTCGTCGTTGTGGCTGGTGGTTTCTCTCTCTCTCTCTCTCTCTCTTTCGGTAGTGTTTAGCTAATTCCGGCGAGCAAGCCAGGTGAGAGCTGGCTAATGTTTGCAATATGCTGGCTAATTTGACTGCAATTACAACCAAAGAGAAAATACTGACTCCATTGGAATGGTAAATGCTCGTGGGCGTTCGAGCAAACAGAGGATTGGGCTCCATTGTTAGCTCAACACCGCTTAAGTAAGTGGAAAAACACAATGGAACTTCAACTGCTCCACGAGAAAGATTTGCCAAGTTTAGTCTCGAATGCCTCGGTCGATTCATATACAATTTCCTGTCTGCAAACCCATCCGCTTTCTGCCACGCGCGCGCGAAAGTCGGCAAGAATCCACCTTTGCGATGGAAGCACAACCATGAAGCGCTGGCACAGCAATCCTGCCCCACCTGTTGTTTGCGCCAGCTTCAAGTGAAGCCATAGATTATCCGCCTAACGCAATCGGTTTCCGCAAGTCGGGCTTATGGGCCGCTTTGAATCCATATTCAGTGCGACAAATTCGTATTCGTATTAGTACCAAGCGGACACGTTAGAATGCCACATCGCGCTTGTTTGGATTAGAGAGATCAAGAAGTTTGCTCATCCATCAGGTGGAGGCCAATTCCGTTCAGGTGGAAGCCTTCACGCGCAGTGAGTATATAAATCTTTGTCCGTGCCAACTCTCCAATCAGGACACCGAACTCTGAGTGATCAACAATGATGAATAAACTNTACCCGACTCTCTGGCTCCTAATTCTGGTAAGTTTCGAGTGCTATCAATCTCTCGGCCATCTACTTGAACGCTAATTCTGTTTCATCAAGTCGATCCAATGCGCCAGTTGCGCAAACGACAACGAACTCGAGAATGAGCTTGGCGGCGAGTACAGTCCGCCGAGGCCAGTTGCAAGATGCGTTTCCGGCAGCGATTGCAAGCCAAACGAGTGCTCTCTCATGGGTGAGTTTTCATCTATGTTTAATTGGAGCTAAGGCTCAACTCGCTGAAGCTCGACTAACCTCCAAGAGCAGGAATGCAAAGGTACTCGGAGCCGGAGTGCAGGAGCTTGGGCCAATTGGGGGATCCATGTCGGGTTTACGCGAAACCCGGCAATAAAACCCTCCACTTTCCGCATGTGACAAAGGTTTGCCAGGATGTCTACACGCTCTTCTGTCCCTGCGCTCAAGGGCTCGTTTGCGAGCGAGCCGAATGTCGGCCAAGTCGTGAATCTGTCTGGTCGAGTCCGAGGTTTCATTAGATTAGAGTTGGATTTGATTCCAAGCGCCATTAAAAACAGAATGAACGAGACAGAGTTCAATAAACTGGCCACCTGATGCCAAACCAAAGTCAACCACCATGCAATTTATGTTGCAAATTTTCACTCAAAGTTGGCTTGCAAACTGTCGCTACTGATCTTGCTTTTGGCGACAAACTATAGCTTAGATTTGTTATCTAGTTAGCAAAAGCATGATAGCGAAAGCTGGAGTTGGAATACGTGTGATACATGGCAATGGAGGGCGCCCATCGTGCGATGATAAGATCTCTCCCAGTGCCTTGCTTGCTTGCTTGCACTAATCTCGCATCCAACATTAACGGCTACGATCCCCACCAGAGGCATAACAACAACATCAACATCTAACTCCTTCAACAAGATCATTGCCGTCCCTTTTTTGTTAGATCTCACCTGCCCTTGGGTCGGCGCTTCCTCTCGTCTGCACTAGAATGAACTCGCAGCAGCTGGAAGAGGAGGATGTTGCATTTGGCGAGGCCCAAGCGGCACAGGTGGCCCAGTACAATAGCAAACAGTACGATAGAATCAGAGTTATTGGCAAGGGCTCCTTTGGGACTGCAATTGTGCATCGGCGCCGCGCTGATTGCTCGCTTGTAGTCCTCAAGGAGATTGATTTGCGGCGGTTCAAATGTGAGCAAGAGAAGCTGGCTGCCATTAATGAGGCAAGAATAATGTCAAAACTTAGCCATGTAAACATAATCAAGTACTACAACGCCTATGCCACCGATACAAAGCTCATCATCGAGATGGAATACGCTAGCATTGGTACCCTAGCGGCCTACCTATCCTTCCAGATACAACCACTCGAGGAGCAAGAAATTCTTATTATATTCAGGCAGATAGTTTCGGGCTTGCATTATTTACACTCAAAGAATATCATCCACTTGGATCTGAAGATGGCAAACATTTTTGTCACCCTAGACGGACTTGTCAAGATAGGCGACTTTGGAATCGCCCAATTCATGCACTCAAACAAGGATAATCCCAGTGCCAGCGAGACGGCTGCAAAGCGGCTCGAATTGAAGGAGGATGCTGGCAAGAATATGACCAACTCTCACCTTGGAACGCTCGCTTATAGTAGTCCTGAGCGTTGCTTGGGCCTACAAACTGACTTCAAGTCGGACATTTGGTCGCTCGGCTGCATCCTCTACGAGCTCATCACCTCGAGGGCTCTGTTTGCCGCGAGCAACTTGCCCGAGCTCATCCTTAGCATCACCCAAATCCGTTACGATCCCATAAAGCGGAAGGTTGCGCCCGCTCTCAAGGAGACCTTCAGACAAATGATTGCACGCGATCCAAGGTTGCGGCCAAGCGCGAGAGAGTTGCTGCTGATAACAAGAGAGCTCCTCTCAGACACTCGCCTAGAATGTAACAAGATGCTGAACAAACGCCAGAACCGCCGCTTTGATCTGTCCACTGAGGTGGCCTTATTAGCCGCAAGCAATCAGGACGACATCAACCAAATCAACTACCTCCACTCACTGGTTTATCAAGTGCGGCTTGACTCCAAAAACATCCACGTTGATCGCGTCAATTTGCCCCAATCAAAGAGGATCAAGGAGATCTCAAAGGGAAAATCGCACTATCTGGTGCTCACCTATGACAACATTGTCTACGGTTGGGGAAGCAAAAATCACGGCCAACTTGGCGCTTGCGGTCTCACATCGAGCGCAGGCAGTAAACCTAAAATCACAAGATCAGCACGAAACTCAGTGGAAGTGAAAGATCTGCTCTTCCACTTGGACACCTCAAATGTGCCACCATCTCTAGCTTCCTCAACTCAAACAATTTTAACCACCACAAGTAGCACTTCAAACAAAACTTCTAGCCAGCACCTGAGCAAGCAATCGGTGATGAACTTGCTGGAGGAGTCTCAGCCAACAACAAGACCTTTCATAATCAACGAGCTAAACCATAGGAAAATTACACAGGTTGCTGCAGGAAACAATTTCAGCGTCTTCCTAAGCAAAACTGGAATTGTAATGACCTGTGGCGAGGGGTCCTCTGGTTGCCTTGGGAGAGGCGACACGAAGAGTTGCTTCACTCCCTGCATGGTGAGCAGCTTGTTGAATAGCGATGTTGTTTACATTGGTTGCGGGCCCGAGCATGTGGTTGCTGTATGCGGAAATGGGCGCGCATTTGCTTGGGGAAAGAGCGGACATGGGCGCCTCGGTGTCGGCATCCCGAAACCGCAGGGCGCTGCAACTCGCGCACCGAAATACCTCCTCCTACCTCAGCCCGTCCAGATTGGACCCGAGGTCTTCATCAAGAGCGTTCATTGCGGAGACAAGAGCACCATCTTCATAGACTCACAGAATCGCTGCTGGGCCTGCGGAGAGAATCGCTTCAACAAGCTTGGACTCGACATAAAGCGGCGCTTCAAGAAGACTCTCATTGTTGAGAAGAGTTGGATTCCGACAGAGGTGGTGGCGCTAAGCAAGTATCGAGTCTTGTCCTGCAACATTGGCAAAAATCACTCGACTTTTATCACGAGCGAGGGCAAGCTCATTGTTTGCGGGCAAGACATCGATCATACTTATAGATTGAAGAGCAACATTGTCTGCGCGCGGGATAGTCATCGGCGAATATCTTTTGATTTGCAGCCAAACAGACGGCGACAATTTCATCGAGATTTTGGACCAAAGCAGCAGCTTAAAGATGGGAACCAAGTTCA
>Ga0058699_1000220_pt1 | contig 16860 bp, 6 predicted proteins | sample AgamicAtPe_FD_55078 | JGI IMG/M metagenome (GOLD analysis project Ga0058699, IMG submission 55078) | Agave microbial communities from Guanajuato, Mexico - At.P.e | ecosystem: Host-associated > Plants > Phyllosphere > Phylloplane/Leaf | place: Guanajuato, Mexico | collected 2012-10-15 | reverse complement strand
AGACCGCTCGTTTTATCTTATGGACTAATGTCATCTATAACTTATGGGGACCATTCAAACGATTTCGTAGACTTTGCTTTTCTCATCTGGCCGAGTCTTGAGTTGGATCTTGAGTTTCATGATACCTCCACCCCCTGCAGCGTTGCTAGAGGACGGAGTCAGTTCTGAGGTAGATTTATTTGACGACGTGGATCTATGAGGAGTCTGTTTGGTTGGCGACTCAGANTTTCGCTCTTTGGAAAGTCCATGAGATGGTGTTGAGTCAATATCAATATCGCTTTCTGGGTAGATCTCAGAATCTGAATCGTTGCTTAGCTGAGGAAGACTCAGGTCAGCCCCACTTGGCTGATTCTTGGAGTCTTNGGTTGAATTGTTGTGTTTGTTAGAGTTTGAGAGGCGTGTATCATCTACAGAATGGCATGCCTCCTTGCCTGCACCAGAATCAAGATTATCAACGAATTTATGCTGTGCTGGTTTATCAGTGTTTCGAAGCTTGGAGCTTTCAGATTTAAAACTCTTACTGCTGGCTCCATCTAAATCCTGTTGCAAAGTTANACCGTCCTCGGAGATATCCGAGGAAGAGGACGAAGAGGAAGTCGGTGATGTTGGTGAACCCGATGAGCTCCTTTTTTGAGATGATGACGAGGAAGACGACGATGATGATGAGGGGGAACTCGTTGAAGATGAGCTTACTGCAGAAGATGACGAGCTAGACGATGATTCATCNGCAGACTGCTCAGGATCGGATTCAGCATTTGCATCAGATTCGCTAGCGGCCTCCTTGAGATCTTCGCCCTCCCCATCTGATTCATGCGCTATTGACGCCTTCTGAGATTCTCTAGTCTCGTTTGTCGCTTCCTGACTCACTTCTAGTTGGGGCGGATCATCTATAATGATATCTTTGGCATCCTCACTGTCTTCAACTTCTGCAATGCTCGCCTCTTNATTGTGCATAACAGATTGGAGACGGCCTAAACCTTCTTTCCCGGTTTGAGATAACCCAGTCTGTGATTGAGAATCATCTTTACCAAGCGAATTCGTCTCCTCTAGGGCAACAAGCCCATTTCTGGGATGCTCTGAAACNTGATATGCAGGGGGAGTGTTGGCCTTACATTTATCACCATCTGATTCAACGTGGACGCTTCCGGGGTCAGAATCAGAATCCATCAAATCAAGATCAACAGAGGCAGCTTTCACCGGATTGTCCTCAGGTGCCGTATCGATGGCGATGGCAGGGTGATCGGCACTCTTGCTACGGCTTTTACCTGCTCTAAAATAAGTTTCGGCATCTGATATGTCGTTGTTAATCATCAAGTTATAATCAACACGTTTCTTTCCCCTCGTGCGCATTCCCTCAAATTTGCACAGACTGTTTGAATTTTGCGAGAGATCTGTGGATTCATCTGCAATTTTTTCAGTTTTCTGGTCGACAGTCCGCTCCTGNTTGTCGACTGACAGTGAGGAGTAATCACTACAGGCTAGAAAATCTGTGCTTATGAATGATCGTGACCTCACAACTTCCTTCAATCGATGAACTTGAGCTTTGGGCTTTTTGTGAATGTCGATAATATGTCGGCAAACATTTTCCAATGTTATGAAGCTAAAAGAGCAAAAGATACATGGATAAACCATTTTCTCAACGGCATGTTTCGTAACAGTGTGGCTAACTAGGGATTCGAGGTCTTTGTAATCAGTGTCGCAAATGTCGCAAGTGTATTTGTCGAATAGAGGGCTAAGAACTTCGGGTTCGCAATCCATGTAACTGGGTGCGTTTTGNGCCTGCTCCTTGGGTGTATCTTGAACGGTCTCTTGTGGTGGCAGACAGATTCTGTCTTCTCGGTGCAATGGCGTGGCATTCGATTTCTTGGTATCCACTGGTCGAGTGAGTGCCTTGAGAAGAGCAGAAGAGGTGTTCAATTTAACAGAGGATGTGGAAGAGGCTGTAGACGAAGCGGCAGTGCTAACTCTCCGCTTTGTCTTCTTGAGGGGAGTTTTTCTCTTTGGTCCATCTAAATCTATCATAAGCATATCGGAATCATTCTCAGATTCACCGGGACTGTTCAGCTCCAAAACTTCACTACCAGCTTCTATGTCTTGCTTAGCGTCGATTCGACCTACGTCGCTGTGTAAGAGACTCTTCATAATGGCAGGATTTGAATCAGAGAGGTGAGCTTGAGGTTCGTTCTCCTCTTCCTCCTCGGTCAGAAGCTTGTCACGTTTAACCTTCTGTATACAGTCTTCTAGGAACTTTCTCTTTGGAGCAGCTCGCTTGGTATTTTTCGACTGAAGCGATTCAGCTTTAGACAGTTCAATCAGGGATTGCCTAGGGGTGGTATTTCTGGCTTTTTCGTTCAGTAGAGTTTTAGCTAAGGATGAGTTGCGCACCAGTTGTTCACAGTTTATATTATCAGGGGAACAAGTGAAGTTCTTATCACCTTCGAGGGCGGGTAATTGATCGCTAGTTAGCAATTCGGTTGATTGATTTGGTGTCATTTTGAGTGCGGTGATTAAAGTACAATCTCTCGACACTGGCAGTCGGTTTTTCGGTTGACTTTGCAGTAGTTTTGATAGACTAGTTTGTGCCGTGCTCGGGTGAGAGGTGCTATTTTGTACTTTGAACCTCGTCACCTCGCGATCCTGAATGTTCTTTCTCTCTTGACTACGCATGATCCTAAGCATCCTCAAGTCGTTGGCCATGTTATGACCTCGCTGACCTTCACTTCCTCTTAAATTATAACTCATCGAGTTTCCCAACTCATTAGATCTGCTATCGGGGTTAACTGTATTGCTGTGCACTTGCTCGAGGTCTAGGTCTGGATGAGCCTCCCCAACAAAGGCAACGCCACTACTAGTTGTAGTGGTCATAGGTTGATCTATGGATAGGGTAGCGCCAACGTACGGACGCTTCGCCATTTCCACACAAGTTCTCTCCGACGTATGCTCTAAACAATAGGTTCGTTTGTGTTTGACCAGATTGGCGAGACTTCTAAACAGATTATTACACTCTTTGCATTCGTAGATTATATTACATTCTTCCAGGACAATCCTTTTAACTTCTTTGGTGAATAATTCAGAGTCCTCTACACCTTGAAGTCCAGCTGATAGAGCGTTGATTTGCTTTTGACTATTTGATGCGAGAAGCATGGGTGGATACAGTAGTGAAAGGTCGTTTCTAGCTTCAACACGACTGAGTGCAGATTCAATTTCCTTCCTATCGACTTGATTTATTTCCTCTTCCCTGTTCAATTGATTCGGTGAAACACTGACTGCAGCCTGCTGAGCACATTGGTTAGCGATGATATTATTATTGGTGGTGTTGNTAGCAGCACTTGGCATATTAGTTGGCTGGACGGATCTATTGTTGATTTCACCGATACTCACACCAACCTTAGCAGCTCTTTCTTGAAGGCTCGCTAAGTAGGCATCCTTAGAAGACGAACCCGCAGGAGCAGCCTTCTGAACTTGNGATGATGTTTTGAGATTGGCTNGGTTGGGATTTNCATTGCACGCATTTTTAATGCTGCCTCGGCTAGATTGAGTCTGATCATCCGACAAGAGTGAGAGAGGGAACTGCTTAGGCCCAGGCCTTTGCAGATTGGGAGCGGTATTGCTGTTGTTATTATTGGCAGGTGTGGCCGAAGTAACGGATCTAGTGAGATGTTGTAACATGGTGCTCTGATCATTTACGATTGGATAAATGCCTTTTTGGTTATAGTTATCATCACGGTAAGAACTGGTGCCACTATGGCCACCTGTGTTTCTGGTGAGAGATTTGCCATTGTTGGACGCGTTGTTACCATTGTTGAGAGTGATCTGGCTAGAGGCGTTACGCATTGATTTAAGATTTAAACGGCCAGCCATATTCGAAAACTTGCTTGTAGACGACTGTAACGAGGACACACTGGCTGAATTGGGCGATGACGAGCAGGCGGCTAGATTCAATAATGATTTTGGAACTGAAGAGAAGGCGGCCTGTGGCGGTGATATCATAGAAGCTTGAGAAGATAATGGGTATTGATTTGGTGGCATGGTGTTGGAGGTTACGTTTCGTTGAAGCTGTAAATCGTTCCTATGCGACAAGGTTGTGGTGGCCGGTGATAGGGACGACGATTTTGGTTGACTGCTGGTAGCTTTTAACAATTTTTGCAATTGTTGGTGTCTAATGAGAGATTGTTGATTGGTTGAAGGGTCCTTACTGATTGGCATGGAACCCTCATAAAAGACGTTATCCATGGTGCCCAATGCATCCATTATATTAGGGACATGTGAGGTTACAGCTGGACCTGAATTTTTGCTGATATTACCACCCAATGTGCTGACACTATTAGACTCTGGTGTNGGAGTAGATGTTGACGTAGCGTTGGNAGCGTTTGTAGCAGTGTTGAGGTTTGCAATTGATGCATTCGCTGCNCTCAGATGGTGATGGCTCAGTCTTCTATTGCTCAAATCGTTTTGGTGCTGCTGATGAAGTGATAACACAGACTTTTGTTGTGATAGTTGCTGTTGTTGGGGCGAGTGTATGTTCGATGTAGAAACTCTAAATTGGTTGATGGCTGGTGTCTGATGTGCATGCTGGTTACTGGCAAACTGCAAATCTTGCTTCGGTTGGCTTGAGTTGCCTGTGTTGTTAATAACGTTGCTGAAGTTTGGACCAATGTTGTTCCCGATATTACCCAGACCTGTGTTGCTACTACCGGAGGGGCCCCCACCGACTGTCCTTGAGTAATCTGGCGGTGATACAGATTGCATCGGCCAGTCGTTTAACGCTGGCCATTTTTGCAGGATTTCTGTACTGTTCTTACCATATATAGCTTGCAAGCATTTGACAATCTCCTCCTGATTTGATAGGTTTGAATTTGCTTGCAGATTAGGCATATCATCCAGGTTGATCCCTAGCTTAGCCAGATCAATATCTCTCAGCGATGATGATGATGATGGCGGTGCGAGTAGGTTTTGACTTTGATACTGAGGAACATTGGAGTTGTGATAATTTTTTACGGTTTGTCTAGGCTTCATATTAAGTGAACTATTGATATCTACGAGAGATTAGCTCACAGGATCCAATTTTCAGCATGGGCCTGTTTGAATAACAAGAATGTTGCAGTCAGCAACTCTGTTGATTCAACATGTATAATTGCATATAAATATATATATACTTATATGAATGTTATGCGTTGTTATGGTACCAAGAGTGGTTTTTGGTCAGCAACAACAACAATATAAGCTTTCCGAGGTTACAGTTCTGAAACCAGCAAGTGTTGGGCACTGGTAAGCTCGTGTAAGTCACAATTTGATAAACCTGAGGCCAAGTTGCATAACTTGAAATTTGGCCTTGAGATGACAATATCATGTATGATATTTCATCCGAATTGTTTCTTAAAATTGCAAGATCGTTGGACCAGTCCAACTTCCTCGGCTTGAGCCTAGTTTGTGAATGGTGATGACGAAATATGCCTTCAATGAATATATGTAAATATATATATATATAAATACGTATATATATATATGTATTGTGGCTTTTATCTATTTATGTTCGTATGTTTGTAATGTAACAAGATAATTAGGCAGCTACATGGAACCGATGGATCTCAAGAGTTTGTGTAGAATTTGGTGTGCGACTTCCGAGCGAATGATGAGTCAAGTAATCCCAAGACGATTGGCATCCAAGAGTCATGCCTCGTTAAACTAGAATTTCGTAGTTTTGTGATTGGTGTGATAAGGCCGGCGAATATTGCAGTCATTAGAGAGTTTAATACTTGGAATAACATGGACTCTTGGCGGTAACGTTTCACTAATTGTATTAGTGGCTCAGTTGGGAGAGAATTGACGAGCCCTCTTAGGAGGGATCTGAGTTGAGGAGAACAATGAATTTGGGCCTTTTAAAGGGGATGACGACGTTAAGCAAAACGGTTATACTAGTGTTGGAGCGATGTTGTTGGTTGTGTCTGATAGCCGTCGGTCTGTTCGTTCGATCGGCTAAATGTCTTGTCTTGTCTTGTCCTGTTCTTCCCTACCTATTGGCCTGCTACTGCCGATGCCGTCGCTCTTGCCGCTGCCATCGCTGCCGCCGCCGCCGCTGCTGTCGCTGCTTGCCTCTGCTATTACTACCACTATTGCTGTCGCCGATGTTGTTGTATCGTCTCGTCTAGTTAGCTAGCTGAATGGCTTAACTCGAGTGCGGGCTAGAGAGTAGGAGAGGGACAGAGGAAGACAGTGAGCAGTTGAGAGGAATTGTATGATATGTTTCTGAGACGAAACTAAAATTCAAACAGTCGAAGTTTTATTTGGTCTTCGAAACTTGTCCCAAGTCTTGGCCCTCTCTTATTCTTCCATCCATCTCGCTCACACACCGTCTGTCGCAGCTATCACGGCATTCGAAACCTACACAAGATCTCAAAAAGTACAGCTTGTCCCCTATGATGGTAGCTGTTTGCTTTTACAGAATGCTAGGGCCCAGCTTCGTTCAGGTTGTATGAAGCAAAAGATTTCATTGCAATTCATACAGGAATGCAACCGAACACACTTGATCTAACGAATTGCCAAACTTCAACAATCGAATCCGCACACAGGAGGCAAGGCCAGGCTCCATAAGCGCTTTTGTGCAATTTTTCGAATTTCTGTCCTTCCATTCGTCAAATTCGTTCCAATCTAAAAGTCCGTATTTCAACGACAAAACGCTGCGTTTCCGCAATTCACTCGGCACCATGAAAATTTGCCAACAACTCTGCCAGTGTTGCAGACACNAAGTCTAACCAATATGAGCCAATACTAAATTATAGCCAAAGTCACCTGGTGTCGACTCGATGCCGTCGACACTGCAGATGATTTTTGTATTTATTCCTAGAAAGTATTGTATATAAATTTATTTGTTTATATAGATTTTAGAGGCTCCAGAAGATATGGNCCACAAGCGGCGTCGCACTTCAGGTGGCCAAGGGTCNAAGGTAAAGGAGAGGAACTCAGCTGGGACTAGGGAGGACGCGTACGAGGTGGAGAAGATTGTTGGCAAGAAAACATACGATGGCAAGGTTTATTACAAAGTCAAATGGATAGGATTCGATGATAAAACTTGGGAACCAGCGGAAAATTGTGATTGTCAAGCTCTCATAAAGGCCTACGAGGATGCNCGCTCGGANGATGAGGCCGAAGATGAGTGGGAAGTCGAACAGATTCTCGATAAGAGGGTACGAAACGAAAAGGTTGAGTATCTTGTTAGATGGAAGGGTTGGCCGGGCGATCCAAGTTGGGTTTTATCCGAGAGTTGNCAGTGTTTTAATCTGATAGCTGCTTTCGAAAATCCAAAGCTCAAGAAACTTTGGAACTTTACTGGAAGCAATCAGAATCTCTGGCTCAGAAGGGCACAGATGCTCAAATATATGAAAATTTACATTGAATCAAACAACTGCCGGGCGAATCTTCTCAAATTTGAGCCAGATCTACCCTTGAAAGAGAAACAACTTGAACTTAGGGAGGGAATCAATATTGGTCCCTTGTGTTACGAAAATCACTGGTATCTAATAATCATTCTGGTAAACCACATTTGCGTCACTAGGAGAATTTTGATCGGAGATTCTCTCAACATCCTTATCGGTACCAGAACAAAAAGTCACCCAGTTGTGAAGAGACTAAGTACAACCTATACTCATTTTCCAATCAAACCTATCAGGCTCACCCAAATGGATAGATCTGACGTATGCGCTTTCTACATATTAGCTGCCTTCGAGAGGGCACTGTTCTTGTTTGGTTCAAAGGCTAAATTTGTCACCGAAAATATATTCTTTGATTCGACAAGAGCTGAGCTCATTAGAAGCGAGATAAAACCAGAAACTGATGGTGAAATCAGTGTTGCACTGCCCATACCTGAGGCCTTCGATCACGGGCCAATGTGCGAGTTTTGCGAAGAGTTGTTCGATTCGCGACAGTTGGTTGATCAACATATTTTAATCAAACACATGTGCTCGAAGGTGCCAAATTCGATATCGTCCAGTGTGTCGCCTTACGAAGATACTGATCAGGAGTAACTAACGATCTCAAATTTACATACCTCACCTCATTCGAACGTTCCATTCAAGACCCGAGTGTAAGCTCAAGCAACTGATTTCAGAAGTTTTTAATAAAGTCCATCTTCGCGAGCAGCGTGAGCTCACCAAACCAGTCATGAGTCGATATTTATCTTAAATAGCGAGCATCATCCCTCCATGCAGGAACTTCAACAGGTAGCTCCTAGAATTGAATGGGTGCCGGCTGTTTCAAGTTCTAGCTGAGGGGTGTGTTGCGTATTATCGACTTGAAGTGGTACACTTTGTGTGAGCTGGGCAATACAGCTTAGCATCGATGGCTGCATACGTCTCCAGCCTGCGTTTAGTTTGGTTAGAGTTTAGTTAGATTTAGATTCTTCTGATTACAACTCTCTCGATCATAAGCGATCGCTTCAATCAGGTTAATGTGGCGAACTAAGCTTACCTGAGAAGAGTCGAGCATACCTGGCACTTNAAGCAATTCCTGTGGATGTTGAGCGTTGCCCGGGTGAAATCTAAATCCAATTTGTCGACTGGATACAAGCGCTGCTTACAGTGCGAGCAATAGGCTTGAGATTGTTGCAGAAAGTCAAGATTGAATCGGGCCCATTGGCTTCCGACTCCATGCGTCTCCGAATGCTGACGCCAGCTCGTACAGCTCTGTGACCTTGCCTGCTCCTGTTGCCTCTGAATAATTCGCTTGTTTTCGCGAAAAGCCGCCTTGCAGTGATTGAATTCGTGGCCATCAATGGGATAAAGTGGATGCAATTCCGAATTGCTCATGTCCGAATTGGAGCCATTGAGATTTCCTGTTGGACTCACAGAGCAGACAAGCGTTTGGCGGAAGTTAGAACTCGATGCTGAGGATCCACTGCGACGTACGAGCGTTACGTTAGCAAATGGACGCTCGTCAGCGGTGGCCAAGTCCATTGGTTCCACGAGTGTAGGCGAAATGCAACCCTCATCCGGTTCGTTGCTGCTGAGCGAGCCGGTCCGTTTGCACTCAGATCCACCCTTCTGATAGTTCATCCTCTGTCCAAGACTAATCAGGCCATCAAACATTCTCTTTGCTGCCTGAGTTGAATGGCGATTCTGTTCACAAACCATCACGTCCTCAAAGGTGTTCATCTTAATGCGTCTCAAGGTTGAGCTTGAGGCNGGTTCGCCGCAAAACTCCTCCTGATCTGAGTGGGCGGCCGATTGGTCTCGCTCGTCCGCCTGCGATGAGGACCCATCGCTCGTAGCATTGATAAAATCTGCCACCTCACTCGAGCTTTCACCTGAAACTAGCGACTCTGAGCGACTCAAATCTTCTGCCTCCTCTCTCTCCAAACGTTCAGCCCCAATTTGATCACCAGAGAGCGATAAGCTCGCGCCATCAGGCCCTCCGGCCGGATTGAGTGGAGCAGCTCGATCGAGCTCTCGTTCGAGCTGGACGCAACCAGCGAGCTCAGACTCTCTGCCCTCTGCCGGTGTCCCTTCACCCTCCTCTCTTGCTGGTCTTTCTTCTCCATTTGGCGCTTCCATTTGGTTTTTTGTTGCTCTAGCAGCGGTTGCATGGCTTGGCTCTGAAAGAGGAGCCCTTGTTTCTTGGCTGCAAGCGTCAGACTGGCGCTCATTTTCCTCCACTAGATGCTCCTCTCGCGAGCTACAAATTTCCAATTGTTCCAATCGCATTGCCTCCTCCACTTGGGCCACTTCCTCATCTAGAAGCTCCCCATCAGTGTTTACGTTTTCGTGCTTCGGTCTATCCGATTGAAATGTCGCATATGGTTGCTCTTGAATTGCGCGCTCGTTTGCCTCCATTTGCAAATAAGGCGTTTGCGTGCAATCAACCCTTGGCAGCTCACCTGGAGGGCACTTGTTCGAGATGGAGCCAGTGGCCGAGAGTTCTTGTACCCTTTTGCTCGCTTCCTCCAATAGGAGTTCGCTCAATTGCTCGCCTGTCAGCTTGGCGACGACCTGTTGCCTCGCTAAGTCGCTGTCTTGTTGTTCAGCTTTCGTCGTGGTGGTGGTGGTGGTCGTAATTGTCCGTTGTCTGTCTTGCGAGACTTGAAGCGCGAACGAGTGGATCAATGATGCCGCTGGTTAATTTGTGGTCGAGTTTGTTTGTTTGAAAGGGGCTTGAACTTGACACAACGTGCCCAGATAGGACTCAAACTTTAGCTTCTTAGACCCTTTGTTGTGTCGCCCAAAGTTGGCCGCTTAGCTCTGTGTAGATTCGCGCGCTGCCCGCTTAGTTAGCGAGTGGGTGGCAGCAAGCAGACGACTACATGCAATCGCCATCGGCCCACCACCCTACTGGCCATCCATCTAGTCAGCCAGCCAGTCAGTCAGCAGTGAGCTAGCCGACGCCCAATCTGGCTCGATGGAATCAGGGGCGCCAGCCAGCCAGTTGAGAGCCGATTCGCGGCCCGACCGAGTGGCTTGGGGGCGAAGAAGTGTCTAATGTAAATGAGCCCAAAGCTCGCTCGGCCTTGTGTCAAGAGGTGAAGCTCTTGCACCTCTCCCACCTAGCGAGTTCGTTACCGAGCAACTAAACTCAGACACAATAGTCATTGTGCAAACTCAACCTGCCCAATTGATTCAGCTTCCAACTTATCATCGATTGACTATCAGCCTGCCGTCCAAATTTCTAGCCAAATAAATGGCTGGCTCAGACTCACCCACTAGCTAGTTAGCCAGTTTAGTAACAGCGCTCGCCGGCTAATTAATTCATCACGTGCAACGTCGCCGCCGAAACGGCTCGTTGATGGGCAAACCCGCGAACAGCAACCTACCTGATGGCGCTTCCGATTCTGCTGCCTCTGCTGGCGTCCTCGTCGTTTCCTGAGCAGGTGCAATTTCTGGCTTGACGCTAAATCTAATCGCTCGCTCCACTTTGCCAACCATCTCAGACCTTCTCTTCCAAAAATAACGTTAGATATTGGAACGCAAGATTAGATTGCCATTCACTTCTCTATACACAACACTTTTCACTCCACCAGTAAGTTAAAAACGCGACCCCAAGCTCGAACAAAGTCCACTTACTCGTTCGTTTTCGTTCCGTCGGTAGCTCGGCGTAAACCGATCAACGAGCCTACAATCGCAAACCATTGCGAGCTTGTCAGCACTAGAAACCATTTGCTTATACCAGAGAGCAACCATTTTAGCGATTCGCCAATTATAAGGGAAAACTTGCAAACTAAACTCGATCCACAAACAGCTGTCGATCCTCTTCTCTCTAGTTGTCGGCATTTCAACTGCTCGTCCGCAATCTCAACATTATCTCTCTGGTTCACTTGTTTTGTAAGCGCCACTTGCTGAACCATTTTGTTCGCATCCACCTGACCGCTTGACTTACTAGCTAATCTCTAATGTACACTACTGGCTGAGACGATCATTGCAAATCAATGCGACTCTCCCAAATTTTGAAGAGTTAGCCGCTTCTGCCACTCATAGGGGAGTAACATTTTACTGCCCAAACAAACTGGTGGCCCAAAGTCCAATGCACCGGGTGACCAATGAGGCTTTGAACCGTCTCCACTCTCACAAGTCCCCGAATTCTATCTCCCCGCAGCTCTCAGCAGCCTCGCCCTCTACACTCTTAAAGCAAGTGACGAGACTAGACCTGCTACTTCATCCTCAACGGCGAAAGCATGGAGGCTTCTCATTTGCATGGCTTTTTGAGAGGAGTAACAAGTGTCTGCTTGTTGACGCGGCTGATGTCAGCCTCCAAGTTGCAACAAAAGCTAGCACTTCTGGCGGTAAACGCGCGCCAGTACATTTACCTGCGAGAAAGGGATAGACCATCAATGAACTGGCGCCACTTGAGCTGAGGCAGCAATCACAGGTTGACGCGCGCGCGCGCGTTAACCTGTCTCAACTCTGCTTAGCTCGATAGCTAACTGGCTGACAGGAAGTGCAGCGCGAAACGCCACTCGTATCCAGCCATAAAACTCATCCCTCGATTGCCGAGGGNAAATTTAGCTCTATTGGACGGCAGTAAGACTGGTTATGTGTTTAAACTCGCCAAAGACGCCAAAGGTTGCGCCAAACAGAGAGTTGGACCGAGTTAAACTCTGGTGTTATTTTGAGTCGAGCGTTGTGGAATCTACGCTGTTTCTGGCAGAGTTCGATGATAAGACAATTGAAAGGTCGAATTTGAGTTTGTAATCACTCGCAAGCGTCTAATTTGGCTGATGCAAAGCGGGGGGCAGTCAGCTACCTTTGCAGGTGGAAATTTGAGCAGCAACGTCAGAAAGCGACAGTTGCGCATCTAGAGGAGTTGAACTTTTGCACCTGTGTCTCAAAATGAGATCATGTTTCATTGAGTCCTGTTTAAACTTAGCACCATGCGCACGAGCCCACAAGCTCCGCGATTAACTGATACAATCGTCTAACTCTTCAACTATCGCTATTGTAAACAACCCTGAGTTTGCCTCTAGAGGAGTAAATAAAACTTTTAACCAAATTGAAATCATCAATTAGCACCAACGACATTCAGTGACTCACTCGTTTTGGGTCTATATATTCGGCCTTGGATTCGCATTATCTGTTGCAACAAGTGGAACACCAAGTTGATATCTCGAAACGGCTTAGCATCCATTGTTTTGAAGAAGGACGTGGGCAAAGCTAGGCGGCTGCAGCATTGATGGCCATACAACCACATTGGCCACCTCACGATCGCATCTACGCGACTAGAAATGGAGCCAGATAAGGATCGATTGAGTTCAAGAATACCAGGCCAAATTGAATGAGAGAGCTTTCAGCTGGCGCAACGAGCACCAGCTAACTTACTGGAAGACTCATGTAAGAGGCTCGAGGGCAGAGAAAACTTTGGGGCATCAGGTTTATCATTAGCGTTCATAGCTAATTTAGCCTTCAGACTGGCTGCCCAATCAGCCCACAAGTGGCCAAGCAGGCAGACTCATATTGACATCACGCTGACAGGCACAATACAAACATAAACCGACTAGACTCAAGCCAGCAAGACAGATCCTAGATTGACGAAGACGGAGGAGTCTGCAGAATTTTGTTGCTTGCTAAGCAAAACGTAGCGGCAGTTTGATTTGGCCGCACAACAATCTGGCGCAATTCCATAGGTAAGGATGTTTGGCATCCGTTTTCAGGAAGAAAATATTCAACCTTCGACTGCGGTAAGTGAAGACTTAGGGGGGAAAATGAGAAAGCGAAAGGATAAGCAAAGAATGAGGAAGATAGAGGATTGGGAGCGTCATTTAGTCAGTTGTATGTTACCTGCGCCACCTGTAATCCGTTTGCAGAGCGATCGGCTTGAGAGAGGACAGAGAGTAGGGGGTCTGAGAATGGTGTGTTTGAACTTTATGCTGGTCGCTCTATTCGCTATCATTGGATGTTGCAGCTCGAGGCCATCGAAGCTCGAGTTTGGTGGTGCCGAGGACAAGGCGGCAAGTGTTGGCCAGTGGAGACATTCGAATAGAAACCTCAATATCCCTGGCCTCTACGAACAAAGCAACCTGCTCACTCCCATTCAAGGCCAAGCTCAATTCGAGCAGCTAGTGGTGTACGCGAACAATTCGAACGGCGCGAACCAAACCATCAGTTTGGTTCAGTTTTACATGGCAACATGTCCGGATTGTCAGGGCTTTTCGCCTTACTTTAAACGTTTCGTTAACGACATTGGGCCTCATTGGAGGCACCTTGTGCGCATTTTCGTTGTAAACTGCAACGACGACCTCAATATCCCACTCTGCTGGCAACAGAACCCAACTCTAACTGTCCCGCTGCTTAGATGGTACACATTTCCCGTCCTCTTGCAGGACTCCCTCGAGCGGAGACGCCACTTCAGCTACCCCATTGACCTTCTAAATGTTGCCCATCGCCAATATATCGAGAAGCAACGTCGTGACTTGATCTCGTTGCGCCATGCAACTTTGCGCTTCCTTTCCTCCATACTAGAGCAGCTTGTGAGCCCAACGCCAAGCAGCAATGAAACAGCAAGATCAATGGAAACTCTCAAAATGGAAACTAATGCTACCAGCAACGTGACAACTCGTTACGAGAACAATAACCGCCTGTTTGAGACCCTTCCAATGCGCATAAAACTCTTGAGACAGCTTGGGAGGCCAATTGACCGCAGGGAGCCAGATAGGTTCGTGGAACAGCTGAACCGGCGGGCGAGCGAATGCTTGTCGGCCAATCTGACCCCGCCAGCCGACTTGGGTAGATTGGAAAACTTCATAGTGTTTGAACGAAGAGGTTCGTTTGCAGGCAAGACTCTCGTTGCCGACTGGTCGAACTTTACCTGTTCCAGCATATTCGAGTCAATTGATGGCTCAAAAGCNCTGCTTATGATCCATTACTCAAACAATCTCGATCTCTTAAATCAACTTAGTCCGCCCATTGAGGGCGCAAAGAGCGAGAGCGGCGCACCAAAATTGTTTAGATTCAGTTTAAAAGTTGGACAGAAGATAGTTAATATGTCTGATTTAGATCTCGTCTTAGTTGAAACAAATTCAACCAAGACGAAGCGGAATCCATCGAAGAGAAGCCATTCGCACGAGAATTCAATGGCTGAACAGCGGGCCAATGGTGTTCATTTCAATTCAAGAATGGACAGGTTGATGCAACGCAAATCGCTTGAGCAATTCTATTCAAGGCACCGATTTCCTTACAAATACGTAACTTCAATGGCTGCAAAATCCATTAGAGTGCGAAATAAACGAGAGGTTCAAACTAGCAATCACTTGGAAGCTGAAAATATCAATTGGGCCCCAAATGAGCTGTATCCAGATGAGGAGGTATTACGTTACCAGTATAATAGGCAAGTTTGCACGCTCTTGCAACGCAACAATTGTGACATCTCAGTGGCAGGATTTCGCGATGGAAATCAGGCTGAAATAAAGAAAAACAAANCAGTGGGGGCAAATGAGGTTGCAAATGCGAGAGATGAGGATCTAAAGAATCCGCTTCTNACAGATTATTACAAAGTCCTATACGAAATCGTGCAAAAGAACATCCTGTCCAGGGCCGAAGTTGACGGCTACCAGCTTGCGGCCACAACCTGTCTGTTGCACCAGCTAAGCCGCCACTTTCCCTTCCAAGGAAACCAAGCTCGTTCGCACAAGTCGATCGCACGACACTACCTAGAGCTACTGAGTCAAAGATATTCTGATAAATTGANTGAACAGATGAAGGCTCCATTTGGGGGTTGTAGTGGCCCACTGGCCTCGGATAAGCTCAAGATGGTTCGAGTNGCCAGCAATGAACTTGAGAGCATGCAAACCGAGATAAGCAAACACTATGGAGTGGGACTGCCGTCTGAAAGTTTGTTCAAGTGGACCTATTGCAAGGGAAGTAGCGCCTACTTGCGTGGTCACACCTGCTCGCTTTGGGTCCTCTTCCATACGCTCACAGTTCACGAGTTTCTTCATTCGAACAAACAGGTTGNCTCTAGGCCCACTCGCGCTCAAGCAAACGAGGAGCAGGAGTACAAATTTGCCGTCAATTACACCAAACGAGCCAACTGCGACCCCCAAAACCCCGAGCCGGCCTTCATGAACCTAACAAGCGGCCAGCTTTACCTGGACGCGCCCCAATTCATGCTCGCAAACATAATCAACTTTGTGCGCTACTATTTAGCTTGCACAAATTGTGCCTCCCATTTNAATTGCATGATTCAACACTCGAACTTGGACTTCCAAAATCCGGCGCCAGAGGACCACTTGCTTTGGCTCTGGGAGGCTCACAATAGGGTTAATGTGCGAACTAGCAAAACGCACTCCGAGGATCCCGCCCACCCAAAGCACGTATTTCCCGTTTATGAAGCATGCCCCTCATGTTACCTAGAGCGGCCCCTCGATCCGTTTGACTTNGAGCGTATGCGATTCAACAAGCGCGAGCTGATTGATTTTCTGGTAGCTAAGTACCGAAAATCCTCCATCCTAAACAACAAGGTGAGAATAGAGGATCTGTTCAAGAGGCAAACTTAGAAACAGGTAGATGGAGCGAGGAGATTTAGCGCTATTGATCCTACTTAAATGTTTTGGAAGGCAGCTCGCTTTTCTTTTCGTTTAGCTTAGCGAGCGAATCCTTCGAGCTTTGAACAAGGTTAGACGCCACAGCTTATGTCCCCTTGCCGCGCCCTAACCAAAGCCGGAACCCTTTCCCTTCAATTGATCTCTCCGAACGCGAGGCGAGCACGAATGCGAGCGCCCAAAAAACAACCACCAAGAGCCAGATTCGAGAATTCAAGGTTTTACTGAATTAGTAGACAGTTTTTAGTAAATAAACAAGCTCTCGAGCGCGGATACTTGTGTAGAGTTCAATCACAGTGTTTGCTTCAAAGGATCAGCCAGTTGCTCGCGCATTCGCGCCTCTAAAACTGGATACGGTTGCTCACCTGATTACTGCGGGCCTCTCAAACTAGGAGGAGGCTAAATAAGAGGTAGAACAGTTGCAAGTCAGGAAGACTTGAGAGACGAAGGGCTGGCTCATAAATCAGGTTCCTTGGGCGAGCCGCTAAACGGGCGTGTCGGTGGTCCCTCACGCAATAAATAACTGAATCAGACATGGGATGTCCCTGCCCTTTGCAAGCTAAACCTTTCTGGACAGGTCCTTAAATGATCGATCAGTGCACGTTCTGCGTCATGTTGTGGTTAGCGCCCTGCAATCATTAAAACCCTTCATGCCCCTTGTTATTCCCAGTTTATACAGCAACAGCCAACTTCCTGTTCCTGTTCTCGTAGCAGACGACTAAACTCAAGCTCGAATGTAAGAACAAGATTTTCGAGTTTAGATGATCTAACTGTGTACAATGCCGAGGAGCCAAGACTCAACCTAAACCTCGTTGCACGTAAACGAGGTAAAAGAACGTCCCTCA
>Ga0058699_1000219_pt1 | contig 16917 bp, 8 predicted proteins | sample AgamicAtPe_FD_55078 | JGI IMG/M metagenome (GOLD analysis project Ga0058699, IMG submission 55078) | Agave microbial communities from Guanajuato, Mexico - At.P.e | ecosystem: Host-associated > Plants > Phyllosphere > Phylloplane/Leaf | place: Guanajuato, Mexico | collected 2012-10-15 | reverse complement strand
CTCTCTCTCTCTCTCTCTCACTCCCCTCAGCTCGCTTGCCTATCGACGAGTGTAATCGAGTTTTAGCGCAACTTTGTTCCTCTTGGCCGCCGGTGCCACTTGTTGACAGGAGAGATGAGAGGGGGGGAAAAACAAATAAACAGATCGCCATTTTGCTCACCTATCCGTTGGGTGCGCGGCTCGCCGGCTGCGATGCTCACAATTGGGAGCGGCCAGCTGGCGCTCGCTTGCCACCGTCGGCTCCCCCGGTTGGCCAAGATGCCCGTCCAGCCGATCAACAAAAGTATCCCCCGTTGACTGAGCTCAATTAGGCCGGCAAAGGGTCATTGCGGCCGCCTCGCACAAAAGGTGTAGGCTTTTTGTTGTAAAGCGGCCGCCAATGGGGTTGGCGCCTTTGAACAAACTGACCGCTTGCCCGTGATAATTGTTAAGCGAAGAGTATTCCAACTTGCGCTTTGGGCTCCGCAACTCGCCGAAAATCGCCTTGCCNAACCGAGCGCAAACTTTGGCGCTCGAATTTGCCCATCTCGCCCGCTTGCCAAGCTCCAGCTGGCGGCCATTGTTGCCGGAAGGTTGCCTTTCAATGGGACACAAAACTGGAACAACGCGCTGCCCGTCGCCGCTTTGCCGAGGACTCGAATTTGCATCAACCCATTTGGGCCGTCAATTTTGCCAACCGGTGCAATAGGTGGCAGTGGCGGCGACTTTGTAAGTAAATTTAGAAAATTTGGGTCGGCTCAAAGGCCGCCAGTGATATCAATTAATTGGCGGCTCCATCGTGCTAACAGCAACAGTTGTTGCCAGCCAAGCTCCAGCCGAGAGGCAATGAGCCCGGAGCTCCGCCGGCGCATGATGGATTGATTTCTAATGGACGGATTCAATCAATCAGCCTGATTGCCACCGTTGATGGCCGGCCATTTCCCCGAGCTCTTGCCCCTACGAGTTCGGGGAAAATGGCCGCAAGCCATTTGGCTGCACCGGCCACGGCTAACTAGGATTGGTGGACACGATTTGGGCTTTTCCGCGAGCCAAGGCGCCTCGGCAAAAGAGAAACAAGCTAGCAAGTTTAGTTTGGTTTAGTTCAGTTTAGTCTGGAGTAGAAGAGTGGGTTGTAAATTGTGCATATTAAATGAGCCATGAGTTAGAACAAATGTGCTAAATTTTACTCATTACCTGAAACCAACTGGCCGAGGCTAAAAACCAGCGACGTCAATCACCCACTCGAGGATCCAATTACTCACTCTACGTCCACTTCAACGGAGAGCAGCGCATGGGGTTACACATGTATGGGCTCATGAGAGAGTATGGGGGCAAACTTCTAATTCTGCCCCATTGCCCTAGGGTGCCGGTTTTGGAGCTCCGAGCTGACCAGTTGGTCGCATTCGCCACTCCGAGCTGGCAGCTCCTGGCCGCAGCTCGATCCTTGGCGAACAGGTGCGGTTGTTGTTGTTGTTGCTGCTGCTGTTGTTGGCTGCGGAAGTGGACGCGCCGGCTCCATTATGCTGCCGATGAATTCGCGCTCCAATTGGGCCAAGGGGTACTCGACCCAGAGGGTTACAAGGGCGGCCAGAGCATAACAGAGACAGGTGACCATGATCCAAATTTTGATTGCCTCGACGGGACTAAAGTCGCCAACGCGCTCGCTCGACTGCCATATCCACATGATCAGCTCCACTTGGATTAAAAAGACGAAAAAGTTCACCCTTGTCACTAACGACCACAGTGGATGCGAGAGAAAGCGTTTTAGGCTTGGAAATTGACCAAATAGAAAGGTGACAAACATGATGGCTAAACCAAAAGCGGCGGCAGTGTGATCAATTGCATACACGAACGCTGTAAAGTACTTGACTTGGGGCTCCAGTGAACGAGGAAAGAGCTCGGAAATGGTCCACGTTGAGAGTGTAAATGATAANACCAATTGTAGACCTAAAAACCAGCTCATAGTGCGGAAAATCGAGCTCCAGCCGCCGCCTCGNTTGCTTGAATGCCTGAGCTTTGCTGATTCCTCTGGCCGAACAAAGGACCTCCATTGGCCTGACAAAACCATGAACGCATAGTGGCCAGCTAGAACGCCAACCAGATAAGAGGAGACTCTGAATTGAGGGGAGACATAAGTTTGATGGAGATCCCAATTGTTTCGCATGTACAAATCGTACCTCGGGCGCATCAGTTCGAGCGGTTGGGCGCGCGGATCGGTCAAGTATTTGTGGGCACGAAGGAGGATGGACGAGAGGATCAGTCCTAATGTCATGAGCCAACCGCCTAGAGGCCACCTGGATAGTGCAACCAGAATTAAGGGAGTTATGAGGTAAAATTGCATNTCATTTGATATGTACCAGGTTGGCATTATGCATTCATCGTGCAATGGATGCAAGTTTGAAGTGAGCGTTAGTGGTGAAATCCAGCTTTCTCGATGGCAAAGGTGACGGAGGGTCATGTTGCTAGTTCCGTAGTCCCAAACTGGCCCAGAGCCCGTGAATTGGAAGACGTGGCGGCTGAACCAGAAGAGGAGCACATAGAGGGGAGCTAGGCGCCAGTAGCGGTGGAATATGGTGTAGGCCCATTGGAGGAGCGAGTAGCTTTCTACCCTCTTGCTTGAAAACATTATATACGTGGTTATAAAACCTGTCATCACAAAATACCAGTCAACGAAGAACACGGAACTAGCGTGGAAGTGGAACATGAATCCAGTTCCAAGTGACTCATAATCGAGCGGAAATCTATCCAGCTGCTCGCCAAACATTCCCGTGTGACCGTATATGATTGCGGGCATGCTTATGGCCTTAAATGCGTTCAGGAACAACAGGTCACTTGCTCTTGGTTTTTGGCCGCCNTCCGTGCACTGTTTAGAGTTTCTTGGCTCAGAATCGAGTTGCGTGTCTACTCTGATTGGACGGGGCCTAAGAGAGTCAGTTTCCGTGAGCCGGTGCCAGTTTCTTCTAAGTGACATTGCCGAAACTAATTTATCCGCCACACTCTTGCGCAAATCCTTCCTTTCCTTCTCAACAGGATGCGCTGTGTCATACATTGTTGCGCCCAGAACGATAGAGCACCAAGCGAGTGCAGCTAGTATGAACAACCAGGCGCCGAAATCTAAGCGTCGCAACTCACTGGTCTCGTCAGGTAGACAATAGAGATCAGCTAATTCGTAGGATCTCAACGGCTCGCTTAGCTTGTGTACAGCTAGGCGGCGGATCGTCTCCCNATTTGAGTCAACGGTTCTAGAGTCGCAAGACTCTGGTAAACACAACCCGAGTTGAATTCTGAAAAATCTTGCATAATCATACCGTTGCTCTGGATACTTGAAGTAGTTGTTCAAGAGCTCGGCAGTTTTTCGCTTGATTTTGGACGCCCAACTTTTCGAACGTATTGAGGCGATGCAGTATCTTCCAGAGAAGCTTATTGTATTGGAAGGTCTTGTACGATCGAGATCAAACACGAGCCGCTTGCTACACTGGCGCCAGTTTCCTGTCCAATGGTAGTTTCCAAACAGGAGACCCGGCTCCTCGCTGGCGTAAGAGTCGAAGAAGGCGGCAAGCTCAGGTGATATAGAGGGATTGTATTTTCCCATACGAGCTGATTCAATAAAATCCAACTTCTCCACCAGATAGTCTAATTCGCGCTGGCATCTTGTGGGCGAGATCAAACTAGGATCGCTGGCCAGTTGCTTCTCCTTCGGATTGTCGTAATTGTATATGTAAACCGGCCTCAATCTAGACTTGTAGGTTCTATCTAAAGCCTCGAGGATCAAGTCGTCGAGAATGATGCTTGAAGCGTCGATTTCATGATTTTCATAGTAACTGTAAGAGACTTCCTTGATCTTGTTGTCATCTCCAGTTTGGTTGAACCTTACAGTTATCTGTTTCTCTTCGTAGGGTTGCTTTAGCTGATAAGCGCGATAAATTTGCAGGTACTTCTCGTCGTGCCGAAGGCGATTGTATACGACGGGATTCACGGCCCATACAAAATCAAATATATGAAACAAGTGGAGACAGACAACGAGCAAAAATATTACTTGGGGCTCCTGACGGGCCCGAACAAGTTCGTTCATCTCTATTCAGTTTGGTGGGGAATTGAAGAGGAGAAAGAGAGAGAGAGAGAGAGAGAGAAAAGGATGATCTCCTTTTGAATCAACTAATGATCATGATGTCTATGAGTATCGCTCAGTCGTCCTGCCAAACAATTGTCTTGGCATACTTCGGGTCACCAATCGCACTAAGATGTATGGAAGATGGAAACGTGAGTTTGTTGGAAAATATCTTCAGCTCAGAAGCACTAATGGTCCTCAAGCGCCAAGATCCTAGTTAAGTGAAAGGGTTCCGTGAAACAAAATACTTTCGCCCTAGACTCGTGCATGCATGTACTAGTTGTGACTTGACGCTGTACTCTAATGCAAACTTTGGAGGGATATTCGTCAAGAGAGTGACTACGTAGAGTCAAGTAACCTGTTGGAGCGAACAGGTTAAAGGTGAGGTGGAGCACCATTCGACGACAAACAAGTATTACAGGATCTATCCGATTGAGCCTATCCTTAAGCCGAGGCCATGGAATGACGTCAGTAAAACTCTGAACTGGACCTCAACTAAACTCTTCGCTTGCTATGTATTTTACAAGCCTGCCTAAGCTTGATTTTGAACTTTACTAACTGGCTACAATGTCTGTTTCGATACTGGTCAACCTACGTCCGTCTTAACTCCGGATGTCGGAGCCGGTGAGCGGAGAATCTCGCATCTCTAACTTGATCGCTGAGATCGATNCCCATGGGACTTTCACCGTGCTCTTTGACCGAGTCTATCACATTCGAGTTGTAAATGATAGAACTATCNATGCTATCCGTGTCACTGTAGTCAATGCTATTTCTCTCCACAAAATCCCGGTAACGCAACATTCCATTCCAGGCAATCATCAGTCCATTATCAGAGCAGAGACTCTTCGATGGCCTGTAAACCTGCATATTCTTATCGATAATACTCGTGCATATTGCTTGTATGGAATCAAAAATATAATTGTTGGCAGCGACTCCGCCCGAGACCACTATATCTACAGATCCATCTTTGATATCCCGCAGCTCAAAACCCAAATGATGGGTCGCCTCTTCGCTTCCGTAGGCGTCCACGTTCTTATGTCGCCAATGCATCCTGTAGAACAAATTAGCTCTGTATAACTTCCTCACAAGTTGGCTAAGAATCGCTCGCTGAAGAGAGGCACAAATGTGGCTCAATTCGTCCAACAAAGTCTCACGATTTCCAGCCGCCCAAAGGTCGTCCACAATTGGTGCTAGCTTATCTATACTAGTTTTGTATCCGCTGAAGCTGAAGTCGCAGCTTAGAACGTCTATCATTGGAATAGAACCTTGGGTGGCAAAATGCTTGAATCTGTCCGATCCATTTCTCTTACTCAATAATTCGACGGCAGCACCTCCACTTAAGGCGTCAAATGGAGGTCCCAGGTTCTTCAGCCTGGTTCGTCGCGCAAACTTGTCTAAAATATCGCCAGGCGCGTCGTCTCTAGAGGCTCCTAGAACGTGAAAATTATTGTATCTCTTTGCTATAGACAGTATTGCATGGCCTCCGCTTATGAGCAAGGCTATGAAAGGGAACTTAATGCAGCGATTTTGCAGTAATGGCGTAAGAGCATGAGCATGCATGTGATGAATCGGTATGAGAGGTTTGGAGTACTTCTTTGCTAGAGATTTTGCGTAGTTGAGGCCGATCTCTAAAGATAGAGCAAGGCCAGGTCGATTGGTGACAGCAATCGCATGGACGTCATGAGCTACAGAACCGAGACCTGATGCTGAGAATGCCTCCTTGGCCACTTGATCGATATTGAGGAGATGTTGCTCCTTGGCAATGATGGGTATGATGCCTCCATTCAATAGGTGCTGTTTCAGTTGTGAATGAATGCAATTGCTCAGGATATTTCCGTCTTGGTCAACCAATCCGACTCCAGTATCGTCACAGCTAGTTTCGATTCCAAGCACGTGGATACCTCCATTTTTGCTCATAACAAAGCTCTTGGACGAATGTTTGGCAATCTGATCTGACGAAAGCCAGCCCTATCTGAATTCTTGATGAATTAACACCACTCTTCNGTGAACTCTCCTCATATGGAGCTCAGAGGTTTGGATGGTTGATAACAAATAGGGGAGAAAGGACGATCCGAACCTAGAGCACCACGGACTTGAAACATTTCTGTGAAGCTCTGTGCGCCCGTCTTGCACTACACGTCTCCTCTCTTGCGCCACCAGATCTCAACTCTCGGCGACCTGATTTTGCAATCTTTACCAACTTGGGGTGGACCTTGTCTAGCTTAGCAATACCCGATGTCTGTTGAAGTGCTAGATCGGCATCCAAGAGAGACCATGTCAAATAAGCGTAGTAGCGCTAAAAATACTGCAAAGTCTCTCAATACTCTACGACAACTGTTGCAATCATCAATCAACGAAGAGATAGACGATGTTATGCAAAAGTATATCAAAAAGTACCTAGAGCCTGCGGCAGAGAATATTGAATTAAGTCAACGAGCTGGAATCGTACCCACTAATGGAATGCCACCGAAACAGTATATAAAAGCAATATGTAGGCAAATTTTGGAAGAAGCAAAGAAGATGTATTGATGCAAAGATATTGGATTCCAGAAGTTAGCATGTATTTATATGGAGATACGCTCAAGCTTTTCATAAAGTTTGGACAATTTAAACAATCCCTCCGGACCAGCTCGCCTGAAACATGTGATGGCCGGCTCAGTTTGTTCCATTTTCTCATAGATACTGCCCATGGCCATGTACATGATGTGATCCTTAGGACGATATTTGCCAACCTGAGAGTAGTAGTATAGACAAGGTTCATAGTTTGGGTTCGGCACATTGCTCATAATTGTTTCGAATGTATTACCCAGCCCCAACCAAGCTCGGCAATCGCGCTTATTAATGGCGATTGCAAAACGATAAGCTTGCAGAGCTTTGTCTATACTCTTTATTTCCAAATACTCATGCCCAATCAATGTCCACGAGTTTAGATGATCTGGGTTGAGCCGTAGAGCGCGAGTAAAATAAACTATCGCCTTAGTATGCTGCTCCCTAACGCTGAATGAGTTTGCAATGCAGGAGTTGGCTTCAGATGTGAAGGGATCGACGCGTTCAACTTCATAAGCTAACTTTGCAAGGTCCCCTTTGAGTTTCCGGACATACAACAGGTTGCTGTAGATCTCCATTGCGTCAACTCTGTACGGATCATCGTTTCGAATTTGACTGAATATTTCCATCGCTTCCTCGCATTTGTTGGACTGGTAACCTAGTGATTTAGCAGTGAGAGTTTTGATGAACAGTGAATTTTTGAAGTATTTGTCAAGAAAGTTTTTCATTTCTTTAGGGCCGAAAGCCCAGGGCTCATTGAGTGTAGCATCAAAATCTAGTCTTATTATGTGATAGAAAAAAACCTTGAACAAATGATTCGGAAGGTCTAATTGGTGAAGTTGAGCTTTGTTGTCAATCAAAGTCGTCAATATATACCAGGCAGACCAATTGATTGGCGTTAGATTTATGGCCTTTTCCAGGACTTCGATCGCACTCTTACGTAGATTAAANTTGTGCAAGACTAGTCCATAGACATATAGTAACCAACCATCGGGTGCTCTTTTATCCATGGACCTCTCCAGGGAATCTCGTAACTCATTAAATTTCAGTTTTGCCTTCTTTGGTAAGCTTACACTGACTTCATTCATGAGATCAATACGTTTCTTCTCAGCTGCCTTATAGAGGCAAAAATAGTGCAAAAATCTACATTTATCATCGCTTTTTTGGACAGAGATTATACTAGCAGCTCTATCGTATTCACAGAGTTCAAAACAAGCTTTAGCATGCTCAAATTGCGGGTTATAATTAGCAAACACATCATTGAGATCCTTCTCTAGCTTGGACAAGAGTTTCTCTTCACCCTCCTCGGGCAAGGCAAACAGTAAGTCTTCGGCCCATTCGCAAGCCTTTCGAAGACATCTTTGCTCAGACAAAATGTGACAGGTCCATAGTTCGGTCCTAAGTTTATTAACGCTGAGTTTACTGAGGTCCATTTGATGAGAGATGTCCAGTTGACGTTCGAGTTCGTATCGACCCGATGCTGTGGTGGGTCGTCTTATAGTTTTATTCTGCCGATCACCTCGCGCCGTCTTCTTCCAACTGAATCAATGGATAGCATTCCTGCCACAGACTGCAGCTGAGAGCTAGGAAAAAGATGAGGAGCCTAATGTTTATTTCGGTTTAAGCTCTGCATGTTTTTGTGACTAAAACACACAAAAATTTTGTCTCTATGAACACTCTAAATGTAGTAAAGCAAATGCGGGATTCGTATTATCTCTCAAGGGCTTTCCGTGGTATTGCATTATAATTTCACCATAATCCACTCGAATAATTTTGACACGAGGCTAGCTTGATAGAATTGTTTGTCACACTGCAAAAATGGGCGCTTGGGTCAACGAATATAAGTTTAAATTTTATAAATGGTTCCACAACCCACCAGGTACCCCAAAGGAACTAAAATGCGTGGCCTGCAAACAAGCTTCGGGGTCCCTCGCACTAGTTGGAGCGATGGCAATGTTTAATCAAGCAAGAAAACGAATCGTACTCGACCTCTACAAGGGAACCTTCTGCGCTCTTGCGGGTAGTGGTCTCGTTGCTATATCCCTGATAGCTTTTAGATTAGCACATGAAGAGAAAATATACAATGAAAAGTTGATGAAAGACATGAAAGCGATNAAACAGAAGAGGAAGGAAGAGCAGTAGCTCAATCAAGATTGGTTGTTTTTGTATAGATCAGTTTAAGTTTGGACAGAGTTCTTGATTAATTATATGTCATGTACCTCGGAGTTGCGCTAAATTTAGCGTAGGACTTGATTACTTTGTTGATAGCCTCTAAAAAGTCTTTCTCTGTGGCCACCTTTCTTCTAGCCCTGATGGCGAACATACCAGCCTCAGTACACACACTTCGGATCTCAGCTCCAGTACTGTTTGGACAGAGACGAGCAAGCAAGGTGTATCGAATGTCTCGCTCGACACTCATNGACCTAGCATGAATCTTAAATATACTACTTCGCCCATCCAGGTCGGGCAGTCCAAATTCAACTTTCCGGTCAACTCGACCGGGACGTAGAAGAGCCGGATCGAGAATATCAGGTCTGTTCGTGGCCATTAGCACCTTGATATTTCCTCTCGGTTCGAAACCGTCAAGCTGATTGATAAGTTCCAGCATAGTCCTTTGTACCTCATTATCACCAGATCCAGAGCCATCGTCGGCCGATCGAGCACCGCCAATAGCGTCTATTTCGTCGAAGAAAACCAGGCAGGCTTTCTTGCTTCGAGCCATTTCGAAGAGTTCCCTCACCATTCTCGCACCCTCGCCGACGTATTTCTGAACTAACTCAGAACCGACAACACGAATGAAACAAGCATCTGTTCTGTTTGCAACAGCTCTAGCCAAGAGTGTTTTGCCCGTACCAGGTGGTCCATAGAGCAGGACACCCTTAGGTGGTTGAATGCCTAGTTTGACGAACCTTTCTGGGTGTAACAATGGCGTCTCGAGTACCTCCCTAAGCTTTTCAATTTCATCTTTACAACCACCTATATCGCTATATGTTACATCGGGCTTTTCCTCTACCTGCATCATGGTTACCGTCGGGTCAATCTTGGGTGGTAGAGGGAGATTGATTTGATATTTGTTCCTATCAACTCCAACTCGCATTCCTTCTTCTATGTCACTGGGTGAAACAGAGTCAGCTAGATCTACAACAAACTTCGCGTATTGTTTGACATTGATGATGTACTTGGGCGATTCCGAAGAGGGATTAATGATCTTGGTACAACGTGCAACTTGAAGAGGAGCTTCATTTTGGAGCACTTGTTTGTCGGCAGCGAGATCCCAGAGGGCCGGTGGCGCAAGTCCTGTATCGGACTCCTTGATTCCAGAAATCTCGTTAATGCTCTTCAACAATGCCTGGATCTTCTCATCAGTTTTCTTGATTGAGCCATCGTAAGGGCCAGCGCCATAAGATTTCAGTAAGGCGATGTCCTCTTCATCCAGCACCTTTATCTCCTTCTCCTCTTTCTCCTCGTCATGCTTGACGCGGCGCATATCTTTTCCCAAATGATCTGTCATTATTTTCAAATATCAATGGATTATTCTTCTCTAAAAATTGGTAATTCAATCTAAGCCTAGTAGTTCGGAGTGATACATCCACAACTCGTGGTTGGGCGCAGATTTAANGAACAGCTGGGCTTAGTGATCGGAGTCGTCTGCATGCACTGCTTCAAGACCGCTCCACCATGGCACTCGATTCATGCCGCTTCTTTGAAGGCGCCAATAGAAGTTTTCCTGTAAACTGTCAAAAGTTTCATCTTGTAACCTTTAACCGTCGAATCCTCAAATTAAGCAATCGTTTATCCAAAAGAGAGCCCAAATTATTGCACGATTTGCATGATATCGTAGGATTTGCATGATATCTTAGGATTGATGCATCTATTTTTGATTCATTATGGGGGTTCTGGGTCTGTGGCAAATATTAGAATCTGTGGGCCACCCAATCAAGATCGAAGCTTTGGAGGGGAAGCGACTTGGTGTTGATGCTAACGTATGGCTTTACAAATTCATAAGGGGTTTTAGAGAGAAGGACAACGCTTCGAACATTGACAGTCACAAGCTCGGATTGTTCAATCGGATTTCAAAACTTCTCTTCTACAAGATAAAACCTGTGTTTGTTTTCGATGGACCAGCCCCGGTTCTCAAGCGAAGGACCCTTGAGAGGCGCCAGAATATTAGGAACAAGCAACTGGAGAAAGTACAGAGCACTGCCATGAAGTTGCTTGCAGAGCAACTCAAAGAACAATATCCAGATGCCAATCTAGACGAAATAAGGATTCAATTACCAGAACTGAGATCCAACAATCTGGTAGCTGCTGAAAAACTCACTGATGAAGATTTCGAGCTGTTCTATCTACCACCTGAAGTTAGAGAGGTGAACGAGAGCGATGAGGAATCTTTACCTGAGACACCNCACAATGTTCCAGTGAAGCAAGAAAACTTAGTTTATCATATTGACTCTGACGATGAGGAAGTTGTGAAACCAGATATCAAACCATCTATTGACATTAATTCAGCAGAGTTTGTTAGCTTGCCTGCAGAAATTCGATATGAAATTCTACAGGACATCAAAGAGACAAAGCGAAGAATCCGACGAACTGATGCACTGCCCGAGGATGCAGGGACCTTCTCCAGCTTCCAACTGGAGAGGTTGAAGGCTAGAAGGTCGATTCAAGAGAAAATCGAAAATTGCGAGAAAGAAATTTGCTCAATGTTCACTGGCGATTGTGATGGTCGAGCAGTACAGTCGTATCGCATGCAATCAGATTCAACCTCAACGATGTTGTATCTCAAAAATTCCACCCAAAGACCAGACGATAGCCCACTTTTACCGCAGACTCAAGTCGACAATGAATCTAAGTCAGATCCTCAAATCTCAACCGAACAATCGAGTCGAACGATAAGAAACCCTGCCCTTAAACCGTTGCTAGATTCAACGATCAAAGATATAAAGACTCCTGCGGTTAATTTGATACGAGTGAGAGCTGCCATAAAAGGTAACTCTACCATTAACTTGTCTGCCGCCGACGAGAGCGGGCCAGCTCTATCTGAATCCTCAGACAACAATAGCGATACTGACGAGGACGTCCAGCATGTTGAGCCTCGGAATTCGACTGTGAAATCTAATGAAAGTGAGTTCAACCCCGCCAATCCGCATGTAGACAACTTGGACCCGACGGATAAACATGAACAAGAACCTAGCTCACAGGTTGAGAATGATTCATTTAGTGAGAGCAACGATGAACAACCCCATGATTCGAAAAAGCAGGAGACCACAATAAATCTCATCGAGTCTGACGATGAGATTTCTATGTTAGAGCCACAAACTAGTGTCAACAAGAACTTAAACGAGACAAATTTCTCTGTCGAGATCTGTTATGAAACGCTACAAAAAAGCCCGAAATCGGAGCCGCCGGTTGAAAAGATAGAGACAATCTCAGACAGTCCAGATGACACTTTTTTGGAAACACACCAACCNGAACCAACACAGAAACAAGTAGGNAATGAATTGGACTCAGAAGATGTTAGGAGCTCTCCGAAACCGAATGCTCCACTCGAGGGGGAACCTACAGTTTCTACCTCCTCCAAGGCTCAGGCGAACCAAACTGAATTCAGGAATATAGCTGAACTAAGAGAGGCCAAGTCCAACTCAACAAGACTGACGAACAAAGTGACGACCAAGATTGTCGAGGAGGCGAAGGAACTACTTCGATTATTTGGGATCCCATATATTGACGCAACAGGCGAGGCTGAAGCACAATGCGCCTTATTGGAGAGATTGAAATTGACCGAAGGAACTATCACGGATGATAGCGACGTTTGGCTGTTCGGCGCCCAAGTTGTGTATCGTTATTTTTTCAGTGACGACAAATATGTGATGCAATACAAGATGCCAGATATTGAGTATCATGTAAGGATGACTCGCGAGAATCTTGTCTGTTTCGCGATGTTAGTTGGTAGCGATTACACTGATGGAATTATGAATGTCGGACCAGTCACAGCTCTTGAGATACTGAGTGAATTTCCCGGCGATGGCATGGTGCCTCTGGTGAAATTCAGGGATTGGAAAAGCAAATATGCAGCCTCAAAGGGGCGCATACCCGGCAGCAAGAAGCGAGAGAAGTTGCTAAAATTCAACTTACCCGAAGAATTTCCGTCTCGAGCCGTCTTCGATGGTTATATGCGACCGGTGGCCGACGCCTCGACAGAGCAATTTGCCTGGGGCACTCCGGAGTTGGACGAGCTGCGCGAGTATGCAAGGAGAAATTTTGGTTGGGATATGAAGAAGATCGATGACAAGTTGTTGCCAGTGATGAAGAAACTAAGCGAACGTAAGACCCAAACAACTATTGATAGTTATTTCTTCAAGACAGCTGCCAATCAGAACCCCGAGTTGTTTCGTAGCAAGCGAGTTAACGAGGCGTTGAGCAAAATCGCTAAAACGGCTGAAAACGATGGTGTTGTACTGACCGAGGACGAAGATGAAAGTGGGGTAACCGAAGCCGAGGAAGCTCATGCTTCTAAAACCAAGAGGAAAGCAGTTAAGAAAAGCGTTGGAAAGGTCACCTCCAAAAAATCATCTCAATCTACGAGTGCGGCGAGAAAAAGACGAAAAGTAAAATCCAAATGATCAACGGCCTCTCATCCCGACAGTGGCGATGATAAGTTTCAGTTTTTTACCAGTCGAATATCTGTTTGACAATAGGAAGGCGGCTAATGAGATCAAAAGCGCTTGAAGCGATCAGAGCTATTCTTCCGGTTGATGGTTTTCAGAGGGTGCAGTATATATCTTGGTGGTTGAAACCTTTGGTTAGGCTGCGTAACATTGATGAGTTAAGTGGTTGTGGATGAGATAGCTGATGATGAGAACTTTGTTTGGTGTTTGGGCTGGTGTTCTGGTGACTCGGCTTTAGTAATTGCTTGAGCTTAACATAGTCTTCCAAGAATCTAAGCTGCATCATTGGGCAATACTTGACCCTCAGCACCTTTAAATTTGGTCCACAGTAGTTCAAGAACTCGCCTGTCAAATATTGGTTCGATTCAACAGCAAGGTGTAGCAGAGTTTGGCTCGTGATACTCAGGATGAGGCTCAAGGTGAACTCGTTCAAAAGGTTGCAGTCCTTCACTAGAATGTGCCTCAAATTTGACCAACTGTTGTCAGTCTTCGACTGTTTGACTAATTCGCAATTTCTAACCATTCTAGAGCGAAGGAGTCTCTCTTGCACGTTAACCTGCTCATCGTTGTGCTGATTGTATGATAGTCTTGAATGAATGGCGCCAATTGCCTCATTGTTGAATGATTCGATTGAAAACGTTTGGTCGGCTTGTGGAAGAATCTTGCAACTTTCGGGAGCTTTGCCAGGACGATAGAGTTCTGATGCGCAACCAATGAGTTCCAAGTGCTCCAAGTTGGGAAGGTTGTTTGTCAGAGCCGTTAGTAGTCTGTATGATAAGTTGACGCGTCCGAGTGATAGCATTGTGATGGATTTAGAGGTGAATCTGAGTGACCTATGGAGGAGGTCGTATCGGTTGATCGAGAAGCATTGGGTTTCCATGTCGGCGGGGAAACTCAGAACGCTCCTGTTGAACAAGGTGCCCGTGTGTTTACGGTGGTCCCTAATCCTGTGATCGCAGCGTAAAACCAACCCGGAAGTGATATAATAGCCTCCCTGCTGGAAGCAGCCAATTCTTAATGCCTTGATTTTGTCAATCTGACTCTCCAATAAAAGTTTCCATCTGCGGCAGGTCCTTCGCAAACGAATCTTGTCGTCAAAGTGTAGGAAGTCAAAGATGCGGACGAGAATATCGTCATTCAATCTGTTGATACAAGGATTGGTTTGCTGCTCCATTTGGATATTTAAAAACAATTTTTTATTCCTAAATTAAAAGACAACTGGCGGCCTCAGATTGTTTGGAGCACTTAAAGCATCTAACTGGCCACTTGTTTTTGTCTTGCCGCCAAATTTCTTTTCCGAACCCTCTTCTCACCTGATGTTGTGCTTCAGGGCTTCTCGCTTCGGGCAATCAACTTGGAGTGATTGTTTTCTCTGATAAGTGTCAATGGCACCAATCCACGGTTGGTTGTGGGACGAATAGCGTAAGTGTTGTCTAGACGATGTCGCTTTCGTTTTTACTCTCGCTCGCTGGTCACTAGAGAAGCTAACGGATCGCTACCCACGATCAGCTGTTGTCCCACTGTAAGATGTTTGTTTGCCCACAACTAGCACTAGATCTAAGAGTCACACTAAAGATCCAACTCGGGCTGGGCACAATCGCCTTCTATACCTCTTCTTTATTCGTTTGTCGCCCTAATTCACAATCTTTCGGTCGGTCTAGGCAAACATAAGCCTCTTGTATGAGCTCGACAACAACTCGATTGTTAGCGATCAAGCGGAACTTACTGCGCACCTTAAAATCAACCAGCGCACTAGCTATTCTATTTTAGATCAACCTTAGCAAGCTAACTGGCTTCCTCGTCCCCCTCCCTTTCCCGCTCAATATCAACATTTCAAACGAGTGCTTGCTAGTCTTCCGCTCCTCTGACTTGTTGCTCCCTCCAGGGGCGTCAATAGCGACAGCTCGGCTTCCTAACCAAGCTCAATCTGTTGTCTCTAGCCGGAGTTGTTCCATCAAGATGAGAGTGCGCTGTTACAGTGTATTCGCAACAGGACTTGTTGGCTTTGTTTGGCTCAGAACCTGATTGCAATCTGTGCATTGCACAGTCAATCGACTTGNCTCTCGAGTTGCCTGCCTCCTTGCCAGATGCAACTTATTGAGCTGTCCATCTTTGAGCCTGTGCATCGAACTTGCTTCTCGTCTAGCACTTGCAACCGGCACATGAAAACCCAAATCAGGTCATTCAAGGCAAGTATGCGCCACAAACTGCGCTTGACGAATTGAGTTTCATAGTCCTAATTATTAGTTTGCAAGGTAGTCGCACCTCCTGGCGACACTCAATTTTGTCCGATTTTGCGCACGGCCAACTGGCGACAAGTTCTACCAGCGGGCTAGATCAAAGCTAACTTGACCCATAACGAAAGACTCTTCCTAACTCAGGCTCATTCTAGAGTCTAAACTTGAATCTGATCGCAACGAGTCAGGTTCGAGGCTACCCTTAGTTACGAAGACTAGACAGGGTTCAGTGGAGCCACTTGAAGAGGGTAGCTTGGGGATTTCGACAGGTGATAGAATAAATCCGAGCAGCTACAGTTCTCTGACGACAAACTTCAGCTTTCTTGTTGTAAGGCCAAGGCAACTTTATCCCACCAATCTCTCTTTCCCCCTCCCTGTTTATAGCCATCGATCGAGTGGAGGGTATGTTCGAAGAATCGCTCGATTCGGGGGCCTTTCCCTAAAGCTCATGCATGTAATCTCCTGCCTTATTATAAACTGCAACTTTGCTTTATACTTGTCGGCCACAACAGGTTAAAGGTATCTTATCAACTCGATCAAGCGTGGATTTTCAGCATGCGAAGACCCAAATCTCTGCCATCCAGAACAGATGCGAAGACTTCCAGACTAAAACAAATACTATACGGTCTCATCTCTTACCTCGCTCACAACTCGCTNAATCAACTTCGCTGGTTGCACTCTGTCGAATTAGTATTTAATCTGGTTTTGAGTATCGCAGACTTTTACGCGGGATTTCTTCTCCTGCCCAATTAACCTGCTAAGTTTACACCCTATTCAGACAGGTATGAGAGTTGCCATACAAATCTGATGCAGACTTGGTCACTTCATGTTGACTAAATCTGTCTTAAACCTTGGCATTCAAATATTATCTCATCTCAAAAATCTCGCCTTCATGCAGCCACATCCTACGTAGCTCGACTCTGCCAGAAGTCGTTCGCCTTTCTAATTCAACGAGCGAATGCCGCCTGTATACTTTTCCGTCGTTTTGACCGGATCGCTGATCCTTCAGATTGTGCAGGTTGTTTGATAAGGGGTCGTTTTTGAACATCCCGAGTGTACNAGTTCAAAGGTTATCCTGCATGAGCCGTCTCATTTGATAAGCCTTGGTCCCCTCTCATACTCAGTTTTGTAGAAACTGAATTGTCCCACCTGGGCACGATCCAATGTATCAGGAACGATCAACCGATTGACATTGAATATTCATACAGACTGAGCATAGGAATTCAGTCTTNGGAACTCGCTCGGCCTGGTGAATAAGAGATTCTTGATTCTAACGACAATTAGTCTTCGACAGTTTGATCGCATAAAAAACAATTAAGTAATCTTTGAGTCTAGTGATAGGCTTTTGACTAAAAAGGCAAGATTTATAGTTCCGCAT